>Ga0302326_10033968_pt1 | contig 10116 bp, 9 predicted proteins | sample Palsa_T0_3_FD_202264 | JGI IMG/M metagenome (GOLD analysis project Ga0302326, IMG submission 202264) | Peat permafrost microbial communities from Stordalen Mire near Abisko, Sweden - Palsa_T0_3 | ecosystem: Environmental > Terrestrial > Soil > Palsa > Peat permafrost | place: Sweden: Abisko...
ATTCCTCTTTGTAGACATCGACGGGAACCGCGGCGTATCCGCGTTCGGTGATGCCGCAGCAGCAACCGGTATAGCAATACGTAAGGTGGGCGCGGTGTTGCACGATATTGAAGGCGCGGCCATCGGCTCGAACGACGCGTTGACGGTGCGATGCTGGCATAGCTACATCTCCTCCGAGGGTCTTCGTTGACGGATCGCCCAGACCAGGTAAGGACCGCCGATGAGAGCCAGGACTGCACCGGCAGGAATCTCTGCGGGCGGCAACACAATGCGCCCGAGGGCATCGCAGATGGCGAGCAATGCTCCTCCGAAGAGGAAGACACTGGGTAAGAGCACACGATGATCCGGAGTGATCTTGGACCGGACAAGATGCGGCACGATCAAGCCGACAAAGCCAATGGGGCCGGTCAATGCGATGGCTCCGGCGACCATAACCGATCCTGCGGCGAAGCCGGTTTTCAAGAGGGTGGGCACCCGCACGCCGCGCGAAGCGGCCCACTGATCGCCCACCGCGAGGAGATTCCAACTGCGGGCTTGAGAGATGACCAGCGCCGCCAGGACAAACACAACGGCACTCAGTACGCCGAGCGAGGTGAAGCTGGTGGAATCGACGCTGCCGATGAGCCAGCGGGCGATCGAGAAGGTTCTCGACATGCCCGCGAAGCCGCCCAGAATGATGATGAGTGACGCACAGACGCTGTTGATGGCGATTCCCGTGAGGAGCAGACTGAACGCGGAGATTTGTCTTCGCCGGGAAAATCCTCCGAGCACAAGCGTCAAGACGCCAAATGCTCCGGCCAGGGCTCCGACCCAGGTGGCTGGGATGCCCCATACCATCTGCCACCCTCCAGCAATGACGGCAACTGCGCCTAACGACGCGCCTGCGGAGATCCCCAGCGTGTAGGGTGTGGCCAGGGCGTCACGGAGCATCGCTTGAAAGAGGGAGCCGGCGAGCGATAGGCCGCCTCCTGCGACAAGCGCGAGCAGCGTTCGGGTGAGGCGTAATTGAACCAGAATCTCGTAGTCGGGCGATTGACGATGCAAGACCTTCGCGACGCGGATGGGACCGGCCCCAACCCACGGCAAGAATAGGGCGGACGCGACGAAGACGAAGATGGGCAGGAGAAGACTCCGGCGCGCCGCGGACGTGGTGTTTTCGTGGGTGGTCATTGATACCAAATCCATGGTGTACCGGCGGGCGTATTGCCGATCCGCAGCCGCGACGAGAACAGACCAAGCCACTGCTCATTTTCCTGCGCCTTCGACGCGGCAAGGTCGTGTGCAACGATTCCGTCCGCCAGTACGAGGACCCGGGAGCAGTGCGTCAATGCGAGGTTCAGGTCATGCGTGACCGCGATACATAGTTTGCCGGTCTTCGCCTCTTCGCGAAGAACGCTGAAGCAATGCAGCTGCTGTTCGATATCGAGGAACGTCGACGGCTCATCCAGCAATAGAATGGAAGCGTTCTGCGCGAGACACGCTGCCAGTAGAACGCGCTGCCGCTCCCCTCCGCTCAACGATCCAAAGTTGCGACGACGATACTCCCAGCAATGGGTGCGCTCCATGGCTTCGCGAATGAAGGTGTGGTCTTCGTCTGATTCAAACCATCGATCCGTGTGCGGGTATCTGCCCATTGCCACCAACTGCTCCGCGGTATAAGGAAGATCGGCGTGGACGGCTTGCGGCAGATGACTGACCCGCTGCGAGAGCTCGCGGATATTCCAGGCTTTCTGATCGCGGCCGGCGATGGAGACTGATCCGGCCGCTGGTTTGCGGAAGCCGGCGATGATGTCGAGCAACGTGCTCTTGCCGGCTCCGTTGACTCCCACGAGTGCCAGGAACTCCCCGCTCTGCGCGGTCAGGGTCGCCGATCGCAGGACGATGCGTCTTCCGTAGGAGAGTTGCAGGTTGGCGACCTCAAGTAAATGACTCAACTCGCACGCCCCGCGCCGTGGGTGGGGTGCATGTAATCGAACAGCATGCGGGCGGCTTCAGGTGCGCGTGGACCAGGCACAATCAGAGCGTTTGAGGTTCCAACCATGACACGGCCTTTGCGAACCGCTGTGAGTTGAGATTGCTGACTCCAAAGAGCAAGCACCTGTGCGCTCGCGGCCACGCGTTCTGCCTCCGAATCCTGCTGGCCGCTGAGGTCGAGGATCATATCGGGATCGTCGCGAAGCACAGTTTCGAGCGAGATGCGCGGATAGATCGGCAGGCCCGGCTGCACGAGAACATTGGCTCCGCCGGCAATCTCGAGCAGCTGTTGGACATAGCTGCCGGGGCCGGCCGCAGTAAGGTCAGCGAGCATTCCGGCGCGCCGATTGACGATGACCAGCACGCGCGGTGACGGCAGCTGCTTTGCCTTTGACTGGATGGCCGTCAGCTCACGCTGGATGCGATCCTTCAGTGCGCCGCCTCGCTCGGGGACCGCGGCGGCCTTCGCGATAAGGGCGATCCCGGTATACACATCGTTCAGCGTGCCATGCGGCACTTCCAGGAAGTTGATGTGGAGAGCGTGCAAACGATCGGTCAGTTCGCTCGATATCCGCTGCAGGACAACCAGGTCGGGCAAAAGTCGCGCGATCGCCTCGGCATCGGGTGCGAGGTAGGTCCCGACCTTCGGCAGCTTCTGAACGGAAGCAGGGAAGTCGCAGAAGCGGGAGACACCCACAACCTGATCGCCGAGCCCCAGGGCAAACAGCGCCTCCGTAATGCTTGGCGCTGTGGAAACGATGCGCCTGGGCTTGTCTTGCCCCCACAGTCGCGCCCAGAGCCGCGACGTAAGTGCCGCGCTCGCAATGCCGCATACAAAGATGCGGCGAGTCAGGCGATAGGAACGCGGGTTGTCGTGAGACGAGCCAAAGGTCGGGCGCAAGGTTTCTGTTCTCCGCAGAAATTGCAGCTTGAACCCCTGGCAGGTCTCCTGGCTCAAAGACGATACTCACGTATCCGCCGCTATCCTTCCCCGGCAAATTCCCCGAGTGGCACTTTCCAGCGGCTCATCTTTGTTTACAGTGGCGGGACCGCGCCGGTATCGCACCGGACTTCCCTTTTAAGCCCCCTGTGGGCACCTTGGGTCAATATCAACAGTACCACGCAGGATCGAGCCGGCTACGTTACGAGTAGTGGAGTTCGTCGACAGATTTTAGAGTGTGGCGCGCTTCGGCTCTACCTTCCGCCCGTTCGGTGAGCCAGCCAAAGAGCAGCCCTAACGAGCCCCACAGGACAGCCTGGGTCTCCCACGATGCGATGCGAAATTTCCAGAGAAGAGAAGCCGGAAACTCCGTTGGAACTTCGTCGATCGCGGGCAGGAAATGAGCGCAGACTCCGGTAACGACCAGATACAGCAAGGCAGCCAACAGCGTTGCGTTCCAGTCCCCCAGAGACCTGCTCCAGCTACGTTTTGCCTTCAGCGCAAGAATCATGACCACAATCGAAATCGCGATCAGCAGGAAATAAGCGGCAGTGCGAATGCCGATCGTCTCCGGATTCCCAACCGATGGAGGGTTCGCCGGGTATTTGAGTGACGGGATGAGCACGATGACGACGAAGCCAATGCCTCCCAGAAGCGCGGCCAGAACTCTCGGCCTGGACTGGCTGAGACGACCACGTGCATAGGCGAAGACGAGTCCGAAAATTCCTCCGAGCGCCGCGCCGTAGACCACGACACCGGCCAGAAGTCCGACGCTCTTCTGGATTTTGCGGCTGATCATCTCGGGCTCCGGCGGCTCGCTTTTGGCCTGCTCCATGCGGGCCTCAAAAGCGATTGCCTTATCTACCTGGGGCTCGCCGGCAAAGCGCGCGAATGCAAATACGATCAGGCCGGCCACAAGACCGGCCAGCATACCGCGAAGCAGCAGCGTACGAGTCATCGCAGGTCCCGTCTAGTGACAGGGGAAACCGAGCAGGTGGCGTCCGTCATGAAGCAATTCATGAACCGCACGACCGTGGATGAGGGACGTGGCGCCCTGCTCCGCGCCGACAAAATAGATCAGGAGCAGCATCAATAGTCCCCCAAACACCGCCCAGGGCATGATTTCACGAAGCGGAATGACCGGAATGGATACCGGCTGCGTGATTGAACCTGTCGCTGACTGAGCCATGCTTTGAGCCTCCAAGACCTGCGAATCGCATCAGGCAGAACAAAGCCCTCAACTTAACCTGAGCCTAGTGAAGGCCGCTGGCAGTGTCAAGGCGAACGGCCGCGGATGGTAATCTGTCGCCGGTGAAAGCCTTCGAATCGCACCCATTGCCCACCCGAATGACGCTGATCAGTCACGGGCCTACCCTCGCTCTCAGGCGGTCATCGTTTCCTCTGGATGAGCCCTTACTTGAGGGCGAGATGGAGAAAGCCGCGGCACGTGGCTGGACCGCTCCCCGCGCCCAGTTCGTCTGCTCGGGACCGGAGCATCGGACGCGCCATACCGCGCAGGCACTCGGCCTCGAGCCGGCCCTGCTGGTTGAACTTGCGGATGTCGATTACGGCGCGTGGAGAGGTAAAGCGATCGACGAAATCCAGGCGACCGATCCCGGGGGACTGGCCGATTGGCTGACCAACGTGAATGCCGCGCCCCACGGCGGCGAGTCTCTTGCACTCGTGATTGCAAGGGTTGAACGATGGATGGACACCCAGACGGGTGCCGGGCACACCCTCGCGGTCACACATCCGGCAGTCATTCGCGCGGCGATTCTTTGCGCCTTGCAGGCTCCGCCGGAGTCCTTCTGGCGCATCGAGATTTCTCCGCTTTCCATCACCGATCTGCGTTTCAACGGCAGACTTTGGACGTTGCGATCGACGGGGTGTTCGCTTCGAGGTTCCTCCAGAGATTCCTCCTGAAATAGCACCGGCGATTTTGGGCCGTTCAGTGGCTGTAACCGCCCGGCTCTGTCACATCTTTGCCTGAAAATGTTCTGGTTACGTTTTCAGGGTGTCGGTCTCGCCTTCCGGCCTTGTATTGGCCTGTGCGGAGGTGACGGGTTGTTTCGGCTGGTTGAGGATCAGGTAGACGCTGATGAGGACCAGGGCGGCGCCCGCAATCATGCGCAGGTTGATGGGTTCGCGGGCGAGGAAGTAACCCAGCGCGACCGCGACTACGGGATTCACGTAAGCGTAGCTGGCCACGCGGGTGGCGGGCATGCGGGCCAGCAAGAAAACGTAGGCGGTGAAGGCCAGGATCGAACCGAAGACGATGAGGTAGAGCAACGCCAGCGCGGCGCGAAGCGAGACGTGCGGGAACGGATGCAGCTCGCCGCAGAGGCCGGAGAGGATGAGCAGACCGGCGCCGCCGGCCAGCATCGATGCGCCGGAGGTGAGCGGCCGCGAGGCTGGAAGCTTCAGCGAGCGGTTGAGTACGCCGCCGAAGGACCAGAGCGTCGAGCCCGCCAGGATGGCGAGGCAGGGGATCACGGGCAAAGACTGATTGCGGCTGGGCAGCAGCAGGATGGCGACTCCCGCAAAGCCGAGCAGCGTTGCGGCAATGAGGCGCGGCTGGAAGGGCTGACGGCGGAAGAGGAAGGTCTCGATCGCGACGGTGAGGAGCGGGATGGTGGCAGCTAGGATGGAGGCGATACCGGAGGGGACATATTTCTCGGCCCAGAACAGCGGGGCGTAGTCGCCGACGAACATGAGGACGGCGAGCAGCGAGAGCCCGCGCCATTCGATCGCGGACGGACGCGGCGTGCCGGTTGCGCGCATGAAGCCATAGAGGAGCAGGCCGGCGAGGAAGAAACGGGTTCCGGCAGCGAAGACTGGCGGAACTTCGTGGACGGCGATCCGAATGGCGAAGAAGCTGGTTCCCCAGACCAGGTAAATGGCCAGAAAGGCGAGGATGACCGCGACGTCAAGGCGCTTCTGCTGGGCTGGCATCCTGTAACAGTAACGAATTGGATTTCGAGTCAGGGAAAAATCCGTGGTCTCCGCGCAGCTTCGTGCCGTCCGCAGGCGATGACCTATCAAAAAGCCGAGTCGAGGTGTACTAACTGTACTATAACAGTTGGTACACTTTCAGGACAGAAAACAGCCATTCACCACGCCCCGCACCACGCCAAACGAGCAAAGTTAAGCCAATTTAAGCCAAAATGTGTGGTGGAGTGCATGGTGAAATGCCGCCAATCGGACCCCAAACGTGGTGAAATCGTGGTAAATCACCCTAAGTTGGCCGGATAAAACCCGGTAAATGCCGAAGCTCCGTGCAAATTCCAATCGACTGCAACCCCTTTAGATCGGAACTCATGCGCCGGCTAGGCGGTCGCAGAATGGGTTTTATTGGGCCGGTTCGGCGACGAGGGCGATCACGATCTCCTGCAAGGCCGGTGTGCTGGGCTGTTTGTCGCCGTCCGGCGGATCGGCGGACTGGTACTTTTCTTCAAGTTCGCGCAGCTTGTCGCGCACCTTGCGCTCTTCGTCGGAGTAGAAGCGGGCCTTCTCGAACTCGTGGTTCGCCACGGCGTTTTGCACGCGCTGGCCGATGAACTCGATGCGCTTCTTCAACGCCACGACATCTTCGGGCTGCTGCTTCTGGAGGAGGTAGACGGACGTGACATTTTCGACGCGGAAGGTGCGTCCGGGGGTAGCGGGGGCGCCCGGCTCGCGGAAGTCGACGGTCTCGCCGATGGCGGGAAAGCGCCAACTGGGCGATTCGTTGATGTATTCGAACAAGGTCTCGCCGGACCTGGCGTCGACGAAGCGGATGGGGATGGGCGGGTCGGGCGGTGGTATTGGGACGGGCGGAGGGGGCGTGGGCGCGTGACGTGGGCGAGATTCTCCCTCGCCAACCGCGGCGTCGGCCCGGACCTGCGCGAGTTCGACGCCGCGTTCGGCGAGGATCTGGGCGGCGAAGGTCTTTTCCTCCCGAAGGATGCCAAGCAGCAGGTGTTCGGTGCCGATGTGCTTGTGGGCGAGGCGTTCGGCCTCCTCGGCGGCGTAGGCGAGGATGCGCTTGCCGTCGTTTGAGAGCGGCAGGTCGACCGAGGTGGAGACTTTCTCGCGGATCACGGTGCGGGCATCGATCTGCTTGCGGATGGATTCGACGGAGGCGTCGTTGCGCAGGAAGCGATTGGTCAGGGCCTTGTCTTCGCGCAGGATGCCGAGCAGCAGGTGCTCGGACTCGATGTAGGGCGAGCCATATTGGGAGGCTTCGTAGCGGGCGAAGAAGATGACCCGGCGGGCTTTTTAGGTGTAGCGCTCGAACATGGAAGCCTCCGGCGAGAACAAGAACAACGGCGGGAACGGGGATTAGCGGGATAAAGGCGGATATTTCACGGGTGTCTCCCACCCCCACCACCCCAAAGAGCGCTCGCCGGGACCCCGGATCGCCAATGCGCGATGAATGGGTATTCCAGAAGTTTGTGCAGTCGTTAGGCGAGGCCGACTTTGCTGGTGAGGAGGTCTTCGATGCGGACCGGCAGGGAGCGGACGCGGACGCCGGTGGCGTGGTAGACGGCGGAGGCGATTGCGGGGGCAACGCCGGCAAGGGCGATTTCGCCGATGCCGCGGGCTCCATATTGGCCGATCATGGGGTCGGGAATGTCGAGGAAATGAACGTCGATCTGGGGTGAGTCGGCGTGGGTGGGGACGAGGTAGTCGGCGTAGTTGGCATTGACCGGCGCGCCGTTGCGCTGGTCATAGACGACCTCTTCCATCAGGGCCATGCCAACTCCCATGACCACGGCTCCGGAAATCTGGCTGGAGGCGGTCTTCTTGTTGATGATGCGGCCACCATCGATGACGGAGACGACGCGGGTGACGCGTAGGCGTGCGATTCCTGGGTCCCAGGAGACTTCGGCGAACTGTGCGCCGAAGGAGTGCATGGAGTAATCGCGGGATTTTGGGTCGAGTCCGACGGGCTGGGCAGCGCCAGTGACGCTGGGGGTTTTGGCCAGCTTGAGGATGTCCTGGAAGGGGGTTCCGCTGGCGGCGGGAGAACCGGCGGCGTGGACTCGGCCGCCGGAGACCGTGATCGATGCGGCCTCCTGCTGGAAGAAGGGGGAGCCGGCGGTCTGCGTGGCGAGGGCGACGATGGCCTTGACGGCGGCGTCGGCGCAATCGGCTACGGCCGGGACGATGCTGGCGGTGCAGGTCGATCCTCCGGAGCCGGGGCCGGGGGGCAGGGAGCTGTCCCCGATCACGACGTCGATGCGGTTGACGGGGATGCCGGTGCGGTCGCTGACGATCTGGGCCATGACGGTGTAGGTGCCTGTGCCGATATCCTGGGTGGCGCTGCTGACTTTGGCGGTGCCATCGTCCGCGAGGATGACGCTGGCCTCGCTGCCGCGGCGGCCCGCGCTCCAGGAGGCTCCGGCGACACCCCAGCCGAGGATGAGGTCTCCTTTTTTCATCGAGCCGACGGCCGGAGTGCGATTCGCCCAGCCAAATTTTTCCGCTCCGACCTGGAGACATTCCTTGTAGTGGCGCGAGGAGAATGGCTTGCCGTTGCTCTCGTCGGTGAGGGTGTCGTTGAGAAGGCGGAGTTGGATGGGATCCATGTTAAGCTTGACAGCCAGCTCGTCCATGGCGGACTCGACGGCGAACAGTCCGGGGACGGCGCCGGGGCCGCGCATGGGGCAGGGCGTTCCGGTGTTGCGCTTGACAATCCCGGAGGTGACCTGGAGGTTGGGAACGCTGTATAGAAAAGGAGTGGCCTCGCCACAGTTCTCGCGGGAATTGTCGCCGATGGAGCTGTCGTTGCGGTAGTTCTGCTCCAGCGAGACGAGCTTGCCCTGGGGCGTGGCGCCGATGCGCATGCGCTGCTCGGTAGCGGCGCGGTGCCCGGTGGAAGTGAACATGAAGCTGCGGGGGACGGTGAACTTGACGGGGCGGTTGAGCTTGCGCGCGGCTGTGGCTGCGATAACTGCGTTCGGCCAGGGCGAGAGCTTGGAGCCAAAGCCGGAGCCGATGAAACGGGAGATGACTCGGACGTTCTCGGCGGGCGTGCTGAGGGCCTGGCTGAGGGAGTTGCGGAAGCCGACGACGTTCTGGCTGGAGTCGTAGAGGGTGAAGCTCTTGCCATCCCAAACCGCGACGGTGGCGTGCATTTCCATGGGATTGTGGGCCTCGACAGGAGTGCGGTAGACGGCGTCGACCTGAACAGGCGCTGCGGGGAAGGCGGAGGCAGTGTCGCCGCGCTTACTGTTGGAGTTCATGTTGATGTTGGGGTCGTCGAAGAAGAGGCGGGAGAGATTGGGCTTCTGGGGGTCGTATTGGATGCGGATGGCTGCCGCGGCTGCCTGGGCCTGCTGGAAGGTTTCGGCTACGGCGACTGCGACGTATTGGCCCCAATAGTTGACGGTATCGTCCGACATGACGGGGCGTCCTTCGCCGGTGCCGCTGCGGCCGCCTTTGGGCGCGGGGAGCATGTCGGCGATGTTTTGGTGCGTGATGACGAGCAGGACGCCGGGCATTTTTTCGGCGGTGGCGGTGTCGATGGATTTGATGGTGCCGGCTGCGACCGTGGCGCCGACAGGGACGGCGTAGGCCAGGCGAGGGAAGTTATAGTCGGCGGAGTATTTGGCGGTGCCCGTGGTCTTGAGTGGGCCGTCAATGCGCGAGAGGGTGGCGCCGATAACGGACGACGGGGTGAAGGGAGTGTCGGGGGCGTCGTTGAAGTCGATGGATTCGGAGAAGGTCATGGTGGCTCCTGGTGCGGAAACAAAACTTAACTAGGATCAGAGGGACAAAGACGGGATCAGAACTTACGCTGTGGCCATGGTCAGTGCGCGGACGATGCAGCGTTTGGCGAGTTCGATCTTGAAGGCGTTTTCGGATTGAGGCTTGGCGTCGCGGAGAGCGGCTTCGGCGGCGCGGCGGAAGGTGGGGGCGTCGGCGGCTTGGCCGAGGAGTGCGGCTTCGGCTTCGCGGGAGCGCCAGGGTTTGGTGCCGACTCCGCCGAGAGCGACGCGGGCGTAAGCGATTTTGCCGCCGGAGACCTTCATTACGACGGCGGCGGAGGCCAGGGCGAACTCGTAAGCGGCGCGGTCGCGGAGTTTGAGGTAGAGGGATTTCGAACCGGCGGCAGGCGGTGGAAGGGTGACTGAGGTGATGAGGTCGCCGGGGTGGAGGACGGTTTCGATGTGCGGGGTGACGCCTGGAATCAGGTAGAAGTCGGCGATGGGGACGGT
>Ga0302326_10033970_pt1 | contig 10115 bp, 9 predicted proteins | sample Palsa_T0_3_FD_202264 | JGI IMG/M metagenome (GOLD analysis project Ga0302326, IMG submission 202264) | Peat permafrost microbial communities from Stordalen Mire near Abisko, Sweden - Palsa_T0_3 | ecosystem: Environmental > Terrestrial > Soil > Palsa > Peat permafrost | place: Sweden: Abisko...
TGCGCAAGCCCAAAGGTGCGCATGATGAGCGACAGCGGCCGGCTCGAGGCCTCGCGTCGGGCGCGCGTCAACTTGTCGTAGAACTCCGAGTCCTCGAAATGCTGCAGTTCGAGCGTGAGCGCCTTCTCGAGGATCATCACGTTGACGCGCTGCCCGAGCTGCGCGCGCAGGAGCGACTGGCACAGTGAAATGCCGCGCTGCGCCGCCGCCGTCGAGGCGACGAATGCGCCTTCGAGGAGCACGAGCTCCAGGACGTGACTCACGCTGCCGCCGGGGTGGCGAACGGCCGCGACCACGGCATCCACGATGAGCGAGCCGACGTAGGCGACCCCTGCCGGTACGACTCCGGCGATGAGGGTCAGTATCCCCAAGGCGACCGTGAGGCCCGGGTTGGTGCGCCACACGAGCTCGAGCGCGCGGCGGCTGTAGCGGAATACGCCGAAGAAGCCGCGCAGCGTCTTTGGTTCCGCCGCCGCCGCGGCACTCACCGCGGCCGCCGCGCGCGCGCGGCCGGCAGGATTGGCGAAATGCCCCATGGAGTTCAGGACGGTCGCGAGCGCGTGATCAGGCGTGAACCGCGCCGCGAGAAAACGTAGCCGTAGATCCAGGAGGTCATGACGGCGATGCGGTTGCGGAACCCGATGAGCACGCTCACGTGCAGGAACATCCACGCAAGCCAGGCGAGGAGTCCCCCAAAGCGCAGCGGCCCGATCTCAACGACCGCGCGCGACTTGCCGATGGTCGCCATCGAGCCCCAGTCGACATAGTGAAAGCCGCGATCGCGCAGGGCGTGCGAGCCCTGCAGATCCTCGTCAATCACGCGGGCGACGAAGCGGCCCATCTGCAGCGCCCCCTGCGACACGCCCGGCACTGGCCGGTTGGATTTCGAATCGATAAGGTATGCCGCGTCGCCGATGACAAAGACCTGCGGATAGCCGGGCACAGAGCAATCCGGCATTACCTGCACGCGTCCGCCCGGACCGACCGGCACGCCGAGCGTGTTCACGAGCGCTGAGGCACGCACTCCGGCGGCCCAGATGACATTGTAGCTGTGCAGGCGCTCACCACCGACGTCGACCCCATCGGCAAATACATCGGTGACTGCCTGCCCGAGCCGCACTTCGACCCCGAGGTCCTGCAACTGCTCGAGCGCATGGCGCGAGGAGGCCGCGCTCAGCGCCGGCAAGAGGCGCGGCCCCGCTTCAATAAGGATCACGCGCGCGCGGCGCGTGTCGGCGATGCGAAAATCGCGCGCGATCACGTCCACGGCGAGTTCTTTGATCGCGCCGGCAAGCTCAACTCCCGTCGGCCCCCCGCCCACGATGACAAACGACAGATGCGCCGCGCGCTGCGTCGTATCGGCCTCCAGCTCCGCGGTCTCGAACGACAACAGCAATCGCGAGCGAATGAACGTCGCGTCCTCGACTTCCTTCATCCCGGGAGCCCACCGGTGCCAATCGGCGTGGCCAAAATAATTGTCGACCGCACCGGGCGCGAGAATCAGATAGTCGAAGGAGAGATGATTCGCGCCGACGTCGACGCCAGCGCGCGCCAGATCGATCGCGGTGGCCTCGCCCAGCATGACGAAGGCATTCGCCTGGCCGCGCAGCACGGTGCGGATCGGCTGTGCGATGTCCGCGGGCCCGAGTGCCGCGGATGCGACCTGGTAGAGCAGCGGCTGGAAGAGATGATAGTTATTGCGGTCGATGACCAGCACTTCCACGGGCGAGCGTGCCAGTGCGCGCGCAGCAAACAGGCCGCCGAACCCGCAGCCGACTATGATCACGCGCGGCCGGCGACTCGCCCGCGCACTTACAGTGAGTTCCTGATTCGCCACGGCCTATTATCCCTGATCGGCCGCGGCGAGACGCAGCATGGCGACGAGGCTCTGCTCAACATCCGCGTCGGTCGTCGCCCAGCTGCATACGCTGATGCGCATGGCCGTGCGGCCCTGCCAGACGGTTCCGCCGCACCAGCAGGTCCCATCGCGCTGAATCGCAGCGACGATGCGCCGGGTTCGTTCCGGCGCGCCGAAGGACACCAGCACCTGATTCAACACCACTTCGTTCAGGACCTCGTAGCCTGCCTGCGTCAGAGCCTGTGCAAAGCGCCGCGCCTGACGACAATTGCGCTCAAAGAGCTCGGCGAGTCCCGCGCGCCCGAGCGTATGCAGCGCGGTCCAAACCTCGACGCCGCGCGCGCGCCGCGACAGCTCGGGAGTGAAGTCGGACGGATTGCGCGCCGCGGACTCGGTCGGCAAATACTCGGCGGTGATGGCCATCGCCGCCTTCAAGGCGTTCGCGTCGCGCACGAAAGCAAGACCGCTGTCGTACGGGACGTTCAGCCATTTGTGCGCATCGGTGGCCCACGAGTCCGCCTCCTCGAGGCCGCGCGCGAGCGCATGCAACGCGGGCGCAGCTTTCGCCCACAGGCCAAATGCGCCGTCCACGTGCACCCAGGCGCCGGCGGCGTGCGCTCGGGCGATGAGCATCTCGAAGGGATCAAATGCGCCGGTATTTACGTTGCCCGCCTGCAGGCACAGGATGGTCGGGCCGCTCATCGCCGGCAGCGCATCCGCACGCATGCGGCCCGCTGCATCGACCGCCACGCGTACGATGCGCGCGCGCCCGAGACCCAGCATCCCCAATGACTTCAAGAGCGTCGGATGTGCCTCTGCGCCCGTCAGCACGGTAATGGGCGGCGCCCCAAAGAGTCCGTGTGCCTCGACGTTCCAGCCGACGCGCGCCAGCACTGCATTCCTCGCCGCCGCGAGTGCGGTGAAGTTGGCAACGGTCGCGCCGGTGACGAAGGCGCCGCCCGCTGCAGCGGGAAGCTCAAAGAGTTCGATGAGCCAGCGCAGCGCCACGGCCTCGAGGTGTGACACCCCGGGCATGCTTTCGTAGAGACCCGCGTTCTGATCCCAGGCGCCGGCGAGCCAGTTTGCCGCGAGAGCCTCGGGCAGCGCACCGCCGATGACAAAGCCGAAGAAGCGGCGGCCGGCGCTGGCGAGCGTCGCCGGAGACACCGCGCGGTCAAGGAGCGCAAGCGTCGCGCCCGGCGCGCTCGGGCCTGCCGGGAGCGGCTCATCGAGCTGCCGCAGTGCCGCCACCGCGAGAGGATCGGGCGCCACCGAGCGCGCATTGAGTGCGTCGAGATAGGCGTGCGCGCGGCGCGCGGCATCATCAAGAATGGCATACACGATGGTCTTTCCTTTTTGATCTCTTAGGGCCGCGCCGCCTGGGCTCGCGCTGTGGAGGGTATCCTCACTCGCACTGGGCTAATATTGGGCCCAACTGCCCCGACTTCTAGGTTATTCGCGTGGATGTGCCCGAGCTCGAATACGTCGGCTTCTGGCTGCGCTTCTGGGCGTTCATCATCGACTCGGTGCTCGCCATGGTCATCCTGCTGCCGATCCTGCATGCCTATGGCGGCGCTTCGTACTGGCCCGACATGTGGTCCGAGATGTACTCCGGCCGAGGCGCCACCGCAGAGCTTCTGCAGTGGGTACTGCCCGCGATTGCGGTCATCATATTCTGGGTGACCCGGCAGGCAACCCCGGGAAAGATGGCCATCGCGGCGACCATTGTCGATGCGCAGACGGGCAAACGGCCGACGACGGCACAGTTCATCGGCAGGTACCTCGCCTATTACGTTTCAATGATTCCATTGTTTCTCGGGTTCTTCTGGATCGGCATCGACTCGCGCAAGCAGGGATGGCACGACAAGCTCGCGGGCACGGTGGTCGTGCGCCCGCGCCGCGGCGCGAGCGGGGTGCATTTCACCTCCTGATCCCCTGGCGCTGTTGCGCGCTCGCCGGGCCTTAAGATGCGCTCCTCTGGCATCATATCGCCATGGATGTCGCCCACGTCATTCAGTCCGCTCTTGCCCCCGTGTTCCTGATTTCCGGAGTGGGGGTGATGCTGGGCGTATTGACCAACCGCCTGGCGCGCATCGTCGATCGGGCCCGGGTTTGGGAAGCGGAGGCCGAAAAGGAGACTGAGCGGGCGGCCGACCTTGAAGCGCGCCTGCAGGTGCTGGCGCGGCGGGCGCGCTACATAAGTACGGCGATCACCATGTGCGCCGTGTCCGCACTCCTGGTCGCGCTCGTCGTAGTGGCGCTCTTCGCCAATGCCTTCCTCGCGGTGAACCTTGCGGGTCTGATCGCGATCCTGTTCGTCGCGGCGATGCTCGCGCTGACGGCTGCGTTCCTCTGGTTCCTCATCGAAGTGCGGATCGCAACCGCCGCCATTCGCATCGGGCAGCCGCGATAAAGACCCCCCGCGAGGGTCGTCGGGGCAGCCGAAGCGCGAATCTGCTACCCTGCGCACCCTTTTTTGTCCCCTGACTTATGAACCGTCCCATTCGCAATATTGCGATCATCGCGCACGTCGACCATGGCAAGACCACTCTGGTTGACTGCCTCCTGAAGCAATCGGGCACCTTCGCAGCCCATGAGAAGGTCGGCGAGCGCGTCATGGATTCGGACGACATTGAGCGTGAGCGTGGCATTACGATCCTCGCCAAGAACTGCGCCATCGAGTACGGCGGCACACGTATCAATATCGTCGACACCCCGGGGCATGCGGATTTTGGCGGCGAGGTGGAGCGCGTGCTGTCCATGGTCGATGGGGTCCTCCTGCTGGTGGACGCCGTCGAGGGTCCCATGCCGCAGACCCGCTTCGTCACGCGCAAGGCGCTGGCGCTCGGGCTCAAGGCCATCGTCGTCGTCAACAAGATCGACCGCCCGAGCGCGCGGCCTGGCTGGGTCGTCGATCAGACCTTCGAGCTCTTCGACAAGTTGGGGGCGAACGATGCGCAGCTCGACTTCCCGGTGATCTACGCTTCGGCGCTGCAGGGCTGGGCGAGCACGGATTACACCGAGCGCCGACCGGACATGAACGCACTCTTCGAGGCCATCCTCGCGCACGTGCCCCCGCCGCAGACCGAAATCGCAGCCCCGCTGCAGCTGCAGATTTCAACCCTGGCCTACAACTCCTATGTCGGGCGCATCGGGATCGGACGCATCCGCAGGGGCTCGGTGCGCCCGGGACAGGTCGTGAGTCTCTTCTTCGGCGCCGAGGATAAGGGTACGGCGAAGATCGGCCAGGTGCTCACCTACAAGGGCCTCGAGCGCGTCAGCGTGAATGAAGCGTTCGCCGGGGATATCGTCGCCATTACCGGGGTCGAGGAGGTCAACATCGGGCTTACCGTGTGCGACCCGGAAGGTGCGCACGGCCTGCCGCCCATCCGCGTGGATGAGCCGACGATCGCCATGAATTTCCAGGTCAACACCTCACCGCTCGCCGGGCGCGAAGGCAAGTTCGTCACCAGCCGCCAGCTGCGCGAGCGCCTGTACCGCGAGCTGCAGAGCAACGTCGCGCTGCGCGTCGACGATACCGACGAGCCGGACATCATGCGTGTGTGCGGGCGCGGCGAGCTGCACCTGACCATTCTCATCGAGAACATGCGCCGCGAAGGCTATGAGCTCGCCGTTTCGCGCCCGCAGGTGCTGACCAAGATAGTCGGCGGCGAGGTGCATGAGCCTTATGAGGCGCTGACGGTCGACATCGAGGACGCTCATCAGGGCGGCGTCATGGAGGCGTTAGGAATGCGCCGCGCCGACCTCACCGACATGTCCATGGACGGCAAGGGGCGCGTGCGCCTCGAATATCGCGTGCCGGCGCGCGGGCTCATCGGTTTCCAGGGCGAGTTCATGACCATCACGCGCGGCACGGGCCTCATCAGCCACATATTCGACGGCTTCGCGCCCGTGAAGGGCGAGATCGCCGACCGCAACAACGGCGTGCTGATCAGCAACGAGAACGGCGAGGCGGTCGCCTACTCGATCTTCAATCTGCAGGAACGCGGGCGCATGTTCGTCAGCCATGGCGAGAAGGTCTACGAGGGAATGATCATCGGCATCCACAGTCGCGAGAACGATCTGGTGGTGAATCCGATCAAGACCAAGAAGCTCACGAACATCCGCGCGGCGGGCAAGGATGATGCGATTCTCCTTACTCCGCCGATCCAGTTGACGCTCGAATATGCCGTGGAGTTCATCGCCGATGATGAGCTCGTCGAAGTGACCCCGACCTCGATCCGCATTCGCAAGCGCTTTCTCAAAGAGACGGACCGCAAGCGCGCGGCGCGCAGCGACGCCGCCTGAAGCAGCGGCGCGCAAGCGCGCGCAGCTCACACCGCGCGCGCGCCGCGGATGTCGATGAACTGCAGAAACTCCGCGCGCGTGCGCGCGTCGGCGCGGAACACTCCTGTCATGCGGCTCGTGATCAGCGACACGCCGCGCTTGTGCACGCCGCGGGTCGTCATGCACTGATGCACGGCGTCGACGACGACGCCGACGCCGCGGGGCTTGAGCACGTCGCTAATGCAACCTGCAATCTGCGCGGTGAGCTTCTCCTGCACCTGAAAACGCCGCGCATAGCCGTCGACCACGCGCGCAAGCTTGCTGATTCCGACCACCTTGTCGGTGGGCAGGTAGCCGATGTGCACGCGGCCGATGATGGGAGCCATGTGATGCTCGCAGTGCGACTCAAAGGAGATGTCGCGCAGCACGATCATCTCATCGTAGCCGTCGACCGCCTCGAAGGTGCGCCGCAGATAGTCGGCCGGATCCGTGCCGTAGCCGGAGAACCAGTCCTGATAGGCATCGATGACGCGCTTGGGTGTGTCGATGAGACCTTCGCGCGCCGGATCCTCTCCGGCCCAGCGCAGCAGTACGCGCACCGCCTCTTCAGCGGCGCGGCGCGAAACTTTGATGGCAACTCTTTTGGCCACGGGCTAAACCTCACTGCTGCGGATGCAGGGTGCGTGGGTGAGTGTAACGCGAGCGTCACCGTCCGTGGCCCACCGCACACTGCGCGCGGGTTTGCCGGCCGTGGCGGGCGCAACGCACTCGCAAATGGCGCAGCGCGCCGCGTCAGCGGGCGGCGCACCCGAGCTTCGCCCCACACGCGCCCTAATCCTGCGTCCCAGTGCTAGACTTCACGGGAGACTTAAATTAAATGGGAGGAAGATTCGGGGATGATCCGGGCAGGTCAGGGAATGCACTTCTGCGTCCTTACGGCCGGCGATTGCGCCGCGGGCTTGGCATTGCTTGCGCGCTATCCCAACGAATTTTCAACCACGGTGCAGCCCGTCGGCTCGGCCGAGGAAGCGTTTGCACGCTTCGATGAGCTGACCCCGGATCTGTTGCTGGTCGACGCGGACGCCGCGCCGCCCTCGGGACTCACGCTGTGCCGCATCCTGAAAGAGCATCCCGCCACAATGCTGCTGCCGGTGATTGCCATGAGCCGCTCGCCGAAGCGGCGCATCGAAGCCTTCGCCGCCGGCGCCGACGATTTTGTCGCGCGCACCTCTTCGCCGGAAGTTTTCCGGGCGCGGGTCGAGAGCCTGGTGCGCGCCGGAGCCGGCCGCAGGAAGCAGGTCGCCGCGCACCTGGCGGCGGAGTTTGAGCGCGGCGAGCACGTGCGCCGCACTTTTCGCCGCTACCTCTCGCCGCGCATCGCCGACAAGATACTGAGCGACGGGCAGCTGCGCGACAGCATCCTCGCCGCCGCCGACGTGCGCACGCATGCCGCGGTGCTATTTGCGGACATGCGCGGCTTCACCGGCATCTCCGAGCGCCTGACGCCGCAGGAAGTCGTACCGCTCCTCAACGAGTACTTCGCGCTCCTCACGGAAATCACCTTTCAGCACGACGGCACAGTGTTCCACATGGCCGGTGACTGTTTGATGGTGGGATTCGGTGTGCCGCTCGAGCAGCCCGACGGTCCGGAGCGCGCCGTCAGGACCGCCCAGGAAATGCTGGTGCGCTTCGCGGGTCTCGCGCAGCGCTGGAAGGCGCGTCATCAGATCGACACCGGACTCGGGATCGGCATCAACGAGGGCGATGTCATCGCGGGAAACGTCGGCTCCGCCTTGTACATGAACTACACCATCATCGGCGATACCGTAAATGTCGCCTCGCGCCTGGCGCAGCGCGCGCGCGCCGGCGAAGTGCTCTTTTCGCGCGCCGTGAAGCGCTCGCTCGATGCGCGCGGCGTCTACACCGGCGCGCTCGAGCTGCCGCCCATCACGCTGCGCGGCCGCACCACTCCCATCGATATCTACTGCGTGCCGCGCGAGAAGCGCCTCACCCTCTATACCGACATCGGAATGCAGGCGTGAGCAGTCACGCCGAGCTCACCAATCTCGCCCTATTCTGCGACTTTGAGAACATCGCGCTCGGCGTGCGCGATGCGCGCTATGCGCAGTTCGACATCAATCGTGTGCTCGAGCGGCTGCTCCTGAAGGGCTCGATCGTCGTCAAGAAAGCCTACTGCGACTGGGAGCGCTACCGGGAGTTCAAGTCCGGCATGCACCAGGCGGGCTTTGAGCTCATCGAGATTCCGCATGTCAGCCAGTCGGGCAAGAACTCCGCCGACATCCGCATGGTCGTCGATGCGCTCGATCTGTGCTACACGAAGCCGCATGTGGAGAGCTTCGTCATCATCAGCGGCGACTCGGACTTCTCGCCGCTCGTAAGCAAGCTGCGCGAGAACAACAAGGGCGTCATCGGCGTCGGTGTGAAGAACTCGACCTCCGATCTGCTCATGGCCAACTGCGACGAGTTCATCTTTTACGATGACCTGGTGCGCGAGCAGAAAGCGCGGCGCACCGTGCGCAGGAAGAGCGTCGCCGCGGAGCCCGCCGCACCTGCTGCGGCAGCGGGCGACGGCAAAGAGAAGGAGAAGGAGAAGGAGAAGGAGAAGGAAAAGGATGAGGATAAGCAGCAGGAGGCCTTCGATCTCGTCCTCGCCACCATCGATGCACTGATTGCCGAGCGCGGCGAAGATGAGAAGGTGTGGGGTTCGATGGTGAAGCAGGCGCTGAAGCGCCGCCGCCCCGGCTTCAATGAAAGCTACTATGGCTTTCGCTCCTTCAACCGCCTGCTCGAAGAGGCGGCGAGCCGGCGCCTGCTTGCGCTCGAGCGCGACGAGAAATCAGGTGGTTATATCGTCAGAACCACCGGCGAACAAAGCTGATTCGCGCAGCCGGGCGACTTCGGCGTAGCATTGGGGGGCTCGAAAACCAACAATTGGAGATCCCATCATGAAGCCCCTCAGCAGCTTGCTTGCCGCCGCCGTCCTCACGGTCGCCATGCAGGTCGCATCCGCCGCTGACGAGAAGCCCTACACCTATGGACCCGTCGTCAACGTCTCATACATCAAGACTAGGCCCGGCCAATTCGACGCCTACATCAAATACCTGGGAACGACATACAAGCAGTTGATGGAGGATGAGAAGGCCAAGGGCAACGTTCTCAGCTGGACCGTGTACGCCGCACAGCCGCACTCGCCTCAGGATGCGGATGTAATATTGACCGTTACCTACAAGAACTGGGCCACCTTGGACGGGCTTGGAGATCGCATTGAAGCCGCCCAGAAAAAAATCTGGGGAACGCGCGCCGGTATTACCAAGGCCACGGTGGATCGCGAGGCGCTGCGCGAGGTGCTCGGCAGCGACAACGTCCAGCAGCTCATCCTGAAATAGCGCGGCCCGCCTGCAACGCACTTGCCGAAGAGCGCGGGGACATTGACGCGCTCCTCGGTCTGTGCGTTCGCCGCAGGCGCCCTCAAATACGCCTGTTTGATGCCGTCAGATCGGCAGGGCTGACTGCGCTCAAGGCATGAAGCGCTGGGTGGCAAGCGTCAAAGACAGGCTGCACACCCCGACCAGGATCGCCACGAGCAATCCTGAGGCGAGCGGCCGCCAGCCGATGCGCCACATCTGCGTGAAGGAGACGCTCAGGCCCACCGCGGTCATGCCGCAGATAAGAAAGAGCTCCGAGGCGTTCTGACCCGCCGTCGTCAGCGCCTGCCACTCCTGCGCAAAGCCGGAGCCGCGGGTGAGCGCATCACCCGCGGTGCGCAACACGACGCAGCAGACGAAGCCGATGACAAAGAGCGGCACGAGTTGTACGCGGCCGCGGCCCTCCGTCGGCCCCGAGGTCTCATCGCCGAAGATGGCCCGGCTGCGCGCGAACCAGGCAGCCACCGGCACCATGAGCACGATCGACAGATTTCGCAACAGCTTCGCAACGCTCGCCGCGGCGA
>Ga0302326_10033973_pt1 | contig 10115 bp, 5 predicted proteins | sample Palsa_T0_3_FD_202264 | JGI IMG/M metagenome (GOLD analysis project Ga0302326, IMG submission 202264) | Peat permafrost microbial communities from Stordalen Mire near Abisko, Sweden - Palsa_T0_3 | ecosystem: Environmental > Terrestrial > Soil > Palsa > Peat permafrost | place: Sweden: Abisko...
CATCGCCGGCAGCGGCTGCCGGCCGCAACCTCGAGGCGCGCACCGCGTATCAGTGGGAGCTCGACCATCTGCGCGCGCGCATCCTCGAACTCGAGGGCCGGCATCTGGGCCTCGGCGGCGATCACGAAGGCCAAGAAGCCTGCTACGTGAGCGCCCTGCTGATCGCGGAGCGGACGCGCCATCGCGATCGCTGGTTCGAAGCGAATCTGCTCGCAATGCTCGGTGAGTTGCTCGCGATGTATCCCTCGCATCGTTCGCGCCACTACGTGCTGTCGCGCTCCGTGCCGTTTGCGTGGAACTCACATCTCGATAGCGCGGCGTCGCTCGTGAAACGCGGGTTGCGCAACAATCGCCGGCTCTTCGGCTTCGACGAACGAGTCGAAACGATCGGCGGACGCAGCGCGCCGTCGCTTGCGGGGCGCCTGGGCGAACGCATCGACGCGCTCGCGCTCGACGAGTGGCAGAACCGCGAGCAATTCATCGAGGAGATGCGCTTCGCGGTGTCGATCGCGCTCGACGTCGATTGGACGATGAGCTCGCAACACGAAGCGCAGCAACTCGCGCGCCTGGGAGTGTTGCTCACGCCCTACGAGCCGGCGCTCGCGCGAACGATGTGGGCCCGCTACCGCACCCGGCTGCAGCAACTGCCGGTGGTGCCGGCGATCCTCGAAGAGCCCAAACGCGTCATGCTGGAGGTTTTCCTCGAAGGCTGTCTTCTCAAAGCGGAGGGCGATCTGCCGGGCGCTGCGGAGAGTTTGCGAGCCGTGCACGACTTTTGGCGCAGCCGCGGATTGGGGTGGCTGTCCGCAGTTGCCGGCATCGAACGGTTCGGGATCAGCCGCGATTCGAGCGACCTTGCCGCCGCGCGCGAGTACCTGGCCACGCACCCGAAGACGTCGTTCGCACGACGCCTCGGCCGGGCGCTCGATCGGGCACAGTCGTTGGATCGCACGGAGTTCGCCTACCTGGGACTCTACGGCGCGGCATAATCCACGACGGGGGGCCATGCGGCCTCGACCTCCAAATCTAGTTCCGGTGCAAACGGAACCCCGTAAAGAAGAACTCGCGAAGTCCTACGATCCGGCCGCGGTCGAGGCGAAGTGGTACGCGCAGTGGCTGGCCGACGGCGTCTTTCACGACGAGCCCGATCCCGCGCGGCCGCCGTTCGTCATCTCGATGCCCCCGCCCAACATCACCGGGCGTGCACACATCGGGCACGGCTCGACCTACACGCCGATGGACGTGCTCACGCGCTACCATCGGATGTTGGGTGAGAACGCCGTGTGGTTGCCGGGGCAAGACCATGCGGCGATCGCGACCGAGGCCGTCGTCGTCCGCGAACTCGCCAAGGAAGGCCTTACCCGCGACGCGCTCGGGCGCGACGCCTTTATCGAACGCGTTTGGGCGTGGCGCGAAAAATACGGCGACGCGATTTACGAACAATTTCGGACGCTCGGATTTGGCCCCGACTGGGCGCGCGACCGGTTTACGATGGACGCCGGTCTCTCGGCCGCCGTCTACAAGGTCTTCGTCGCGCTCTACCGCGAGGGTTTGATCTACCGCGGAACGCGGCTCGTGAACTGGGATCCCGAATCGCAGTCGACGCTTTCGGATGCCGAGGTCGACGATGAAGAGCGCGACGGATTTCTGTGGCAGTTGCGCTATCCATCCGAAGACGGGTCGTTTTCGATCGACGTCGCGACCACGCGCCCGGAAACCATGCTCGGCGATACGGCGGTAGCCGTTCATCCGCAGGACGAGCGCTACGCGCACCTGGTCGGCAAACGCGTCGTCGTGCCGCTCGCGAACCGGGTCGTGCCGATCGTCGCCGACGCAGCGGTCGAGCGCGACTTCGGAACGGGCGCCGTCAAGGTAACGCCCGCGCACGATCCGCTCGACAACGAAATCGGGGAACGCCACGGTCTCGCGATGCCGAGCGTCATTGGTTTCGACGGAAACATGACGGACGAAGCGCCGCCGGCGTATCGCGGTCTCGAGCGCTTCGAAGCGCGCAAGGCGATCGTACGCGATCTCGAGGCAGCCGGGGTCCTCGTCAGCACGACGCCGCGGCGGCACACGGTGCCGATCAGCTCGCGGACGGGTGCCGTGGTCGAGCCGCTGCTCTCGCTGCAGTGGTTCTGCAAGATGGAGTCGCTGGCAGCGCCCGCGCTCGAAGCCTACCGCAGCGGCGCGCTTCGCTTCGTGCCCGAACGCTTCGGCCGCACCTACGAACACTGGCTCGAGAACATCCGCGATTGGAACGTCTCGCGTCAGGTATGGTGGGGCCACCGGCTGCCGGTGTGGTACACACCGGCGGACGAGGTCATCGTTGCGGAAACGGAAGAAGAAGCGCGCTCGATTGCGGCGGAACGTTACGGCGGCGCCGAGTTGCGGCGCGATCCCGATACGCTGGATACGTGGTTCTCGAGCGGCTTGTGGCCGTTCTCGATTCTCGGCTGGCCGCAGGACACGCCCGAACTCGAACACTGGTATCCCAATTCGGTTTTGATCACGGCGCGCGAGATCATCTTTCTCTGGGTCGCGCGCATGGTGATGCTGGGCTTGAAATTCGTCGGGAAGGTTCCGTTTCGCGACGTCTTCATCGCGCCGCTCGTGTTCGACGACAAGGGCCGTAAGATGTCCAAGAGCCTCGGCAACGTGATCGATCCGATGGAGCTCACCGAAAAGTACGGTGCCGACGGTTGGCGTCTGGGAATCGTGCGTCAGATGCGGCTCGAGTCGCAGGAGTTGCGCTTCGACGAGCGCTTCGTCGAGAAAGCGCGCGAGTTCAACAACAAGATTTGGAATGCGCTGCGTTACGTGCGCTCGCTGCCCGAAGGGCTGCCGGACGCGAACCGGCTTCCGCCGCCGGCACGGCTCTCACTCGCCGACAAGTGGGTGTTGACCGGTTTGCATGCAACCGTCGTGCGCGTGACGGGCGCCCTCGACGGTTACGAACTCGGCGTCGCCGCCGACGCGCTGTTCGACTTCACGTGGTTCCAGTATTGCGACTGGTACATCGAAGCGACGAAGCTTCCGACGCCGACGCGCGCCGCGGTGCTCTCCTATGCGCTCGGGGTGCTGATACGTCTGCTGCATCCGATCGAACCGTTCGTCACCGAAGAGATCTGGCAGGCGCTGCCGCACGACGGGAAGACGATCGTCACGGCCTCCTGGCCCGACCCTGAGGAAATCCCGGTCGATGCCGCTGCGGCGGCGCGCTACGAGACGCTCAAGGTTGCGGTCGGAAAGGCGCGCGATCTGCGCGCGCAGCTTGGCCTGCCGCCGCGCGAGAAGCTCACGATCGGCGTGCCGCCGGGACTCGATGTGGAAGCGCGCGCGTTGCTCGAGCTGCACGCGCACGCGAACGTCGTCGACGACCCGCGCCTCGTAGTTGCAGGCGAGGAGCCGCTGCTCGCTGCGACCCCGCGCGCGCCGGCGGCCCTCATGCGCGAGCGCTACCGAAAGGACGAGATCCGGCTCGATGCCGAGATCGAGCGGCTCGAGAAGATGCTCGGCAACGAAGCGTTCACGAGCAAGGCGTCGCCCGACGCCGTTGCGAAGAACCGCGAAAAGCTCGCGGCTTACGAGGCCGAGCGCGCGCGCGTTCGAGCGGGACTCGAAGCTATGGGTGCGGAGGACGATCATGAGTAGCGCGCTCGGGGTGTTGCGCGAGCGAACGCTGATGTCGGCGAAGCAGATCGACCGGATCATCGCGCGCCTCGCCCATCAGATCCTCGAGCCCGAGGATGCGCAGAACGGGGTCGTTCTCATTGCGATTCGCCGCGGCGGCGAGCAGCTCTCGCGCCGGCTCGCGGCCAAGATGGAAGAGATCAGCGGCAGCAAGCCCGGCCTCGGATTCCTCAACATCAACCTGTACCGCGACGACGACGTGGCTCGCGCCATCCCCGAGTCCGAAATCCACGAGGACCTCGCCGGAAAGGTCGTCGTCATCGTCGACGACGTGCTGTATACGGGTCGCACGGTGCGCTCGGCCCTCGACGCCGTGACCGACCTCGGACGCCCGCGCGTCATTCGGCTCGCCGTGCTGGTCGATCGCGGCTTGCGCGAGCTGCCCGTGCAAGCCGACTACGTCGGGCGCGCGATCCCGACCAGCCGCCGCGAGCACATCGACGTGCGCCTCTCCAAAGCGTACGCGGAAAACGACCGCGTTGTCATTCGCAGCGAGGCAGATGAAGGGTCGTAGTCTGCTGGACCTCGACGATTTCTCGAGCGGCGAGATCGGCTACGTGCTGGAGCGCGCGCGAGAATTCCACGACGACCCGCCGGCGCGCGAGCTGCTGCACGACGTGACCGTCGTCAACCTCTTTTTCGAGGCGAGCACGCGGACGTTTACGTCGTTCGCGATTGCCGAGCAGCGCGTCGGCGCCGACATCGTTGCGTTGCCGCCGGGGTCGTCGAGCCTCGGAAAGGGTGAGACGATCGCGGATACGGCGATTACGCTCGCCGCGATGGGCGTGCGCGTCATCGTCACGCGCCATCCGGAGTCGGGCTTCCCGTACCGGCTGGCCGAATCGTTCGACGGCCACGTCGTCAACGCGGGCGATGGGCGCCACGCGCACCCTACGCAAGCGCTGCTCGACCTGTTGACGCTCCAGGAAGAATTCGGCAAGGTCGCGGGTCTGCGCGTCGCGCTCGTCGGCGACATTCTGCATAGCCGCGTCGCGCGCTCGAACATCTTGGGCTTGCGCGCGCTCGGCGCGGACGTGACCCTCGTCGGACCGTACACGCTGCTTCCCGATGCGATGATCCGCGAGGGCGTGCGGATCGAGCGCGATCTCGATGCGGTGCTGCCGAACGTCGACGCACTGATGCTGCTGCGCATTCAGCGCGAACGCATCGCATCCGCCGTGCTCCCCTCGCTCGACGACTACGCGCGCAACTACCGCCTCGATGCGCGCCGCCTGCGCGCGCTGCGGCCGGGAGCGATCGTCATGCATCCGGGACCTTACAATCGCGGCGTCGAGTTGACGGAAGACGTGTTCAATTTTCCGGGTTGGCGCTATGCCCAGCAAGTTTCGCACGGCGTGTTCGTTCGTATGGCCGTGCTCGACTTTCTCGTCAACGGCGCGCGTTCGGCCGTTGGCGCCATGTAGGTTGCCGCCTACTTAGGGAGCATTACAAGCAGCCTGTGGATGGTCGAGGCCGTTTGCGGTCTTGCGCGAAAAGCGCCACTCTCTCGCCGCGGCTGTCCACCCATAGTTCGCAAAAAAGGGTTCACCAACCGATGTCGATCTTGGACGGAATAGGACCGGGTGCGCAACGCCGTTTGGCTCGCATCCAACGCGAGTTTGCCAAGATACGGCGAACGCTGGTCACCGTTTCCAACGCGAAAGTTGTTTTGGCCGCGCCACCTGTGAAGGGCGGCCCGTCGAAGAACGGCAACGGCGTGCACAAAGCGCCCGCCGCGCAAGCCGCTGCGCCCGCACCCGAACGGCCCGTCGCGCCCGCGCCCGCCCCGATCCCCGAGGTGACGCCCGATCCCGTGCCGGCGCCTGTTGCCGCGGTGGCATCCGTTGTTGCGGCGCCGGTCGTGCCTGCCGCGCCACCCGCGCCGCTCCCCGCCCCGGCACCGGCGGGCCCCGTCATGCGGCGCCCGGAGCCGATCTTTTCGCCGCCTAACACGCCCGAGGCGACGTCGAGTTTTTCGTTGCGCACCGATCCGCGCGGCGGCGAGATTTATCTCGGCGAGCAAGGCGCGGCCGAGGCGGGCGGAGCGCGTCTGCGCGAAGCGCGACGCCTGAATTGGATCGCGATCTGCGGGGTAGCGATCGCGTTCGTGAACTTGATTGGGCTCTTCGTTGCGATTTACATGGCGGGGACGATGATCAACAGCGCGACGGCCGCCACCAAGGATTCACTCGGCGCCACCAAGGTCGATCAACGCGCGTGGGTTGGTCTCGGCGATACGACGCTCTTGATGCGCTACGGTAAAACGAAAATCGGCATGACGATGAACCTCGACAATACCGGCAAAACGCCCGCGTCGATCGACGCTATCGACATCAAGGTTACCGCGGTCGACGCGGCTTCGAACCGGCGCACGCTGCTGACCGCCAAGCACATCGGATCGCGTTCGCTCGCGCCGAGCGGTCACGAAACGCTGACCATCCTCGAGTCGAAGCCGCTGTCGGATGCCGATTTCGGCTCGCTGGTAAACCGTCGCACGCGGCACGAGTTTGCGGTCGTCGTTCGCTATCGCGACGTATTCGGCGACGCGCACCACACCAACATTTGCAAAGCGATCGAAGGGAGCGCCTCCGACATGTCGTTCGGGAGCACGTTCGCCTCGTGCGACCCGAACGATATGGACTAAGGACCCGCTCGCCGTACCGGACTGCCGGCCTGCCGGTGGGCGAAGGGGTCGTCCCAGCCGTTCAGCATCTTTGGTGAGACTGGTCGCGCTTGCGATTGAATCGGCGCGTAGCTCGCATCGGTCGTCAGACCGTAGAGATTGCCTCCGTTGTCGAGTACGAAGACCCAATCGCCATCGATCGTCGGCGGCGCGCGCGGCGCTCCGTCGGTGAAGAGCAGCGGCAGGCCGCCGTTGAGCACGTTGCCCGTGCTCGCGTCGATCATCCAAAGTGCGCCACCCTCCTCGCCCCCGGTCGGCGCGCAGCAGATCTGATGCACGGGACCCCTCGCGCGCTTCTTCCCATAGGTGGTTGTCGTGCTCGCGCAACTGTTGCCCGACGGTATGCACGGCGATGCAACGAAGATGACGCCGCCCGCGGAAACCGATGGGACCGAGCGCGGCAACCCGTACGGGTACGAATCCGGCCCGAACTCGGACGTCCACGCGACGCTTGGGGCGGCCGTGGTCGTGCACCCGGGATTGATCGCGATCATGCCCGGGGGATAGAGCGAGCCACTGCTTGAGGCCACGTTTACGTACAGCATGCCCGTGACGGGCGAGTACGCCGGGCCGCCGAGGAAACCGTCGGCGTACGTACTCGGCGCGAGCTGATACGACGTCAGCGGCCCCTGCGCGAGGTTCGTCGTGTCGTAGAGATACAGCGAGCCGGATTTTCCTTGCAGCGCCGCGAGCGGATCGCAGCTCACGCCGTTCGGGGTGAAGATGGCGGGTGTGCCTTGCATGTCGAGGTCGACGGACGATCCACTGTACGAGCCCGGCGGGATCGGGTGATCGATGTCTTCGAGCGTCGAGATGTCCGAGGAGAGCTTGATGAAGCCGTCGCCCGCGGCGCTGTATTCCTCGGGCGCCGGCGAGAAGGGCGCGACGATCGTGCCGTGCTCCGTTTCGCCGTTGTCGGTGTTGCCGACGCCGGTAAACACGTTGCCGCTGCCGTCGAGCGAGACGCCGCCCCAGCCCCACACGCCGCCGCCGCCCCACGGTTGCGTCGTGGAGTTCCACACCGTGAAGTAGGAATTCGCGAGGGTCATGCCCGGTACGCTTACCGTTGCAACGCGGCCGCGCCACGAGGAATTGTCACACGAAGCACTCGTCCCCACGTACGCCGTCCCGTTGCTCAACGTAACCGACGTGTGCGCGAAGTCGACTTCGGACGGACCGACGGGGTTCGGCGCGAAATTGACCGAGCCGTCGAGTGTGCCGGTCGCGCCGTCTAAGTGGAAGAGCGAGTTCGAGCCTTCCGTGTTGATGGTCGAGTTCTGGCTACCGACGACGTAGAGCGATGGGGTGCCGGTCGGATCGTATGCCGCGCTGCCTCCGACGCCGAAGTACGCCGTGCTGCCTCCGCACGAATAGGTCATCTGGCCGGTGTTGACCGACCAGATCGTCGCGCCGGTCGTGGCGTCGTATGCGTCGACATACCCGGTGCCACCGCCGACGTACAGCACGCCCTGGTGACCCGCGATCTCGGTTGCGAGAATCGGCTGGCTTTGCGTGTTGTAGTCCTTGATGCCGCCACCGGTCATCGCTATTTGCCACGCGAGATGCAGGTTCGCGACGCTACCGGGCGTGAGCGTTATCGAGTTGGGATTGTAGATGTCGCGCTGGTTGTCGTAACCGAACGTCGTGTAGTCGTTAAAGGCGACCGGAGAAAAGGTCGGCGTTGGTACCGGCGTCGGCGTGGGCGTCGGTGTGGGGACCGGCGTCGCAGTCGGTACCGGAGTTGCCGTCGGCACGGGCGACGGCGTGCGCGACGCTACCGCGGTCGGTGTCGCCGTGGGGACCGGCGTCGGCGTCGCGGTGGGAACCGGCGTCGGCGTCGCCGTCGGCACCGGTGTCGGCGTCGGTGTCGGTGTCGGTGTGGGCTTAACGGTGGGCGTTGGGATCGGGGTCGGCGTGGGGGTCATCCCGACGGGCGTCGGCGTCATTCCGGGCGGCGTCGGGGTCGGCGTACCCGGCGGTGTCGGCGTTGGGGTCGTCGCGACGGGCGTGGGCGTCATGCCCGGCGGCGTCGGCGTTGGGGTCATGCCCGGCGGGGTCGGAGTCGGCGTCATCCCGGCCGGAGTCGGCGAGGGCGAGCGCGTGGGAGCGGCCGTCGGGGTCGCGGCCGTTTGCGTCGGCGGGTTCGTAACGATGTGTTGCGGGATCGGCCCTCCACCGCCGCCCCCGCTGCACGCGACGACGAACCCGGCCGGAAGACCGAGGAGCGCGAAGTAAAGCGCCAAGCGCCGCGTGTTCATCAATGATAAAAAACCCGGAGAATTCTAGGCGGTGGACGGCCGCGAGATTCCGTTAGTTTCTCTTGGCCCCTTTTAGTTCGTCAAAGAACTAACCGAACTCACATTCAATTGGGCTCCGCGGGCTGCCTCAGTGCGCGGAGCCTGCCTCCACGCGCGCGAGGGTGTCGAAGTACTGATGAACGTAGGCGATAACCATGCTGCCTTCGCCGACGCCGGAAGCGACGCGTTTCACGGATTCGCTACGCACGTCTCCCGCGGCGAAGATGCCTGGGATACTCGTCTCGAGCGCGAACGGCGACCGCTCGAGCGTCCACGTTTCGAGACATCCACCCGTACGAATGTACCCGTGGGCGTCGCGCTCGATGCCGCTTGGGAGCCACGTGGTTTCCGCATCGGCGCCGATGAACGCGAAGAGGTCGTCCGCCGGCCGGGTCGTTTCGACCCCGTGCTCGTCGCGCGTGACGATGGCTTCGAGGTGCTCGTCACCGATGGCACGCTCGAGACTAACGCTCGTCTCGACCGCGACGTTTTCCTTCGAGTGAAGTTGCGCGATCAGATAGTGCGACATGCTCTTCTCGAGCGACGGGCCGCGCACGAGCAAGGTCACGCTGCGCGCATAGTTTGCGAAAAACATGGCCGCTTGACCGGCCGAGTTGCCGCCACCGATCAAGAAGATGTCGCGCCCGCGCGTCTCGAGCGCTTCCGTGCGCGCCGCGCCGTAATAGAGGCCGCGGCCGATCAAGCGTTCCGCGCCCTCGGCGTCGAGCATGCGCCACGTGACGCCGGTCGCGATCACGATCGCACGCGTCGTGATCCGCTGATCGCCGTCGAGCACGATTTCGTACAACGCGCCGGCGGGTCGAATCTCGGAAACCGAACGCGTTACCAGAATCTCCGTGTTGAACCGCTTCGCTTGATTGAGCCCGCGGTTGGCAAGATCGCTGCCCGAGATGCCGCCCGGAAAGCCGAGATAGTTCTCGATGCGCGACGACGTGCCGGCTTGGCCGCCCGGCGCTTCGCGCTCGATCATGATCGTGCGCAAACCTTCGGAGCCGCCGTAGACCGCTGCCGCGAGCCCCGCCGGTCCTCCTCCGACGATCGCCACGTCGTAGGTGCCGGCGTTTGGCTGCGTCTGCAATCCGAGCGCGTTCGCGACCTCGCGCAGGCTCGGTTGCACCAAGCGAATCTTGTTGTCGACGACGACGAGCGGATGTTGCTCGACCTCGAGCAAATCCGGGGCGATTGCCTGGCGGTCGCCGGGGTCCGAGGGATCGAGCCATTCGAACGGCACCTGATTGCGCGACAAAAAATCGCGAATGTCGTGACAGCGAAAATCGTAGTGTCCGCCGACGATCGTCGCGCGCGTTTGCGTCATCGTGGCGAAGGCTTCGCGGATCACGTTGACTCGTCGCACGAGGGTCTGCGCCAGCATCGCTCCGGCTTCCGGGCAATTGACGACCAGCGCGTGAAACTCCGTCGGG
>Ga0302326_10033975_pt1 | contig 10115 bp, 6 predicted proteins | sample Palsa_T0_3_FD_202264 | JGI IMG/M metagenome (GOLD analysis project Ga0302326, IMG submission 202264) | Peat permafrost microbial communities from Stordalen Mire near Abisko, Sweden - Palsa_T0_3 | ecosystem: Environmental > Terrestrial > Soil > Palsa > Peat permafrost | place: Sweden: Abisko...
GAATTGCCCCATCGACACCGTGCCGGTCGGCCGTACGAAAGGTGGACGTTCATTCAATCGGCGGGAATCGCCAGCGTAATTAGGGCGCGATGCCCTAAAGTTGCGCGAGCCCACAACCGATCTATATTTGTGGAATCGAATACCGCAGTATCCCTTTTGCTTTGGACGCAGCAACCCTTCGTCGGCCGCGGTCTGGCGGAAGTCTTGAAGGATCGGTCTGAGTATCGATTGGAAAATTGCTGCGACAGCCTGTCGGCGACTCTCGATTGCATGCGGGCTGCCCGCCCGGACATGGTGCTCGTCTATGTTACTTCACCCATCAGCCTGTCCGACATCCGCGCCTTGTGCTCCGCCAGCGATCGCGTGAAAGTCGTGCTATGGGGCGAAGGATTGGCAGGCGAGTTCGCCTTTCAAGCAATGCAGCTCGGCGTCCGCGGTATCCTGGCGAGCACCATCTCCATCGAGAGCCTTTTGGCGACCCTGGACAATGTTCATCGCGGTGTCTTGTGCTTCAAACGCGAACTCATGGACGCCATACTGGGGCAAACGCGCGTTGTTCTCACCAAACGCCAGGGCCAGATCGTTTCCCTGGTCGCGCAAGGCTTCAAGAATAAAGAAATCGCCAGCGCCATGGGGATCACGGAAGGAACCGTGAAAGTCCACCTCTATAAGCTTTTCCGCAAACTCGGCATGAACCACCGCCTGGAAATGGCCTTATACGGCCTCAAGAATCTATTCGTAGTGCCGACCGAGGGTATAGACTCCTTCGGCCCGCGCTCGCTTCCGCCGCAGGTCCGCGATCGCTCCGCTATCCATATCGTTAACTGATCGCTTACCGGCACGGAGCACTAATAAGCTGCCACCGCAAGGCAGCGGACAGAACGACTCGGCCATGCCATAATAAGGGCGTTCCCGAAATGCCCATCGTCTCCCGTCTCCTCAGAGCCATCCACTCACATCGATTCTGGGGGTGGCTGGCATTGCTGGCCTATGCCGCGGCCGTCACCTTTCCCCATGAAAATGTGCAATGGCTGATGAACGAAATCGCCATCCGCATCTCGCACCACAAACTCTACCAATGGTCTGCGGGCATCGGCGTGGCCGAGGCCCTGCTGCTGACCCTGATCGTCGTCTGGCGCTTCAGAGCCCAGGAAACGCGCCTCCCACTGGCGTTCTTTTGGATTCTTACTCTGGCCCTCATCGCATTCACCCGCTGGGCATTCACCGCCAACGACCTCGAGCTCGTTCATTACCCGCAATACCTGCCGGAAGGCATAGCGCTCGTTGCCCTCACGCTCTCCCCCGCCGAAGCGCTCTCCTGGATCGTCATCTTCGGCGGCCTCGACGAGGCCTACCAGTATGCCGTGCTCTCGTGGTTCCGTCCCGCTCCTTACGATTTCAACGACGTCTTCATGGACCTGCTCGGCGGCGCGCTCGGCGTTCTCATCGGCATGCTATTCCTGCGCTGTACTCGCCGCGACCCCTCCGCTCCACCCGGCCCGCCATTTTGGAAACGCCCAGGCATCGCCGCCATTCTGGGCATTCTCATTACCGGCATCGCACTCTGGGCCTCCGGCTTCATGCTCCTATTCGAGGACAAGCGAGACACCCGCCACTGGTTCTCCCTAAGCCGCTTCCACGCGCCCACCTTCTGGTTTCAAGTGCCGGCCAACGGTCCCGATAAGTACCACACCCTCTCGCCCATCGAAGGTCCCATCCTGCTCCTCGCGACCATCGCGCTCTACGCCTTCGTAGTCCGCCGCGTGCGCATCTCGACTGCGAAGTAGCCTACGCCCAGCCGCAGAGCCGCTCGATCTCCGCAGCCGACCCGTCCCGCAACCACGCATCCAGCTGCGCAGGCTCCTTTAACTGCTGCCCGCGCACCCGCGGCGCCACCACATAGCGGCACGTCAGATCGCTCAACGACGTCATATCGCCCCACAGCTTCTCGAACTGCGCCACGGGAAACACGTCCTCCTGGCCCTTACCCCACCGCTTCTTCACATCCTTCAACGTGATGTACGACGGCATGCGCGCCGCCAGCCGCCGCATCGCCAGCACGATTTTCTCCGACGCACCCAGGTCCGCGCGCACCAACCCCGCCACCTTCAATAGCGCATCCACATCCACCCAATACGTCGCGCTGTTGTAATAGGAGAGCTGGGATTCCACTTCTTCCCGCGGCAGCGCCATGCCTTCCACCAGCCGCAAACGCCCGCTTATCCGCGCCAATCCCCCGCCCCGATCTTCCAGGTGCCGCGCGATCACCTCCGTCGTCAACCCCGCGCCCTCCTCAATGTGATACCCCAGCAGCGCCGGATCGATCGCCGCCCCCGCCGTGTCGATATTGTGCACCAACAGGTAATTCAACCGCGGGTTCCCTTCCACCAGCCGCGCCAGCGTTCCGTTGCGCACCAGGTTCGCAATCTCATACCAATGCCCCACTGGATGCAGGCACTGCAGCGGTAGATTGTCGGTGTAATCGCTTCCCTCGCCCGCGCCCTGCGCCCAGTGGATGAGCGTTTGGTGCAGGCTCTCGCGCACCTTCTGCGCCTGCTCGTCGAGCAATTGCTGCGGCATCTCCTCCCAGGCGAACCGCAGATCGCGTTCCATGGGAATCATCCGCAATCCGATGCTCCGCCCCGGCGAAAGCAGCACCGCGCCCGGATAACCGTAGTTCTCGCGATCCCGCAGATGCTCCTCGATCGCCCGGTGCGTCAGATAACTTGTGGTGAAGACGTGCGGCACCGCAGCCCCGGCCAGTTCGCTCGCCCGCCGGCTCTTCGCCAGATGCACTTCCAGAAAACTGCGATGCCGCCCGCCCAACCGGCAGAACGGATTGAGCGCTTTCACCACCCCCGCGCCTTTGGTCCACCGGCTGCCCGTCCCGCCCGCCAACGTCACCACCGCCACCGCGCCCCGCGCCATCGCCTCCAGCCCGATCTCGCGATACCGATCCGGCAGCCCGTGCACCGTGTCCACCACATCTCCCGCGCGCACGTCCGAAATCTCTGTGCTGGCCGGCAGCCGATTCTGCGCCAGCCCGATCCGGCCGCTCCGCAAATCGGCTTGGATCTGCTGGTGCTGTGTATCGTCAAACCCGTAAGCCTCAAGCAGCGCCGGCAAGCTCTGCTCACCGCGCGCCTGCTGTTCTCCGCTTCGCGGCAGCAAATGGTCGAACATCTGCTGCACCATGCCGGAAAACTCGCTGCGATCCCGGCACGCTTCAGCGAAGCGATCCAGTTCCGCCCGCCGCGCCGCCGACAATAGCCGCGCCTCTGTGCGCACCAGCGGCGGCACCGCCAGCGTGTAGTATTCCGCCGGCATCAGCGCATCGCCGCCGCGCAGCATAGTCGCCACTGTACCGCGCTCGTTGATCGCGAAATCGTAGACCACCGGCTCCATGGCGAACGGCACGGCGTGCTCCATGCGCTTCTTGGTCGAGCTCATGATCTGCTGCAGCCGCACCAACGCCTCCGTCTTGCGCCGCGGATCGAACAGAAATCCCATCCCGCCGCCCGACATTCCGCCGAGCATCCAGAAGCCCCAGAAATCCGCGCCCATCTCCGCCCGCACAGTCTCGATCAATGTCGCCGTGTACAGATTGCCGGCCCACGGAATGATGGTCTGGATCGGTCCGTCGAAATTGCGACCCGTGGATGCCCCGATCGCTCGCACATCGCCCGCGCGCAACTGCTTCAGCACCTCGTCGAGAATCCCCATCGCCTCCTGCCGCGCCGTCCACTCTTTCGCCGACCGCAGCAGGTACCGCTCCGTGACCATCTCCAGAATCGGCCCGACATCCTGCGCCATACCGCCGTGCACTAGCACCAGGCTCGACTGCAGCAAATCCCGCGTCGCCGCGGAAATCTCGCCTTCGCCGAAAATGCGATGCCGCGGCAGCAGACATCCGCGACTCACTCCGAATTCCGGATCGCCCTCCGATGCCGCCACGCCGTGAATCAGCTTGATGCCCGGCCACACCCCGCCGGAATCCTGCCAGCCACCGCCCGAGCCGCCCAGCCATTCACCCAAAATCGCGCGCGCCGCCACCAGCCGCCGCTCGTCTTCCGATAATTCGCCCTCGAGCGATTGCACCTGCCCGGTAGCCCGCATGCACGCCGCGATCAGGCTCGCAAGCAGGGTCGTCGAGACCGCCAGCCGCGAGCCCTTCGGAATCCCATTCACCTTGCTGACGATTTCGATCCCCAGACCGCGCGCTCCCGTGAGCCGTTCCAGCAAATGTGCCAGCGGCTGCGTCGCGCCTTCCATGCCCGGCGGCACCAGCCCTGAGGCGATCACCGCCGCCTTCAGAAGCGACAGATAATCGCGCGCGAAATCGAACACCTCGTCGATCGTCGCGATCTCCGCCGTCGCTTGAAGGTCCACGCTCGTCAGCCGCAGGACTGGCTGGTCGATCACGCGCAGGTACGCTTCCACCGGGGGCTTCGGCGCCCCGGCCGCCGCGCCGCCGCGCACCGCCAGATCTACCGAGATGTTGATCACCCGCGCGCCCTCGGGATAATCCATCCCCAGAAAAAAGATGTCGCTCCAACCGCTATGCGTCAGATCCATCCGCACCGGCGTCGACTCGCGCAAGAGCGGGAACATCCCGTCATCCACTCGCAGCAATTCCGGCCGCAGCCGCAGCGGATAATCCGCCGGATGCCCGATCCGAAACATCCACTGATTTCCGCGCACCGACCGCACGCTGTGCCGTACTTGCCCCGCCAGCGTCTGAAATCCTAAGCCGCGATAGGCCGCCGCCAGTGCGCTCGAAATCGCCGCGCCCGCACCCGCCTCCGCCTGCGCGGCCAGAAAAATGTCGATCGCCTCCTCGTAGCGGCGCTTCAACAGGTTGGTATAGCCCGCGAACGGAATCGGCGCGGGCACTGCCGCGCAATCGTGGAGCGGAATGTGGAAGCGGTGGATGGCGTACAGGAAGAACAGCGCGCGCACGCGCTCATAGAGGTTGCCGCTCGACCGCCGGAAGCCGTCCAGCGCATCGCACTCCGCCAGCAATTCCGGAAGCGACAGGCCCTCGCACAACGCATCCAACGAGCGATCGCGAACTTGCGCATCCTCCGCGGTGATCACTTCGACCAGGCGGCTCACTCTCCCAACCCCGCCGCCATTTCACGGTCCGCCAGCAGCTCCACCAGGTGCGCCAGCACCTCCGCCCGGTCCCGGCCGTTCAACGCCAGCGCAATTTGCGACGTCAGAAGTCCGTACCGCGACCCCACGTTGTAGCGCCGCCCGGTATTCTCCACGGCCAGGTATTGTTCGCGCCGCGCCAGCTCCGCCAGCACGCTCGATAACGTCACCGCCTTCGAAGGCGCATTCCCCAGCGCGCTGCCCAGCAGTTCCATGACGGTAGGTGTGAGCGCGTGAATGCCGAAAAAGCAAAGATAATAACCGGCGCGAATGCCGGAAACCACCAGCCGCTGCTCCGCCTCAGTCGGTGTCGGTTTCTCGATCACCGTATCGACGCGGTACAATCCCTGGCGCCCCGTCAATCGCCGGCCCGCCACGGCGCCGTACTGTGCCAGCAGCGACTCGCGTGTGGCCTGTACGCCCGACACCGAACACGCCTCCGCCTGCGCGATGTCCACTACCTGCGCGGCGCTCGGCTTGCCCGCGCTCACGTACAGATGGTCGCCCACCATGTGCAGAAACGGATCGCTGCCCACGAACTCGCGCGCGCAGTAAATCGCATGGCCGTAGCCCAGCGCCTGCGTCTGCGCGATGAAACGCACCATCCCGGCGTGGCTGCCGGCTGCCTGTAAGTACCGGCTCTCGTCGCCCGGCCACACCACCACGCAGATTTCTTCCACCTTCGCCGCCAAGGCCTGTTCGATCAGAATCGTGAGGACCGACTTCTCCTGACCGTCGCGATCCACCAGCGTCTGCAAAGGAATCGACCGCTGGTCCGGCCCGGCTGCGGTGATTACCGCTTTTTGAAATCGCAAGTTCGTCGAGTCTCCTGGAGACTCAGTGTAGCGTGCTACCGCGAAATGGTGGGACGGACCCCAAGGGCGGACCCGCGGGTCCGCGCGAGACACTTTCTCGTCCCGCCGGCGCCGCCCACGGAACACGCCGCGTTGCAGTCGAGGCTGTCCGGTCCAGCCCGCGAAAATGGCCAACGGGCCTGCCTGTCCGCTGTGGATATGGACCGCTCACGCCCAGGCAAGCAAGCCGTGGAGGTACAGCAGAGCTGTTCGGAGCCCGGGTATGCGGGCACCTGTGGATGGCGCCGATGATGCCGGCGCTGCGGGATCTCAATGGCGCAAGCCCGGGCAACTAGCGCAGCAGCAGTTGGCGGACGTTGTTTTTTTCACTCGGATTTACCGGCGGAGCCTGTCCGGCCGTCCCGTGATTGGGCAGAGAACGCGGCGGGAAGCTGCTACCTTCGATATGCCACCGTTTCACGAGAGGAATCGATAACAACGAGACCATCGGGAGTGACGTCTCAGAAGCACCATTGCCGGAGAACGTCGCTTCTCCCTCCTTGTTAAACTGTCCATACCCAGGCTTGAGGAGGCCATCGTGCCAATACTGTTCCAGGACTTGCGCTTTTCGTTGCGGCTGCTGCGCAAGAATCCCAGCTTCGCGGCCGTCGCCATCTCCACGCTTGCGCTCGGCATAGGAGCCAATACGGCGCTCTTCAGCGTCGTCAATGCGGTGCTCCTTCGACCGCTTCCATTCCGTAGCCCCGACGCCCTCTGCCTGCTCACCGAGCGCATGCCCACCCTTCCCACGCTCGGACCGTCCTGGCAGAATTTTCAAGATTGGCGCAGCCAGGCCCAATCCTTCGAGCGCATCGCCGCCGCACGCAACACCACGTTCACGCTTTCAGGCGCGGGAGACCCCGAACGGCTTGCCGGCCAGATGACCTCGGCGGACCTGTTTCCACTGCTCGGAGTGAGCGCCTTCCGGGGCCACACCTTTACGGCCGACGAGGATAAACCCGGCGCGGCGCCCGTAGTGCTTCTCAGTTACGGATTCTGGCAACGCCGCTTCGCCGGTTCGCCCGCCGCCCTCGGCCAGTCCCTGACGTTAGACAACCAGCAGTACGCCATCGCCGGCGTTCTGCCGCCGAGATTCCAATTTATACAGCCCGCGGATGTCTACGTTCCCTTTGCGCCGTGGGCAGCCAAGCTGCCCGACGACCGTTCCTGGCATCCCGGCATAATCGCCGTCGGCCGCCTCAAATCGAACGTTACGGTTGGAACAGCCGGCGTAGAAATGTCCGCCATCGCGCGCCGGCTGGAGCAGGCCTACCCTGTGTACGACACTGGCGTGGGCGCCAATGTGAATCTGCTCCACAGCCAACTCGTAGAGAATGTCCGGCCGGCCCTCCTGGTGTTGCTTGGGGCTGTAGCCCTGGTGTTGCTCATCGCCTGCGTGAACATTGCCAACCTGCTGCTGGCCCGTGCCACTTCCCGCAGCAAGGAAATCGCCCTGCGCACCGCCATTGGAGCGGGACGCGGCCGCATTCTGCGGCAGCTTCTCACTGAATCCACGCTTCTCGCAGCTGCCGGGGGATTGGCGGGAGCGGGCCTTGCCTACCTTGCGGTTCACCCTTTGATGTCGCTGGCTGGCGCTAGCATCCCCGATCTCGGCCCCGTCACCACCGACTATCGCGTGCTCTTGTTCGTCTGCGGAGTCGTGCTGCTCGCCAGCGTCCTTTGCGGCCTGGGTCCCGCGCTCCAAACCATGCGGCTCGACCTTCGCTCAGCTCTCAACGAAGCCGCCCGCGGATCCACCGGGAGCAGCGGTCAGAGAAAGGTACGCGGTCTGTTGGTCGTCGGGGAGATCGCCTTCGCCATCGTCCTGCTTACGGGGGCGGGGTTGCTGATGCGGAGCTTCGAGCGCCTGCAGGACGTCCAGCCTGGTTTTCGCCCTGCCAACCTGCTGGTTGCCGACGTGCCGCTATCGCAGAATGCCTACTCTCAGCCGGCCGCCCGCATGAACTTCTTCGACCGCCTGCTGGAGGACGCGCGCAACCTGCCTGGCGTCTCTTCCGCGGGCGCCGCTTCCTTCCTACCGGTCTCCGGCGGAGGATCGCAGATTCACTTCAACATCCAGGGGAGGCCTCCGAAGTCAGCGCACGAGTACATCCTGACAGGCTACCGTCCGGCCTCCTGGCAGTACCTTCAGACTCTCGGCACGCCCCTCCTCCAGGGGCGTTTCCTCACCAACCGCGACATCGAGAGTGCGCCCTTCGTGGTCGTCATCAACCAGTCGATGGCGCGCCAGTATTTCAGTGACCAGGCCCCGCTCGGGAAGCATCTGCAGCTTGGCGCTCTGCCGGACGACCAGACTCCGTGGATGGAGATCGTGGGCGTAGTCGGCGACATGAAGCAGAACCTCGACGCCGGCAGCAAATCCGAGATGTACATCCCGTATCGCCAGGCGAATGCCGTGCTGCCGGTGTTCTCCCTATCGGTCGTTGTGCGCACCGCCGGGGAACCGCGCGCTACGGCGGGTGCTCTTCGCGCCGTCGTCCGCCGCCTCGATCCCAACCAACCCCTGGTCAAGGTTCGCACCATGGAGGAAAACATCTCGACCTCGGTCAGCGCGCCTCGCTTCCGGGCCGCGTTGCTCGGAATCTTCGCGGGCTCCGCTCTGCTCCTCGCCGTAATCGGTCTCTACGGAGTGATGACCTGCGCGGTGACGCAGCGCATCCCTGAAATCGGCATACGCCTCACATTGGGCGCGCAGCCCCGCCAAATTGTCGCCATGGTGGTGGGCGAGGGTCTGAAACTGGCGCTTGCCGGTGGTCTCGCCGGAATCGCCGGAGCCCTCGCGTTGAGCAGGCTTCTTTCCGGATTCCTATACTCTATCGGCGCGGCCGATCCGCTGACTTATTTCGCGGTCGCTCTTGTTCTGGTGGCCGTCAGTTTGGTAGCGAGCTATCTGCCCGCCAGGCGAGCGACCCGCATCGACGCGATCGCTGCCCTCCGGCACGAATAAGAGAGCGCGCTGTCCAAGATGGCGCACCCGATATGCGCTGAGTGACCGCCCAGGAACGTGGTGGTCAAATAAACCGCGATGTCAATGCTTGCTCGAAAGGCCGGAACAGCGCCGGCGTCAATACCGGCGACGTGGATGTTGGTGAACTGCAAGAATGGTATTTCTTCGTGGGAACTTCACCGCGCTCTTGGCGTGACTCAGAAGACGGCGTGGTTCATGCTTCAGCGCATTCGCCTTGCCAGCCAAGACAAGACTCACAATAAGCTTGGCGGCGAGGTCGAAGTGGATGAGACTTTCATCGGCGGCAAGGCGCGAAATATGCATGCTGATAAGCGGGCGGAAAAGATCGCGGGCCGTGGGCCAGATGGCAAGGCACAACGTCATGCCCGCGTTCAGTTTTGATGCCTGCCGAGAGCGATACTGCCGAACAAATAATACTGGCCTGTCACGCCACTTCCATCTACGGAAAGTCAAATATATTATTACCCTAATCCGGCACTATGTAAAACGCCGCGACATCATACCGGTACGCCTCCGGACGCCAGGCTTTCAGCAGCGTGATCATCAGACGATCGGAATGGCGCCGGATGGTCCCGCATTGTCGGCCATGCGAGAAGACTGGCTCGAGCCATCCCTCCCGGGCCAACTCTACGCTCACCCTTGAAGTCTGTCGGCGACATCCTGCTGAGATTCCGTGAAAACGCCTACCAGTATCTTCGATCTTCTTCGAGCCACCGGTAGGGTTGTTTCAGATCGATTCTGGCAGCTAGGGCGGCAGCGTCGAGACTCGTCTCCTGTCGGTAGGTTGCCAGAAAAGCTGCCTTGCTTGAAATGCAGCGGCGTGTGACACCTTCCGGACAGCGGGTATTTCTGCTGGTCGGCCAATAAGATTGCGGCCGCAAGCCTAAAAAATCAAGAGCGCGGTCCCGAATGGTGGTGGCGCGTGTATAGCGACCGAGAGTCCCGCCGTCTCCTCACCGAATCAACAACGCAAATCTACGAAGTCGATTTTGCGACTCTTGGAGGGATCAGTATTCCGACGATCACGATAACGGGTGTCCGCCTGGTCAGCCACCACCAGCAACGATCGTGACAGAGCAAGGCGACGTCCCACTTGTCGGGCCTTGGTCTCGCTAGGA
>Ga0302326_10033979_pt1 | contig 10114 bp, 8 predicted proteins | sample Palsa_T0_3_FD_202264 | JGI IMG/M metagenome (GOLD analysis project Ga0302326, IMG submission 202264) | Peat permafrost microbial communities from Stordalen Mire near Abisko, Sweden - Palsa_T0_3 | ecosystem: Environmental > Terrestrial > Soil > Palsa > Peat permafrost | place: Sweden: Abisko...
AAAGCCGTTCCTAATGGATTTACAACAGGGAAAAGGGCCACAAAGCCGATAAATACCAAATGAATAAATTCATTAAACTGTGGGCTCATTTTTATGCGCGATTGACCGTTCGAATTTATCAATTTTCGCGACTTATTATTGCCCGCAATCCAAACGAAAATCTGTTTGTCTAAAAAACCGGAAGCGACCGCGTTGGGAAGGGGTACACCAGCAGCGGTAAACTCACGTGGCTGGCCGCTTTTTGCGTGTCGCTTTGGTTGAACAGCGTTTCCCAAAAATCTTTATGGTGATGTACCATTACCAGCATGTCATAGGCATGGTTGTCATCAAGCCCGGTGATCTCACCCATAATATCACTGCCCGTCATTTTCTGATACCGGATGAGCGGATAATCGATCTTCCGAAATACTTCGGCCATAAATTCTTTAACCTGCGCGTCACTCTTGTTTGCCGCGGCGATGTGGATCAATGTTATCTGTGCTTTTGTGGGTTTTGCCAGCGCTGCCAGGCAGCGGATGACCTCGATATCCGCAAGTTCCAGGTCGGTGGCAAATGCGATATTGCTAATCGTTTGAAAAGGATATTGGTCGCGGATGATGAGCACAGGCAGCGTTGTATTATCGAGCAATTCGTGCACATGATCGCGCAGGAAGAGGGTTGACATACTATCGTCGTGGCTGGCCATCACCAACAGCGCGAGGTCTTTTTTCGCCAACAGCTTTTCCAGGTTGCCCGACAGTTCTCCGTTATGACATTGGCAGGTGATTGCCGGTTTAAATAAGCTGTGTTTTTGCAGACTTAATTTTTCTTTTAGCTTTTTTGCAAACGCCGTTAGTTCGTTTTCACTCTCCTGGCGCAGTTTGCCGTAGTCTTCCATTGGCCACGCTACCTGGGCAGCCATTGGGCTGTCGGAGGCCACCACGAAGGCATCATACAGAATTAGGTCGGCGTGCAGTGATTGCGCGAGATAAAGTGCATAGTTGGCGGCATTTTCGGCTCGTTTAGAAAAATCGGTTAATACCGCAATCGTTTTCATTTTGTTTTGTTTTTTAAATAGACGGGATTAATTGACCCATTTCCAGTCTAATATTTCGGGCATATCCTTACCATTAGACCTGATGTACTGTTTGTGCGCTATGAGTTTATCCTGCAAGCTTTGCTTCAGGTAAACGCCTTTGGCGCCTGTTTGCGGTAAGCGGTCGATGGTATCCATCACAAGGTGAAAACGGTCCATTTCATTTAACACAGTCATATCAAACGAGGTGGTGATCGTTCCCTCCTCCTTGTAACCGCGCACATGCATATTCACGTTATTCGCGCGGTTGTAAGTTAAACGGTGCACCAGCCAGGGATAGCCGTGAAAGGCAAATATTACAGGTTTTTTGGTGGTAAATAAGGCGTTGTAGTCAGCATCACTTAAACCATGCGTATGCTCGGTATTCTTTTCGAGCTTAAAAAGATCGACCACATTCACCACCCGTATTCTAATCTCGGGCAGATGCTCGCGTATGATGGATACCGCAGCCAATATCTCCAAAGTGGGCACGTCACCGCTGCAGGCCATCACTACATCAGGCTCCGAGTCCTGGTCGTTGCTGGCAAAATTCCAGATGCCGATACCGCGTGTACAATGTTCCACGGCTTCCTGCATGTTCAGCCATTGCGGGGCTGGGTGTTTTCCGGCCACGATGACGTTGACGTAATGGCGGCTGCGCAAGCAATGGTCCATAACAGACAGCAGGCAATTGGCATCGGGCGGCAAATACACGCGAACAATGGAGGCTTTTTTATTTACCACATGATCGATAAACCCCGGGTCCTGGTGGGTAAAACCGTTATGATCCTGTCGCCATACGGTTGAAGTGAGTAAAATATTTAATGAAGCGATGTTCCTGCGCCAGGGCAATTCGGCGCTTGCCTTCAGCCACTTGGCATGCTGGTTGAACATGGAATCGATGATATGGATAAATGCCTCGTAACAATTAAAAAGACCATGCCTTCCTGTTAGCAGGTAGCCTTCCAGCCAGCCCTCGCATTGGTGCTCACTGAGCATTTCCATCACGCCGCCTTCCGGCGAAAGGAACTCATCATGTTCATCAATAGGGGCCATCCATTGCCGGTTGGTCGCTTCAAATATTATATCCAGCCGGTTGGATACGGTTTCATCGGGCCCGAATATGCGAAAGTTGCGTTTCTTCCTATTCTCTTTTATAACATCCCTAAGGAAACGGCCGCAAACGTAGGTGTCGCCCTCGCCGCCAGCCCCGGGCTGATCAACGGGAACAGCGTAGTTGCGGAAGTCGGGTAGTCTAAGGTCGCGCAACAGCTGGCCGCCGTTGGCGTGCGGGTTAGCGCCCATCCGCCGTTCTCCTTTCGGCGCCAACTGCGCCAGTTCGGGCATTAATTTGCCGTCCTGATCAAACAGTTCTTCCGGCTTGTAGCTTTTCATCCAATTTTCCAGGATCTGCAAATGTTCGGGTGGCGCATCAGCCGAAACAGCCAGTGGTATCTGGTGCGCCCTGAAATTACCTTCTATTTTGTAGCCATCTACTTCTTTAGGCCCGGTCCAGCCTTTCGGCGATTTTAAAACGATCATCGGCCAACGAGGGCGACCGGTATGCGACTTTTCCAGCGCATCACCTTTGATTTGACGGATATGCGCAATCACTTTATCGAGCGTGATCGCCATCGCCTGGTGCATTAGCTCCGGGTCATCGCCTTCAACAAAATACGGCGTCCAGCCATAGCCGTAGAATAGCTGCTCCAGTTCCTCGTGGCTGATCCTTGCCAGCACGGTCGGATTGGATATTTTATATCCGTTTAGGTGAAGAATAGGCAGCACCACCCCATCGGTAACGGGGTTTAAAAATTTGTTGGAATGCCAGGCGGTAGCCAGCGGGCCAGTTTCGGCTTCGCCATCGCCCACCACGCAGGCTGCCACCAGTTCGGGGTTATCCATCACCGCGCCGAATGCATGGCTTAAGGAATAGCCCAGTTCGCCGCCCTCATGGATAGAGCCCGGTGTTTGGGGCGAAGCATGGCTGGAGATGCCGCCAGGATACGAAAACTGCGTAAATAGCTTCCTGAGCCCGTTCTCGTCCTGTGTAATATTCGGATATACTTCGGTATAGGTGCCTTCCAGGTAGGTGCTGCCCACTACAGCAGGGCCGCCATGGCCCGGCCCGGATATGTAGATCATATCTATATCATACCGTTTGATCACCCTGTTCAGGTGTGTATAAATGAAATTTTGTCCTGGGGTGGTGCCCCAGTGACCCAGCAGCATATTTTTTACATGCTCCTGTTTCAGCGGCTCTTTTAACAAGGGATTATCACGTAGGTAAAGCTGTCCTACGGATAAGTAATTGGCAGCGCGCCAATAGGCGTGGATGTTTTTCAACAGTTGGGGAGATGGTGCTTCATCCATATCTGTGTCCATTTCTTCAAGCTCGTTCATTTTGATTATTTTTATAGAAATCTAAATTAATGCAGGGCGCGTGGCAATTTTATGATCAGGATCATGCCGGCCGTTGATATAACGTGGTTTTTTCGTCATTTTCCGGCTGATGAATGCTCGCTTCGACGAGGTTAATATTAAGGTCCTGGTAATGGTCTCTGCGGTACTGTAGTAGCCTTTCTCTTCCGGATGCTCCTTCGTCTATTAAGTGATTTATGTAGCTTAACGCACCCGCCTTCGCCATTTCCATAGCCTTAACCTTTGTGGAATACCCATAAAATAAAGCGTGATCGGCCGGCAGTCTATAGGCGACATCGGCAATTGTGCAAAGGATTATTTTTGTGTCGCCTAACAGCCAGTTCTTGCCTACAGCCTTTAGCTTTCGCCGTGACAAGTCATTGGTGGATACTTCTGTAACTACAGTATCCCGCTTAAAGACACGGAAATACCGGGTATAGTTGTGCTGTTTCATAGTTGATATATATAAACGTATTGGTCAGGCTTAATTATTACCAGAGAAGAGTGCGGGTAATTCCTAAGTATAAACGTTTGTTGTGAAATGGAAGCAAGTCTTTACTGCTTCCATTTGAATAGCGGCGCTGGTTATGCCAGTTGACGGTGTATATGAGGAGTAACTTATAATGCAGGGATTTGTTTTTTAAAGATGTAAGCACTCCCGGCATTCGTTATTGCCGGGTTGTTTTGCCGGCATAATATTTTATTCATTAACCCGACTATTTCACTACCTTCGCTGAGATTTTACGAAGGCCCGGTATATATTTTACCTATAAAGAAAACAAATCACAATATCCGGCGTTTATATTGTTAACTGGCTATAAAAAGCTACCTCCTTTTTGGCCTGCCACATTGCTTCGGTCACACTGACAAATTAAGTTTCGGTGAACCTTCATAATCGGGCAGATATTAAGCAACACGAAAAAATTGCGTTGCCGCGCTAAACATCCGTGTCTCTCCTCAAAAAAGTTTCATGCCTGTTATTTACTATGTAATACCATATTTATGCTGATCATTCTTTTGTTTTTTATTGCCCACTGGTTCCTGTCATTGTTCTTTCAAACATTTTTTCAGCACCGCTACGCATCCCACCGCATGTTTACCATCGGTAAAGGCTGGGAACGTGTATTTTATTTGATGACTTACTTTTTCGAAGGCGCGTCCTTCTTAAACCCCCGTGCCTATGCGACGATGCACAGGGATCATCACTCCTTCAGCGATACCGAAAAAGACCCGCATTCGCCTCATTTCTTCAAGGACATCTATCATATGGTAATTGCTACTTTCAAAACATTTAAAGACCATTTGCAACGGGCCAAAGACCCTGAGGCCCGGTCAAAAGGCTACTACCCTGAATGGTCGCTAATAGATCGTATGGGATCTTCGGTAGCTTCCAGGCTAATTTTTGGCGCTGCATACACTTGTTTTTATATCTTTTTTGCCGCCCATTGGTGGTTGTTCCTGTTATTGCCCATACACTTTTTGATGGGCCCCATACAGGGCGCAATTGTCAACTGGTGCGGGCATAAATACGGCTACACCAATTTTGATAACAAGGACAAATCAAAGAACACATCGCCCTTTGATTTTTTATTACTTGGCGAATTGTTTCAAAACAATCACCACAGGTATCCCAACAGCGCCAACTTTGGTAAAAAATGGTTTGAGATCGACCCGGTTTACCCCATAATAAAGCTGATGCACTGGATGCGCATCATCAGGCTCAGAAAAGCATTTTAATTTCACAATTAGTAAACAACCAGACAATGAGTAAAGACAAAGGCAGTAAAAACGTAAAAAAAGCGCCCAATCCGGTCGGCAAAAAAGCGCCCTCTGATTATCAGTCGGGCAAATCGAGAAACGACAGTCTTATAATTGTAAATAAAAACAAATCCAAATAACATGCGCGAGCAAACTACAGAATTGAAGGCAAGGGAATATGTGTATGACCTGGGAAACTGCGCAAAAGAAAACGGCTTTAAGGCCGATGAAAGATGGGAGTTGAGCCTCACCACAGCCGAGGAAAAAACGTCCATCGAAAAAAGGTATTTTCCCACTGTTGCCATCCGTGTAATGCCGGAAGTACTGGGAGAACTATTCCGATTGGTAAAGGTGAAACTGGCCGACATTAAATACGGGCTTACGAAAACACGGGAGCATGAAAGTATAGCTGGTGAAGAGCTGCAATATTTGATCGCTTTTAATCCCAACCGGCCTCGCCGGTAATCATTTATTAGATTCTCAATTCCGTCGGCGTTTGCTTGCGGGAGGTAGGGCATCGATCTTAAAAATGCGAGCGCCGACAGGGGCTCGCGGGTATTTGTTCGCAGCCCCGGCTCTTGTGTCAGGTCAACCGTACTTAGTCGAAAGTTCTAAGGCAATTTCCTGGTCTTCTGACTTAAGACTCAGGACTTCCGACTTAAGACTAACCCGTCATTTAATGGTTGACATAACACTAGTTGGGGCCGCAGAATTGAGTTTAAAAAAGGCTCAGGCCTGCATATCGAAATAAAATATGCATTTAGGCGCCAATACTATTCGGTGCACTAAATCCAGGTGAACCGTTTTGGGAATAATTACAACGTGAAGTGGTGAAATGGCCATTTAGCGGCTAAATTGGCATTAAAAAGCGCTAATCGTTTTTAATGTAGCATTTACATGTATTAGTACTGAAAATAAATCACTGAAAATCAAATATTAAATCGTAGGTTTATTATGTTGTTAGTCTTTCCTGCCGGTTTTTATCTTCCGGAATTAGCCGTTCTTTAAATACCCGTATTATGCTGTTACCAGAGTTGCCTAATCACATCATTGCCATTGGCGCTTCCGCAGGAGGTATGGAAGAGATCAATTCATTTTTTGATCACACACCAATGGACGGCGTTTCCTATATTATTATTCAGCATTTATCTTCGGATTTTAAAAGCCGGATGGTTGAATTATTGGGTGGGCACAGTAAACTCGTTGTGAAACAAGCCGAAAACCAAATGGCGGTAGCATGTAACGTAGTGTACCTTATTCCCAATGATAAGTATATGACCATCGAGGGCGGGAAGCTGTATTTAAGTGATAAGGAAAGTACAAAAGGCCCCCATCTCACCATCAACCGGTTTTTTTGTTCGCTTGCGGAATACTACGGTAATAAAGCTATCGGAGTTATTCTTTCGGGCCTCGGCTCGGACGGTACCGAAGGGATAAAGGCAATAAAGAAGGCCGGCGGCATGGTTATCGCCCGCAACCCCGAAACTTCGGATTTTGCAAGCATGCCCTCCCATGCCATAGCCACGGGGCTGGTGGATTTTATTTTGGAGCCCCAATTGATGCCCAATGCCATTGAGGATTATATTCAATACGGATCGGGGCTGGTGACTAACAGCAAAGAAGAAGAAAAAAGTTTGACGGCGATAATTGACCTGATCAAGGATAAACTGCCGCTGGATTTTTCGGAATACAGACAAACGACTATCCTTCGAAGGACCTTACGAAGAGCCTCTCAGCATAACTTTTCCTCACTGCGGGCTTACCAGGGTTTTTTAAAGAAAAACCCTGAAGAAATAGAGGCGCTTGCTAAAGATTTCCTGATCAGCGTAACTTCCTTTTTTAGGGATAAGGAAGCATTTGATTTTATTGAAACCAGCGTATTCCCGGGTATATTGAAAAGGCTAACCCCTGGCGACGAATTGAAAATATGGGTGGCGGGCTGCGCAACCGGCGAGGAAGCCTATTCAATTGCCATTATGATAGCCGATCTGATGGCTGAAAGCAACAAGGAAACTGTTGTAAAATTATTTGCAACGGATGTCGACAGCGTTGCATTACAGGTGGCGGGCAAAGGCGTATACCCGGCCGGCATCGAAAAAAGTGTATCGGCGGACCGGCTTGAGAAGTATTTTATAAAGGAGGGAGAATCCTACCGGGTGAAACCGGTCATCCGTAAGATGGTTATCTTCGCCACTCACGACCTGGTTAAAAATCCGCCCTATTGCAATATGCAATTCATCAGTTGCCGGAACCTGTTGATCTATATGACGCCCACGCTGCAAAAAAAGATTTTTGCTATGCTGCTTTTTGGGCTCAAAATGGACGGTTATTTGTTTTTAGGCTCCAGTGAGAGCCCGATTGCTATTATTCGCAACCTTGAGGTGGTGCATAAGAAATGGAAGATCTACAAAAATTTACAAACTAAACGTGCGGTTAGCTTCGATGCCTTTTCATTTCCCGACCCCCTAACTGCCAGGCGTGTGCAGTCCTCGTCTCCCGCCAGGGACGCTGCCTCAAACTTTGATCCTGTGCTTGCCGAAGCGATACAGGAAAATTTAGCAACTGAGCTGGGTTATTTAGCCCTATGCGTTGATGAAAATAATTGCGTGGTTAAATCCTACGGGGATACCACCAAATACCTCCTCCCTAAGCACTTTAGCACCAACCTGGCTACACTTTTGCCAAAGCAATTGGCTATGGCATTCAATACTTTGAGCAACACGGCTTTAAAAACCCACCAGTCTGCCAACGCCAATGGTATAAAAATCAGGCATGGCGGAAAGAGTATCAGGGTAAACATAACTGTAAATCCTTTAGCGCTAAAAAAGGGCGGGCAACAATTGCTGATGGTTACCTTTAAGGAAAGTGAATTAACCGGTTCGCCAGGGCAGGATGATGAGGTGTTTGACGAAAAGCTGAACCTGAACCAGTATACCGAAAACCTGGAAGAAGAAGTTAAGGAGCTTAAAGTAAAATTGCATTCCTTAACCGAGCAGCTTGATGCCTCAAACGAAAACATGCAATCCTTCAACGAAGAATTGCTGTCCGCAAACGAAGAAATGCAGAGCACCAATGAGGAGATGCAATCGGTAAACGAGGAACTCGATACGATCAATTCGGATTACCAGCTAAAGAACAAAGAATTGCTGGAACTGAATGACGATCTGAATAACTATTTCAGGAGCAACGTAAACGGCCAGTTGTTTATCAACAACGACTTGATACTGATGAAGTTTTCGCCCGGAACTGTAAAACAGATCAACCTGCTGGAAACAGACGTTGGCCGGCCGCTGAGTAACATATCCACTAATATTAAATTAGAAACGATAATAGAAGATGTTAAACAGGTGCTTGCTAATGGAAGCGTTATTACCAAAGAAATTGAAACGAACAATGGAAAATGGTACCAGATAATGACCATGCCCTACGTACAACAGGCAGATAATAAAAATACAGGTGCAATCATTACATTTAACGACATAACCGCCCTGAAAGCTGCGCAGCACGAATTGGCCCAGAAAAATAATAGCCTGATACGGATCAATGCCGACCTTGACCATTTTATACACGCCGCCTCGCACGACTTGCTGGCGCCACTGGCCAATATTGAGACCAGTATTAATATCATGAACAAAATAAAGCTATCAGAACCGAAACTGCTGGATTTTTTAAATACGATCAATACGTCGATCCATAAATACCGTGAATTGATAACGGATATAGCCACGATAGCCAGGATAGAAGGCGATATGATGGTTTTGGAGAAAGTAAACATTGACGATATATTGAATAATATTGAGTGGAGCCTGGACGATAAGATCAAGCTATCGGGAGCGGTGATTGTCCGCGATCTGCAGGTAAAATTTCTAAAGTTCTCCAAAAAGAACCTGAGAAGCATCATCTACAACCTCGTTTCCAACGCAATAAAATTTAAAAGGGATGAAGAACCGCCTGTAATTCATATCCGGACGTTAGAGGAAGATGATTTTATAGTGCTAACGGTACAGGACAACGGGATAGGCATACCCAAAAAGAGTATGAATACCATATTTGAAATGTATGGCAGGCTGAACCAGGAAGTTGAAGGCCAGGGCATAGGTCTGTATTTAGCCAAGAAAATAGTAAATGCTGCCAATGGCTCAATGGAAGTTGAAAGCGAACCGGGCAAAGGCAGCAAGTTTACCATTTGTTTCAAGGCAGAGGTGCATGCGGAGAACGAAGTGGCTTAGTGTGCCGTTTGGCGGATTGAAAGCGTTGTTTTAAATTGCCACCGTTAAGTCGAATTATGAAATTAATGATCACCGCTGACTACGACGAGTTGAGCCGTACGGCAGCTGATCTGGTTATCCAACAACTCAAAGAGAAGCCTTCATCGCTGATTTGTTTTCCTTCGGGCGAATCGCCGGCAGGAATGTTTAAGTACCTGGTCGCCGCTTCTGTCGCCGGCAAGGTAGATTTAACCAGCTGCTTTTTTGTGGCGCTGGATGAATGGGTAGGTCTGGGCGCGGGTGACGATGGCAGTTGCACCCGTTTTCTGAATGAACACTTTTTTGATCACCTCAATATTAACCGAACCCACATCAAATTTTTTGATGCCAAAGCCGCCAACCTGGATGCAGCCTGTGCTGAAGTGAATGAATTTATTGCAGAAAAAGGACCGATCGACCTGATGATCGTCGGGATAGGCATGAACGGTCACATCGGCTTGAACGAACCCGGAACAAGTTTTAACACCTATGCACATCATTCAGCCCTCGACCCCCTTACGGTAAGCGTGGGCCAGAAATATTTTAAGCAACAGACACAGCTTACCGAAGGCATCACACTCGGCTTAAAACACTTGCGGGAAGCAAAGATTCCGGTGCTGCTTGCATCGGGCAC
>Ga0302326_10033981_pt1 | contig 10114 bp, 6 predicted proteins | sample Palsa_T0_3_FD_202264 | JGI IMG/M metagenome (GOLD analysis project Ga0302326, IMG submission 202264) | Peat permafrost microbial communities from Stordalen Mire near Abisko, Sweden - Palsa_T0_3 | ecosystem: Environmental > Terrestrial > Soil > Palsa > Peat permafrost | place: Sweden: Abisko...
CGTCTCCAGCAGCGACGTCACGTCGCCGACGGTCCGTGCCATCGGGCCCGCGCTGCGATAGGTCGCCGGCGGGTCATACGCGATCCGGCCCCGGGTGGGACACAACGCGACCACACCGCACAGCGCGGCGGGGACGCGCACCGACCCGACCATGTCGGTGCCGAGCGCGAGCGGGGCCACGCCCGCCGCCAGACATGCGCCGGCGCCTGAGCTCGATCCGCCCGGGTTCGTCTCACGATCCCACGGGTTGCGAATCACGCCATGGCGGGAGCTGAGCCCGCTCATCAACATCGCGAAGTCGGGCATCGTCGTCTTGGCGACGATCACGGCGCCGGCCTCACGCAGGCGCTTGACCGGCGCCGCATCGTGTTCGGAGATCGTCGTCTCGTGGCAGGCGCTGCCGTGCCACCGCGGAAGGCCGATCGTGTGGAAGCTGTCCTTCACCGTCACCGGCACACCGTCGAGCGCGCCTCGCGGCTCACCGTGCCTCCATCGCGCCGCGCTTTCCTGCGCGGCCTGCCGTGCGCCATCCGCGTTCAGAGCGCTGACCGCCGCCAGCTGCTCCTGCGCCTCGGCGGCGGCCGCAAGCGTCGTCTCGGTGACCTCGACCGGTGACAGATCGCCGGTCGCGTACCGCTTCACGAGTTCGGCGCCGCTCAGCGCCAGCACCGTGGCGCTCATGCTGGGACCGCGACGGCGCCGCTGCGTAGCCGCCATTCCCCGCTCGGCGCACGCGGGATCCCGAGGTTGTCGCGCAGCGTCAGGCCGGTGTACTCGGAACGGAACAGGCCGCGGCGCTGCAGCTCCGGGATGACCAGCGTGGTGACCTGCTCAAACGGCACCGGCGGGTGGGTTGGCTGGATCATGAAGCCGTCGCAGGCACGGCCGGTGAACCACTCCTCCATCCGGTCGGCCACCTGGGTGACGCTGCCGACGAGATTGCCTTCGGTGCGGGCGCCGTACCACTGGCCGACCTGACGCGCGGTGGCGTTCTCACGGCGGGCGTACTCGACGACCTCATCCCAATGCCCGGAAACCCCCGGCACGTCCAGGTCGGGCAGCGGTGCGTCGAGATCGAGCTTCGACAGGTCGTAGTCGATGTGGTAAGCCAGCCGGGAGAGCCCGGCCTCCGGCGGAACCAACTGCTCGAACTCGTGGTGCAGCGCGAGCGCCTCCTCCGGCGTCGCACCGATCACGGTCGTCGCGGCGGTCAAGATCTTGATGTGGTCGGGATCGCGCCCGAACGCCTGGGCACGGCTCTTCACGTCGGCGTAGAACGCCACCGCTGATTCGAGCGACTCGTGGCTGGCGAAGATCACGTCGGCCCAACGCGCCGCGAAGTCCCGGCCCTGGGGAGAGGCGCCCGCCTGAACCAACACCGGATAGCCCTGCGGAGACCGCGGAATACCCAGCGGGCCGCGGACCTTGAAGTGCTCGCCCACGTGGTTGATCTCGTGGACCTTCTCGGGCCGGGCGAACGTACCGAGATCCCGGTCGATGCCGAGCGCACCGTCCTCCCAGCTGTCCCACAACTGCGCGATCAGTTCGAGGAACTCGTGCGCGCGCTCGTAGCGCTCGGCGCGTGACGGGAGCTTGTCCAGCGAGTAGTTCTGCGCCTCGGCGTCCTGGAAGCTGGTGACGATGTTCCAGCCGGCACGGCCGTCGGTCAGGTGGTCAAGCGTGGAGAGCTGGCGAGCCAGACCGTACGGCTCCTGAAATCCGGTGGAGGCGGTCGCCACCAATCCGAGGTTGGTGGTGCCGGGCGCGAGGACCGACAGGACCGTCAGCGGCTCGAGCCGAGGCGTCCCGACGCCATGACGCACGTTGATCTCGATTGAGTCGCCGAACGCGCGCGGGACCGTCTGGCTGTCGGGGATGAACAGCAGATCGAACAGCCCGTCCTCGAGCACGCGGGCGATGTGCTGGTAGTAGGCGGGCGAGAAGAAGTTCAGCTCCGCGCCGGGATGACGCCATCCGCAGACGCCCCCGGGGCCGGCGTTCAAGAATGCGGCCATCCGCATCTGGTCGTCGCGTGTGCTGGTCATGTCCGTCCTTGGCTGGTCAAGATCTCGCAGGGCTGGGGCCGCGTGCCAGCGGTCGCCGCGACGTGACGCTCAGCGCGTGTGACGAGCGTCTGTCCTGGCTCTGCGCGGTGATTATCCGAAGCGGATGGGCTCTTGCCCATCACAATTTCGCACGAGTTCGATTGAGTTTGTGATGATAGTCAGGCGCGCACTGCCCATCGGGCCGCTGTCGTCCCGCTCAGAGCCGTCGTTTCGCGACTGCGATCATCCGGCCGACCACATGAACCCGCTTCATCTACGCGTTTTTTTGGAGGTCGCCCGGCTGCGATCGCTCGCAGCGGCCGCCGACGCGCTCGGTTACACCGCCTCGGCCGTCTCGCGCCACATCGCGCTGCTTGAGCAGTCGACCGGCGGAGCTCTGTTCGTCCGCGATCCGCGCGGCCTCCAGCTCACTGCCGCCGGCGAGCGCCTGCTGCCACACGCTCAAGCGATTATCGAGCGGCTCGATTCAGCCAAAGCCGATATGTCGTTGCTGCGGGAGGGGTACCGAGACACGATCCGGCTGGTCGCGTCACGCGCCGTGCTGATGCGCTTCCTGGCGATGGCGCTCGACCGTTTCCGCACGACCGACCCGGACGTCGGCATCGTCTTCACGCTGGCCGACGACGGTCCCGCCCAGGAGTTGGTCCTGAACGGAACCGCCGACGTCGCGATCGCGACCGACGTCGCCGCCGCGCCCGCCGCCGGGGGAGGTGACGAATCGCCGGTGATCGTCACGCCGCTGTTGGAGGATCCGCTCGTCTGCGCGCTGAACGCCCGCCACCGGCTCGCCGCCGAGCAGGTGATCGACCTGGCCGACGTTGCCGCCGACATGTGGGCGGTCGCGCTCCCGCGCCGCTCGGCCACGCAGCGGCTGCACGACGCCGTCGACAGGCTCGGGCTGAAGCTCGGCCACGAGTACGTGGTCGACGACTATCACGCGATGCTCGGCCTGGTCGCCGCCGATCTGGCAGTTGCCTGCGTGCCGGGGATCTCGCTGACGCAGCCCGATCCGCGCGTCGTGGTGCGCCCGTTCGTGGAGCCGATGGTGCGCCACGTGGCGGCCGTGAGCGGGCGCGCGTCGTTTGAGCGCGAGCCTCACCAGCGGTTGCTCGATGCGCTGCGCGCGGCGTCTGACGAACAGCGCCGGTGGCTCGCTGAGCTCACCACGGCGCGGCCTGGCTGACCGCGACGAATCTCTGCTATCACCATCGACTCACTTGAGTTATGGCGGGTCGACATCCCAGATGCACCTGGCGGCGTTCTTCTCCGCCGGGCCGGTGTCGGGGCATCACGGCGGTTGGCGCTACCCGGGCGCTGACCTCAGCCTGCTGTCCAGCGGCTATTACCAGCGGATCGGACGACTGCTCGAGCAGGGCCGGTTCGACATGGTCTTCTGCGCCGACATCCTCGCCGTCCCGGACCGCTACGAGGGCAGCCGCACGAGCCAGCTTGAGTACGGCAGCCTCGGAGCGTTGCGGCTCGACCCGATGCTCGTCCTGACGGCGATCGCGACGGCGACCGATCGGCTCGGCCTGGCCTGCACGGTCTCGACGAGCTATCAGGATCCGTTCACGGTCGCCCGGGCATTCGCGACCCTCGACCACCTAAGCGCGGGACGTGCCGCCTGGAACGTCGTCACCTCGTTCCAGGACGCCGAGGCGCGGAACTTCGGCCGTGAGCAACAGAATCCACGTGAACGTCGCTATGACCGCGCCGACGAGTTCCTCGAGGTCGTCTGCAAGCTGTGGGACAGCTGGCAGGACGATGCGCTCGTGATCGACCCGCGGAGCCCGCGGTTCGCGGACCCGGCCAAGGTCTCGGCGATCGACCATGACGGCGAATGGTTCCGCGTGCGGGGGCCGCTGAACGTCAGCCGACCCCCGCAGGGGCGTCCGGTGCTGGTCCAGGCCGGCGCCTCGAATCGCGGCAAGGACTTCGCCGCCCGGTGGGCGGACGTGGTGTTCACGACGCCGCCGACGCTCGAGTCAGGCCAGGCGTTCTACCGCGAACTGCGCGAGCGCGCCGCGTCGTTTGGGCGAGATCCGAACGCGCTGAAGATCCTGCCCGGGATCGTGCCGGTGATCGGCGAGACGGAGGCTGCGGCGGCCGAGAAGCAGCGGCTGCTCGCCGAACTCGTCCATCCGCTGGCGGGCCTGTCGACCCTGTCCTACCACTTGGACATCGATCTGTCGGAGTTCCCGCTCGATCAGCCGCTTCCAACCGTCGATGTCCCGGGCGTGCACGGGCACTACCTCGAAGTGGCCGAGCTCACGCAGCGCGAAGGGCTGACGCTCGAGCAACTCGGCAAGCGCTACGGCTCGGGGCCCAACAGCGCGTTCATCGGAACGGCCGAGCAGGTCGCCGCAACCATGGCCGACTGGTTTGCGGGCGAGGCGTGTGACGGTTTCATGATTCAGGGAACCCACGCCCCGGGCGGCTACGAGGACGTCGTTCGTCTGCTGGTGCCGGAGCTGACGCGGCTCGGCATCTTCCGATCCGAGTACGACGGGCCGACCTTGCGTGACCAGCTCGGGATCGCGCGTCCGGCAGCGGGCGACTGGCCCGGCGGCCGCACGTTCGAACCGGTCTCAGGCGCGAGTTAGCGGTTCGGCGGCATCGACCTGCTGGCGCAGCGGCGGCTCCAGCAGCCGGCCGAGAACGGGCAGCTCCAGGAAACCCTCGACGCTGGCGTACAGCAGCGCGATCCGCGGCAGGTCTGAGAGGTCGTCGATCACGACCGAGCGCGGCACCCAAGTCGGGTTGAACTTCTGGTTGAAGTCCCGCAGCGACTGGATCTGGAAGAACGGGTTCAGGCCCTTGGCCATCAGCCGCTGCATGCGCCCGGCCCAGCCGGCGTCCTCGGCGCTATCGAGCAGCCGGCCCCAGGCGGCGAAGTTCAGCGACAGCGACTCGAAGCCGCGGGCGCCCAACCCCAGCGCGGCGCGAGCGATCAGATACTCGGTGATGCCGTTGGCCGCATCCGGGCGCCGGCGCATCAGGTCCAGCGAGTATCCGGGCCGCTGGCCATAGACCGGAACGAACCGCAAAAAGCCCGCCACGCGCCCGTCGCGCTCGTGGGCAAGGGCGATCACGAAGTCCTTCTCCGAGCCTTCGACCGCTTGGCCCAACTCCATCGTGAAGCCGCGCTCCGGGGCGCCGTCGCGCCACAGCTCGCTGATCTCGTTGAGCTCAGAGACCAGCGCCGGGCTCGCCTCGCTCTCGGCGATCAGCTCGAACGTGTGGTCACGATCGAGCCGGCGCACCACCGCCCGTAGATCCTTCATCGCGGGCGTCTCGAGCGTGAACTCGCGACACGACACGATCGCCTCGTCACCCAGGTAGATCACATGCATGCCGCGGTCGCGATAGATCTGCCGATCGGCCTCCCGCACCGCGAAGAACGCCGTCCGCCAGCCCCGCCCGGCGCAGAAATGCAGGAACTCGTCGACCGTCCGGGCGGTGTCCTCGGGCGGGCCGACCGGATCGCCCGCCACCATCGCGACCCCTCGGACGTACAGATACGCGACCAGCGACCGGCCGTCGTCTGAGAAGTAATAGTTCTTGTCACGCCGCAACGCGAAGTAGTCGAGTGTGTCGTCGCCCCAGGTCCGCACGATCCGCTCCGCCCGCGCTTTGCGGTTAGGGCTCGGCGGTTGCGCCTGGACGAACGTCTTGAACACCAGGAACAGGAACATCAGGACGCCGGCGATCCCCAGCACCGGCAGCCCGACGTGGATGAACTCCCGGAATACGCGCCCGTCGTACATGTACGGACCGTGCAGGCCGATCAGCCCCCCGTAGGTGGTGCGGATCACGCCGCCCACGGTCACCCCACCGTCGACGTGGCTGCTGTTCGCGAACAGCGTGATCGCCATCAGCACCAGCACGCCGAGGAGGTAGAGCGGCACGAACGCGATCGCCTGTGCCAGCGAGCCACGGTCCGACTGCGCGCGGAAGTCGTGCCGGAACCAGATCAACGCGATCAGCATCGCCACCGAGAGCAGGACTGCCACGGGGTCGGGTCCGCGCAGAACATGGACCACGGCGGCGGCCGCGAACAGCACCAGGCTGAGCGCCCACGCCCGCCGCTTGCCGCGCGCCAGACCACGAGCGATCGCGATCAACCAGATCCCGATCACGACCGAGGCGATCAAACCAACCGATCGCACCGAGTGCGACACGAACCCGAACCGCGCAATCGAATAGCGCGAACCCGTGACGGTCGGCAGCAGCGAGAACAGCGCGGTGATCACGCTGGCCCAGGCGAGCGGTCGCAGCGAGCGGGGACGGCGCGTTAGCGCCGGAACCGTTGGCGCGAGAGACGGCGACTCGACGAGCCCGGCCGGACCGGCCGCGGCGACGGCAACGTCGGCGGCCGACGGCGCCCGGTCGGTACCGACAGCCCCCACCCCGTCGGGCTGCTCAGCGCCCTCGGGCCGCAGCGTCGGGAACAGAATGACCTCGCGGATCGCCTCCTGTCCGGCGATCAACATGACCAGCCGATCGATCCCGATACCGAGCCCACCGGTGGGCGGCAGCCCGTACTCCAATGCTTCGACGTAGTCGTCGTCGACCGGCTCGGCTTCCGCCTCGCCGCCCGCCTGCTGCTCCGCCTCCGCCTGAAACCGGCCCGCCTGATCGACCGGGTCGTTGAGCTCCGAGTACGCGTTGGCGAGCTCACGACCGGCGACCACCAGCTCGAACCGCTCGACCAGCGCCGGATCGTCCCGGTGCGCGCGCGCCAGCGGCGAGACCTCCCGTGGATGATCGATCACGAACGTCGGCTCGATCAGCTGCGCCTCGGAGCTCGCGTCATAGACCTCGGTCATGATCTTGCCCGCGCCCCACACCTCGAGCCAGGGGATTCCGCGCTCGTCGGCGATCGCCCGCGCCTCCCCAACCGGCATCTCGGGATGCATCTCCACCCCCGCGTGCTCGCGGATCAGCTCGGCCATCGTCACCCGCCGCCACGGCGGCCGCAGATCGATTTCACGGTCGCCGACCGTGATGATCGTGGTGCCGATCGCCTCGGTGACGGCCGCGACCACGATCGCCTCGGTCAGGTCCATCATGTCGTGGTAGTCGGCGAACGCCTGGTAGGCCTCCAGCAGCGTGAACTCCGGGTTGTGCCGGGTGTCGAGCCCCTCGTTGCGAAACACGCGACCGATCTCGAACACGCGATTCATGCCGCCGACGATCAGGCGCTTGAGCGGCAGCTCCAGCGCGATTCGCAGCGTCATCTCGATGTCCAGCGCGTTGTGATGCGTGATGAACGGGCGCGCCGCCGCGCCGCCGGCCTGTCCGAGCAGCACCGGGGTCTCCACTTCCCGGAAGCCCCCGTCGATCAGCACGCGACGGACGGCATCGATCACCGTCGAGCGGATCGCGAACGTCTGTCGCGTCTGCTCTCTGAGCGCCAGATCCAGGTACCGCCGGCGATACCGAGCTTCCGGGTCGGCGAGCCCGTGACGGATGCTGGGGAAGGCACGCAGGCTCTTGGCCAGCAGCTCGAAGCCCGCCAGCCGGATTGACAGCTCGCCGTGGTTGGAGCTCACGACCGTTCCCCAGATGCCGATCCAGTCACCGAGGTCGAGGTCGGAGAAGTCCTCAAGCGGCTGTTCGCCGACCTGATCACGGCTGACCATCAGCTGGATCGTTCCGGTCTCGTCGCGCAACTCGCCGAAGATCAGCCCACCGTGGCGGCGCTGGGCCATCAATCTTCCGGCCAGCCGCACCGCGACCGCGGTCACCGTGCCGGGGGCGAGCTCGGCATGGGCCTGCCGGACCGCGCTGACCGTGCTGTCACGATCAAACCGGACCGGATACGGCTCCACCCCTCGTGCGCGCAGCGCCTCCAGCTTCTCCAAACGGCGAGCGCGGATCTCGGCCTGAACATCTACCTTGGCGTCGGCGATCGGCTCCTGATCTTCCGGCTCGCGGAGAGTCATCACGTCAACCTACGCGCTCGCCATCGACGACGACGGCTGGGCTTGATCACGAGCGAGCACGATCATCGCCCCGACGACGACGACGAGCGCGAGCAGAATCACGAGCACCTCGATCGGACCGGCACTCATCGACTCCCGGAACAGGGTCAGCCCGAGCACGACGCTCGCGATCGGGTCCAACGCGGTGCTCGTGGCCATCGTCGCGGCCAGCGCGCCGGCGTCAAGCGACATCTGGTTGAGCGTCATCGACACGTAGCCGACCGCGATCAATCCGTATAGCGGCCACGTGGTGATGATGGTCAAGATCCCATTGTCCAGCTCGCTCACCACCGTCTTGGTCAGCGCGGCCGACAGGGCGAACAGGATCCCTGCGGCGGCGCCCAGAAACGCGGCTCGGCGGGAACCCGGTTCCCGCGGAGCCAGCAGCGTTAGCGCGACGCACGGCCCGCCACACGCCGCGGCGGCGATCAGCCAGGCGCCCAGTGACGCGCCGTCATGACCGCCCGAGGGGTCGGCGACCACGATGAACGCACCGAGCCCGGCCAGCAGCGCGATCGCCGCGATCGCCTCGCGTCGGCCGACACGCTGGTCGCCGAGCCAAGCGCCGAGCGGCAGTGCGAAAACCACGCTCGCCACCAGCAACGGTTGCACCACCGCCAGCCGCCCGATGCCGAGCGCCGCGGCCTGGGCGACGAACGCCAGCCCATCGGCGGCGACGCCGGCGAGCCAGACCGGCCTGCGCGCCATCTGCAACAACAGACCGGAACGTGCGCCGATCGTCGGAGCGTCCGCGCCCGCCTTCTGCTGCAACACGCTCCCCAGTGCGAACAGAGCCGCCGCGATCAACGCCAGAGCTATCTGCACAACAGCTCTCTCTGTCCGGAGCTAGAGCTCGCCGAACGTGTGCCAGCGCTCGACCACGGCGGTCACGGCCATGCTCGGGGTCTCGTGATCGCTGTAGGGCTCGCCGGTGTAATGGACCGCGAGCTCATCGAGCCTGGCGAACGCCCGATCCTCGACGATCGATTTGGCAGTGCACTCGAGCGACACCTGCGTGTACCAGCTGTCACCGAGCACCGTCAACGCCAGCCGCGGATCACGTCGCAACTGGCGAACGCGACGCCCGTCCGCCTGCATCGACAGTTGCACCACCTCGTCGGCGAACCGATACCAGGTGGCGGCGGTCGCCGGTCCACCGTCGTCACGCAGCCAGGCGACCACCGCCGGCCGGGGAGCCGCCAGGAATCGCTGGATCTCGTCGGGCAACGGGCCGCGTGGCATCAGCGACCGCATGATCGCAGTCGGCGCGACGATTGCAACGGCTCAGCGAGCTGATGCGTTGGAGCCACGCTCAAGGGCTTCGGGCGGGAGCCGGCTGACCGCGGGCGTCGTGCCGACGTTGGCGTGCACCCACCGGGAGCGCCGACCGAAGATCGGATGGTCAAGCGTACGGGCCTGTTTGCGGACCAGCGCCCACGACGCCACGGCACCGACCAGGGCGACGCCCGCCGAGATGTAGAACGCGAATTGGAACGACTGAGCATGGGTGTGGATGAGGTCGTGTAGGACATAGCGAACGGTCGGATTGAGCCGGACGTTGTGCAGCCCTTTGATCTCGGCCTGATCAATGAAGTGTTTCACCGTTCGGGTCTGAGCGGGCGTCGGCTTGATCCCCCGGGCCGAGAGCCGCGAATAGAACAGATGGAAGTAGAACCCGAGCTGCGCGGCCCCGAGCCCAGCGATCCCGATCGCTCCGCCCATCTGTTCGGCGGTGTTGATGATCCCGGCCGCCTGGCCGCTGTCGGCGTCATCGACCGCGTTCATGCCCACCGGATCGTTGACGGTGAGCACGATCCCCAACCCGGCTCCCTGCAAGAGCAGGCCGGGAATCAGCGCCACCGCGCTGTCGCCGGTAGCGGCAACGCCCAGCGCGACCCCGGATAACGCCAGCACGATGAATCCCGCGACCAGCGGGAGGCGTCCGCCGACGCGGTCGAACATCCGGCCCGCCAGCGGTCCCGCCAGGATGATCGGGATCGTCCCCGGAATCAACGCGATCCCGGCGACCACGGGGCCGACGCCAACGACAAGCAGCAGGTA
>Ga0302326_10033982_pt1 | contig 10114 bp, 10 predicted proteins | sample Palsa_T0_3_FD_202264 | JGI IMG/M metagenome (GOLD analysis project Ga0302326, IMG submission 202264) | Peat permafrost microbial communities from Stordalen Mire near Abisko, Sweden - Palsa_T0_3 | ecosystem: Environmental > Terrestrial > Soil > Palsa > Peat permafrost | place: Sweden: Abisko...
TCGCGGAGAGCCAGCAGGGTGGGGCCGTCGGCCATAGCGAAAAAGGCGAACGCGAGGCCGGTGAGAAGTTCGACTACGGGATAGCGCCGGGAAATGGGCGCGCCGCAATCCCGGCATTTTCCGCGCAGGAGGATGTAGCTGACCACTGGGATGTTATCCCATGACCGCACCATCTGATTACACTCGACGCAATGCGAGCGCGGGCGGATCACCGACAGATCGCGCGGCAGCCGGTAGATGCAGACGTTGAGAAAGCTGCCGATCAGCAAGCCGAATATACCGGCGAGAACGACTTCAAGGAGCACGCAGCACCGCCTCGTACATCTCTAGCGTCTGGTCCACCATGCGGTGGATGCTGAAGTTTTCGGCGACCATGCGACGCGCACGCGTTCCCATCTTTCGCGCTTTCTCCGGACGGCCGCGGAGGTCGCGAACTGCACGGGCGATGGCTTCGACGTTGTTCTTGACGCGCATCCCGGTCTTTCCGTTCAGCACCACTTCTTTCAATCCGCCTACATCGCTGGCGATCACGGGAATACCTGCCGACATCGCCAGGAGCGCGGCCGATCCCAACCCTTCGCTCTTCGTTATGTAAACCATGAGATTCGCACCGCGCAGGTCCTGCTCCAGGTTGCGCGACACCAAAACCGGGCCGCCCGCCTGGACCGCCGCTTCGGCAGCCATAGAACTTCCTTTGCGCTTGTCGCTGCTGCGCGGGATCACCGTCGGACCAGCCTCATCCCAGCTTTCCTCAAGCAGCGGAACGCCGTCGTAGATGACACGAATCTTCTCCTCCGGCACGCCGGCCCGTTTCAGTTCCCGCCGGACGGCCTTTGAAACTGCCGCGTATGCGCGGGCCCGGCCATATTTCCAGCGCGACCACGATCCACGTCCTACGTGGAATATCACGCGGCGGGAGACGACCAGGGGCTTGCGAGAGAGCAGCGCCGCGAACAGGTGGGAGCGGGCGTCGTGCGCATGCACCACCTGGGCGTGACGCGCGGCTCTGACGAGCGACCACCAGGTAAGCGCTTCGGCGTGGATGCGCTCGCGCTGCGCACACTCGAGTAGCGGGCTTTCCTTGCGTGCCAGTAGCACAACACCGTGTCCGCGATCGCGCAAGCCGCACATCAGCCGCATCGCCTGAAGCTGGCCGCCGCGCATTTCGCGTCCAAAATCCAGATGCAGAGTGTTCATTCCGGGCGCGCCTTGGCATATTTCAAGTAGGCGTAAAGGGCGGACATCCACGCGATGCCGATGCCCTGCGGGCCATCCAGAAATCCACGCTTCAGCATGTAGGTGCGGATAAAGGTCCACGCCGGGTCCAGCAGCAGGCGTGGGATTGTGATCTTGATGCGGCGGGCGGCCAGATCCTGGGCGGCCAAGGTCGTATATCGGTCGAGGGTTCTTAGATGTTCGGAGAGAGACGCGCAGGTGAAATGCAGGATGTCGCCTTCGAGGCGGCCGGGTTCGCCTTCGCGCAAAACGACGCTCTCGTGCACGTAATCGCCGGTCCATGTGGCTTTTTGCCGGTGATAGAAGCGCAGTTTCCGATCGGGATACCAGCCGCTATGCAGGATCCAGCGACCGCAATACTGCGCCAGGCGGGGAGCGGTATAGCCGGCAAACTGCGGCCCGTTTTTCTTGATTTCCCAGATCTCGCCTTCGAGTGCCTCGCTGAGCGCTTCATCGGCGTCGAGAGAAAGAATCCAATCGTGAAGCGCTTCGCCGGCCGCGAAATTCTTCTGTTTAGCGTATCCGCGCCATTCGGTCTCGATCACTCTTGCGCCGAGTTTTGCGGCCAGTTCGCGGGTGCGGTCCGTGGATCCGCTATCGACCACCACGATCTCATCGCAGCACCGCAGACTTTCGATGGCGCGCGCGAGATTGCGTTCCTCGTTCAACGTGATGATGGTGGCCGAAATCTTCATTTCAGCCGACCTGGTTGATGGGTGAAATCGTAAAACAGAGCAGCAGCAGGATTAGCCCCAGCACGCCCAACTGCCAGCGTGTCGCCCCCACGCCCGAGATGTCGTAGATCTGGGGATGCCGCCGCGCAAAGAAGAACAGCAGAACGGCCCAGAGCAGCCAACCGTACCAGAAGATTCCCAGGCCCACTAGGGCAAGAATCACCGCCCACGTGACCCATTTATGGCGGGTTTCGAAGAGCGCGTAGACGATGTGGCCGCCATCCAGCTGGCCCGCCGGCAGTAGGTTCAACGCAGTCGCAAACATTCCCACCCAGGCCGCGCGCGCCACGGGATGGAGATATATGTCGTGTATGCTCCGGCCTGGGAATACGAGCCACTCGAGCAGGCGCAGCAGGGCCGGGGTCCCGAAATGAAGGCTTCCGGTATCGGCGATACCGGGAATTATCTTGGAGAGCGCCAGTCCAACGCCCGCAGCCGGTAGCAGGAAGATGAAGCCCGCGATGGGGCCGGCGATGCCGATGTCGAAGAGCTGCTTGCGCGAGAAGATGGGCGAACGGATGCGGATGAACGCGCCCATGGTGCCGGTGAATGTGGGGGCGGGAAGGAAGAATGGGAGCGACGCGTTGATCCGGTAATACAGGCACGCGACGTAGTGGCCGCACTCGTGGGCCATCAGAATGGTGAGCAGGGTGAGCGAAAACGGGAGGCCGGTCACCAGAAGTTCTGGGTCGCGCCACCACGACCAGAAAGCGTCCATGTCACGGGCGGGTTCAAACGCGGGCAGGTTGTGATCGAAGTTGTAGGCGAAGCGGGCGCCCACGGCCGACGTGGAAATGAGGGTTACGGCAAAAAGCAATACGTGCAGCCAGACACGATTGGTGCGGACGGATTCCCGTAGCGATTCCGCGCTTTGGGCGAAATGGGTGGGCCACAGCGCTTCACGGCTGTCCTGAAATTCGGGCGTCTCCGGAAAAGACAAACCGGCGTGGTTACTGCAGGGTCTGCAGTTCCTTCCCGGGTTTGAAGCGCACGGCCTTGCCCGGCGGGATGGAAACTTCGGCGCCGGTGCGCGGATTGCGTCCGATGCCGGTTTTCCGCGGCTTCACGTTAAACCTCGGAGTTCGATGCGCTCTCCATGCTCCAGGGCCTGCTTCATCTTTTCGAAAACCGTCTCAACGGCCATTTCGGCTTTGGTCTTCGTAATGCCGGTTTTGTTGACTACCTCATTAATGATGTCTAGTTTGATCAATGGACAGCCTCCGGAGAATCAGCGAGTCAACTTGATGATAGTGTTGAGGTTAGCTCGATGTCAAGCACGCTGCCCATCGCAGTGGAACTGAACCCTTTTTCAGCCCAGAACGCTGAAGCCTGGAGAGGCCAGGGTGGGTGTTGCCGTTGTCGCGGGAGTTGTCGTAGTTGTAGTAGCGGGCGTGCCTCCGAGCGCGTCTAACGTGGCGTTACTCAGATCGACGAAATCCGCGACGTCTGGGGACGTGCTGGTTAGGGATGCGGTGGAGGGCTGCCCGTAAAGCATCTCTTCCTCGTTGAGTTGGGAATTCAGGGAAGCGATCTGATTCAGCTCGGCGGGCGTGGCGCTGGCACTCAACACTTGGGACATTGATGAAGGAATCAGCGACAGGGACGAAAGAACCTGCAGCGAGTTGGACGAAATCGACATGATTTGTCTCCTGGGGATCTTATCGGCGCGCCACGGGCCTATTAGAGAAATTTTTCCGCGACGACGGTGGTTCCTGCCAATGCGGTAGTGAGAAGGCTGTCCGTGTGGATAGACAGACACCCTCACTTCGTAAAGCAGGCGGTGGGAAACCCTTTCGTGGCCCACAGCACTTGCAAGTCATTCAATCTGGGGGTCGCATGTCCTCTTACTTAGCGTGAAGTTATTTATTTCGCCTTCGATAATGTAAGAGATATTTGTCCCGCATGATTGGAAGTGTGAAAAAGCGCATGGGCGAACAACCTTACTCTGGAGACTGTTCCAAAGAACGGCGTATCAACTGGTTTCAGCCAGTCTTTTTCAGAGCTGTTTTCGACGAGATCTTGGAGCGTTTGGTATCCTCGCTCAATTAACTCTCTGCTGTGGTTGATATCATACTGCTGACCGTTATCGATCTGACCTATCGTCGTGTTTGTTACATCACTTTGGATGCCGAGCAATTGGCAGAATAGATTGATCGTTTCACCAATGTGGCGATAAATAAAGCCGATTGATGCTGTTTCGTTGTTCAACCTTAAATTGGCATTTTCTTCAGTAATTCTGTCAAAACAGAAATGGCTCGTATGTTGATTTTGCTTCACTATTTCGGATAGAACGTCTTTTTGCATATGTCGTCCTTTAGCCCTTAACCGCCAAAAGGATCCTGGCCCGCTCGCAACCGGCAGCTCGCTCAGAAAATCGTCTTGCGGACATCGCGGTGCGCTCAGCCCGCGCAATTTTCACCTGCCCAGTCAATACGATCGTGCACGACGTCTATGGTTGTCAACTGATGAGCAGGTGCGCGGGAACGATGCCGCATCTCTCAGAATGCTTACGTTTCGGTACGATTTTCAAGGCGGTTGCCAGTTCCCTAAGTCTGTCTCGAAACGGGTACGCTCGCGTCAGCTCCGGCCGCTCGAAAGGCTTGAGGCAGACGAATTCAAAAGTTTTCCGTACGCGTAGCCTAAAGAAAATCGGTCGTCCTTCCGATGTGAGAAGCGTGTCAGAAATTCAGCTGATGGCTCGCGGCCCGCTGCCGTGGATTTGGTCCTTGGAGAATCCGCCTAACGAAGCGCTCACTCCATGCCTTCCGGAACGGCTTGCCAACGTGGCTGCCGCCGCGCGCCCTTAGTGATACGATGCAAGCATGATTGGAGCCGCAGAGGCGCCTGTCGGACCGCACCACGCCTTTTTCTATCCCAGCGTCTTGCTGCTGGCTGTTATCTTAGGGAGCCTGTTCACCTATGGAATTCTGGCCCCCGATACTCGATCGCATGAGTTGCGTCTTGCTTGTGCAGGATTCGCGGTCGTCTTTCTTATCTGCGCCCTGCAGGCGTTTGAGAGACTGCTCAAGCCGGAGAAAGCGTATCAGAGGTTTCATGCGCGCCCCGATTCCACGCGGCGGAAATTGCGGGTAGCCGGCAAGATTGCCAAGGGTGCCACCTTCTTAGCGATCGCCGTCTCGGCCGTGATGCATTTTACAGGCAATCCGAACGCGCGGGACCTTGGGCAGGACGTGCAAATTCTGTCGGTCCTGTTTCTGTTCGTCAGTTTCTCTCTTACCGATCTCGCGCGCTGAGTTCGGTCCGCTCTTGCAAGAATTTGTATCAACACGCCGGGAGGTTCTACGTAAGTATTGCCGTTCAAACGGCGATTCCGCTACTATGCGTCAGCTCCTTAGAAACATGCTGGACAAACTTACCTTCCCCATCTTTCTTGCGAATTCCGCCGTGTTACCCGGCGCAATTGCGACTACCATCACGCTCAAAGCTCCCCCTAAGGCGAAATATGTTCATCCGGTCACGTTGTCGGCGACCGTTTCCCCCGTCACCCCGACGGGCCAAGCGCACTATTGCACCACCTGAGTAACAATATTTCGGCTTACTGGCAATTCCGGCCGTGTTACTTGGCGCGTCTGCCACAACGACCACGCCCAAAGCTCCCGGTAAGGAGGAGTATGGACATCGCTCACCCCGTCCGACGGTGTTTCGCCCCGCCGTGACCGGCGAGGTCACTTTCTACAACGGGCTTACCGTTCTGAACCGGTAGCAGATTAAGATAGAAAACGTGCCGACGCCTTTGGAATTGTACGATAAGCTTGTCAAAACGATCCCGGAGGTGCAGCGCAAGGGCGACACCAACCCCTACACTTCGCATAACGGGCACATTGTTCTCGCACCTGACGCCAACTGGAGCATTCGCGATCCGGCTTCCCGACGCGGAAAGAGAAGAGTTTCTCAGGAGGTATAAGACGACGCTGTTTGAGGCGTATGGCGTCGTGAAAAAGGATTGGGCGGTTGTGCCGGACACTCTGCTACGCGATACGAAAGCCCTGGGACGGTACTTCCTCGCGAGCTACGAACATGTCAAGACGCTGAAGCCGAAGCCGAGCAAAAAGAAGGGCTGAGGCTGGTCCGGTCCCCATTTTTCGAGAACTCAATCTCCTTTCCTTTGTTGACGAATCCGGTTTTCCGCCCGGAATCGCGCCTTTCGCGACCCTACACTGAAACCGGGTTCGAGAACGAGGCCGCTCTAGAGCGGAGAACAAAGATTATGAGACATAAAAACAGCGCCGAACAACAGGATTCGATTCCGACAACGCACCCGCTGGATCGGGCGCACCAGCTTCTGGGCCTGCTTAGCTCCGACGAGCTGATCGATGCCGTAGTGTATCTGGACGGCGTGGTGTACGGAACCGACGATCAGCCGGATGACGGCGACGATACCTCGCAAGATCTGGATAATGACGTGGAGGATTTCGGTTTGCTGGGTACGGGGGATCAGGAGCCGGGTGCGGGCGTCGATTCAGGGAGTGCGTTTGAGCCGGACGATCCGTCTTACACTTGACCGTCTTGCGGTTGTACTGAAATTACATATACTCAATCTTAAGTAAGCGAAAATTGAAGTATGTCATCAGCACGCCAGAGGGCGGAAACGAGAGTAATAGTGGTAACGATACCTCAGGGTCTATGATGTCATTGCCGCAAAAGCTGAGATCCTGTCTTCTTCAGTAGAGGCGACCGTTGAGTCGCTCTTAAGATATGGACTCGATGTGCAGTATCAAAAAGAGAAAGAGTTTGCTGAAGTTGCTGAGCCCTTGATCAACTGCACAGATCCAGTGGAGAGCGAAGGTATCAACAATCAACTGGGCGAGTTGATTTTCGGTAAGTGAAACTCGCCACACGCTCGGATTTTCCAAACGCAATTCCAGCAGGCCCTTGGCATAAGGACTTCGGAACTCTTAAAGATCGCAGGGGAAGGTAGGCTTCCAAAGACTTTTCTGACCGCAGACATGGCCCCTTGGGGCGAACGCCTCTAGCGGGCCGGCTGCGCAGAAACCTACCCGCAACAACGTAAACTGGAAGAAGTGTCACGACTACCGGTTGCGTTCTTTTGCCTACTGGCGTCTGGACGGATTTTCGCTGCCATCCCTCCTCTCGTTTGCCCAGCCGGCGCTCCTATTGGAAGCGTCGATCTGCGCGTGATCCGGAAGCCCGGCGACACGCCTCTGCCGCTCAAAACAATCAACCGGCTGGAAGAGGGCGAATCGGTCCTTTACAAGCCGCTGCTGCGCACCAACGAAGTACGCAAAGGGGAAGTGGCGCTTGTGCTGGTTCCTGTCACGCGTCAACCCGATCAAGATGTATTACAAGTGATGGAGCCGCAGCCGGCTGGAAAGCCCGCTGAGTGGACCGTCCCCAGCCGCACCTCCGTCGCCGTTTTCGTTTACGGACCCACTGGCCTCAATCGCTCCAAGGTGAAGAGCTACCTTTCCAAGGATCAGGATCTGGTCACGCAGTTGGCCGACTATGCCGAGAAGACGGCGCAGACCGAGGCTCTGCTCCAGGTACTAGCTAGCAACGAGAGTTCCACAGCGACGGTCAACGCTGCGTTTCAGGGCTTCGCTTCGCAATACGGATATTCTACGCAGATCGATCACACGCTTCCTGCAGATCAGCAAATGGCGTCCATGTTCCGCGCACTGAATCCGGCCGTGGCGAATTACGATCCGGTGACCGCTCAGCCTTCGCAGAGCATCGGACAGACGGTCAGCGCGGCGACCTCGGTTGCGGCTCTCTTCTTCGGCACCCCCATCGGACTCGCGGCGGGCGGGACGGCCATGCTACTGGAAATGCGATCGCTCGTTTTTCCAAACACCGCCTTCCGATCATCGTTTGAACAAGCCATTCCCGGCGGCGGAATGGGTTTTTGCGGAAAGCGGGATTCCATTCCTCCGCACACCAAGATTGCGTATCTTTGGGCTACGCGCATTTCCAATCAAGGACATCCATCTCTCTCGACGGAGTCCGTCGCCACGCTGCCCTCCAAAATGAAAATGCAAGTGCCTGTGAAGCCGGCTTCCGAAAACGATTGGAAATATCTGGATCACGCGCGTGACTGGACCTTATCATCGGGCGATCAAACCGTTCGAGTGCCGGTCGCAAAAACGGGCGACAACGCCCTCGAGGTCGACCTTACGAAGACCCACTTGGAACCCGGCACTTACAAGCTGTCGGCGTATTGGGACTGGGACGAATTCTCCGTTACTGGCGATCTAATGGTGCGCGATCTCAGCGATTTCGGGAAAGCGCATGTAGCCGCCGAATCGCAGGATCGTCTGATCTCCCATTCCGGCCGTGTCCCGGTTGCGTTCGAGGACAGCGATTTCGAGTTTGTAACGAAGGTGGAACTCACCCAGCCATCCGATAAATTCTTCACGCCGACAGCGGTTCCCTTCGCCCTCGATCCCGGGTTCCGCAAAGGCCTTCAATCCAGGATGGAGGCCCAAATCAACACGAGCGATCTGGAGCCCGGCGACTACAAGCTGAAGTTCATCCAGCCGGATGGGAAAGATCACGACGTGACGATCGCGGTTCTCCCGGCGCCGCCGAAGATTGCGAATCTCCCCATCGTGTTGAATAGCGGGGATGCGAACTCCACAGTAACGCTGCACGGGGAGCACCTGAACCTGATCGACCGGCTGGAATCCCCGGGAGTCACGATGACGCTCGCGCCGGCCGGCGGCGATGGCGGCGAACGCCAGGTGACGCTTCACGCCGATCCCGGTTTGCACTCCGGTGACGCTCTCGATGTGAAAGCCTTTCTGGAGAACCGCAGCCAGCCTTTGGTGATGAACCACGCCATCGAACTGGCAAACGCCCGGCCGTCGATTGTGGATTCGCAGCTTTCTCTTCCGCCCTCGGTGGGCGTCGCGCTCAAGCCCGGCGAATTGCCCGCGCCGTACTACCTGAGCGCACTGCTGAAGGTCAATAACCTGAGCCCCGGTGTCGCGGTGGCATTGCGGTGCCGCGGAGAATCTCAGGATCGCGTTGTTTTGCGGCAAGGGACCAAGCCGGAAGCCGGCAAACTCGATCAACTCGGCCCGCAGCAGATCTTCATCACGTTCGACGACAGCTTGTTTCCGAGCGGCTGCGATCTGCTGGCTCAAGTGCAAAGCGCAGGCAATTCCAATGACCGCTCGCTGGGGCGCGTAACGCTCTTTCCGCAAATCGAATCGATCGCGCTCGACAATGCCGACGCCGCGACGCTGACCGGTTCCGACCTTGAAACGATCGGGCGGGTGGGATGGAATCCGGAGAACGGCGTGGCCATTTCCGATCTCCCGACAACGTTGGCGGGTGAGCCTAGAAAGCAAGAGCTGCGTGCGCCTCTCCCGCCGCGTCCAGACACCAATCCGCCACTCTATATCTGGCTGCGCGGCGATGAGACGGGGCGCGTCAGCTTCGTCTCTATCCCTCAGCTCGCAGGGAAATAGAACGCGAGAACTCTTTACGCGCTAAAATACGGGGGCATGCAGGTTTTGCAAGCTGGCCGACACAAGTTGATCCTCCTCGAGATTGAAGCCGAGGCGGTAGCGGAAGTTGCGCGTCAAGCCGGCTTCGAAAGTAGGATGCGGGACAACGAGCGGAGCATCCAGATGGACTTGGTGGCACTGAACCGAAACTCGCCGCTGCTATTGTTCGATGCGTCCGACCCTGCGAATCTCGGCTGGTTCTCGCGCTGCCAATTTTACATCGATGGCCGCACCGGCGAAGTCATGCAAACTCCGATCTCGATCGGCAACAAACGCGACCGCGCGGGGAAAAGCCACTCCACGTCCGTGCGCGTGCGCATCTCGAAAGAACTTCCGGTGACCTTTCGTCTTCCTGGGAAGCAGCCCATCACGGAGCAGGTTTTTTATGCGCTCTTCCAGAATTTCCTGAACGCGCTGATGAAGACGGGCGTTGCAGTGTGCGGCGGTACCGCCGTTCAACCGCTGGCCGGGCGGACGGAAGGCGTCGGCACCCGCAACTAATCGACTTTCCAACCGTCGAGATCGCCGGGTAAGCGCAGATCCCATGTCATGTAGTGGACGGCGGCATCGCGCGCATTTGCAAACACCGTTTCGATGGATCTGTTCAACGTTGTAGGCGAGATAGGGTGGGCGACTGCGCTGCGATAAATGTAA
>Ga0302326_10033987_pt1 | contig 10113 bp, 14 predicted proteins | sample Palsa_T0_3_FD_202264 | JGI IMG/M metagenome (GOLD analysis project Ga0302326, IMG submission 202264) | Peat permafrost microbial communities from Stordalen Mire near Abisko, Sweden - Palsa_T0_3 | ecosystem: Environmental > Terrestrial > Soil > Palsa > Peat permafrost | place: Sweden: Abisko...
TGCGTGGTTTGATCAGTAGATTAAATCTTGGCATCCTCAACACCAGTTTGCAAGATTGCGGCAATATGATACGGAACAACTCATTGCTTGTCTCTCGAAACACGATTAGACTTACTAATTGATTGCTTAGACTTGAAAGCGATACTACCAATCCGTGATTTCGCACATTTTCGAAAAGCACGTGACATGTTACCCCCTTGATTAAATGGAAAGGGGTAATCCTTTGCTCTAGCACAAATTTAGACTTTGAACAAAGTATTCATTACATGATGCAAGCCTAACCGGCAGGCGAATCACGTTCTTGCGAGCAAATTACAAAATACCACCAAGTCCTTCGATTCAGGATTTGATTTTTCAACATCCAGAGTCTGGTTCATCTTTGGATAGACTTCAGCTAGTAACTGCACGACAGAATAAGGAAGGAAGAGGAAACTCTGCGCCACTTTTCTGAAAAGGAAGGCATAAAAATTGCCCTGTCCAAAGAAAGACAAGGAACGAAATCATTTCTGTGAATCGTTTTCTGGCGCGTGAGATCTCCTGCCTACTCCTTGGCAAGTCAGATGAATTTACGCGGCACTGTAGTACTCGTACAGTACTTAATTACTGTACTTATCTACTGCACTACCCCCTTCCACCCCCGGCACAAAGCAAGATGGAGACCCGAGTAACACCGCCCAAAATCCTCGCCAATATCCCCGAATTAAGGAATATCAGGTGCTTTTGAGAGCTTTCTTGGTTAAAGACCCTTAATATGGCCCGTGCAGGCGTGGTGTGATAAATACCGTGACCTTGCTTTGCGCCGGGAGGGGATAGTACAGTAGCACAAGTTCAAAATACTCGCATAAAATGAGAAGATTTAGGCTTACTATAATAATTAATTAGTGAACGATAAAGCATGTCAACTTGGGTTGGATGTCATGATCACGTGTCCGACTCATAACCTCGCATGACGCGAATTATCTCGAGCTTTCAACAACAAGAATCTCGTGTCTAACACCTTTACATTCCTCTCTTCAAAACGACAATTGCATGCATGATTACGATACATAATCATTCTTCAGCCCTCGAGATACTTCTCAACAACCACCTCTCCATACAATAATCGCCTCAATTCCGAAAATGCCAACCCCTCCTCCCGTCGAAGCTCCAGCGCGTCACGCCAGCCCCTCCCTCCCGCACAACGGACAGACAATCAATCACCGTTCGAGCTTCGCAGAGAACCTTAGGCACTCGCCACGATCCCAACGGCATCCTTCCTTCACCCAAGCTGCTGTTCAAGAGTTGCTCAATCATCCTCCTGCGACCAAGGCCGGTGATCCGAGATTTGTGGGCAGAGACTGGAGACAGATACGCGTTGGAGAACTGGTGGAGAATACCGAAGTGAGATGGGCTGAGCTTGATGTTGGAGTCGAGCAGGCTACAAAGGTACATGCTCTGTCCAAAAAATTCAACGAGAAGCATATACTGAGGTGTATTTAGATGTTGATTGAAGCCGGATCTCCGAACGTTATTCTCGTCCGCGAAACACACGATGATACTGCTGCCTGCGGAACTTTCGACTACAGCGACCTCAATGCCTACCTCTTGGTCGTCGTAGGCCTCGCGACCCCGGAAGAAGATCAACTCGTAGATTTTGATGTGCTGGCAAAGAAGACTCGCGATAGGGAGTCCATTCCACTTCGTGACATCCAAACGCTGGCCAAGAAAGGACCTTTGGTGACACTACCCGAAATAGCGGATCTATCAAAGGCTATTGAACATTTCGGAAGTGGCGTTCACAGAATATTGGTCTGCAAAGATGGAACAACCGAGGTGGTGGGCATTTTAAGTCAGTTGAAGCTGGTGAAGTTTCTGTGGGATAATGGCAGTAGCTTTCCTGCCATTGATGCGTTATACCCCATGGTTTTGAGGGATTTGAGTATTGGAACTTCGCAGACTATTGCGATCAAGTGAGTGTCCTAGAGGCGTCACATATGACTATATTAATGATATTACAGTGGTGATAGAAGTTTATCTGATGCTCTCCAAGTGATGAGTCACGAGGGTTTGACTAGCATCGCTGTGGTGGATAATGCTTTTAACGTCGTTGGAAACATCTCTACGGCCGATATCAAGCTTCTCACGAATAGTAGCAGCTTGCCTCTCTTACAGTCGAGCTGCATTCACTTCATTTCGGTCATCCTCAGTGAGAGAGGAATTGGTGACGGAAAGGATTCCTTCCCAGGTAAGCTATTCATGTCCCTTCTCTTCAAGATCTAAATTGATGCCCAAATAGTATTCCATGTCAACCCCTACTCTACCCTTGCACATACGGTAGCCAAACTGGTCGCGACCCGATCCCATCGAATGTGGGTCGTAGAGGCTGCCTCACCATCTCCCTCCGCTCCAGTAACACCATTAGCAACCCCCTCCATTACCCACGCCGTTCTCTCTTCTCCAGTGAATTCCACTCCCGCATCCCCGTCTCTCAGCAACGCTTTCCCTGCCGTTTCAGCAGCAGCCCTACCCGGTGCCCGGATTTCCGGCCGTCTGACAGGTGTCATCTCGCTGACGGACATCTTGAATCTTTTTGCGAGGCAAAGCGGATTGAACCCCTTGAGCCCGAATGATCAGCGAGCGAGAAGACGCAGAAGTTCGAGTAGTTCAGTGAGACCAAGTATTGATTCGGCAAGAGGATCGAGTGTGGACTTGAGAAGATGATTTGGCTTGCGGGAGATTTGTTGGAATTTAGTAGTTATTCTCTCTTTTTTTGGCTTCATGCTAATTACGTGTGGAAGACTGTTATGGGCCTCGAGGGCGTTGTATCGAAAAGTTTCCTTCACACACCGGCATTGCGGAAACGGGCTTTAATGGATCGACAAAGTTGGCTGTCATTACCTTATGCAGCGTGACCCGTTCCGGTTATTTAGATCCTTCGATTCTGGGGGAGGTTATCAGCCATTCATGAGTATGGGCATTATATGTACAGGTATAGCGCATGAAGTCATGACACGATGAGCAGAGCATAGCAGAGCAGAGCAGAAAAGAAAAAGAAAAAGAAAAAGATCACTACATGGTTTCTTGAGCTGACAATATCGAGAGCTCCATTGTTTTTTCGTTGATATGCTTCTTAGGCTGAGGCACAAGTTCTACAACCCTTTCCCGTATTCCTCCCCCCTCCTCTCTTGCTGTGTCCTTCCCTCGAGTGAATCCCATGAAGCTTCATCGTCAGAAGGCATAGGAGGCAAGTGCCCTAAGATGTGTTATTAATTACGCTATTGCAGCCTGGGAACAATCATGTTAGGCTGACACTAGCTATCTACTTATTCGAGGATAATAGGTACGCCGGACTTGACAAAACCATCGTGTTCACATTATCCAGAAAATACGCTCCCGCTCATGATGTTTTTGCATCAGTTTGTCATCCATCATGTTATGGATATAGCAGTCACCTATCAGTTCGCAGAAATACTTCTCTGAATCTTGCACGCCCACCACATGAAATGGACGGAGGATGAAGGGAGTCCTCCCGCCATATAAAACAGCAATACGATCCCCAGCCCTGATATCATCTGGTCCAATGCCGAGTTGACCGCTATAAGTTCTGAAGAGTCGTCGTCCTCTCGTTGTCTCTTTCAACCTCTCATGATATTTTCGCCTTTCTTCTGCATCTGCATGCAACGAAGGATTATCGTAAGTCCTGAAGAGGTTTCGAAAGCCGCGCCAAGCATCAATTTGCTGCTTTCGATCCTGTTCCTTGGGTCTCTCTCTAAATGTTTCTCCAGGCTGAGGAAGGGAACTCTCTGAGAGACCTTGATCCGCAATGAGGGTAATTGCCAAGGCTTTCGCCTCACGACTCGGAGCTGAACTGATGAGATCTAGTTCCTCGCATCCAGCAAGAATTGACCATTGCTTTAAATAGCGGTAGAAGTCTTCTAGTCTTGGCTTTGAGACAATGGCTCGTGTTTGTATGTCCTGTATCGTGCCGGCGATGAAGCCTCTCACAACAAGAGAATGACCCCTCACAGGGTCTGAAGAGCTGGAGTTTCCCTGATACCCATGATCTGATCTGATGTTAAAGAAGGATATTGAACCGCCGGTATTGAACTTTTTGACTTTTAGGAAAGACGAAAATCGAGGCTTGCATTCCCAGTCTGGGACCCAAGAAGCTATGCATGGCGCAGTGTTGTTCTTTGGGCGGTAAGCACCGGCACAGTGAAGAAGATCCAATGAATTCGACTTAGTGAGGTTGAAATATGCGAATTTATGATAAATCACTTCTTTCTGACTTTCATAACGTAGTCCGTAGTAGAAAGCCTCATAGTGAGACTCGTCGCGAGATATGGGTAGCAACGCTACAATGCGGTCCAGAGGGTGTTCACAGTCCGAGGTGTGGAAGAAGTCCAAAGCATGCAGTATGTTGAATATATACTGCTCTTGTGAGTTAGGATCCTTCAAGACCTGGATTTTATCAAGAACGTCAAGTGCAGTCTCTTCTCGACCTTCGAATTGACGACGTGAGGTGGCATTACTCGACAAAGTTTTGATAGAAGCCGCGAATTCTGGCCAAGCCACGCACTTCCGGCCACAATATATGAGCGCCCTTTGTGCATGGGTAATCTCCTGTATGATCCAACGTCGATGGAACCAATCGATACCCTTGAAGAAAACAGCAAGCTTGCTCGCGTTCTGTATGTTGAAGGCGTTCGAGAGTTGGTCTTGCAATGCCGTGGTCTCTTCCTTCAACGATGGTGGCTTTTCGCACTTGTTTTTCCACTTTCCATATTCGTTGAAGAATCTGATACATTTTTCTCCCAGTGTCTCTCCGTCTTCACTATCCTGATTTTCGGGCTTTAGTGGACTTTCGTCAAGCCAAACAAGCACCTGATCTGCCTTGCCATATATGTCTTTCATGTGCTTTATCTGATAGTGCTTTTCGTTTTCATCCTTCTGGTTCAAGCATATCGCATCAATCCAGAGGATCACATCTTTCTTGGGTAGCCTGAACCTCCGAAGGACCGTATCAGCACTTTGGTGCATCCACACAACCCGGGGACCGCGGGATCCATCGACCTCTGACACTGGACAGTCATCGCATACTAGAGGATAAGATGGTTCCACCTCCTTCTTCGCCTTGCTTATCTGCCAAACATATGAAATCGCTTCATATCCGCCTCGACCTGGCCTAAGTGAAGAAAACTCCCTTTTGAAAATCCTGCACCTGAGCTCATCTTCTCCTTCACCAGCGTGCAATTGAATAAGTCTGATTAGCTCACCAGAGCTGGGCAGAGGGTCATATTTGTACACGGGCCATCGTCTATACTGGTGGGGCCTTTGGTGCGTTTGGATTTGGGTTTCTTGAACAGGGATTGATGGTCTCGACGGGGTGCGGTCACCCTGATCGCCACCTCCATTGCGGAATAGATTGTTCTCGGCCAGAGACCCATGTTCTGGGAGTTGCTCTGCAGAAGAACGCGAAATGGAGATTCCATCTTCCTGTGGATCTTCAGGTATACTTCTGTCATCTTCAATGATGCTAATTCCTGCCGGCCTTCTATCATAAACGCGAGACCCAGAGGGTCGGAAGATAGACCGATTTTCTGAAGGAATTGGGACACTCCTAGCTGTCTGTCTGCTGTGGGCTGACTCGCTACCATCATCACCGAAGTGATTACCCCGCCCGCTCAAGCTTCTGGTTCTCTGCTCTGGACGGCGTATTCGATAAGAATCACGGTCATCGGAGTTGTTTTGTCTCCCATTAAGGGAAGAGGCTGAAGCCCTTTCTTGGTGTGAATGTCTCCGAAGTTCGCCATCACGGTAATCAGCTGCAGCTCCGATCAAGCAAATTCCCATTAGAGTGGTTGCCAAGGTGCATACCTGGAGGACTAAGTGGTCTTCCATGATGTTGCAATAAAATCGTAAGAGAAGTGAAACGTGAAGAAGATGGTGAAGAAGAGCAGCCAAGATATCTCTTGATTGTACAGAATAGATTCAAGCGCGTTGCGTTTTCGCGGCCAAAACCCCTCTGGCACTCAATTAATATGAGATCTAGAACGGAGAAAAGAGAGGAACAATTCACCCATCTATGACGTCGTCGGAAGCCCCTGACGAAGAGCTGAAAACCGTGGCGCTCATCGGCGATTTCAGCCACCAATATCTGCAGCCTCGCGCTTTGACTTCCCAATTTTAAATTCTATTATTGGATAAAGCCAAGCAATCAAGCCATCTTTGTTTCAGAAGTAACAGATCATTGATCGGTTATTTCGCGCATAAGGGAACAATTAAATCAATGCTAGCATCGGGGCAATACTAGAACCCGTAGATGTGTACCAGAAGTTCCAGAACCGATGAATAGTCTCAAAGTCTAAGCATTGAAATCTTCTCGTATATCATTGACACTCTGTCCAACGGCCTAATATCTACCTATCTTCCAGATTACTCAATATACATAATCTCTCGTGCAGACATCACCGCGTGTATATTCATGCTGCACTTGAACCTTCCTCGTCCGCCTTGTAAGCCCTTCTCGTTTTCAAGGGGCTCCCGATACGCCAAAAAGGAAGCTCGATTCCCTGCTCAGGCCCCCGGGTCAGACGCTTAGGTCGCTACTCCCTGTCCCTTAAACGTTCCCATTGGTCAAGAATAGTTTCCAAACTCAAAGCTAGGCCATAAGTGCCCACAACAAAAATGACAATTAGAACTGCATATAGGGCGTTCGTAGCATGATCCATAAAACTTCCATGATTTATTGAAAATAGCCCCTAGGCATGTCAGCCGACCGAATGAAATCTTTTGCGGGACTTACCGTTACGAATCCAAGGGGCAAGTATGCGATAGTGATATAAGTAAGAATCCTGATGTTATTCCCTTGTTTGATGGTTGTGCGGTTGTCCTCGACATTCGTCACTGCCGAGATCTATCTCGAAGGTTAGCAATTCTGAATCAGAACGTACAACTTGAGCTTGACTAACACCATCCCGCAGTCCCGTCACTTGTCTGATCTTCAACTGGGTTCTGATCTGAACATCTGCTAACATTCCATAGCGCTTCTCAAATTCTTCCAAAACGTTCAAATATTCTTGGAGGAGATCGACATGTAACTCGCCGGACCCCTGAGTCACGTGTCAGCTATGAGAACGAGATTGGAATAGGAAAGCATGCCTGCTTAATTGTCCGCTCCATTGTCTCCCGCGCCTTCTGTATCTGGGATAATGAAGCTGATAATCTGTCATCAAAGACTCGGAGCGCTTCCAAACCCCAAAGCATCTTCTTGAGCTTGTCAACTGCGCGTGTTGTGCCCCATTCAAGACCTTCAAGCAAGATTTTGTCCTAGATTTTGAATCGAAATTAGCAAAAACAGCGATTATAGAGGTAGAAATCACGCACCCCAAGCTCAACGATGGTGTCTAGGCGTTTCAGAATAGCCTCGTATTCCTCTGCCAGTTTCTCCGAGAGGTGACCAAGCAAAATCAAAAACACAAGACACCGTCCGCTCGCTTGCTGATTAACAAATCGCTGAAGCACTCGAGGTAGAAATTGAGTAAGCAACGACAATGATTCGTGCTCTGTTAGTGAAGACCAAATCGAGCAGATCCAGAAGTAGCCGGAGGGATCACCAGTTATAACCAAAGAGGAGGAACGTTCTTCCATGATATACGTCTCCGCCTTTAGTGGTGTCGTCCTGTTAAAATACGTCGGTCCGCCTAGCTCTGCAATACCTGCTGGAGGAAAGTCTCCGTTTTTTCTGGATTCCTCGAATTGCTGCGGGTCCTTCCCATCATTGGATCCAACGCACCAATGCGAAATCGTTATTGTGGTCGTCCATACGGTTTCTCTTCTCTCTTGGAAACGAGATGTGGCGCCAAAATAGTCGTCGAAGGTGTCCAAGGCATCCGGATGCCAGAGGTATACGAATCCCTTGACCAGGGAAGGACAACATTTCTGTGTAAAACTGATGGAAAAGACGGTCAGTTTGTGAAAACAAGATATGGGATTTTAATGACTGACAGTATGCGGTACTTTGTTTGGAGGTCGACAAGCTTCTTCCAGTTAGTTGAAGCCCATTATACCTGAGTGAACCGGGCAAAAATAAACTCACTCTCCTGTTTAAAACACTGAATAATTCTTCCTGATACAGCTTCAACTGAACGGGAGTGTATGCTTCCGGTGGTTTGAAACGTCGAACCAGCTCCCTATTTGTCCCGACGCGGGATCCACTTGGACGATGGCCAGCTGGTATCAGAGATGTCACAAAATCATCAAGAGACGTGGGTGCTAGAGTGAACTCAAACTCCGGACCCAGTTTGAAGTCATAAGTGCTGAAGTACCTTAGATCTTCAGGGACAATTTCTCGCTCGATATTCTCCAAATTCCAATCTGGCGTCGAGACGATCCCATTCTCCTCTCTGTCCTCAAGATACCTGTTGAGTTCTCTTCGTAGCGCAACGTACTTTGTCTGGATCGAGCGGATAGGATTCTCTATCGATTGCACCTGCGATTTCTTTGGTAAAATATCAGCTTGCACGTTACTCCCATTAAGCAAGATCAAAGATGGGACGCGTTAAGATGGCATACCGGATGCAAGGTGTGACCGGGTTGGCAACTCATCCAGTCAAAGAATTTGCTCTGGAAGTCTAGTCCCGTGTCCCCACTAATTGCTAGAGCCTCCTTCATTTTATTAATGATGTCTCGGACTGCGTCTTCTTTCTCATTCTCTTTGGAAGTGGTCGGAAGTTCAATGGTAGCGGCACCAGATAGGATATCCGGAATTGATTTGGCGAGATCTTCAACTTCGGCTTCCGACTTGGCAGCCTTGAGCTTTCCTGACACTCAATTAGCCCTGTAATCAATTCCTAGTGTGCTGCAATAATCAATACTTTCGCTCTTAAGATCAAGTAAGGTAGCTGAGAAGACACTCAAAGGCTCGATGTCCCACCATGTTCCAATCATGTTGGAGTCAGCACGATCCCAAGAAGTCATGAATGTGTAGTCCGAAAGCACAAAATCAAAGCATCTATCTCTGCTAGGCCGAATATTCATTTCTTCTGTGATGCGTAGAAAACTGTGATGATTTAGAAATGACAGCTCCCATGGACCGGTTGAAGTTATCCTAGCTGATTTCAAAGTCTTGGGACCAGGGTTGAACCTCGTAGTCCGTTCTCGGTCCGCGATTCTTTTTCGCGTTTGCTTGGCTCTTGCTAGGGCTAGACTTGAGGTGTACGGACTTTCGAGTGCTTGTAACCCGAGCTCCTCTCCCAACAGAACTAGACGGTCCATTTCTTCGTGCTCTAACGAGTATGGTTCGTTCTGCTTTGTCTTGAGCCTCGTAACGTATTTCTGGAACTTGAGTTGTGTCTTGCTCATGTCCGGAAATTTGAGTCCGGATGCTGCGTAGCCATCTTTGTCTTGACCAACAGGCTGACGGAGGATCAGAAGCAGGCAACATAGATGAAACCATTGCAAGACATCATTCTTCGGAGTAGGATCTTCTTGGCCTCGAGACCGCCGTTTTTCAACCGAATCATATGCTTTCTTGAGCTGGGGTAAAAGGATCTTGGATTTGAGGTCCTCTGTAATTGCTTGTGGACAATATTTCATGGCATACCAGACCGCGAGAGACGCAAAGCAAGCCTGATTATAAGACCGATCGACGTTCACTGATTCTCTCTGCTCACGGCAATGCTGGATCCTTGCAGACGACACATGGGATTCAACCTCTTCGGGACTTCGCTCGATCTTTAGCGGAAGCAAAAGTTGTTGAGGTCTAAGATCTGTCTCTATAAGCCAGATGAGAACTGCACGTATATGCCGTCGCAACTTCGCGAGATAAGATGTTCTCATTTCATCCAAAGAGTAAATCTTGTCAAGTAAGTCGGGTTCGAAGTATCTCGTTCGAATGAACTGGTGTGCTTTCACAAGCAACCGGATTTGCCAACTTTCGAATCAAATGTCAGCATAAATTAGAGGCAAAGACAGACATGAATCTCACAAACTGCTTTGGACATCCACGTATTGGGAAGTTATGATGTTTCGAACAAGCGCAATTGGGACCTCCTTTGTCGAGTCCTCTGAAGTCTCCTGAATGGGTTTTTCACTACTCATCGAAAACTTTGGATCGAGTCCGGACGCTTCGCG
>Ga0302326_10033989_pt1 | contig 10112 bp, 9 predicted proteins | sample Palsa_T0_3_FD_202264 | JGI IMG/M metagenome (GOLD analysis project Ga0302326, IMG submission 202264) | Peat permafrost microbial communities from Stordalen Mire near Abisko, Sweden - Palsa_T0_3 | ecosystem: Environmental > Terrestrial > Soil > Palsa > Peat permafrost | place: Sweden: Abisko...
TAGCTACCACGGCCCTCACCTCCTCCCGGGGAGTATGAACTAACTCGACCTTACCTATCTGGCGGTCTTTCCTAACATCCCAGCGAGTACTCGATTGGTGACGCATCACGCTTGAAGGAGAGAAACCGCAGGCCAGGGGCTTGTGATCAGCACAGAGTTATATTGCTGTCACGTATTGTGGTTATTCACTCGGCGGACGGCTCCGCGTCGCCCTCGGGAAGCGATCCCTTGGCCGGCCGGCGACGCCGGGCGGGCGGCGTCACGCCGTCGGCGAGCCGCCGGGCGGTCACCAGAAAGCCGGTGTGGCCGATCATCCGGTGGTCCGGCCGGACCGCCAGCCCCTCCACGTGCCAGCCTCGGTAGAGGGTCTCCCAGGCGGCCGGCTCGTAGAACGAGCCGTGCCCCCGCAGTTCCTCCACGATCCGCGACAGCTGGGTCGTGGTGGCGACGTAGCAGCAGATCAGCCCGCCCGGGATGAGGGCGCGGGCCGCCTCGCCGACGTTCTCCCAGGGGGCCAGCATGTCGAGGATCACCCGGTCGAAGGTGCCGGGGAGCGTGGCCGCTTCGCCCCGATCGGAGCCGGTGCCGGGGTCGGAGTCGGCGCCGTCGGGGCCGTCCTCGCCGCCGTTGAGGCTGGAGTCTTTCCTGAGGGAGTAGGCCCGGTCCGTTCGATAACTCGGGTCAAGGGCAGCCCGGGCCGACAGCGGGGCGGCGACCAGCCGCCACCACGACGGGACCTCTCCGAAATATTTTCTTACGTTTTCGCGGGCGATCTCGGCGAAGTCGGCCCGGGCCTCGAACGAGACCACTTCGCCGTCCGGGCCGGTCGCCCGCAGCAGCCAGCAGGAGAGCGCGCCTGAGCCCGCCCCCGCCTCGAGCACCCGGGCGCCGGGGAAGACGTCCGCGTAGGCGAGGATCTGGGCCGCGTCCTTGGGGTAGACGATGGTCGCGCCGCGCTTCATGGCCAGCGTGAAGTCGGCCAGCAGGGGGCGCAGGGCCACGTACTGGGTGCCGCTGGTGGCGGTCACCACGCTGCCCTCGGGCGCGCCGATCAGGTCATCGTGATTGAGCGCCCCCCGGTGGGTGTGGAACGACGCCCCCGGTTGCAGGACTATCTGGTGCATCCGGCCCTTGGGGTCGGTGAGCTGCACCTGGTCTCCGGCCGCGAACGGGCCGCGCTGAGCTGTCTTGCGCTGGGTCACCCGGTTAGGGTAGCGACCGTCAGACCGTTCCTAAACACGAGCGATACCCGCGCATCGGCTCGGTGGGCGACCGCGAACGGTCCTGGGTCGCCTGGTTGCCCGTCGTAGTCGAGTGGGGCCTGCCGGTCTTCGCGCCTGCTGGCTGCTGGGGGTCTCGCGCGGTGGCGGGTGCCGCCGCCACGAACGGCACGGCGATCTCGCGCAGTGGACATGAACGGGAAACCGTTGACATGCCGAAAATTATACTCTAGTCCGAACACGGATTCGATATGACATGCCGACGCACACGTTGAGATAGTCAGCGAACCGGCGCAAGACTATTACCAGCCGCTATCCGCCCAGCGGCTCAGACCCCGGCGAAGACCTGGTCGAGGTCGCGGGCGGCGAGCACGCCGTAGACCTCGCCGCTCTCCTCGGTCAGCAGGTACTCGGTCGCCGGGGCGCGGCGCAGGGCGTCGAGCAGCGCCATGCCGCCGATATCGGCGTTGAGCACCAGGGTCGGGTCGATCGTGCGGGACAGCGTGCCGACGTCGATCCAGGGGCGGCGCTCGACCGGGACGGCCATCACCGCGGTCTCGTTGACGATCGCGATCGGCGTGTTCTCGTGGTCGACGACGACGATCGCGCGGGCGCCGGCCTCGTCGGCCCGCCTGACCGCCTCCGCCAGCGGGGTGCTGGCCGGCACCGAGATGGCCTTGCGCGCCAGCCGGCGGGCCTGCAGCGCGGGCAGCCGCTCGCGGAACTTGGTCGCCTTGATCGACTGGGTCGCCCCGGTCCACATGAACCCGGCGATCACGATGACCCAGAGCGTCGACACCATGTCCCCGCCGGCCAGCCCGCCGGTGAAGAACGGCACCGCGAGCAGCCCGATGGCGAGGACCCGGCCGGTCCAGGCGGCGGCGATGGTGGCGGAGCCCGGCTTCTTGGTGATCGCCCAGATCACCGCGCGCAGCATCCGGCCGCCGTCGAGCGGCAGGCCCGGCAGCAGGTTGAAGATACCGACGATGAGGTTGGCGAACATCAGCATCCAGATCAGCGCGCCGGCGATGCCGGTGTTGACGACCTGGTAGAGACCCCAGCCGATCCCGCCGAGCACCAGCGACAGGGCCGGGCCGGCGGCGGCGATCGCGAACTCGCGGCCGGGGGTGGGCGCCTCGCGTTCGATCTCGGAGACGCCGCCGAGCGGCCAGAGCACGATCCGCCGGACCGGCAGGCCGTAGCCGCGCGCCACCAGCGAGTGGCTCAGCTCGTGGACGAGGACGGAGACGTAGAGCAGGATCACGAACCCGGCGGCCACCAGGTACCTGGTGGTGGTGCCCTGCAGGCGGCCCGACAGCTCGCTCGCGTAGATGATGATGAACACGCCGGCGATGATGAACCAGTACGGCGAGACGATCACGGGTATGCCGAACGGCTTCGCCACGACGAGGCCGCTCTGACGTGAAGCGCGCTGCTTCGCCTGCTCCTGCTGGCCACTTGCCACGTGTCTGATGCTACGTGCAATCGGCGGTGGTGCGGGTCACCTGGCGGCTTCGGGTTCCCTGTGAGCCGCGCATGGCCCCCGCGACCGGGGGAGAACGTCGCTGGCGGGACTTGGCTGCGGAATGTCGGTGGGCTGGCCTACGGTGGCCTCTGTGGACGTGGAAAACGCAGTGGATGTGGCGATCGATACCGGCAGCGGAGCCGGCTTTGGGGTGGCGGGGGACCCGCCGTCGGCGTTGTCGCCGTCGCGGGCGGGCGACTTCATGACCTGCCCGCTGCTGTACCGGTTCCGGGTGATCGACCGGATCCCCGAGCCGCCGACCACCGCGACCGCCCGCGGGACGCTGGTGCACGCCGTCCTCGAGCACCTCTTCGACCTGCCCGCCGCCGGGCGGACCCCGGCCGCCGCGCAGGACATGCTGATACCCGAGTGGACCCGGCTCTGCGCCGACGACGAGCTGCTGGCGGCGCTGATCACCGATGAGGCGGAGCGGACCCGGTTCGTGGCCGACGCCGCCTCGGCCCTGCGGGGGTACTTCAAGCTGGAGGACCCGCGACGGCTCGAGCCCGCCGAGCGGGAGTGGTACGTGGAGACGTCGCTGCCGTCGGGGCTGAAGCTGCGCGGCTACATCGACCGGGTCGACGCGACGCCGGCCGGCGACCTGCGGATCGTCGACTACAAGACCGGCCGGGTGCCGCTCGAGGCGTACGAGGCGAGCGCGCTGTTCCAGATGAAGTTCTACGCCCTGGTGATCTGGCGGCTGCGCGGGGTGATCCCGAAGCTGCTGCAGCTGATGTACCTGTCGGGCGACGGCGAGGTGCTGCGCTACTCCCCCGACGAAGCCGACCTGCTGGCGACCGAGCGGAAGCTCAACGCGCTGTGGGCGGCGATCTCCCGGGCTCGGGAGACCGGCGACTTCCGGCCCCGGCCGGGCAAGCTGTGCGACTGGTGCAGGCACAAGGCGCTCTGCCCGGCGTTCGGCGGCACGCTGCCGCCGATGCCGGTCCGCGGGGCGTCCGCCGCCGCCGACGGCGAGGCTGCGGGCGCCGTCGCCGCCGTTGCCGCTGTCGCTGGTGTCGCCGCTGTCGTTGTTACGGCGGAGTTATCGCTGCTTCTTACTGTTATCTTAAATTGGTTTGACATCCTGAGATTAGTCTCATGATACTAATCTCATGAATCTGACTCGGCTGATGGCGCTCGGCACGCTCGCGCGCTACGGGCCGCAGCACGGGCATCAGATCCGGCGGCTGGCCGACCTCACCAACGTCGGGGAGTGGGGCGGGGTGTCCGCCGGCGCGCTCTACCGGGAACTGCGCTCGATGGAGGGCGAGGGCCTGGTCGAGACCGTCCGCACCGAGCAGGTGGGGCGGCGGCCGGCCAGGACCGTCTACGAGATCACCGGCGAGGGGCGGATCGAGCTCCAGTCGCTGCGCGAGCAGGCGATCAAGCCCACCGGGTTCGCACCCGACGCCCTCGGCGTGGCGCTGACGTTCGCGGCCGAGGGGATGGACCTGAGCGAGCTCAGGGACACCCTGCGGGCGCGGCGGAACCGGCTGGAGATCAGCGCGGTCGAGCTCGCCGCCGAGCTCGACCGCCTGACCGCCAAGGGGTACCTGGGTGTGTTCCAGGCGGCGATCATGCGGCGCGGCGTGCTGCACTACGAGACCGAGGTGCGCTGGCACGACGCGCTCGACGCGGAGCTCGCAGCCGCGCCCGAGCCACGCGCCGCCCTGCTGCCGAGCGAGGCGATCGAGGCGATCGGCGCACGGCCGGGCGATGAGCCAGCCGCTGCTGGGTCGTCTACCCCCAAGGCGGACGAAACAACAGAAACTTAGCTCGCGATACTACTTGAATTCAATCGAGATATTACTTGATACTGGTTGGGGGCTCCGCCAGCAACCGAACCCACGAGGGGAAGCAACGATCATGCCGATCATCGAGGCCAGGGGCCTCGCTCGGACCTTCACGAGCAGGAAACGGACCGTGCACGCGGTGCGCGGAGTCGATCTCACCGTCGAGCCCGGGGAGATCGTCGGCTTCCTGGGGCCGAACGGGGCGGGCAAGACCACCACCCTGCGCATGCTCACCACGCTGCTGCAGCCCACGGCCGGCACCGCGATCGTGGCCGGGGCCGACCTGCGCCGCGACCCGCTGGAGGTACGGCGGCGGATCGGGTACGTGCCGCAGGCGATCGGGCAGACGATGGGCGGCACCGACCCGGAGTGCCTGGTCTCCGAGGAGCTGCTCGACCAAGCGGCGCTGTACCGGATCCCCAAGGCGGACGCGGCCGCCCGGACCGAGCTGCTGATCCGCCAGCTCGACCTCGGCGGGCTCGACAAGCGGCTGGTCAAGACCCTGTCCGGCGGGCAGCGGCGGCGGCTGGAGATCGCGCTCGGGCTGGTCCACGAGCCGCCCCTGGTCTTCCTGGACGAGCCGACGACCGGGCTTGACCCGCAGAGCCGGTCGAACCTGTGGGAGCACATCCGGGGCCTGCGGGCCGACCTCGGCACCACCGTGTTCCTCACCACCCACTACCTGGATGAGGCGGACGCGCTCTGCGACCGAGTGTTCATCATCGACAACGGCGTGACCGTGGCCTCGGGCACCCCCGACGAGCTCAAGCGCCAGGTGTCGGGCGACGTGGTCACGCTGGCGGTCAACGGCGCCGCCGACAAGGCCCGCGAACTGCTGGCGCGGCAGCCGATCGTGGGCGACGTCACCGTCTCCGACGACGGCGGGCTGCGGCTGAACGTCGTCAACGGGGCCGAGGCGCTGCCCTCGCTGCTGCGGGTGCTCGACGACGCGGGCATCACCCTGCACTCGATCAACCTGTCCAGACCGACGCTGGACGATGTGTTCCTGACCATGACCGGGCGTTCGCTGCGGGACGACTCGCCGAGCGCGGCCGCCTCGGGCCAGCCGGAACCGACGGCGCCGCAGGCCACGCCCGCGGGCAAGGAGTAGCCGACATGACGTTCATCCATGACACGCTGGTCGTCTTCCGGCGGGAAATGCGGCTCAGCCTGCGCAACCCCGCCTGGGTGATCATCGCGCTGGTGCAGCCGGTGCTCTACCTGGTGCTGTTCGGCCCGCTGCTGGCGAATCTGACCGCCGGGACGCTGGGCGGGGCGCCCGCCTCTGGCGGCGCCACCGGGGCGGCCGCGGCCTACCGGTTCTTCGTGCCCGGGCTGCTGATCCAGCTCGGGCTGTTCGGCTCGACGTTCGTCGGGTTCGCGATCATCTCGGACTGGCGCGGCGGGGTGATCGAGCGATTCCGGGTCACGCCGGTCTCCCGGCTCGCGGTGATGAGCGGCCGGGTACTGCGGGACACTCTCGTGCTCGTGGTGCAGGCGGTGATCCTGGTGCTGGTCGGGATCGGGTTCGGGCTGCGCGCGCCGGTCAGCGCGGTGCTGATCAGCCTCGGCTTCATCGTGTTCGTGGCCGTCGGCCTCGCGTCGGTGTCGTACGCGACCGCCCTGACGGTCAAGAGCGAGGACGCGTTCGCGCCGATGCTCAACTCGGTCATCGTCCCGCTGGTGCTGCTGTCGGGGATCATGCTGCCGCTGACGCTCGCGCCGGGCTGGCTGCAGGGCGTCGCCCGGGTCAGCCCGTTCCGCTACATCATCGACGCGATGCGCGAGGCCTTCGCCGGCCATTACGCCAACACGATCATGCTGGAGGGCGTGCTGGTGGCGGTGGGGCTGGCGGCGGTGTGCCTGTGGCTCGGCTCGCGCGTATTCGTCCGGGAGAACGCGTAGCGGCGCTTGGCGCAGTCACACACGGTCCTCATTGTCACCACGTGCAACAGGCCGGTCGGAGATAGGGGCCAGCGTGTGCTGTTCGGGTCGTATCGCGCCCCCAACAGCGCACGCTGAGGGCTGCGGCCGGAAAACGCGGCCCGAACGGCACACAATCGTGCTCCGGGCGCGCGCGGGCCGGGGGGGTGGACGCGGGGCGGGCGCGCGTTGACCGTTGAGAGGAACGCACGGCCCGTTCGATATGACGGTGTTGAACTTTCGGCAGTTGATCTTGGCCGGCGGGCCGGTCAGGCGAGGGCGGTCACGAGCAGGATGAGGGCGGGGACGGCAACGGCCGCCACGGCGAGCCAGGACCAGGTGGCGGCCGCCGTGGCCGACTGCGGCGCCTGAGGCGCCTGCGGCCCGGTCGGGTGGGCTGCGTTCGCCTCGGCCCGCTTGCGCTCCTTGTCGGCCCGGCTGTCCAGGCGGGCCGCGATGGCCGCGCTGACCGGAAGCGACGCCAGCCGCAGGGCCTCCTCGGGGAGCCGGGAGGACGGCTGCGCGTAGCCGCCGGGCGGCCCGGCGGTAACCAGGCCGCGCAGCCGCCTGGGCACGCCGGCCCCGGCCGGCGTGCCGACGGCGACCTTGCGCCGGGCCCGGGTCGACACGTACAGCGCCCAGCAGTTCACCACTCGGGATGTCGCCTTCGGGTCGCCCGTCCCGGCCGCGGCGCGCGCGGCGTAGCGGACGCGGACCCACTCGCCGGTGTCGACCGAGTCGATGACCGGCCAGGGCAGGCGGTGCTCACGGAACGGGTTCACCACCGTCAGGCCGTCGCCGTCCTCGATCACCTTCGGCCGCAGCGCGAGCGTGTAGACCACGCCGGTGACCAGCAGCAGGACGGCGGCCAGGAGCGAGCCGAACCGCGCCGAGGGCAGCCCCTGGGCCGCGTAGTCGGCGACGTTGGCCACAACGAACGCCACCCACACCCACCAGAAGACGACTGGCAGGTGCAGGCGGAGGGTTTCGCGTTCGGTCACTTCATCACGTTATGCGGACCCGGGGGTCGAGCGCCGCGTAGAGCAGGTCGACGACGATGTTCGCGATCACCACGAAGATCGCGGCCAGGATCACGAAGCCGATGATCACCGGCAGGTTGTCCTGGTCGACGGCCTCGACCGAGACCTGGCCGATGCCGCCGAGCCCGAACACCGTCTCCACGACCACGACGCCGCCAAGTAGCTGTCCCATGTCCACGCCGAGCTGGGAGAGCACCGGGGTGAGGGCCGCCCGGACGCCGTGCCGGAAGATCACCCGCCGCTCCGACAGGCCCTTGGAGCGGGCGGTGCGGATGTAGTCCTCGCCCAGCGTCTCCAGCAGCTGGCCGCGCGACAGCCGGGTGTAGACCGCGGCCTGGATCGTGGCCAGCGTGATCCAGGGCAGGATCATGTGCCCGAAGAACGGCTCGATGCCCGACGTGATGCCTGCGTAGCCGGTGTTGAAGAAGTGGAACCCGTGCGAGTACAGCGGCTGGAACACATAGCCGATCAGCAGCTCGCCGATCACGAAGGCCGGCATCGACAGGCCGATCAGCACCCCGACCGAGGTGACCCGGTCGAACACCGACCTGGCCCGGGTGGCGCTGATGATGCCGACCGCCAGCCCGACGATCAGCCAGAGGATGGTACCCCCGATGACCAGCGAGATCGTGGGCGGCAGGTCCTGCCTCAGCATGGTGTCGACGGACTCCCCGGTGTAGTACGAGTACCCGAGGTTCCCGTGCACCAGGTTGTTGAGGAAGTGCCAGTACTGGGTCATGATCGGCTGGTTGAGCCCGAGGTTATTGATTGCCTCTTGGATGACCTGCGGGGTCGCGGCGTGGCCCGATATCTGGCGGGCGACCGTGTAGACCGGCCGGGCGAAAAAGAGGAAGAACGTGATCGTGGCGACCAGCCACACCACGATGATCCCGGTGAGCAGGCGCCTGATTAGGTAACCGACGATAGCCATCAGGTATCAGCCCTTCTTCCGGGTCTCGGCCGCGGCCGCACCGCCGGCGGTGAGCCCGCTCAGCGCTTCCTTGTTGCCCTGCCTGGCGTTGCGCCGGGTCAGCCGGCGCCGCATCCGCCTGGCCGCGATCAGCCGCTCGGTCCGCGGGTCCATCGCGTCCCTGATCCCGTCGCCGAGCAGGTTGAACGCCAGCGTGGTGATCAGCAGCGCCACCGCCGGGATCACCAGGTACCACCAGGCGACCTGGTAGAAGTTCTGCGCGTCGGACAGCATGTTGCCCCAGCTCGGCGTCGGCGCCTGGACGCCGAGGCCGAGGTAGGAGAGGGTCGCCTCGAAGACGACCGCGTTCGGGATGTAGAGCGTGCCGATGACGAGGACCGGGGCGAGCAGGTTCGGCAGGATGTCGAAGAACATGATCCTGAACGGTCCCGCGCCGAGCGATCTGGCCGCCTCGATGTACTCCTTCTCCTTGATCGACAGGGTTTGGCCGCGCACGATGCGCGCGATGCCGGCCCAGGAGAAGAACGTGATCATGACCACGATGATCGTCAGGCTCGGCCCGAACACCGCCGCCAGCGCCAGCGCCAGGACGATGTACGGGAAGGCGAGCACGGCGTCGGTGAACCGGGCCAGCACGGTGTCGATGATCCCGCCGAAGTACCCGGCCATGAGCCCGACGGCCACCCCGAGCACGGTGGCGATCAGCGTGGTGACGATGCCGACGAACAGCGAGATGCGCGCCCCGTACAGGACGCGGACGAGCAGGTCACGGCCGGTGGAGTCGGTGCCGAGGAGGAACCCGTTGGTACCCGGCGGCACCGGGTTGCCGTCCTCGTTCTCGCCATTGACCGGGTAGGCCATGTTCACCGGATGGTGGGTGAGCGCGGCGATGGCGGGGGCGAAGATCGCCAGCAGGACCATGATCACGATGACCGCCAGGGCGATCATCGAGACCCGGTCCGAGCGGAGCCGCCGCCAGGTCAGCTGCCACTGGGTGCGGCCCTGAACCGGGCCGCCGCTGCTCTGCCCCTCCTCGGCCAGGTGGGCATCGAATTCAAGCTCGGTGCTGATGCTCATGCCGGCTCCCTCTCAGCAGCGATGGCGGCCGTGCGGGCCGAGGCGAGGGTCTCGCCCGGCACGACCGGGAAGTGGCAGGCGGTCACGTGGGTCTCGCCGCCGGCAATGCCGGGCTCCCCCGGCCGGACGGTGTCGGCCGACTGCCAGCCGGCCGGCGGCCCGGCCTTGGAAATTTCAAGATCATCGTGGGTCACCAGCGGTGGCTCCACCTGTCCGCAGATCTCCTGCGCCTTGGGGCAGCGCGGGTGGAAGCGGCAGCCCGCGGGCGGGTCGATCGGCGACGGCACGTCGCCGGTGAGGATGATCCGCTGCCGGGCGGCGGCCGCGTCCGGGTCGGCGGCCGGGGCGGCCGACAGCAGGGCGACCGTGTACGGGTGGCGCGGCTGGCTGTAGAGCGAGTCGGCCGGCGCGGCCTCGCCGATCCGGCCGAGGTACATGACCGCCACCTTGTCGCTCACGTGCCGCACGACCTCGAGGTCGTGGGCGATGAACAGGTAGGAGAGGCCGTACTCGGTCTGCAGGTCGGACAGCAGGTTGAGCACCTGCGCCTGGATGGACACGTCGAGCGCGGAGACCGGCTCGTCGCAGATGATCAGCTTGGGC
>Ga0302326_10033990_pt1 | contig 10112 bp, 9 predicted proteins | sample Palsa_T0_3_FD_202264 | JGI IMG/M metagenome (GOLD analysis project Ga0302326, IMG submission 202264) | Peat permafrost microbial communities from Stordalen Mire near Abisko, Sweden - Palsa_T0_3 | ecosystem: Environmental > Terrestrial > Soil > Palsa > Peat permafrost | place: Sweden: Abisko...
CTGCTCAGTTTCCGCTTTTTCGAAGGAAAGCAACGCCACCGCTTCGGCGACTTGGACCTGGTAATCGACGATGCGGGTCATTAGCGCCGTTCTCCTGCTCGCCGCCGTCGCCGCGCTGGGCCAGGAAAATCCGCTGCAACAGGGCATCGCCGCATTTCATCGCGGCGACTACGGGTCCGCTCTAACATCGCTCGAAAAGGCTCCGGATGGCGCCGCGCGCCGCGTCTTTTTGGCGCTCACTCGCGCGGCCATGGGTCAGTGCGATGCCGCGCAACCCGAACTCGCCGAACAGTTCGACAAGAACACGGATTCCGATCTGCGCCGCCTGGCCGGCTTGGCCTTGGCGCAGTGCCGGCTCGCGGCGGGGAGGTACGACGAAGCGCTGCCGGTGGTGACGCGCCTGAAAGCGCTGTATCCCGCCGATGCCGACGTGCTCTACCAGGCCGCGCGCCTCCACATGAAGGCGTGGAACGATACGCTCTTTGAGATGTTTCAGAAGGTCCCCGGCTCGTACCGCGTGAACCAGGTCTCGGCGGAGATTTTCGAAATCCAGGAGCGCTATCCGGAGGCCGCCGCGGAGTATCGGAAAGCCATCGCCAAAAACCCGGCGGCGCTGAACCTCCACTTCCGCCTGGGCCGTGTGCTGCTGCTCGAATCCCACGCGCCGGAAAGCCTGGCGCTGGCGCGGCGCGAATTCGAAGCCGAGTTGGCGCTGAATCCCGGCGATGCCGTGGCCGAATATGAAGTGGGACAGATCCTGCTCACCAGCCAGCAGCCGGCCGAAGCCATGAAGCATTTCGAGCGCGCGGCGGCGCTCAGCCCCGATTTTCCGGAGGCGCTCGAAGCCATCGCCAAGGCGCGCATGGACGCGAAACAATACGCGGAAGCCATCGCCTTGCTGGAGCGCGTTGTGCGCCTGGAGCCCACCAGCGAGCCGGCGCATTACAGCCTGATGCTGGCCTACCGCAACGCGGGCCGCCCGGCCGATGCCGCCCGCGAGCAGGCCGCGCTCGATAAATTGCGGCAGGCGCCCGAAGGCGAATTCACCGATTTCCTGAAGCGCTTGGGAGAGAAAGCGCCCAAGCCGTGATCCGCTGGCTGGCCATCGCGGCGCTGTGTTCGGTGGGAGCGCCCCTCGTCGACTTCCACAACGTGGCGCGCGAGGCCGGACTCACCGACTCCTTCCCCAACGGAGGCGCGCAGTCCAAACAATACATCCTCGAAACCACCGGCAGCGGCGCTGCCTTCCTGGACTACGATAACGACGGATTGCTGGACATATTTCTGGTCTCCGGCCCGGGCGGCTCCAATCGCCTGTATCACAATCTCGGTAACGGTAAGTTCGCCGATGTTACTAAGCAGATGGGCCTGGAACACACCGGCTGGGGCCAGGGGGTATGTGCCGGCGACTATGATAACGACGGTTACACCGACTTATTCGTTACTTACTGGGGTGGCAACGTGCTTTATCGCAACCTCGCCGGCCATGGTTTCGAGGATGTCACCGCAAAGGCTCACTTGCAGCAGGATCGTGTGCGCTACAATACCGGTTGCGCGTTCCTGGACTATAACAACGACGGTCACCTGGATCTGTTCGTCGCCAACTATCTGAAGTTCGATTTCGCGTCCACGCCCAAACCGGGTGAGAACGCCTATTGCTGGTATCGCGGCCTGCCGGTGGCCTGTGGCCCGCGCGGTCTGCCATTCGACCGCAACATCCTGTACCGCAACAACGGCGATGGCACCTTCACCGACGTATCGGAAGCTTCCGGAATCGCCAGGCCGTCCCGCAACTATGCGCTCGGTGTATTGACCGGCGATTTCAATGGCGACGGCCTCACCGATATCTACGTGGCCTGCGATCAGACGCCCTCGATCCTCTACATCAATCGCGGCGATGGCACTTTCGCCGACGAAGCCGTCATGCGCGGCACCGCATTCGACGACAGCGGCAAGGCCCTCTCCGGCATGGGTGCGACGGCGGCCGATTACGATGGCGACGGCTGGCCCGATATCTTCCGCTCCAATTTCTCCGACGAGCGCGAAACGCTCTATCACAATCGCGGCAAAGGGGAATTCGACGACGCCACGCTGGCCGCCGGTATGGCCCTAAACACGCGCTTCGTGGGCTGGGGTTGTGGCTTCTTCGATTTCGATAACGATGGATGGAAAGACCTCCTGCTGGTGAACGGCCACGTATTCCCCGAAGTGGACCGCCTGGGCATCGATGTGCGCTATCGGGACCGCGCGGTGCTGTACCACAACACTGGCAAGGGTAAGTTCGTGGACATCTCGGAATCGGCCGGTCCCGGCATTCTGGAGAGACACGCGGCACGTGGCGCCGCGTTCGGCGATTACGATAACGATGGCGCGATGGAAGTGCTGGTGAATAACCAGAATGAGCCGCCGTCGCTGTTGAAACAGTCAGGCAAGCCGGCGGGTAATTGGGTACTTCTCAAACTGGTGGGAGTCAAGAGTAACCGCAGCGCCATCGGCGCGCGAGTCCGAGTAGCCGCGGGCGGCCTGGTACAAAGCGATGAAGTGCGCAGCGGCGGCAGCTATCTCTCGCAAAACGATCTGCGCCTGCACTTCGGCTTGGGGCTGGCCCGCCGCATCGAGCGGATCGAGATCGACTGGCCGTCTGGTGTGCACCAGGTGGAGAAGGACCTCTCAGTCAATCGGGTAATTACGATACGGGAAAGGTGAACGGATTGCCAGCGCGGGGTTGCTTTTGCACCGTGGGGCGGGCAATTCTGCCCGCAGCCGGCTTTCAGCCGGCTTTGGCCGCCCCACGGTGAACTCAGCGTGCGATAATCCCATTCAGTCCTGGAGCACTTTATGGAACGTCGCCAATTCGTACGAAATGCCACCGGCGCGGCCGCCTGGACGGCCCTCTCCGCCAGCAGAGTCCTGGGCGCGAACGATCGCGTCCTGGTAGGTATCATCGGCTGCGGAGGCCGCGGCCGCACCGTCATGCGCGAGATGCTGCGCGCCCCCAACACCGAACTGGCCGCCGCCTGCGACGTGTACGATACCAACGCCGCGCGCGCCGCCCAAGACTTTTCCGCCGGCCAGGCGAAAACCGTCAAAGATTTTCGCCGCCTGCTCGAAATGAAGAACGTGGATGCCGTCCAGATCTCCACGCCCGATCACTGGCACGCCATTCCCACCGTGCTGGCGCTCGAAGCCGGCAAGCACGTGTATGTCGAAAAGCCGTTCGCGCTGACTGTCCGCGAAGGCCGCGCCATGGTTGAGGCCGCGCGCCGCACCGGCCGCATCCTGTATCCCGGCACGCAGCATCGCTCCGCCCCGCACATCGCCGAAGCCGCGCGCATGGTGCAGAGCGGCGAAATCGGCGACGTTTCCCTGGTGCGTGTCTGGAACAGCGGCAACATTGCGCCGGACGTGATGAAGAAGCAGCCGGATTCCGGTCCGCCGGCCGGCCTGGACTGGGATTTCTATCTCGGTCCCTCGCCCACTGCGCCATTTAACCGCCGGCGCTTCCTCACTACTTACCGCCTGTTCTACGACTACGCCGGCGGCTATATCACCGACTTCGGCAATCATCGCGTCGATAGCGTGCATCAGATCATGAATGCCACTGGCCCGCACACTATCTCCGCCGTGGGCCGCCGCCTATGTCCGGATAATGCCGGGGATATCTTCGACCTGCACTTAGTAACTTACCAATATCCGAACTTCATCATGGAGTATGTGGCCTGCTGGGTTAATAGCAACGGTATAGGTGGCCGCTCCGCGGGTCTTAATTACTACGGCATGCGCGGCGCATACAATCGCCCGCATGGCTTCGCCTTCTATGGCACGAAAGCGGCGCTCTATGTGGATCGCATCGGCTACGAGACGTTCCCCGAGTTGGAGCCAGGCGCACCTTACGAAGCACCCACTCCCGGCGAGACCAATCTCAAGTACCGTGCGGAGCGCAAGGCGTTCCAGGGCGCCGATGCCACCGCGCTGCACGCGCGCAATTTTATCGCGCAGGTGCGCATCGGCCACAAAGGCGCGGTGGACGAAATGGTCGGCCACACCGCCACGCTGACCTGCCACCTGGGCACCATCGCCGCCAAAACCGGCCGCACGCTGCACTGGAATGCCCAGCAGGAAGACTTCGAAGGCGATGCCGCGGCGTCCCGCCTGCTCACGCGCGATCTGCGCAAACCTTACGACCTGATCCGGATTTGATGACCATCGACCTGAACTGCGACATGGGAGAACTGCCGGACGCCGCCGTTGAAGAGGCGCTGATGCCGCACATCACCTCCGCCAATGTGGCGTGCGGCGGCCATGCGGGCGACCAAGGCACCATGCGCCGGACCGTGGACCTGGCGCGGCGGCACGGCGTGGCGGTAGGCGCGCATCCCGGCTATCCCGACCGCGCCAACTTTGGACGGCTGGAACTGGCGCTGTCCGCGGAAGAAATCGCCCAAACTGTGTGCGATCAGATCATGGCGCTGGCGACCGTGGCGGGCGATCTGGCGCATGTGAAGCCGCATGGCGCGCTATATAATGTTGCGGCGAAAAATCCGGACGTGGCGCGCGCCATCGGCGAGGGCGTGGCGCGGTCGGGAAGAGAGGTGGTCCTAGTGGGCTTGGCCGCATCGCCGATGCTGGACGTCTGGCGCGGCATGGGTTTCCGCACGGCGGCCGAGGGCTTTGCCGATCGCCGCTACGAACCGGATGGCAGCCTGCGCTCCCGCAAGTTTGCCGATGCGCTGATTACCGATCCCGCCGCCGCCGCGGCGCAGGCGTTGCGTCTGGCCGCCGAAGGACGGGTGCGCACGATCTGCGTCCACAGCGACACGATGGGCTCCGCGCAGATTATGGCGGCGGTACGTGAGGCCTTGCTGCGGGCCGGGTGGACGTTGCAGGGCCTGGCCGCGAGTGGTTAATGGCGGAAAGGGTAGCATTCGAGTGGGATCCAAAGAAAGACGCCGCGAACCTGTGCAAACACGGCTTTCGGATTTGCAGAGGCACGCACCGTCTTCGGCGACCCCCTTTCGGTCACGGTTCCCGATCCAGACCACGTAGCTGACGAAGAGCGCTTCGTTATCGTGGGAATGTCGGCCGAGCGGAAACTGCTTGTAGTCCATACTGAGAGAGGAGAGCGAATCCGGCTGATCAGCGCCCGGACCGCGACTAAACACGAAAAACGCGCCTATGAGGAAAACCAACTCTAGCCCAGGCCGGGACGAGATGAAACCGGAATACGACTTCTCCGGCGGCGTCCGCGGCAAATACGCCGACCGCTACCGCCAGGGAACCAACGTGGTGCTGCTCGACCCAGAGGTGGCTGCCGCATTCCCGGATTCAGACTCGGTCAATGCGGCTCTTCGTGCGCTCCTTGCAATCGCTAAACGAACCGGCCAACGCAAGCGGACGCGATGAGGCAGGTCTACAGCAGCACGCTTATCCCAAGCCGCCGGTCATCGGAGCGTGAAAAGTCCTGCACCGCAGGCTTAAGGCCTGGGATGAAAACTCGCCCGTCTGGCAAATCTTGGGAGTCGATAACCTTCGCCATTCTTCCAGTCTATGGCTAAACCCCAAACTCGATCCCCTGCGCCAGCGGGAGTTGTGCCGACCAGTTGATCGTATTCGTCTGCCGCCGCATGTAAGCCTTCCACGAATCGCTGCCGGATTCGCGCCCCCCGCCGGTATCCTTTTCGCCGCCAAACGCGCCGCCGATCTCCGCGCCGCTGGTGCCGATGTTGATGTTGGCGATGCCGCAATCGCTGCCGGCGTGGCTCAGGAAGCGCTCGGCCGAAATCAGGTTGGTGGTGAACATAGCTGACGACAGGCCTTGCGGCACATCGTTATGCCAGCGGATGGCATCGTCCAGCGCGTCGAACTCCACCAGATAAAGGATCGGGGCAAAGATCTCCTCGCGCAGGATTGGCATATCCGGCCGGGCCTTCACCAGCGTGGGTTCCACGAAGCAGCCGCCCAGCCTTCCGCCTCCGTAAATCACGTCGCCGCCTTGCTGCCGCACGGTGTCAAGACCCGCCATCATGTCCTCCACGCCGCGCGCATTCACCAGCGGGCCCATCAGCGTATGCGGATCGAGCGGGTTGCCGATGGCCACCTGCTTATAGGCGCTTACCAGCGCGTCGGTAATCCGGCCCGCGATGCCTTTTTGCAGGAACAGCCGGCGCGTGGTAGTACAGCGCTGTCCGGCGGTGCCCACCGCGCCGAACAGGACCGCGCGCAACGCCAGGTCGAAGTTGGCGTCATCCATCACGATGATGCCGTTGTTGCCGCCCAACTCCAGAATCGTCCGGCCCATCCGCTGTGAGACCGCCTGCGCCACGCGCCGCCCCACCTGCGTCGAGCCGGTGAAGCTGACCAGCGGCACACGCGCGTCGTGCAGCATAGCTTCGCCCACCGGGTCGCCGCGGCCGATTACCAGGTTGAAGATGCCCTGCAAACCGTGGCGGCCGAGCACGCGATTGCAGATCTTCTGCACTGCAACCGCGGTCAGCGGCGTATCCGACGACGGTTTCCAAAGCACGCAATCGCCGCACACCGCCGCGATCATGGCGTTCCAGGCCCACACCGCCACCGGAAAATTGAACGCGCTGATGACACCCACCACGCCCAGCGGATGCCATTGCTCGTACATGCGGTGGCCGGGCCGTTCGCTATGCATGGTCAGCCCGTACAATTGCCGCGAGAGGCCCACCGCGAAGTCCGCCACGTCGATCATCTCCTGCACCTCACCCTGGCCTTCGGCGCGGATCTTGCCCATCTCCATGGTGACCAGCGCACCCAGGTCGGCCTTCGAGCGGCGCAGTTCATCGGCCATCTCGCGCACCATCTCGCCGCGTTTGGGCGCGGGAATCATGCGCCATTCCAGGAATGCCTCGGCGGCGCGCGCGGTCACGCGCTCATAGTCCTCGCGGCCCGCCATGCGCACACGCGCAATTACGGAGCCGTCCGCCGGGTTGATCGACGCCAATTCGCCGCCCGAGGGGTTGGCGATCCAGTCGCCGTCGCAGGCGCCGGAATTGACCGGCTCAATTTCCAATCGTTCCAAAACTTCGTTTGCCGTTGCTGTTGCCGTCATAGTCAACCTCCGCAAGCGTTTCTGCAAGCCAGCCAAAGGCGCGCACGCCGGTGCCGAATCGCCGCCCGGCCACCTCGGCACGTTGCCGCATCTTGTCCGTCACCGCCGCTTGAAAGGCGGGGTCGTGCCATTCGGTAAATCCGCGGGCGCGGCTGATGCGCACGCCCGCGTCGCGCGTGGTGGCGCCGCATTTCTTCACCGCGCGCACATGAAACGGATCGCCGATGATGTCGCGATCCGTGGCTTCCAGGGCCATGTCGATGAGCGCCTCGGGATCGCAGGGCAGCAGCGGCGCCAGCGTGGCGTACGCTGCAATGCCCGCCGCGCGCAGCCGGCGCACGGTCTCCAGGCGCTCGGCGATAGGCGCGCAGTGCGGCTCGTAGAGGCGGCGCACGTTATCGCGATCCGTAGTAATGCTGAAGCTCACCCGCAGCGTGGTGCGCGCGGCCAGCCGCTGCAGCCTTTCGAGATCCCGCAGAATCAGCGGACCGCGCGTCTGCACGGCGAACACCCGCGGCGGACGCGCGATCAACTCGTCCAGCAGCCGCGGCATCATGCATTCGGATTCCTCCGCCGGCTGGTAGGGGTCGACCAGCGGTGAGCAATAGATCACCTGGTCCGGCCGCAGCGCCTGGCGCAACAGGCCGGGCGCATTGCTCTTGAACGTGGTGAAGCGCCCCCAGTTGTTCCAGTCGTCCGGTTTCAGCCCGCCGTAGATGCGCATGGTGGGCACATAGCAATAGGTGCAGGCGAATGTGCAGTTGCGTGCCGGTGAGAGCGAATGCGTGAAGCCTGCCTGGGCGATGAAACCGGAAGTGGGCGACAGAATACTGGCGGCCTCAGCGCGGTAGATTTCAAAGCGCACAAAATCTATTGTAAGGCGTGGCCGGGGCGCCGCACAGCATGCGCCAGTTCCACCTCCGGATCGACCACCAGCCATGCCAGCGACCCCGCCGCGCACAGGCCGGCCGCCACCAGGAACGAAGCCGTCCAACTGAATTGGTGCGCGATCAAAGGCGTTAACGAAGCGGTCACGATGCCGCCGATCTGGCCACCCATGTTCATCACGCCGGAGACCGAGCCGGCCGATGCGCCGGCCATATCCGCGGTCACGGACCAAAAGGAGCTTTGCGAGAGATACAGCGCGCCCGCGCCGCCCGCAAGCACCACGCTGGCCAGGCGCGCGCTCTCCACCTGCGTGCCCAACGCGATGAAGACCGCCGCCAGTGCGATGCCCGCCACGGCCACGCCGCAGCGGCCTATGCGCTTGCCATAGCGCTCGGTCAGCACATCGCTGATGCGCCCGCCCAGCGGCGAACAGGTGGCCATCGCCAGGAACGGAAGCATCGCGTAATACGAACTCGATTTCAGGTCCAGGCCGCGCACGTCGCTCAGATATTTGAAGAACCAGGCGAAGAAGATCCACGCGGCGTAGCCGTAGGCGAAGTAGCTGAACGAGATGGCCAGCACATCTTTGCTGCCGAAAATTGTCCGCCAGGGCAGCGCCTTGCCGATCTCCAATTCGTCAGGCGGTTCCGGCAATCCCTTTTCGATGTCGGCGATTTCCATCGGCGTAACCCATGGGTGGTTCTCGGGCCGGTCGCGCGCCATCCAATACCAGACCGCGCCTGCCGCCAGGCCCAGCACCGCGCTCATCCAGAATGAGGCGCGCCATCCGTGATGCAAGACGATATAGGTGACCAGCGGCGGCGTGATGCCGGCGCCCGCGCCCACGCCTGCGAAGATTATGCCGTTGGCCAGGCCGCGTTCCTGCGACGGAATCCAGTTGGCCACCAGCCGGTTGGAAGCCGGAAACATCACCGCTTCCCCCGCTCCCAGGGAGAAGCGCACGGCCAGCAGCACCAGCAACACGCCGGGGATGCCCGCCGGCACCATGGCGGTAAGCGCCGTGAAGAGGCCCCACCACAGAGTACCAAGCAATAGGATCAGGCGCGGTCCGAAACGGTCCGCCAGGCGACCGGAGGGCGCCTGAAACAACGCGTATCCCACCAGGAAGGCGCTGAACACCGGCCCCAGTTGCAGATCGCTGATGTGAAACTCCCGCTGGATGAAGCGGCTGGCGATCGAGATGTTGACCCGGTCCAGAAACGAGATGGCGCTGATGACGAATATCCAGGAGATGAGCAGCCAGCGGATGCGCATAGGAACCTACATCATACTCGCCTATGGGGCAGCAGCCCTATGCCACTTACTTTAGAGTCGTTCGATGGGTCTGCAAAAATAGTGGGGCAGGCCCTTGGCCTGCGCGGGTCCCCTGGACCCGCTTCTTGCTCCGGAATCTGCCTTTGCGAAGAGAAGATGGCGGCCTGGGAGGCCGCCGCAGGCCGAGGGCCTGCCCCACTATTTGTGCAGAATCGCTTTCCTGGCGAAAAGTAAGTGGCATTGGGCTCCCAGCAAATTAGGATGCCTCTCTCTTGACAGCCTTTTCCTCCAGTGCTATTTTTGAAGCATGCTGCTGCTTTTGCAGCATGTAGACATGCCCCACAAACCTCTTAGCCGCCGCGAGCGGCAGATGATGGATATCCTTTACCGCCGCGGGCGCGCCAGCGCCTCCGAAATCCGCCAGGAACTGCCCGACCCGCCCAGTTACTCCGCGGTGCGCGCCAAGCTGCGCGTGCTCGAAGAAAAAGGCCACGTGCGCCACCAGGAGCAGGCCCTGCGCTACGTGTACCTGCCCATCGTGACGCGCGACAAAGCCCGCCAATCCGCCCTGCGCCACATGCTGGCGACGTTTTTTGACAATTCCACCGAGCAGGCCATCACCGCGCTTCTCAGCCTGAAAAGCGGGGGCCTGGCTCGCGACAAACTGGACCGCCTTTCCGCGCTCATCGAGAAGGCCAAACAAGAAGGGATCTAAACCATGCCATCCATCGCGTTTCTATTCGATACGGCCGCCAAGGCCACTATGGTTCTCGCCGCGGCCGGCCTGCTCGCGCTGGCTATGCGCCGCACATCCTCGGCGGCGCGCTACTTCACCTGGACCTGCGCGCTGTGCGCCGTGCTGGCAATTCCC
>Ga0302326_10033993_pt1 | contig 10112 bp, 11 predicted proteins | sample Palsa_T0_3_FD_202264 | JGI IMG/M metagenome (GOLD analysis project Ga0302326, IMG submission 202264) | Peat permafrost microbial communities from Stordalen Mire near Abisko, Sweden - Palsa_T0_3 | ecosystem: Environmental > Terrestrial > Soil > Palsa > Peat permafrost | place: Sweden: Abisko...
GTCGGCTGGCAATGCCGCCGGCACCGTGGGCCATCTCGATTTGCGGCTCGCGGAATCGTACCTTTGGAGTCGTGCTGTCCGTGGCGACTGCCATTTTTACGCCGGCCAGGCCAGGCTGCTCGCCATTGCCTTCCGGTGTTCGTAATTGTAGTACGCTGCGCACGATCCCTCCGACGAAACCATCAGCGCTCCCACGGGATGTTCGGGAGTGCACTCTTTGCCAAACAACTTGCACTGCGCCGGCTTCAGCACGCCCTTCAACACTTCGCCGCATTGGGCAGCCTTGGGATCGGTCACCCGCACGCCGGGCACACTGAAACGATGTTCGGCGTCAAACTCGGCGTAGCTGTCGCGAATGCGAAGCGCCGACTGCGAGATGAAGCCAAGCCCTCTCCATTCGAAGTACGGGCGCAACTCGAAGACCTGGTTCATCGCCTTGAGCGCCGCGCGATTACCCTCCCAGGGCACCACTCGCTTGTACTGGTTCTCGACCTTGGCTTCGCCGGCCTTCAACTGGCGCAGCAGCATCACGATGGATTGCAGCATGTCCAGCGGCTCGAAGCCGGAGACGACGATCGGCTTGTGCTCGTTGGTCGCGATCCATACGTATGGGCGGCAGCCAATTACAGTGGAAACGTGGCCCGGACCGATGAATGCGTCCAGCCGCATGTCGGGCGAATCGAGAATCGCCCGAATTGCGGGGATGATGGTCACATGGTTGCAGAAGACCGAGAAGTTGTGGATGCCCTCGGCCTTGGCGCGCACGATCGTCAGCGCTGTCGAAGGCGCGGTGGTTTCAAACCCGATCGCGAAGAACATGATGTGTCTGTCGGGATTCGCCTTGGCAAGTTTCAGCGCATCCGATGGTGAGTAGACAATGCGTACGTCCATCCCCCGCGCCTTGTGCTCCAGCGGACTACCCTGCACGCCGGGCACACGCATCATGTCTCCGAACGCAGTGAAGACCACGTTGGGATCTTTTGCCAGGGCAAGGCCGTCGTCGATGCGGCCCATCGGCAGAACGCACACCGGACATCCGGGACCATGAATCAGTTCGAGGTTGGCGGGAAGAATGTCCTTCAGCCCGAAGCGATAGATGGCATGGGTGTGGCCGCCGCAAACTTCCATCATGCGATAATGCCGGCCCGGATCGGCAAGCCGGCGAATTTCTTCTGCCGTCTTGTTGATCAATTCGGGATCGCGGAATTCATCGACAAATTTCATCATGAACCTCAGTGCAGTGCCAAGCGGAAAAGGCGATCAGGAGGGTTTCGGTTCGTCAGCGTTGTCCAGTCCGTAGCCTCGAACCTCCTGCATGGCCTGCTCGCTCTCTCCCAGCATAATCAACGTTTGCATCTGCTCGAGCGCGTCCTGTTCGCTGATCTTGCTCATGGCGAACCCAACGTGGATCAGCACCCAATCGCCCGACTCCGGCATATCGCTCTCCAGCAAGCCGAGATCGACCTTCCTTCGCACGCCCGCGACCTCCACGGTCGCCAAGTACGGCATTCCAGGAAAGAGCTCAATCACCTTTCCAGGTATGGCTAAACACATTCGCTACCTCCCTCCGTAACGCTTCTCGCTTCTACCGCAGGCCTAGGTAGAGCCAGCCTTCAGGCTGGCGTCAAACCAGGGATCCTCCCTATTTCTGGTTGTCATGGCCATTTTTAATGACCACGACAACCAGAAGGATTTGATATACACACAAGACGCGGCGCTGAAGCGCCGCTCCACCCGTTCAGCCCTCCTTGCGAGCCACTATATCGAACGAGAACTTGACCTCGTCCTTCACCTTCAATCCACCACCAACAGCCGAGACCGGCTTAATGTTGTAGTCCGACTGCCGCAGGGAAAATTCGCCGAAAGCCCGCAACATGTCACCGGTCATGGCTATCCTGGCCGGCACAGACTGCCGCCGGGCGACGCCGTGCAAGGTAAGCTGACCGAGAAGCATCAAGTCGTTTTGACCGTCGCTTGTGTTCTTCACCGAGACGCTGGGCGCATCATAGACAATCTCGGGATACTTGGAGGTCTCGAGCACCTGCTCTCGCATCTGGCCCTCGATCTCGCGACGGTCTTTGTCGCTGATGTTATCGGCGACCGTCAACGAATCGGAGCGAATGACCAGGTGCAGCGCAGACTGTCCAATGGCTGCCGGATCAAACCGGACTTCGCCACTGAGGTCGCGAATCGCGATGGTGGGACTGTGTCCAAAAGCCGAGAGCAATCCGGTGGCAAACACCTTCACTGTGAAGCGGCTCACCATAGGGTCGATGACATACCTATCGCCACCAGCGGCCGGAGCGGCCTCCGCCGGAGCGACCTCGTGACTGATACCTATATTTTCAGGCAAAGCGCAAGGGTCCCCTTCCTTCAGGGATGAGTGGTGCCAAGGTTAAGGGCGACTCTTACATCGCCCGCAGGCGCAAATACCGCTCCAAGTCCGGAAGCGCTCCCTGGGCCAGGTTTGCCACCCCAAGGCGGCTCAGGTATTTCTGCGCGACAGGATTCGACAGAATCAATCCCGCGCCAAAAACCATCAGAGCGATGCCGCTCAGCATGAACAATGTATCTCGATCGTTATCGTGTGCTGGTGCGTTCGATTCGCGATGCATCACTGCCGTTGCCACTGTCGTACCTCCTCAATTAGTCAATCATTTGTTCGTTGCTCAGGCCCCGGCCACTCTCCGGCCAGGACCCGATTGATTACAGACTCCATCAAGTTCACAGCCCCCGTCACCGCTCGCGCGACTGGTTCGCTCAAACCCATCGCGCCTTCTTCCGGACCCAGAGTCGCGGGCTCGCAACCAACCAGTAGCACCCGCTTCAGCGGCCCGCCCATCGAGGCCGCCAAGCGAAGGATCTTCACCGGATCCATACCGTGCGCGTCGATATCGGTGCCTTTGGCCTGATCGGACCCGAGCGCCGTCAAGTCCGGTTCGACCACATACAACGTTCCGGGCTCATCGCCGCGGGGATAGGCGTCGATGAGAATCGTCGTCTCGTAACCATCCTGAAGCGCGTAGGCCAGATCGAATCCGCGAATGCCGAAATCGCCAACGCGCACTTCTGCCGGCAATGGGCGCTCGGCAAGTCGACGAGCCACCTCCACGCCGAAGGCGTCATCGCCCATGAAGATGTTGCCAATCCCCGCGACCAGAACACGAGGCAGCGAAGCCACTTCCTTCTGCGTCTGTTCTTCAGGTGGGAGAAGTTCGACTTCGTCCACATCAAAGAAGAACCGATGGCCCGGTTGCCGCAGAAGGCCAAGGTCTCTTCCAGGGTCGTCGTCCAGGACGACGCAAACGTGGACCTTCCCCTCATAGTCCTGTTCAAGAGCTTCAATAGTTGCGACCTGCCCGGCAAGCGCGATGTCGAAAATGTCGCCACCCTGACGAGGCCGCAGGCGAACGCGGTCGCCAACGCGCACAGCCGCACCGGCGATCTCAACCTGCTCGACCGGCGACTTATCTTCCAGCAGTTGCCACTCCCAGTCGTTCACCGGGTCTCCTCGTTGACTGGCCGCAGGCTACGCAACGCGCCATGCATCTTCATGAACTGTTCGGCGGGCAGGCTTTCCGTTCGCTCCAGCATTTGGCGGGCGCGCTCGTCGGACTCGCACATCTCGCGCTTTTCCTCCTCGGTCATGGTCATGATGCGCAGGGAGAGAATCTCGTCGATCTCGGTGCCGTCGAAAAGGTCGCCAGCGCTCTCCGGCGCAATTTGCGGGTAGTCATACAGGATGATGGGAGAGGCCAGCATGGTTTCCCGCTGCCCGGCTTCGCCCACCAGCACGGGAAACACACCCTGGTTATGGCAGTCCTCGATCGCGGGCCGCAGCGCTTCGGGAGGATCGAGCAACGACACGAATTCTCCGTCCTCAACACCCAAAACAACATGTGCGGACACCAGTGCTTGCAGCAGTGCGGAATCGCGGCTGACGTGCGCAGCATTGCCAATTGGAGTGACATTCTGCACGCGCACTACGATCTTGAAGATGTTCCCCGCAACGGGGTAGGCAGACACGTGAATCGCACCATCGATTGGGCACTGGGTTCGGACGATCCGGCCCGCCAGCGTCCCACGCGTGTAGCGGAGAGGTTCCTCCGTCGTGTTCGCAGGCAATCGGAACGGGTGCTGCAACGGATGCGGGCTGAATGACGCCAGGTCCGTAGTCGAAATCGTTAACTCCCGCTCCACCGCCTCCTGCCAGGAGTAGAAACTCCGCCCATCAATAGTCAGGTTCTTGACCAGACGAAACTCCGTGGCGCGATCATCCTCGCTTGGATTTCGTCCGGCAACTTCTTCCACAGAACGTTCCACCAGTTGAAGGAAACGGACGCGCACTTCCAGCCGGCTGAAAGCTGCTCCCTGCAACAGGCACTCCACCTGCATGGTCCAGGGATCCGTTCCCTTTTGTGCTTCGCTGAAAGCCTGCGGATACACGACGCCGAAGTTGAAGCGCTGCTGGTTCTTCACCGCCGAAGGCCGATAGGGATACAGCATGTATCCCTCATAGAGGACGGCTTTGGCGATGCGGTCGGCGGCAACGGTGTTCATCGCTTCACTTCCTCTTCCACGCCGCGAAGCAAACTGTCCAGCGCCTGCTCCCACGTTGGGATGCCGCGCTCCATCTTGTAGCGGTGCAGACGCTCGAAAGCGTCCCGCTCAAGACAAAGCCAGGCGACGCCCGGGTAGTACGTGTCCATCAACTCCCGCCAGAGTTTCACCGGCAGACGAAAGCGCACTTCTTTGTCCCACGGTATCGGCATTACCTGCAGCAGCCCGTCCTTATCGCCATAGAAGACGCTTCCGCTGAATTGCATGCAGACTGGGACCTCGCCGTCGGCGAGGCCGGCAAAATACTTTGTCGCCGCAACGTTGAAGTCGAACGTGCAGGGCACAAAAAGTTTGACCTCGGTACTGCCTTGAAAAGAGGGGACTATGGTGCTGGTGTGAGTCCACAGGAAAGTGCGTAACGTCTTGCCCCAGCGCTCGGGTTCTCCAAACAAATCGCGCAGACCACCCTGCTCGTTGGGGCTGTAAGCTCGGCGCGTGGCCTCGATCTGCACCTGGGCCCGCAGGGCGACGCTGTGGATCACTTCATCTGGATTGAGATTCGTCACTCGCAACTTGAAACCCAGTTGCGGAACCACCGCGAATGGCTCGACCTCGGCGCCCTCGATCTGGAATTGAAGCTCAGGCATTGCCCTGCTCTCCAAAAACAGACGCGTTACGCCTGAGTTCCGCGAAGTAATCCCCAATCTGCTGCCAGACTTCCGTGCCGCCGGAAAATCCGCGCCATTGGCTGCGGATAAGACCCACGAGTTTGAAGCACTGGTCGATCGGCAACAGGTAATACTCAGCGTTGGTAAAGCCGCGAGCGTGTCCGATGCGGTTCGCCAACAGCGCCTCAACGTCGGGCTCCATTTGCTGTAGTTCAGGGTTTACAGCGGCGATCTCGTTCCATGACTCCAGCGACAGCAGTGACTCAGTTGCACCCGCCGGACTGGGATACATGGCCACCATTCTCGCCTCTGGACTGCTGCGAAAAAAGAATGCCATGTTGATGGGAATCATGAGGCTGTCCCACTGCGCATCGGTCATGTGGAAATCCGCCAGCAAGCGGACTAGCCTGGGCACGCGCTTGAAGCGCGCGCGATCTTGTCCGCTGAACAGCAGCGCGCAAGCATCGCAGGAACAAACCAGCTTGCGCACTGCTGGATCGAGAAGGTGCGGATGCTGCGAAGCAATCTCCGTGCTGCATAGCTCGCAGCGTTCAGCTACACGCGGACGGCGTGCGAACTGCCGCAGGACATCGAACGCCGTGCCGAGGCTGGGCGATTCCTCAGTCGCCATAGTTGGCCACCGCGGGCGATACTGCTGGTGTGCTCACGTTCGACGCGATAGGGCCCTGTCCCGTCAGCTTGTCGAGTGCAACGAAGCCATTGGCCGGCTGCCCGTCCAAGCCGCCCACCACCAAGGACGCGATATCCGGCGCGGCTTCATATACGGCATCTTCCACGGTCGACTGCAAAGCCTTGGTTGTGGAGCCACAGGTGTGGGCGCCCGGCGTAACTCGAATGCGCACCGCACCATCTTCAATACCCAGCAACTCTATCGACGCGCCATCCCGCCGCAGTTTGGGCTCAAGCCGCTCCACTGCTTTGCCAACGCGAGTCTCCAGGCCCTCGGGATGCAGTCCGTACAGCACGAGTAGGCTGCTGACGATGGGATCGCGGCCCAGTTGCTCAATGAATGCCATTCCCGGCTCGCCGCCGTTGGCCAGGATTTCGAGAGCTCGATCGAGGGCAGTGCCGTGGAATTCCATCACCAACTGCACCAGTTGCCGTGTCGAGGTTCGCGCCGCCGGATCGGCGATGCTTTCGATTTCCTCAACCAGGGCCCCGATTCTGCGAACGCGCTCCTGGAAGTCTTTTTCCTGTGCCATGTTTTCGTCTTTCCTCAAAAGCAGAGAGGAGTGAGCGGCAATTGCAAGACAACGAACGTCACTTCGCGACCTACAACTGCGCTACCCACTCCTCCTGCGGCAACGGGCTTCCGTTTATTTCACGATGCCGAACATGGGCGAGTGCTTTGTCTCCAGCACCTTACCATTCCCAAGGTACATGTGGACACCACACGGCAGGCACGGATCGAAGCTCCGAACTGTTCGCATGATATCGATGCCCTTGAACTTGTCCGGCCCGTTCTCCTCGAAGATGGGGGTGTTCTGTACCGCATCCTCATATGGCCCCGGAGTCCCGTAAATGTCGCGCGGATTCGCATTCCACGGTGTAGGCGGATAGGGATGATAGTTCGCGATCTTGCCCTCGCGAATCACCACGTGATGCGACAACACTCCGCGCACCGCCTCGTGGAAGCCGCACCCAATCGACTCCTCCGGCACCTTGAAGTCGGACCAGGTTTTCGTGCGCCCAGCGTGCAGCTCGCCCAGCGCTTTTTCCACGAAATGCAGCGCAGCAGCGGCAGCGTAGGCCTGGAAGTACGTCCGTGCGCGATCGCGCTCGATGGCGTTGCTCCACTTGGGAATCTTCCACTCGAGCTCGACCTCAGGCAACGATGTCGTCTTGGGCAGGTAGATTTTGACGCTGTTGCCGGTGGCCTTGAGATACCCGATGTCCACCAGGCCGGCTTTGGCCGTCGCCCAGAAGCGCGCGATCGGTCCGCCACCCGTGTCCAGCGCCAGATACTCTTTGGTCTTTTCGTAATACCAGCGCGGCGACATGACCCACGTGTACTTGCCGGCGAAGTCGCGTTTCTGCGGTTTGGGAATCGTCGTCTGGTTCCAGGGATGACGCTGGTCAACGGGATTACCCAGCGGATCTTTCGTTACGAAGGTCTCGCCTTCCTCCCAGTCGTCGTAGAAGGAGCTTCCCAGCAGAATGCGGATGTTCAGATTGATGTCGACGAGGTCCGTCGTCACCAGTTCTCCATCGACCACCACCCCCGGCGTGACGAACATCTTGCGCCCCCACTCGGTCATGTTCTTATAGGTGTAGTCGCAATACTTCGGGTCCTGGAACGATCCCCAGCAGCCCAGCAGAATGCGCCGACGTCCGACCTCTTCGTAACCCGGCAATGCCTCGTAGAAGAAATCGAAGAGATCGTCATGCAGAGGCACGACCTTCTTCATGAACTCGACGTACTTCATCAGCCGCACCAGGTAGTCGGTAAAGAGCTGGACCGTGGGAACGGTGCCAACGCCGCCCGGATAAAGCGTCGAGGGATGCACGTGACGGCCTTCCATCAGGCAGAACATCTCGCGCGTCATGCGGCTCATCTGCAAAGCTTCACGATAGAACGCGCCGGTGAAGGGATTCAGCGCGGTCATAATGTCGGCGATGGTGCGATAGCCATGCAGATTTGAGTTGGGTGAGTTTGTCTTCTGCGCCTTCGCCCACACGCTGGGATTCGTCTCCTTCACCATCTGCTCGCAGAAGTCCACGCCCACCAGGTTGTCCTGGAAAATGTTGTGGTCGAACATGTACTCGGCAGCTTCTCCCAGATTGACAATCCACTCGGCCATGTCGGGAGGCCGCACGCCGAAAGCCATGTTCTGCGCATAGTTCGCGCAGGTGGCATGATTGTCGCCGCAGATGCCGCAGATGCGGCTGGTGATGAAGTGCGCGTCGCGCGGGTCTTTACCTTTCATGAAAATACTGTAGCCGCGGAAAATAGACGAGGTGCTGTGACATTCCACGACATGGCGGTTGGCGAAATCGATTTTGGTGAAGATGCCGAGGCTTCCGACGATTCTGGTTATCGGATCCCAATTCATCTCCACGATCTGCTTTTGCTTACTAGGGGCGTGTTGTTCGGTTAGCGTCGTTGTGCCCATCGCGATCGTTCTCCTTCAGCGTGAAATTAGGATCTGGCGTGATAACCAGTCGTGAGTTCTGGCCGATTGTGCCGCCACTTCGGCTCCTTGTTGACCGTGTTTTGCGTGATGGAACGCAGCGCTCGAATGGCGCGGCCATACATGGCGGAACTCCCGGTGGAAACGTGCGCCCCCGGCGGTTCGTCCATGAACGGCATGAACTTGTCCGGGAAGCCCGGCATAGTGCAACCGATGCAGATGCCGCCAACGTTGGGGCAGCCCCCAATGCCAGCCATCCAGCCGCGTTTCGGAACATTGCAATTCACCACCGGTCCCCAGCATCCCAGCTTCACGATGCACTTGGGAGAGCCATACTCCTCGGCGAAATCGCCCTGCTCGTAGTAGCCGGCACGGTCGCAACCTTCATGCACCGTCGCACCAAACAGCCACGTGGGACGAAGCTGATCGTCCAGCGGAATCATTGGGGCGAGGCCTGCAACTTGATAGAGGAGGTAGAGGACGGTTTCCATGAAGTTATCGGGCTGGACGGGACATCCGGGAACGTTGACGATGGGAAGTCCGGCTTTCGATCGCCAACCCCATCCCAGGTAATCGGCGAGTCCCATACATCCTGTGGGATTGCCTTGCATCGCGTGGATACCGCCGTAGGTGGCACATGTGCCGATGGCCACCACCGCAAGCGCCTTGGGAGCAAGCCGGTCAATCCACTCGGTCGTCTTGATGGGTTGGTTCGTCGCTGCGTCCGTACCCACCGCTGCCCAGTAGCCCTCTTTGCCGTGAATCTTCTCGTTTGGTATCGATCCTTCCACCACCAGAACGAAGGGATCGAGCTTACCCTCCTGCGCCTCATAGAACGGCTTCATGAAGTCATCGCCCACTTCGTAGGCGAGAACGGGGTTATGCAGATGCACTTTGGGCAGGCCCGGAATCGCGCCCAGCAGAACATCCTCAATGCTGGGCTGCGTCGCCGCCGTGATGGAGACGGAATCGCCATCACAGCCCAAGCCGGCGGTGATCCAGAGGATGTGTATCTCGGCGACAGGAGATTTTTTTTGAGTATTCCGACCGTGCGGAACCGCTTGCGCTGTCATGCGAAATTCTCCTTTCGACATCGCGTTAATGAGTGTTTCGCCATCGACGCCAAAGAACGCTTGCCAGCTTATCCCCAGACGATGCGCCAGCTCGCGAAATCAAATAGCTATTCGTTCAAAGATGAAATACTTAACAGGGACCAGGAACGGTGCCCCACGCACCTTCGGTCTAGAATCGATGAAAGCCGTGGCCTTCACAACCTGATTTGCGCCTAAGGGAAAGTGCGACTTCCGGGGTAGGGGATTCCCCCATGCGTTGTTGGAAAAGTGGGGTTGTTATCCGTTAGGTTCGACAGATCAGGAAGTGTGGAAGACCTGGAAGACTGGAAAGAATGTACAGCGGACTTGCTAGGCCACGCCCTCGCCGATATTCCATTGAATCGCGCGCTGCACCAGCTCCCGGCCAGTCTTCAGCGACAGCTTGTCTTTGATATGGGCCTGGTAGGATTCGACGGTCTTCACGCTGAGATGTAGCTCGTCGGCAATCATCCGCGTGCTGTGGCCCTCACCGATAAGCCGGAACACTTCCAGCTCGCGGTCTGAGAGTTCCGCAATCGGCGAATGCGTCTCGTTGGCCGAGCCGTTGATGTACTGCTGTAGCATACGATTGGCAATGCGATCGCTAACGTATACCTTCTGGTTGAGGATTTGCCGCACCG
>Ga0302326_10033994_pt1 | contig 10111 bp, 5 predicted proteins | sample Palsa_T0_3_FD_202264 | JGI IMG/M metagenome (GOLD analysis project Ga0302326, IMG submission 202264) | Peat permafrost microbial communities from Stordalen Mire near Abisko, Sweden - Palsa_T0_3 | ecosystem: Environmental > Terrestrial > Soil > Palsa > Peat permafrost | place: Sweden: Abisko...
GGGAGCCCCTCGCTGCACCCGGAACGCACATTTGTGCGCGCGCGGGTGTTATTACGGCATCATTACCCGCCCCACCCGCCGGGCTTTAGCCGAGGTTTGATCATCCCGTGTCGATCCACGTTGCACTCAACCATGTGACGCAGTACCGCTATGACCGGCCGGTGGCGCTGAGTGCCCAGCTCGTGCGCCTGCGTCCGGCGCCTCACTGCCGCACGCGCATTCTGTCTTATTCGCTGCGCGTGCTGCCGGCCAAGCATTTCATCAATTGGCAGCAGGACCCGCAGGCCAACTATCTCGCGCGCCTGGTGTTCACCGAGCCGACGCGCGAATTTCGCGTCGAGGTGGATCTGGTGGCCGAGATGGCCGTGCTCAATCCGTTCGATTTCTTTCTCGCGCCTTACGCCGAGCAGGCGCCGTTCGAATACGAGAGCAGCGAGCTGCTCGAGCTCGCGCCGTTTCTGGCTAGGTCACCCGCCTCGCCCGCGTTCGAGCAATATCTGGCGGGCACAGCGCGCGCGAAGACGCGCACGATCGATTTTCTGGTCGCTCTGAACCAGCGCGTCGCGCGCGATATCCGCTATCTGATCCGCATGGAGCCCGGGGTGCAGACCCCGGAGCAGACGCTGCAGCTGGCCGCCGGCTCGTGCCGCGATTCGAGCTGGCTGCTGGTGCAATTGCTGCGTCACTTAGGTCTGGCCGCGCGCTTTGTCTCGGGCTATTTGATTCAGCTCAAGCCCGACGTCAAGGCACTGGATGGGCCCGCCGGGCCGACGGCGGATTTCACCGACCTGCACGCCTGGTGTGAGGTGTATCTGCCCGGCGCAGGCTGGATCGGGCTCGATCCGACCTCGGGGCTGCTCGCGGGCGAGGGTCACATCCCGCTCGCCTGCACGCCCGAGCCTTCCGCTGCCGCCCCGATCAGCGGTGCTGTCGAGGAAAGTGCGGTGCAGTTCGAGCACCGGATGTCAGTCGCGCGCATATGGGAGGCGCCGCGCGTGACCAAGCCCTACACCGATGTGCAGTGGGGCGAGATCGAGCGGCTCGGAGCGAGCATAGACAGCGAGCTCGAGCGCTGCGATGTGCGTCTGACGATGGGAGGCGAGCCGACTTTCGTGGCGATGGACGATCCAGATGGCGAGGAATGGAACAGCGCCGCTGTCGGGCCGAACAAGCGCCGTCTGGCCGCCGAGCTCTACCACCGGCTGCGCGATCGCTACGCCCCGCAGGGCCTGACCCATTTTGGGCAGGGCAAATGGTATCCGGGTGAAGCCTTGCCGCGCTGGTCGCTGAATTGCTTCTGGCGCCGCGATAAGGAGCCTATCTGGCGCGAGCGCGCGCTGATCGCCGATGAGGGGCGCGATTATGAGGTCACCCCCGCGCGCGCGCACTCGTTCCTCATGGGGGTTGCCGAGCGACTGGGCGTGGATGCGCGGCATGTCTTTGGGGCCTACGAGGACGTGTTCTACTACCTCTGGCGCGAGCGGCGCCTGCCGATCAATGTCGATCCACTGGACTCGCGGCTCGATGATCCGCTCGAGCGCGCGCGGCTCATGCGGCTGTACTCGCAGGGACTCGAGCGCATCGCCGGCCATGTGCTGCCGATCGCGCGCACCGCCGACGGCGAGGGCTGGCAAAGCGGCTCCTGGTTCCTGCGCTCGGAGCGCTGTTACCTGCTTCCGGGCGATTCACCGCTGGGTCTGCGCCTGCCGCTCGATTCGCAGCCCTGGGTCTCGCGCACCGATTATCCCTACGTCTGGTCCCCGGATCCGATGCAGAACTTTCCTGCATTGGCGCGCTACGCGCAGGTGCGCGCGCAATTGCGGCCCGCCGTCCCCGCAAGCCGCGAGACGATCGCGCCTGCCGTAGCGCTCGGGCGCACTACGAATGCTGTGCCCGAGCGGCCGCCGGCGTTGCGCGAGTCGGCCGCCCGGATCACGCGCACGGCGCTGTGCGCCGAGCCGCGCAACGGCGTGTTGTACGTATTCATGCCGCCGCTGGCGCGTGCGGAAGACTATCTGCAGCTCGTGGCGGCAATCGAGGCGACCGCCGCTGCGCTGGCTCAGCCGGTATTGCTGGAGGGCTACGAGCCGCCCAAAGATGCGCGGCTCAACGGCTTTCGCGTGACGCCGGATCCCGGTGTCATCGAGGTCAACGTTCAGCCATCCGGCAGCTGGCGCGAGCTGGTGGAAGGCACGCAGTTCCTCTATGAGGCCGCGCATGCCACGGGCCTCGGCACCGAAAAATTCATGCTCGATGGCCGACATACGGGTACGGGCGGCGGCAATCACTTCGTGCTCGGCGGCGCGACGCCCGCGGACTCACCGTTCCTGCGCCGGCCGGATCTGCTCGCGAGCCTGCTCGCCTATTGGCACAACCACCCCTCGCTCTCGTATCTGTTCACGGGCCTGTTCATCGGTCCGAGCTCACAGGCGCCGCGTGTTGATGAGGCACGCAACGACTCGCTCTACGAGCTCGAGCTCGCGCTGCGCCAAATTCCCGAGCCCGGTGGCGCCATCCCGCCCTGGCTCACGGACCGATTGCTGCGCAACCTGCTGATCGATGTAACCGGCAACACACATCGCGCCGAGTTCTGCATCGACAAGCTGTACTCGCCGGACGGGCCGAATGGGCGGCTGGGACTGCTGGAATTGCGTGCCTTCGAGATGCCGCCGCATCAGCGCATGAGCCTCACGCAGCAGTTATTGCTGCGCTCATTGATCGCTCGTTTCTGGAAACAGCCCTATCGGCCCACCAGGCTGGCGCGCTGGGGCGTAGAACTGCATGATCGGTTCATGCTGCCTTATTTTGTCGAGCAGGATTTTCGCGACGTACTGAGCGAGCAGCAGCGGGCCGGCTATGCATTCGAGCCCGCGTGGTTTGCGCCGCACTTCGAGTTCCGCTTTCCAAAATACGGCGACTATTCGATCTTGGGTATAGGCATGGAACTGCGTCAGGCGCTCGAGCCCTGGCACGTCATGGGCGAGGAGCACGCCGCGGGCGGCGCGGTGCGCTTTGTGGACTCATCGGTCGAGCGCCTGCAGGTGAGGGTCACTGACCTGCCCCCGGAGCGCTTCGTGCTCACGTGCAATGGCCGGGCCGTGCCATTGCGTCCGACGGGCGCGGTCGGTGAGTTCGTCGGCGGTGTGCGCTATCGGGCATGGCAGCCGGCCTCGGCGCTGCACCCGACGATTGGCGTTAACGCGCCGCTGACCTTCGACCTCGTGGACACCTGGGGGCAACGCTCGCTCGGCGGTTGCCAGTATCATGTCGCGCACCCAGGGGGCCGCAGTTACCAAACCTTTCCAGTCAACTCATTCGAAGCCGAAAGCCGGCGCCTGGCGCGCTTCTTCCGGCTCGGCCACACCCCGGGCAGTGCCTCGATGACGGGCGGTGCGCTCGCGGCGAGCTTGCCATTGGCTCCCCTGGTCAGCCCCGAGAGCCCGAATCCCGATTTTCCCTTCACGCTGGATCTTCGACGCTTCGCCTGAGGTAGCCTGCCATCTGTGCGCACGATGCTTGATTCGAAGCAGCTGCTTTATGCGGGCAGCCTGCAGCGCTACGACGAGCTCCTGGATCGGGACGGCTCGATCCGGGGACACTGGCGGCCGCTGATCGAGTATCTGGCCCAGGGCGGCGCGGACGCGGCGCGCCGCAGCGTCGAACTGACGCGTCGCCTGGTCGTCGAGAACGGCGTGACCTACAACGTCTACGCCGACCCGCAGGGGCGCGATCGCCCCTGGCAGCTCGATCCGCTGCCCTTGCTGATTCCCGCGGACGAATGGCGCACGATCGAAGCCGGCGTGCAGCAGCGCGCGCAATTGCTCAATGCCATGCTCGCCGACCTGTACGGCGAGCAACGACTGATCGCCGAGGGTGTCGTGCCGGCCGAGCTCGCTTTCGGCCACCCGAATTTTCTCTGGGCCGCGCATGGCACACGACCGGTTGGCGATCGCTGGCTGCATTTGTATGCGGCCGAGCTCGCGCGCGCACCCGACGGGCACTGGTGGGTTCTGAGCGATCGCACCCAGACGCCTTCCGGACCCGGCTATGCGCTCGAGAATCGCGCCATCATCGCGCGCGTGCTGCCGGAGATGGTCAATGAGCTCACCGTGCGGCCGCTGGGTGCATTCTTTAATGCGTTGCGCGAGGGCCTCATGGCGCTCGCCGATGATCAGAGCGCGCCGCTGGTGGTGGTGCTGACACCCGGGCCATTCAACGAAACCTACTTCGAGCACGCGTTCCTCGCGCGCCACATGGGATTGCCACTGGTGCAGGGCCAGGACCTCACCGTACGCGACGATACGGTCTATATGAAGACGCTGCTTGGACTGCGGCGCGTGCACGGGATCCTGCGCCGGGTCGATGATGATTTCTGCGATCCGCTGGAGCTGCGCGCGGATTCCGCGCTCGGGGTGCCGGGCATGATCGGCGTCGTGCGCGCGGGACGCGTGGTGCTCGCCAATGCGCTGGGCAGCGGAGTGCTCGAATCCGGCGCCTGGCTAGGTTTTCTGCCCGGTGCGGCGCAAACATTGCTTGGCGAGCGGCTGCGCCTGCCATCGGTTGCGACCTGGTGGTGCGGTGAGCGCCCGGCGCTCGACTATGCGATCGCCGAGCTCGATCGCCTGGTCGTGAAGCCGACCTTTCCCAATCAGAAGTTCGAGGCGTGCTTCGGGCGCGATCTGACGCGCGAAGAACGCTCGTTGCTCATCAAGCGATTGCGCGGCCGGCCGTATGCCTATGTGGCGCAGGAGCGCGTCAGCCTCTCGCAGGCCCCATCCTGGCGCGCCGGCGCCAAGGTGCGCCTCGCGCCGCGCACGCTGACCATGCGTGTCTATGCGGTTGCGACTCCCGAGGGCTATCAGGTCATGCCCGGCGGCATGGCGCGCATCGCGGCCGAAGGTGTGGTTGATATTGTCTCGAGTCAGCGCGGCGGCGGCACCAAAGACGTCTGGGTGCTCGCCGAAGACGATAACGATGACGATAACGATAACGATAACGATAACGAGCCTCCAGTCACGCTGACAGCGGCCGAGGCGCCGATCGCCCCGCACCGCGTGCGCCGCGACGAGCTGCCCTCGCAATTGGTCGAGAACCTCTACTGGCTGGGCCGTTATTCGGAGCGCTGCGAGGACAAAGCCCGATTATTGCGCGCGACCCTGTCCATGCGCACCAACGCCGTGGTCTGGCGCAAAGCGCGCGCGCAATGCATTCGCTATGGCGTGCTGCCCAAGGAGGGCGATCCGGCCGAGAGTCTGTTTGATGATTCGCAGGAGTTTGGCCTGGCGGCGGATCTGGGTAGACTCGGCTGGTGTGCAACTCAGTCACGCAGTGTGCTCTCGGCGGAACATTGGCGCGCGATCAGCGTCATGCAGCAGCAATTCAATGCGGCCGGTGCAGCGCATGACGATCCGCTCGAGGCCCTCGACGCGCTGCTCGTGGCGCTGAGCGCGCTCAGCGGCTTCGCGCTCGATGATATGACGCAGGATGACGGCTGGCGGCTGCTGATGCTCGGGCGCCGGTTCGAACGCGTGCTGTTTCTGGCCGGGCTGCTCGCCGACCGGCTCGCCCCGGGTGCGCCACTGCCGCAGGGCGAGCTCGAATGGCTGCTTGACGTCGGCGGCGTGAGCATCACCTACCGCACACGCTACGCCTCCACACCGCAGCTGGCGCCGGCATTGCAGGTGCTGGTGTTCGACGAGACCAGTCCACGCACGTTGTGCTTCCAGTGGATCGCGATCCGACGCGCGCTGGGCGAGCTGGCGCTGTCACTCGGGGCCGCGCCGGATACGCAGCTCGAGGAGCCGATCGCGCGTCTGGTCGGCATGGCGAGCGCGGATGTGGCGGATGAGGGCGAGAGCGGCGAGGCGCGCCGCCAGGCACTGTCGGCGGCGCTCTTCGAGCTCATCGAGGCCGTCGGGGCTGTGTCTGAGCGCATTGCGTTGCGCCACTTCTCGTTGGTGGAAATGGATCTGCATGCGGTGGCATCTTGACGGCAGTGCGCTACGCGGTACGGCACGAGACGTTCTACCGCTACAAACGCAGGGTGGCGCACGCGCACCAGCAATTGCACCTGACCCCGCGCAGCTTTGCGCGCCAGCGCTGCCTGCAGCACGTCATTGAGGTCGAGCCGGAGGCGGCGGTGCGCAGCGAATATCTGGATGCCTTTGGCAATGGCGTCACGCGCATCGAGCTGGACCGACCGCATGAGCAGTTGCAGGTGATCGCGGCAATGCAGGTGAGCCTGGAGGCGCTGCCGGAGCTGCCGAGCGATGAGGGCGAGGCGTGGGAGCAGGTGCGCGACGAGTTGTGCTATCGGGCGCGCCCACGAGATCAGGCGTGTCTCGATGCGATGCGCTTTCGCGTTGAATCGCCGTTTATTCACATCAAGCGCCTGTTCAGCGATTTCGCTGACGACTGCCTGGTACCTGGCGGCAGCGTGCTCGCGGTTGCCAGCGCGCTGATGAATAAGGTGCACGATGAATTCACCTATGCGCCCGGTGAGACCGAGATCGCCACGCCATTGATCGAGGTGTTCCATAAGCGGCGCGGCGTGTGTCAGGACTATGCCCATCTGCTCATCGCCTGCCTGCGCAGCGCCGGTCTGGCGGCGCGCTATATGAGCGGCTATCTGCACACGCACGCGGCCGGGGCGCCGCCGACGGCCGACCGGGCGGGCGGTGACGCTTCACATGCCTGGGTATCGGTGTTCGCGCCGCCCTTTGGATGGGTTGAGCTTGATCCGACCAACAATCTGCGCGTGCAGCAGGATCATGTCGCGCTCGCCTGGGGCCGCGACTTTAGCGATGTCTCCCCGCTGCGCGGCGTGATTGTCGGCGGCGGCTCGCACACGCTCAGCGTGCACGTGACGGTGCAGGCGCTCGAAGCGCCGGCGCCCGCCTGACGCTCGGCTGGTCGCGCACGATGCAGCAGGGGATCGAGGCGGCGCTGGCGCACGCCTGGTCCACGCTCGCGGAACGCGCGCCCGAAGTGGCCGCAGCGCTGCGCGGGCCGCCCAACGCACTGAGCGCCAGCGCCCCGGCCGTATTGGCGGCCAGTGAGTTCGTGCTCGATGCGCTGTGCCGGGACCCGATGCTGTGGCCGGCATTGCTGGCACGTGGCAGCGAGCGCCTCGCGGGCGAGCCGCTGGCCTTGCCGCAATTGCCGAGCGCAAGCGCGGATCTGCCCGGCACCTACAGCGCGGATGAGGCGCTGTTCATGGCCGACCTGCGGCGCTGGCGGCGCGCTGAATTCACTCGTATCGCCTGGCGCGATCTCGCGCAGTGGGCGAGCCTTGATGAGACGCTCGAGCAGCTGTCGCGGGCGGCCGATTGCGCGCTGCGACTCGCGCAGCAGTTTGCCGACCGATCATTGGCGCTGCGGCATGGGCAGCCGCGCAATGCCGCGGGTGAGAGGCAGCAGATCATCATCGTCGCGATGGGCAAACTCGGCGGTGGCGAGCTCAATTTCTCCTCCGATATCGACCTCGTGCTGCTGTATCCCGAGAATGGGGAGACTGACGGCGCGCAGCCGCTCGGCAATCAGCAATACTTCACGCGCCTGGCGCAGCTGCTGCTGCGCCTGCTCGAGCTGCCGACCGAGGAGGGCTTCGTATTCCGCGTGGACCTGCGGCTGCGGCCCTTCGGCGCCAGCGGCCCGGTAGTCTCGAGCGCTGCGGCGCTCGAGGACTATCTGCAGATCCACGGCCGCGATTGGGAGCGTTATGCCTGGGTCAAGGCACGCGCGATCACGAACGAGCCGATCTATGAGCAATTGCTGCGCACGACGATCCGGCCGTTCGTGTACCGACGCTACCTGGATTTCGGCGTGCTCGAGTCGCTGGCACAGATGAAGGAATTGATTGAGCGCGAGGTGCAGCGCCGCGAGCTCGCCGACAACATCAAGCTCGGCGACGGCGGCATTCGCGAGATCGAGTTCATCGTGCAGTCCTTCCAGCTCATACGCGGCGGCCAGGATCGCCGGCTTCAGGGCAGCTCGCTGCGCCGGGCGCTGCCCTTGCTGGCCGGCGTCAAATTATTGCCCGCCGCGGCAGTCGCCGAGCTGGATGCGGCCTATGTGTTCCTGCGGCGACTGGAGAACCGCCTGCAGATGCGAGCCGATCAGCAGGTACACAAGCTGCCGATCGATGAGCTCGAGCGCGAGCGGCTGGCGCGCAGCATGGGCTGCGCCGCGTGGGCCGAGCTCGCCGAGCTGATCGCGCAGCAGCGCGGCCGCGTCGCGGTGCATTTTCGCGCGCTGCTCTTCGGTAGCAAGGAAGAGCACGCTGCCGCCGCGCTGCCGCTCAGCGATGGCGATCTGCCGGTGCTGAGCGCGCGGCTGGACGCCGTCGGGCTCAAGCAGGGCGCTGAGGCGGCACGGCTGTTGCTGGATTTTGCTCATCAGGCCAGCCGCCGGCTCGATCAGACCGCCAGTCGTCGGCTCGCCGCGCTGTTGCCCTTGTTGATTGACGATATCGCGCCGGCCAGCGCGCCACTGCCGACGCTGCGACGGGTGCTGCAGGTACTCGAAGCGATCGGTTCGCGCGCGGCCTACCTGGCGCTGCTGCGACACAATACGCGCGCACGCCTGCGCCTCGTGCAATTGGCCGGCCATGGCGACTTTCTGATCGAGCAGATCGCCGCGCACCCATTACTGCTCGATGAGCTGCTCGATGAGAGCATTCTGGATCAGCCGCCCGAGCGCGCCGCGCTCGCGGCCGATCTGGAACAGCGCATGGACGGGGCCGATCAGGAAGATCAGGAGCAATTGATCGAGCGTTTGCGCCAGTTCCAGCGCGCCGCATTCTTCCGCCTTGGGGTTGCGGACCTGTTCTCAAGGCTGCCGGTCATGCAGGTCAGTGATCGACTAACCGATATCGCCGAGCTGATCGTCGAGCGCGCGCTCGCGCTGACCTGGCAGCAATTGACGCCGGCGCTGGGCGTACCGATGTGCGGCGTGGGCGCAGAGCGGCGCGCAGTGCGGCTGTGCGTTGTCGGCTATGGCAAGCTCGGCGGCCAGGAGCTTGGCTACGCCTCGGATCTGGATCTGGTATTTCTGCATGATTCGCACGGCTCGCAGCAGGAGACCGAGGGCGGCCGCCACCTGGATAATCAGTTGTTCTTTTTGCGCTTCGCGCAGCGCATGGTGCACCTGCTGTCGATGTACTCGGAATCCGGACGGCTGTACGAAGTGGATATGCGCCTGCGTCCGAGCGGCAAGGCCGGCATGCTGATTACCGGCATCGATGCGTTCGCCGAATATCAGCGCCACGAGGCCTGGACCTGGGAGCATCAGGCGCTGCTGCATGCGCGTGCCGTGGCGGGGGCGGGCGAGCTGTGCGAGCGCTTCGAGGCGGTGCGCACCGAGGTGCTGCGGCTGCATGTCCGGCGCGCAACGCTGCGCGAGGAGGTACGGCAGATGCGCAACCGCCAGCGTACCGAGCTGGCGCGCGCGCCGCCCGGCAAGGTCGATCTGAAGCAGGATCCCGGCGGTATCGGCGATATCGAGTTTCTCGCGCAATACTGGGCACTGAACTGGGCGCGGGAATATCCGCCGGTCGCGCACTATGCCGATACCATCCGGCAGCTCGAATCGGTCGCATCGGCCGATCTGGTGCCGCAGGCGCGAGTGGATGCGCTGACCGGCGCCTACCGGGCCTATCGCACGCTGCTGCATCATCGCTCGCTCGAAGGACACGGTGAGCTGATCCTGTCCAGCGAGTTTGTCAGCGAACGCGCGGCAGTCAGGGCCATCTGGGACGAGGTCATGGGCGAGTGATCGCGTACGGCCTGCGCCTGCCTCTATAATCGTGCCCATGTCATCACAGGTCGAAGATCGTCCGGCCAACGCTCAGATGCAGTACACGGTCACTGCCGCTGATGTGCCGTTGTCCTGTCCGATGCCGGACATGATCTTGTGGAATTCACACCCGCGCGTGTATCTGCCGATCGAGCCGACCGGCTTCGCCAAGTGCCCCTATTGCGGCGCTGAATACACGCTGCTGCGCTAAAGGCCTTTAGCGGTAGGGGCGATAGGATTTCTCCTCAACCAGCGCCGACTCGAGCCTGAGGTTGATGCGCCGTTTGAGCGCGGCGCGCTCGTCATTGCGCAGATA
>Ga0302326_10033998_pt1 | contig 10111 bp, 10 predicted proteins | sample Palsa_T0_3_FD_202264 | JGI IMG/M metagenome (GOLD analysis project Ga0302326, IMG submission 202264) | Peat permafrost microbial communities from Stordalen Mire near Abisko, Sweden - Palsa_T0_3 | ecosystem: Environmental > Terrestrial > Soil > Palsa > Peat permafrost | place: Sweden: Abisko...
CAGCAACGCGTAGCGGTTCGAAGCGTAGTGCAGGTCTTGCAGTGAAGTCAGGTCCGCCACATGTTTGTCGAGGAGTGCTTTGTACTCGTCTTTCGACTTGCAAAAAGGCTTGACAACAGTGGGCCAAGCCCCGAGCTTTACTTTCTTGCCGGGCGAAACACGGAAATCCTGTGAGTCGATTTTCATTTGCGCAGCGCCTCGAAGCCTGAAACCACGTCGAACAGTTCTTCATCAATCGATTCTTGCCGGACGCGATGAAACTCAAGGTTGAGATCTTCCAATATCTGTTTGATATTTTTTTCAGCGCGTTGCATGGCCGCCAGGCGGCTGGCGTTTTCACTGTTCAGGGATTCGGCACAAGCTTGAGAGAGCAGCACAAATAGGTAGCCACGAATGAAAGCCTCCAGTGCCGGCGCGGTTCCTTCGATCACCTCCGGGAATGTCTTTGTCGGCCATGGAAGGGCCGCAAGTTTGCTCCTCCATGCGTGATCGAGCGGCAGCAGCCGCCTACATATAGGCTCGTAGGCAGCGCCGGCTTTCGGGCGATTGTGGAACAGATAAACTTCCTTGACACTGCCCTTTTCGAGGGCCGCCTGGATCTCAATGAGAACTTGACCGATCAAGGGGGTGATGCCGTGGACTGAGGTCGGCACATTTAGCAGAGAGGCCGGTGCCACGTTAGCGTCCTCCATAAGCGAGTGGACGCGATCTCCCACCGCCCAGATTTGCTGTGTTTTGCCTGGCAACTTCTTGAGAGTCGCCAGAGTCAACTCCACAATCACTTCGTTGAAACGACCCACCAGGCCCTGGTCCGATCCGAACACGACTGCGCCGACGGGCCCATCCTCATTGGGCTGTTTGTCCGCGAGTAGCGTAGCCGAAGCGGCTTGACGAAGACAAGCAGATAACCCGAGTTCCACCGTGCGGTAATAAACCTCCAGCGATTGCACCGCCTTTTCATATTGGCCGATGCTTGAGGCGGCCAATGCCTTCATAGCGCGGACGACACCCTCCAGATCGCCGGCACCGGCGATCCTTCGACTCAAACTCTGTATTGTGCCGCTCATGCCGCGGCCTTGCCCGCCGGTTTAACGTCTGGCTTGGGTATGAACGAAGCGAGGGCCGTTGTGGCGACTTCTAGAAGCGCTTTCCGGTCGGCCTCGCTCAACTTGTCCGCCGACGTTAATCGGCCTACCAGATCCGCCGGAATCTGCGTCGCCGCCTTCTGTAGCGCTTGCTGGGCTTCGTTCATCTTCTCCAACGGCACTGGGTCGAAGAGACCCGCCGTCAAAGCCAGGAGAACGCAGATCTGCTCAACCATGGATACGGGTTGGGATTCCGACTGTTTCAGGCAAGCGCGGATGCGCTGCCCATGCTCGATGGTTTTTCGCGTGGCATCGTCGAGACGCGTGCCGAATTTGGCGAAGCCTTCCAGTTCTTCGAACTGTGAATAGGCGAGCTTTATGTTACCTGCTACCGACCGATAAGCAGCCCGTTGCGCGGCGCCTCCCACTCTTGAGACAGACTTGCCGACGTCAATGGCCGGGAGGACTCCCAGTTCGAATAGGGTGGGTGAAAGGTAGATCTGGCCATCCGTTATCGAGATGAGATTTGTCGGGATGTAAGCTGAAATGTCCTGTGCCGTTGTTTCGATGATAGGCAGAGCGGTGAGTGAGCCGCTCCCTCGCTCCTTACTCAGGTGAGTAGCCCGTTCGAGCATCCGTGAATGGATATAGAAGATGTCACCGGGGAACGCTTCTCGGCCGGGAGGACGGCGGAGCAGCAGGGAGAGTTCACGATAGGCGCGCGCGTGCTGAGTCAGATCGTCGTAGACAATGAGTACGTCGCGGCCCTGCTCCATAAAGTATTCGGCGATGGTCGTGGCGGCATAGGGAGTGATGTAGACAACGCCGGGCGCGTCGTTTCCTTCGGCGACAACGACTACGGTGTACTCCATCGCGCCTTTTTCCCGCAGGTTCGCGATGACTTTGGCGACGGCGGAGGCGCGTTGGCCGATAGCGCAATAGACACAGAGCACATTCTTATCGCGCTGATTCAGAATGGCATCCACGGCGATAGCGGTTTTACCGGTTTGGCGATCGCCCAGAATCAATTCGCGCTGGCCGCGTCCAACCGGAATGAGCGCGTCAATGGCTTTGAGGCCGGTCTGCAAGGGCACTTCAACGGGCGAGCGGTCCATAATGGGTGCTGCCGGACGCTCGATGGGCAAACGCTTATCGGCATCAATCGGTCCTTTGCCATCGAGCGGTTTGCCCAGAGAGTCGATCACTCGCCCCAACAAACCGTCGCCCACCGCCACATCCATCACGCGCCCGGTACGTTCTACCTCGTCGCCCGCGTGGAGATCCTGAAACTCGCCGAGCAAAATCACGCCGATTTCGTCTTCATCCACGTTAAATGCCATGCCGAGCAAGCCGCCCGGAAAGCTGACCAGTTCTTCATAGCCCACACCCGGTAGTCCGGCAACTGTGGCAATGCCGATGGCGACGTTCGTTATTACGCCGACTTCATGCGGAGTCAGTTGCGGTGTGAAAGCTTCACGAGCCCGACGGAGGCCGTCAAAGGCGCGATCAAGAGAGGCCTCGAAGATGGTGGGCGTGGCGCTCATTTAACTCCAGCGAGAACGGGGGCTTCCAGCGGCGGCGCATTCTCAGGCTTCGGCTGGGTGTCCGGTTTTGGTGTGGCTTTGGGAGGTGGTGTGGCTTGCGCATCCAGCAGCGTACCGACCTTCCGGTCGAGCGATTGGAGATAGTCTGCAATGCTCCAGGCGACCTTCTGCCCGCCGGCGCTCAATTCGATACCACATAAGGCGTCGGGCGCGGTTTCGAAGTTGACGCGGATCTGGGCCGAGAAGGTTTCGTTGAGAGCATTTTGGATGGCGGCCCGCTGATCGGCCGGCAGGGCGAAGGTACTGCGCAGAATGGCTGGCTCAGAGCCTGCTTTGAGCGCTGCCCCGAAAGAAGCCTTCGCCTTCCCATCCATCTCACGGAGTCGGCGCGTAAATACTTCTCCCATGCGTTCTTCGAGACTGACGGTAGCGAGGTCTGCCAGAGTCTTGCGCGCGATTCCAAAGACTTCCTCCTTGGTCAGTCGAACAATCTCCGTACCTAAGCGTTTTTGATCGTTTTGCAATGCCGCCGCTTGGAGGGCTCGTAAGTCATCCGAGTCTTTCCGCGCCCGGTTTAGAAGTTGGTCGCGTTCCGTCTTGGCATCATCGGTAGCTTTGCCGAGAAGCGCGCTTCGCTGCACGTCGAATGCTTTGTTCTTGCTCTGAAACTCGGCTTGCTCCTTTTCGGCCTCCGCCTTCTTTGTTGTGGCATCGGCGAGTTGAGCGGCAATGCCTTTTTCCCGAGCGTCAATAGCATTGAGAATAGGTTTGTAAAGAAAATGCTTCAGCAGCCACACGAGGATCAAGAAATTCAGCGCTTGCGCCCCAACGGTGAACCAATCGATGAGCATGTTTCACTTTCCCCCAGATTGCGCGATGGCGTGCGTCCAAAACGGGTTGGCGAAGATGAGAATCATGGAGACGACGAAACAATAAATGGCTAATGACTCGATCATTGCCAGACCCACGAACAAGGTGCGAGTTATAGTGGCCGAGGCGTCAGGCTGTTGCGCCAGCGAAGTCAAAGCGGTGGCGACCGACCTGCCTTCGCCGAGCGCCGGGCACATGCAGCCGATGCCGATGGTGATGCCCGCGGTGGCGATTGATACGACTGCAATGAGAATACTGTTATCCATATGAGTCCTTTTTCTAATGTTGCGATTTCTGGCTGGGTTTACGCACCTGGGTCGCGGCGGCGACGTAAACCGTCGCCAGAATACCGAAGATGTAGGCCTGCACCATGCCAGTGAGGAGACCGAGGGCCGTCATTACGATGGGGAAGATAAAGGGGGTGATGGTGAGTAAAATGCCGACAATCATTACTCCGCTCATCATGTTTCCGAACAGACGAACGGCCAGCGCCAAGGTGCGTGACAGCTCGCTGATGATATTGAACGGCAGCATAATGAACGTGGGCTTCGTGTAGGTTTTCAGATACCCTCCCAGACCCTGCTCTCTGATGCCGAAGAGCGGCACGGCAATGAACACACACAGCGCGAGAGCCGCGGTGGTGGAGAGAGAGCCTGTGGGAGGCTGATAGCCGGGGATCACTATGCACAAGCTGCAGGCCGCCACAAACAGGAAGAGCGTGCCCAGGAAAGAGAGATACTTCTTTGGCTCACTCAGACCGACGTCTGAAATCTGTTTCTCAATGCCGGTGATGATGATTTCGAGCGACCCCTGCCAACGCGAGATAGGCCCCTCTGTCGCGAGCCTGCGAGTGACAAGCTTCGCGCCAATCGACATTAAGATCATCATGGCCCAGGTGGTGACGATGGTTCCATTGAGCTTCACAAAACCGTGCTGCCAGAAAATCTGCTGATCGGAAGTGAGATTCACACCGCACCCCCCTCAGTCATTTGATTGCGCCCGCCAAAGGCGGTGCTCGTGAGGCGCACGATACACAGGCGGGCCAGGATAAATCCAAAGAGGCTGGACACCAAGCGCCGCCAGTCGCCATGCATGACGAAATAGAAGCCGGCAACAACGATCGCCGTTCGCAACATAAGGCTGGCAAAGAACCATAGTGCGGGCTGTTTAGACGAGACGCCGCGTTGCACCGTCCACCAGAGGCCGCCGAAGAAAACGATCCCGAGCGCGAGGCCCCCGAGCAAGGCCAGAACTAGAAGCAAGGTTTCACGCATGGGTGCTCCTTGAAAGACCGAAGAGGCTGACCGGGGGGTCGGCCGCGGACCGGGGGGTCCGCCCCACAAGAACAGCACTCATTTGTCCTCCGGTTCATGATGCATAGCCTTATCTTGCTCAGATACCCAATGCCAGGCGTTGGCGCAGCCGATGACTAATCCAACGGCCAACAGCATCAACGTCCAGGAATGGGCACCGGGATGACGGTGGTCCCACCAGAGACCCAGCATCGCGCCCCCGAGAGTGGGCACGGCCACAGACCAGCCGATCAGTCCAGACATCCCGAGGCCAAACCAAACACTCTTTTCGCCCTCGCGCTGTGCCTTCAGCTTGCGGGTGGCCTGCTGGTTCACCTGGCGGACGAAGTTACTCTCATCGCTCATGTTGCAGCTCCGCGAAGCGGCCGATTAAGCCGCTTTCCATTTTGGCGACGGCGGTGCGAACGCTGCGCTCCTGCTCGTCTAAGGTCAGAAACTGGCGTTTCACGGCGTCGCGCAGGTTGGCCAAGTCCGTTCCGCCAATGGCCTGCCGCACCGATATAAGTACCTCCGCGCCGGCTTTGACTAACACGCCCTCATCCACGGCGAGGTAAGCCGTTTTGCCCTCTTGCGTTTCATAGGTCAAAATTCCAGGAACGATTTCCGCCACGCAATCGAGCCGGTGCGGCAACAGGCCGAACGATCCAGCGCCGGTCTCCGCTACGATGTTCAACACATCGGTCTGGTCGGCGAAGATTTCAGAGGGCAGCAGGATTTTAAGATGCATGTGGCTTGTCCGGTTTCTTCGCTTCGGTAATGGGGCCGATCATGTAGAGCGCGCTCTCCGGGTAGTCTTTGAATTCATCCCGCAGAATGCGTTCGCAGCCATCAAGGGAGTCTTTGAGGCTCACCAGTTTGCCCTTCATTCCGCTGAACTGCTCAGTGGTAAAAAATGGCTGCGTGAGAAAACGCTCGAGCCGGCGCGCCCGGCCCACTACATTGCGGTCTTCCGGAGAAAGCTGTTCCATCCCCAGCATGGCGACGATATCTTTGAGGTCTTCATACTGCGCTAAGGTCTTGCGTATTTCCTGCGCCAAGCTGTAGTGCTTTTCGCCGACGATGCCGGGAGTAGCCATCTTTGAATTGGACTGAAGCAAGTCTATGGCCGGATATAAGCCTTCGCTGGCTCGTTTGCGCGAGAGCACGATGGACGCAGACAGGTGTGAAAACACATGGACCGCCGCAGGGTCTGTCAAATCGTCGGCCGGCACATACACCGCTTGAATGGAAGTGATGGCGCCGGCACGCGTGTTGGCGATACGTTCCTCCAATCCCGATAGCTCCGTGCCCATCGTGGGCTGATAGCCCAGCCGGGACGGCATCCGTCCGAGCAAGCCGGACACTTCCATACCCGCTTGGATGAAACGGAAAATGTTATCGATGAGCAAAAGAACGTCGCGGTGTTCGTCGTCGCGGAAATACTCCGCCATTGTCAAGGCGGCTGCCCCCACCCGAAAACGGTTGCCTGGCGGCTCGTTCATCTGGCCGTAGAGCATCACCATATCTTTCAGGACACCGGCCGCCTTCATGCCGCTGTAGAGTTCTTCGCCCTCCCGGCAGCGCTCGCCGATTCCGCAGAAAATGCTAACGCCTTTCTGATGGCCGAGCATGTTGTGAATCATCTCTGTGAGCAGGACCGTCTTGCCGACGCCCGCGCCGCCGAATAAGCCACCCTTGCCGCCACGTTCCAGCGGTACGAGCACGTCAATCGCCTTGATGCCCGTTTCAAAGACCTCGGATTTAGTCGAACGCTCCTCGAGCGAAGGCGGAGCGCGATGAATGGTGCGCCACTCGACATCCGTTGGCTCCGGTTGGCGGTCGATGGCGTGGCCAAAGACATCGAACATGCGGGAAATGATTGTCTTGCCAACCGGCACACGTAGAGGCTCGCCGGTATCCTCGACAGGCATACCGCGAGCTAAACCTTGCGTGGGCGTTAAGGCAATCCCCCGCACGCGGCGGGCATCGAGCTGTGTCATCACTTCGATGACGATCTCTCCCTTTGTTCCGGCGCGCAGCACCGTATAAACGGAAGGCAAGCTTTGGTCGAAGCGCACGTCCACGACGCCGCCGCGCACTGAAACCACTGAGCCGTGGCTCGATGAAATACCGTTGGCGGTCATTTACTCGGCGACTTACCTTGTGGAGTTGGAGGGGCGCTGGCCGGTTGGCTCTCGGCCGGACTGTTTAGAAGAAGCTTCAGGGAATCTAGCGCTTTCTGAGCTTGCAAGAGTTGCAGTCGTTCTTGCCCCAACTCGGTATTTTCGGTCGACGCCGTGACCGGCGTGGCGCTCTGTGAAAGGTCTTCCGTTCCGGACCCACCGAAGAGGGCACTGAGCGCTCCATCGAGCGACGGCTCCATGACCACCTTATCTCCGGTTGCCGCAATCACGCGTTTGAGTTGGGGGAAATTCGTTCCTTCCGCTCTGAGATAGAGAGGGATGACATACAGGAACGAATTCTCGATCGGAATAACAATCAGTTTCCCGCGAATGACGCCGGAGCCTTTTTGATCCCAGAGCGTGAGCTGTTGCGAAATGAGCGTACTCTGATCAATCATCGCTCCGACCTGGTTAGGACCGTAGGTCAGTTTGTCCTTGGGAAGCTCATAGAAAAGCATTTTGCCGTAATCCGGGAAATCGGATCGCGCGGCGAGCCAGGCAATCATGTTGTCGCGATTTTGTGGAGTGAAGGGACTCATCAGCAGGTACTCTAGCTGTGTGCTGCCGGGCAGCTTCATGAGTATGTAGTACGGCTCCATGGGACTTAAGTTGCCGTCGTATTTTTCCATGGGTGGAACCCAGAGGTCCTCGCGATTGTAGAAGACCTGCGGGTCAGTCATGTGAAAACTCTGGTATTGCGTGGCTTGGATGGCGAAGAGGTCTTGAGGGTAGCGCAGATGCAGCTTGAGATCGGCCGGCAGTTGATCCAGATTCTGGAAGACCCCGGGGAAAGCATGCTGGTAGACGGCTAGCACCGGATCGTTAGGGTCCATCACATAGAAAGAAACCGTACCGTCGTACATATTCACGGTAATCTTCACGGAATTGCGAATGTAGTTCAGCCCTTTGCCGAAATCGGTGCTGTGAGGATTCGAATAAGGAAAGCCGCTGGAGGTAGTGTAGGCATCCTGAATCCAATACAATTTTCCTTCGCTCAAGACCGGGTAAGGACTGGCATCAAGTTTCAGGAACGGCGCGACCTGCGCAACGCGCTCTTTCACATCCCGCCAGATTTGAATTCTGCTTTCCGGCTTGAGATAAGACGTCAGCAAAATATTGATGTCGCCTTGGGTCAAAGTAAACAAGATCCGTTTGCCCAGGCTATCGAGTGGGACGCCGCCTTTGCCGTTATAGCTGGTATAGACGTTATCGTTACCTGATGGGTAATCGAATTCTTTAACGCCCGTGCTGACGATTCTGGCACCCGGCATGCCGCCGCCGAAATAAATCGCCGGCTGAGTGATATTCAAGCCGAACGAAGATTGCGGCGGCACGTTCTTAATCAGATACTCTGGGAATCCTCCGCCGATGCTCTTGGAGACAAAGTTCATAACCAAGCCGTAGCCGTGAGTGAATTGCAGATTCTCATTCACCCAGGTTTGCGCTTTGGCGGGCAGTTCGTCTGAGAGCTCGCGGGTGGAGAGCATCACCTGGTGATAGCCATCGGCCAAATGGTAGCGGTCGACGGCGACATCGTAAAAGTTGTAGTAGAGGCGAATGGCTTGCGTTTGCTGGTAAGTCTGTTGTAGTGGCCGCTTATCCCACAGGCGAATATTGTCGATGGTGTCTTGGTTCCTGGAAAGAATCGCGGGTGTTAAATCGGAAACCGCGGGATACGGTGTTTCTTGAATCTTATCGAGATTGTAAGCCTTACGGGTAAACTCGATGTAATTTCTCAAATAGGGATGTTCCAAACTCAGTTCATTGGGCTGGACGATGAACTTTTGGACGAGCGTGGGAATCAGCATGACGCCGATGACGTAGAGCGCCACGTAGGCAACGGCTCCCCTTACCAGGAGTTTCCAACTTGGGCGAAAGACATTGAAGGCGAGCAGCGCGCAAGCCAATACGGAAATCGCAATCATGACCCAGAGAGCGGGCAGCGTGGCATGAGCGGCGGTGTAGCCCACGCCGTAGACGACGCCTGTGGTCGAGTAAAGGAGATCGAATCGATCTAAGTAATAGCCCAATCCAAAGGTGGCGGCGAGGAGCAACAGGAGCGAGGATAGGTGCGGAATCACGTTACCCCGAGCTTCAATCGATCGGCGGCCGGTCACTCGGAAGAGGCCGAAGTAAGCGTACTGGCATGCCACAGCGACAATGGCCAGCTCGATCAGGAATACAGTGCTGGTCTGGAGGAGCTCGTAAAACGGTAGACGAAAGATATAAAATCCAAGGTCGACACCAAAGATAGGATCGGAGAGCCCGAATGAACCGCCATAACGGAAGCGCAGATAGGTGTCCCATTGGGTGTAGAAGCCGATCGCAAAAATAGCCGCAATGGCCACGGTAATGAGAGCCAAACTCCCCGAAAGAATATGGTGATGGATGAAGATGCCTCGCAGTCGGATGGCCTTTCTCGTTGGGGATTCGGGGTGAGCCAGAGCGGAGCTGTGTTTCACTGCCTCACGGATATTGGTCCCAAGGAAGAGAAGCGCGACGAGAAAAGCAACGCAGGTCAGCCCGACCTTAATTGAAAACACAGTCCAAAAGATGCCCGCGAAGTTCAGTTCGCGCATCCACAACCACTTCTGCAGGAAGTTTGGGACCACCACAAAGGCGCCGATCAGTAGAAATGCAACCGGAAGAATCCACTTCAAGACACTTCCTAGCCACACGGGGGGCTGACCCCCTTGGAATTCCTGATTTTCGGTAGCTATGCTAATCGGCGAACTGGTTACGATCGGCTTCTCTAATGTCTGCGTAATGCCATTTTCATTCATCGATTTGACCTCGGCGCATTTGTGAAAATGCGCGGTTGCTGAAAGGGATTACTAAGCTTGCTTGGCGGCGCAGGCAAGAAGTCTCTTAGGATCGGTACGAATATGCCGGCGATTATGCCTTGCCCGGCCACTTCCAGTTGCGAATCTCCGGCATGTCTTGGCCGTGTTTATCGATATAATGCTTGTGCTCGATCAGCTTATCCTTCACCATCTGTTTCAAATACGCGCCCTTGCTGCCTAAATCCGGCAGGCGATCGACCACGTCTTGCACTAAGTGGAAACGGTCGAGATCGTTCTGCACCCGCATGTCGAAAGGCGTCGTGATAGTGCCTTCTTCTTTATAGCCCCGCACAT
>Ga0302326_10034000_pt1 | contig 10111 bp, 13 predicted proteins | sample Palsa_T0_3_FD_202264 | JGI IMG/M metagenome (GOLD analysis project Ga0302326, IMG submission 202264) | Peat permafrost microbial communities from Stordalen Mire near Abisko, Sweden - Palsa_T0_3 | ecosystem: Environmental > Terrestrial > Soil > Palsa > Peat permafrost | place: Sweden: Abisko...
CAGCCGGGGTATTCGGCGGGGTACGGCTGCGTTCGGTGCGGCGCACCTTCGTCCACAGAGTCGTTGTGGCTTTCGCCGTTATTCTCGGCGTCATCCGGTATGGCGGAGCACCGGGCGGTTTGGTCGATTCGGTTCTCCGAAAAGTCAGGTGATGCACTCATCGTGATCCCGCGTGCAAACGATCACCGGAAATGTCGGGTACGGAGCATTTACCCCTCGAAGCTCTGCGGCGGCAACACACGGCAGAACTCTTCCCGAACCAGCTGAACTTCCCAGCGACCTAGAATCTACCCGATCTGATCGGACAGCGGGGTTGAACGACATCGCGGGCTTGCTCCTGCTGCTCGTCCGTAACAGCTGTCCGAGTTATAACGCGAGGCCAATGACAGCATGAAAACAGCGCGGCAATCCTTGGCACGTAAAGCTCTGCGCCGGAGCGGTATCGCCAAGCCCGAGTGATCGGGTGTGGCGGCGGGGGCGGACCACGCGCTGACTGCTTAACGCGTGGGATAGCTCCGCCACCGCCTAAACAGGGCCTGCGAGTGCTACCGACTTCGTGTGGCCCCGTCGCCCATGGGGGTTGTCTGGCACTGTCACGCGCCGACCTCAACGGGTGCCCCGGCAACGAGGTACGGTCGCCGAGGCAGCAGTACGGCGCGCCTCACGGTGCCGCTAGCCGGGACAGGCGTTCCATCAGCCCTTCGAACCGCGTGATCGGACCCGAGTCATCGGCGCTGATTACCGCCGACCTGCGCATCTTGACGAATAGTGTCGCCTGGCCAAATTGCAGTACCCGCTCGACGGGGCCGGGGCCTAGCCGGCCGACCGCGACGAGTGTTTCGTCAGGCGGCAGGAAAGAGCAGATGTCTTCATAGCTGCTTGACGTGACGGCGTCGCGTGAGCAGCCGAGTACGTCCGCAAACGCGGTATTAGCGAACACGACGGCACCGTCGTCCGCTACGGCTATGACTGGAACTGGGTGTTGCGTAAGCGCCCGCAGCGCAGAGCTTTGACGCGGTTCGGCGATTAAGCGATCGCCTGGCTGCTGCGAGGGGTCGCCCGACAGCATCGCGGAACCTCAATGCTCATGCGCAGGTTAGTCAACGCAAAGCGTTCATTGAAATTCGGCGCCGAAGCACCGAAACCGGTCAGTTGCGGCCAGACGGCATGGCCCTGCGATGAGCATAACGTTGAAAGTTGCACAACCGCGTGAATGCCGATCTCCTACATTCCGGTCATACGTCAGGCCCCGCGGTCGCCGCCCATTCACGAGACCGAAAGCTGACACGCCCGCCGACCAGGATGCCGCGCTGGCCCTACGTCGCCGGGAGCTTCAATTTGGGCGGCGGATAAACCAACCTTGCAATCGTCGCTGACAGCCACCCGATCAGCCAGCCGCTTCCGATCAAGAGGTAGGTGTGCAGGCGGTCGGGGTACATCACTGCAACAAGAGCCAGGATCACGCCCCACACGCCTGCGCATCCGATGCTGTAACCCGAATAAGTCTTGCGCAACGACATGGTGATAAGGCTAGGGCTCTTACGCTCATGACTGAAGGGGCCTTCGATCCCGCATGGCAGCCATCCGAGTCTCCGCGACTCAAGGGACGAAGTAGGCCGGCCGGCGACGACTACCTCACCCGAATGTCCCCTCTTCAGCTCCGACCTCGTGAAACGTGACCTGGACACAGAAGGACATGTGGGAATCCGCGCAGAAGTACTCTCTTCTGTTGTAGAACAGCGCTTTTGGATTACTAAACGCCGTCGCAGCTAGTCCGCAGAAGGACGTGTCGCCGGTCTCGGATCGGGATAAACAACGAAAGCCATCAGATCCCGTCCCACGCCTCGTCCCTGAAAGCGACACCTAATGTGTCCGACGGTAACTAGCGAAGCGGAGAACACTGCGCTCGAACCGTGACCCCGTTAAAATCGACGCATGCAGTCGTTCTGCTAGGGCGATGGAGCCCCGTAGCGTCGGGATCCATCCCGCCAGGCTGTGTCCGCCGAAAATAGACCGTGACTTATCTTCCGTAAGGATGGCTATGCGCGACGAACTATTTTCCGGCTTCAGTGAAGCCGGGTGGGATGCGGCACCGTGGGATGCCGAACCGACGTTCACCTCTGAGGAGATGCAGATTTTGCTGAACCCGGCGTTATCGGTCTCCGAGGCTGCCGATCGCGTGGGTTGCGTCGAACATGACGTTCTTCGTCTGCGGCGAACCGCCTGAGAACAGCGGTCGAGCAGCGAGTTGCGAGTTGGCGCCAGGGCGTCATCGTCAGGATGCCGCAACACTGGTCGCGGCCGGCCACCGCGAGTCGAGTCGAACCAAGACAAGCCATTGCTGTGAATCTGCTAACAAGCGCTTGCAATAGCTAGCGTTCTTGACAAAGGTGGACCCAACGGCACGTCCGCTGGCTGCGGGGTCACGCACAGTTCGCCGATTCGATGCGCTGTGCCTCGTGGCCATTGCCCGTAGCCGTGGACTCGAGGAGAGGAGCTAGATATGTCGGAGAACAACAGCGGTCCCATCAATGCCATCCTGGGCGTGGTCGAGGGTGCCGTGGGCATCGTCAAGCAGCTGATCGGCATCGTCTTCAAGCGTGGTGATTTGCAAGAAGAAGGCGAAGCCCAGCAGGACAAGGCCGCCGCGCAGCGCAAGGTCGCTAGCAAAGAGGCCGAAGCCGAAAAAGCACGTGCCGAAGCCAAGGTTCAGAAGACGCGTGAAAAGGGCGCCCGCAAGTCGTAACGACTAACAGTCCGAGCGAGCCCTTGCCGGCCAACTGCAACTACCTCCGGCGACACCGACGAGCCCGTGTAGAGGTCGCCGGGTCCCTGCGTCAGGGACTTCGGACGCACCGGTTGGCGCGCCGAGGGTGCGTCCAGCCGGAGCCCGTAGGTACCGACCTTCGCCGTTCTAGTAGCATCAAATTTGTTTCGTGCGGCGGTTCAGCCCGTAGCCTCACGCGCAGTTCGCCAGTGAGGTGCAAAATGATGGCTCAACCAGATGAATCTGAACCGGCACTGATCGTCACCGAGGAATATTCCGACATCGCAACAGTGCTGACCGTGGCCGGTGACATCGATATGATGACGGCCCCGCAGATGCAAGGGCGCGTAGATGCGGTCTTGTCTCGCCGGCCCTCGGCGTTGGTAATTGACCTTTCTGATGTGGCATTTCTAGGATCTGCTGGCATCGGTGTACTGGTACAAGTCCACAACGACGACCGCGACATGTCCTTCGCTGTCGTCGCTCGTGGACCCGCCACCAGTCGGCCGTTGCATCTGTTAGGGCTTGACAAGCTGTTCCAAATCTATCCGTCTGTGGCTGATGCCATAAATGGAATGGGCTTGGCCGCAGACGAAGTCGGGTAGTTCTGCAGCATGATCGAGTCCGCGGCCGCCCGCAACGCCGAAGCGTGGAGTCACAGCGGGCACGCCGACGGCCGCGCAGTTGCCAGGTTCCGCGAATTGCTGCGAGCGTGGCTGAACGATACGGTGGATATCGGCGCGGAACGCGTGTGCGACATCATATTAGCCACCGACGAGGCACTGGCTAACGTGGTCGATCATGCGTACCGGGACTTTTCCGGCGCAGGCGTTGTGACACTTGACGTTTCATATACTGCGACTGAGGCGAGGATCGAAATCCGTGTACGCGATCAGGGCCACTGGCGCGCGCCCGAGCCCACGCCGATCAGCGCTATTCGCGGCCGCGGTCTGATCTTGATGAGGTCGTTGGCGAATGTGTGCACCGTGGACGGCAGTGCTGACGGTACCACTGTGTCTCTGACGTTTCACGGTTGGTGTCAGCTCGAGGACTCAACGAAGCGCTTCGGTTGAGCGACACGGGTATTGCTCACGCTTTGTGGCTCCCGGTGGACCCACGAATCGCCGTCCGTACGTCACCGCAGCCGAACAGCATGTCGGCGTCGTTGGGCCATATCCGGATGAGCATGCACGACCGGCACAGCGCGCCATTGAGTCCCCCACGCAAGCCAGTTGCACCGCGCCAGATCACGGTTGGCAACCACACATCCTTGGCTGTTCGACGGCTGTGGATTCTGACCGGCCGCTAACGGTCCCCGTAACCACTGAGAAGGCCATTCGCTCATCGTTCGCGCTCAAGCTCTCTGACGCTCAGCATTGCTGTCGGTTTCGGAGCGTGCGACGCTGTCAACGTTCGCCATCGCAAACCACGTTTAACAGCGACGGCAGCTGGCTACTTGTTCGCGCGTCCGAACTGATCAGCCACAACAGAAGGAGCGAACGATGAAGAACGTGCGGCGGTTAATTCTCCTGGGCGGCGTGATTCTCTTCGCTGCAGGAGCGATCGGGTTGCTTGTGCCCGTGACGATCTCCAGCGGCATCGGATGCGGTAGCGCGGTGCATTCCAACTTGTCGGCCGCGCGGGAGCAGGACGACCGCAATATCGGCAACTCCCCTGTCGTTCAACAGATCCCCATTGCCAACCAAGTCGCTCCCAAGAGTGAATTCGTCTCGTCCTGCAACTCGGCTCTGGGTGACCGGCGCCTGTGGACGATTCCGCTGGCCTTGGTCGGCTTGGCCGGCGCTGGGTGGGCCGTTGCGCAGGGTCGGGACAAATCCGCGGCGGGCATCTAAGCCTGCCGCGAGCGGCCAGCTCGGCCGCACGCTCTGCCTGCCCGCGGTACCACCTGCCGTGTAAGAAGTAGCAACTTGTGATGGCCTAAAAGGGTCCCCCGCCCAATCGTCGCTCGCAGGGGTTAGCGACGCCGATTAGTTGCTGCCCGCATATCGCGTAGTCCGAGATTTGGCGGCAGGACGTTGCCACGCGGCCGGCCACGGTTCACTCCGTCAGATGAACGCGCGCCTGCGTAACGCCGCCCGATCACGGTCACCGCGCACCGATGTCCAGATCTGCCACAACGCCAAAGATTTTGTTCAACCGGCGGATTCAGACCGAGCCCATCACCAAAGCCGTGCTCAGCTCCAGCATCGTCGCCCAGCGATCGGCGGGCGGTGATGCGTCGGTGTTTTGGTGACGGCGCACGTGGGTACTACTCCCACAGCGACGCGTTGGCCATTGTCCCGCATCGCTTTCGCCGGACGGACCCTAGCCCCGAGTTCGACTTCTCCGGTTGTGCTGTTCACCTTTTTCATGTCGCCCGGGAGGCGCAGTGTTCGTTCATAACAAAAATCTTCAATTCGAGGTCCGCGTCGGCCAGCCTGATCCGCGCTTTGCGTCGCTGATGTTGGAGCAATTCGGCGGCGCGAACGGTGAACTCACCGCTGCGTTGCAGTACTTCACCCAGGCCTTCGTGCTGCGGGAGAAGAACCCGAAGATGTATGACCTCTTCATGGACATCGCCACCGAGGAACTCAGTCACCTCGAGATGGTCGGCTCGATGATCACCATGCTGCTCGACGGGCTCAACGACGATCTGAAAATGGCCAATCAGAAGTGTGACTGGATGCCGGCGGTGGCCTCACCGGACGGTCGCGAACAGGCCATCCACCAGGTCGCGGTCAGCCCGTTGTTCTTGACACTCAGTGGCGGTGGACCCGACATCAAGGACTCGGCAGGCACCCCCTGGACGAGCACCTTCATCAGCTCCAACGGCGACCCGGCCGTGGATCTGCGCAGCAACCTCGCGGCGGAGTCGCGAGCGAAAGTGGTCTATGAGTACCTCAAGCAATTCACCGACGACCCCGGTGTGCAGGATTCATTGACGTTTTTGATGACTCGTGAGGTAGCCCACTACCAGCAGTTCACCGCGGCGCTCAACGAACTGCCGGTGAACTTCCCACCAGGCAAGCTACCGGGTGACCCCCGGTTCCAGAATGTCGCGTTCAACATGTCCAACGGCGAAGGATCGGTGCGCGGGCCCTGGAACGAGGGTCAGGGCCCGTGGCCGGAGGGCATGGAGTGGGAGTACGTGGAGAAGCCCGAAGAGCAGTGGCTGGGCACGGCGATTCGCCAAAATACAGGCGCCGAGCAGAACCCGACAGGTTCGCCCGACGTCGCGGGTGAGAAGGCCTTCACTCACGAACAGCACCTACCCACAACGTAATTAACTCTTGTTGACGGTCGGCGCCGGTTTTCGACGCCGACCTCAGCAGCCGTCGGAAAGGTAAAACCATGGACGCGTTGACGTTCCTGCGTCAGGACCACAAGAGCGTGCTGGGCATGTTGGAGGTGCTCGATGAAGCACCTTCGGGATCCGGCGCCGAAAAGAGCGGCTTAGAGACGATGGTTACCAACCTGGTGATCGCCGAGTCGCAGCACGAAGCTATCGAGGAGCAGTTCTTCTGGCCCGCCGTCCGCGCGGCCCTTGAAGAAGGAGACGCGCTCGCGGATGAAGCGATAAAGCAGGAGCAGGAAGGCAAACAGTTGCTGCAGCGCCTGATGGACGGCACGCCAGGTGACGCCGAATATCACGAGGCGTTGCAGCATTTCGTCAAAGCAGGCCGTGACCACATCGCCTACGAGCAAGATGTCGTTTTTCCGCTGTTCGAAGCCGCGGTGAGTCGCAAGCAACTGGACGAGCTCGGGGCAAAGCTCGAACGGGCGAAGAAGATCGCACCCACCCGCCCGCACCCTGACACTCCGCCCAACCCCACGGTGCTCAAGACGATGGGCATGGTCGCCGCGACTGTCGACCATGTACGCGACGCCTTCACCGGTCGTGCCGCAGATAACCCACCGGACCCGCAGATCCACTGAGGCTGACGCTGGCGGCCTCCCGCGACGGACAACTGTTCAACGGTCGATACACACGACAGCATGCGGTCCGGTCTGCAAAAGGACTTATATTTTGTCGCGGTTGTCGATGACCTTTTGAGCGACGTCAGCGAGTTTCGTCTGGCTTTCTTCCGATATGGCCCGCAGCATGTCAAACGCGCGCACAGCGTCGACGCCGTAGCGTGCCATGATTACGCCTTTGGCTTGTCCGATGCGGTCTCTTGTCGATAGGGCGGTTTGCAGCTGCTCTCCCTGACGGTGAGCCAGAATCGCAGCCGCAGCGTGCGCAGCAAACACGGCCCCGGTGGTCTCCGCATCGGTGTCCCACGCGTCGGGCTGGAAGCCGAATAAGCTCAGTGCGCCGGCAGTGCGGTCTGCGGTGTACAGCTTGAAGGACAGACCGCTGAGCACCCCGAGTTCGACGGCTGCGGGCGCATAGCGTGGCCAACGCGATTCGCGACGCAAATCATCGCTGCGCACGATTGTTTCCTCGAGAGCGGCCTCGGCGCAGGGCCCTTCGCTGAAGTCGTGCTGGAGCTTGTCGAGTTGCCCAACCAAACCGTCGGTTTCTGCCAACGATTCGAACTCCCCTCCCCTCTTCACGAGTAGCACCCCCGCCGCGTCTGCTCCCGGTACCAATTGCACCGCTGCCGCGGTCACATCCGCGAGAATCTGCTCTAGCGTGCGGGGGGCGGTCATTGCGCGTGCGAGTTCGGCCATGCGTAGAGCCAGGTCATGCCTGCGGTCGGGGTCCGACGAGTCCATGCGATCCGATTTTGCACGATGCACAAGCACTGGCGATCAACGCGTCTACTAAAGCGGTCAACGTAAACCCGATACCGCGCGGCCGCCGGACCCGGTCACGTTGGCGCACGGAGAGCGACGACGGCCTTCGGGGTGCTTTCCACGCGACCAGCAGGGGCTAGCGGGTCACGGATCGGTCACAATTCTTTTAGCAACTTCTGAGACAACGAGCGCCGTTTCTGAACGCTTTCATAAGAACACGCGCTGAATTGTCGCCCATTTCACACGAAGGAGCTCGATGGTCCCAGATACTCTGCGTGCGAACGACATTCCGGGCTGCCGTCCGTTCATCCGGCGCTGAACCAGCCATGCTGCTCGGGTATTTTGGAAATTAGGGACAAGCAGCGATCCCGGCTATCAGTCCAGCTCGATTCGAAGGACAACACTCATCATGAAAAGGAACACGTTTGTTGCGCGTCGACGCGCAGCCGGTTTTAGCGTCGGATGTCTGCTCGCGGGATTAGGGATGGGGATGGCCGCTGCGCCATCGGCGGTAGCTGCACCTGATTGCACTCCCGACAGTGTGAACGCCACCGTTTCCGCGGCGACCGGATCGGCGCAGCAGTACCTCTCCGCGCACCCCGACGCCAACCAGGTGGTCATGGCCGCCTACGGCCAGCCCCGTCCGCAGGCGGCGTCCGAGCTCCGTACCTACTTCACCTCGCACCCTAACGAGTACTACGACCTGCGCGGCATTCTGTCGCCGATCGGCGACACCGAGCGCCAGTGCAGTGTGACGGCGCTGCCGCCGAACCTTGAGTCGGCCTACCACGAATTCATGGCCGGCTAATCGTGTCGACAACAGGAGCCCGCCACGACGGTGTGGCGGGCTTCTGTCATCACATCGGGCCTGCACGGGCGGCTTAGACCGCGAGTCGGCCGTCACGCCCGCCTGCCCCGTCCGCCCCGACGTTGTACGGCCGCCGCGTGATTCGCGCTGTCACGACCCGGAACGAGTAGCTCCAGCCGTTCCGAAGACCTCCCCACCGGCGCACCGGTACCCGTTTAACGGCGCCGTTTCCGGGAATCAACAACCTGCGGCCGTTGCGCGTGACTCGGCACTCAGAGAAGGGGGCGTTGTGACGAATACCCTGCCCGGGGTTCATCACCCGTTGGTGACCGCCGAAGGCGTCTATGGTCCGCAGCAAGACTCCCAGCTACTCATTGACACGCTGGAGCGGACCATCGCCGTGGCGGGCCGCCACGTGGTGGACCTGTGTACCGGCACCGGCATAGCGGCCATCGCGGCCGCCGACTTGGGCGCGCACCGCGTGACCGCCTGGGACATCTGTACGCGCGCCGTGAGTTGCGCGCGAGCCAACGCCGCCCATCGGGGAGTTGCGGTTGACGTGCATCACGGTTCGTTACTGGAGGCACTTCGCCACGGGCCCTATGACGTCGTCGTCTCCAACCCGCCCTACGTCCCCACACCGCACGGCGTTGACTATGTGGCGCTGCCTGCCGAAGTCGGACCCGCTCGCGCGTGGGACGCCGGGGAAGACGGGCGCCTGCTCCTCGACCCGCTTTGTGCCAGCGCGCCCGACCTGTTAGCCGCCGGCGGGGACTTGCTTCTGGTGCACTCGGGGATCGCTGGCACCGATCGATCGTTGGATGTTCTACGCTCTGGCGGGCTGATCGCTGATGTCGTTGCCAGGCAGGCGATTCCGTTCGGTCCGGTGTTGTCGGCACGGGCGGCGTGGCTCGAGCGCACCGGTAGGCTGGAACGAGGGCGCCGCGACGAACAGCTCGTCGCTATCCTCGCGCACAAGCCGTGACCTGGAAACCATTGCACAGCGCCATATCTGGCTCGCGCGGGGTATTCGACGTTCTGACGGCGATGGGGGTAGCTCGGTGTTATTGATCGTCGCTTGAGGCGGCGCAACGTTGGTGCGGTCTAACCGCCGGTGTGGGCAAGCCCGGTTATGAGGCCTGACTGCCGGCCCCCGGTTGTATGGGCCTGGGTGAGGCGTTGGTGGTCCTCCGTTACGTGGGGCGCACCATGCTATGTCCCGGGGGCGGCAGCTCGGCTAATTCTGTTGTGATGCCCTCACCCTGCCTTTCAAATCGGATAATGACCGTCGTCGCGGGTCGGTCTCAAACCGGCGGGCTCATCGGCGACTCCCGTCCGTAACCGGCCGGCTGGTTAGGCGTTGATGACGTTGTGTCCGTTGCGGCCTCCTACCGCGATTTTGCGGGGCTTTGCCCTTTCGGCCACCGGAATCCGCAGTCGCAGCACGCCCCCGTCGTAGGTCGCGTCGATCTTCTCGGTGTCGAGATTTTCGCCCAGCACCAACTGCCGGCTGAACACGCCGCGGGGGCGTTCGGTAGCCAGCATCTCGCGGCCGGGGTCAATGCCGGGACGTTCGGCGCGCACCGTCACCACGTTTCGTTCGATATCCAGGTCCAGGGAATCGTCCTTAATGCCGGGCAGGTCAAACTCCACGATGAATTCCTCGCCCTCCCGCCAGGCGTCCATCGGCATCACGGCCGGGCGGGCCGCCGTCCCGAACACCTGCTCAGTGAAGCGATCCAGGTCACGGAATGGGTCTGTTCGCACCAACATGGTCGCCACCTCAACTCTCTCCA
>Ga0302326_10034002_pt1 | contig 10111 bp, 5 predicted proteins | sample Palsa_T0_3_FD_202264 | JGI IMG/M metagenome (GOLD analysis project Ga0302326, IMG submission 202264) | Peat permafrost microbial communities from Stordalen Mire near Abisko, Sweden - Palsa_T0_3 | ecosystem: Environmental > Terrestrial > Soil > Palsa > Peat permafrost | place: Sweden: Abisko...
CGGTCGTCGCGGAGCGCGGCGAGGCCGTCGATCGCTCCGGCGCGCACGACGTCGAACCAGCTCGGCCTCTCCAGGAGGTCCACGAGCATCTCGAACGCCGCGACCTGCCGCGTGCGACCTAGCGCCCTCGCCGCCTCCCCCTCGACGAGGTAGCTCTCGTCCCGCATCGCATACGGCTTGAGCGCCTCGAACGCCTCGACCGTGCGAAAGCTCCCCAGCGCATCCATCACCGCGCGCCGCACCTTGGGGTGCCCGGTCGCGCGCGCGAGCTTCAGCGCGTCGAAGCACGCCCGCGCCCTCAGCTTCCCGAGCGCGGCCGCACACTCGGCGCGCGTCCCCCAGAACTCCCGCTCGTCGGAGAGCCCCCTCGCCAGCGCCTCGATGCTCGGGGGATCGTCCACCCGCGCCAGCGCCTGGGCGGCCAGCCATCGGCCTCGTGCGGTCGGCGCCTTCGCGAGCTGCGCGCGGAGTATGTCGCCGGGCACCTTCGGGCGCACCTCGCCGACGATGCGCATGTCGGGATCGATCACGACGAACGCCGGCCTCTCCGGCGCGGGCAGCGCGAACGACTGCTGCTTCTCGGTCACCCGCACGGAGCGGCGCACCACGTGGCCCTTGCCGTCCCCGAGGTCGAGATCGAGCGCCACCTCGAAGCAAGCTGGCACGCCGTCGGTCGCGGCCTGCGTCTGCTTGGTGGCGACCGTGAGCACACCCTTCTCCCAGCCGATCTCCACCTCCATCTCCGGGTGACCGGGCTTCATCGTCCACTGTTCGAACGCGCGCCCGAGGCTCCGGCCGCTCACGTCCTCCATCGCCCGCTGCAGGTCGCGCGTCTCCACGACGCCGCGCGCGTGGCTCGCCAGGTACGTGCGCACGCCGCGCCAGAAGAGAGGGCTCCCGACCTCCGTGCGTAGCGCATGAAGCACGAGGCCGCCCTTCTCGTAGAGGTGCCGGTCGAACAGATCGAGCGGCGCGTCGTAGTCCTGGCACACGATGGGCCGGCGGTACCGGCCGTGCGCCTCGCTCACGTACGCGTCGAGGTCCACCTTGAGGCCGTACTCGTACTCGTCGCGACCGAGGTGCTTCTCGCGCCAGACGTGCTCGAAGAACGTCGCGAAGCCCTCGTTGAGCCAGCCCTCGTACCACGCGCGGCACGTCACGTAGTCGCCGAACCACTGGTGCGCTAGCTCGTGGGCGATGAGGTCGTCCGACGAGACGTCGATGGCGGCGCGCTCGTCGAGCAGGATGTGCTCGTACATCGTCGTCGCGGTCGTGTTCTCCATCCCGCCGAAGATGAAGTCGGCGACGACGACCTGCGCGTACCGGTTCCACGGATAGGGGACGCCGGTGACCTCGCTGAAGTGCTCGATCATCTGCGGCGTGCGCGCGAACGTCCGCCGCCCGTCCTCCTCGCGCCCCTTCGGCACGAGATACGAGAGCGGCACCTCGCGATCGCCGGCCTTCGCCTTGTCGGTGAGCTCCGCGAACTCGCCCGCCGCGAGCGTCACCAGGTAGCTCGAGTGCGGATCGGCCATCCTCCAGTGGTAGGTCCAGTCGCCCTCCTTGGGCTTGCTGCTCGACACCAGGGCGCCGTTCGAGAGCGCGTACCAGCCGCTCGGCACGTGGGCGATGATCTCCGTCGTCATCTTCAGGTGGGGGCTGTCGTGGCAGGGGAACCACTGACGCGCGTCCTCCTCCTGGCACTGCGACCACACCTGGCGCGGGCGCGCGGGGTAATGCTCGTCGGGCTCGAGGAAGTAGAGGCCCCGTCGCGGCGTCGCGCGGTATCGGACGAGCACGCGCGCCTTGTCGCGTCCCGGCGCCAGCGTGACGCGGAGGGCGCGACCGTCGTAGTGCCAGGTGGCGGCCTTGCCGTCGACGGTGACCTCGCCGAGGTCGAAGCCGACGGCGTCGAGAGTGACCTCCTCGGCGGCGGGGTCGATGCGGCGGACGTCGAGGGTCGCCGCGCCGCGGATGCTCCGTGTGGCGACGTCGAGCGCCACGTCGAGGGCCAGGTGGTCGATGGCGAAGGGTCGGTCGCGCTCGAAGTGGCGCGAGCTGGTGGGCAGCGTGAAGGGACGGCCGGCAGCGGAGGAGGAGGCCAGGTGCTCGGCGGACCCTAGGTTCGCGCAGCCGCACCGCGCGTGAAGGCGATGCTCGAGGGGCATGGGAAACGGCAGCTTCACACGACGCAGCGCGTGAACGGAAGAGGGTCGCGCGTCCTCGACGGGAGCCGGGGCCGGGGTAGACTCGCGCGATGCGGTTCCGTCACTCCACAGTGAGTTTCGCCGTGGCTGGAGCCCTCGCGGCGTGCGCGACCTCGGGCTCGAACAACCTGCACGGTCCGGACTACGAGAACGAGGCGGGTCCCGTGCAAGAAGGCGGGGCGGCGGTCGAGGCCGGGGCCGACGTGACGGCGGAGACGAGCGCCCCGACCGACGCGGGCGAGGAGCTCGGAACGGTGGATGGCCCCGAGGGGAGCGCCGCGGTGGAGACCGGGGCGCCCGAGGACGCCCCGTCGGAGGGGGCCGTCGACACGGGCACGACGGAGACGGGGAGCACGTGCACCTCCTCGATGGCGCTCCTCGGCGCGAGCGCGTCGTCCCTCGCCGAGGCGGTGTACGGCCATGGAACGTGGTCGACGGCCAGCGTCGTGTCGAGCGGAGCGGCGGCGGCGCCCACGCTGATCCCTCTCGGCAGCGGCTACCTCGGGTCGTTCGTCGGCGCGGGCGCCGTGAACGACATGCCGCTGAAGTGGACCGCATACACGAGCTCGTGGACGGCCCCCGCGGCCATCGGCGCGGCGCTCGCCCAGGGCACGCCCGCGCTGGCCGCCATCGGGACGACGGGGCACGTCGTCTACTGGGGGAGCGACAGCAAATTTTACCACGGCACCTACTCGGGCTCCGCGTGGGACGCCGCGAGCGATCCCGTGGAGGCGAGCGGCGGCGCGCAGAGCTTCGGCCCGAGCGCGCCCGCCGCGGCGGCCACGGGGACGACGCTGGTCGCCGTTCAATCGGGCTCGAACAACGTGGTCTACGACCAGACGTGGACCGGGAGCTGGCAGGCCGCGAGCGCCCTCGGTGGGTCGTCGGTGGTGAGCAGCCTGTCGCCGGCGATCACGGCGATGAACGGGGGGACCGCGCCGCTGATGCAGGTCTTCGTCCACGCCGGCGACGCGGGGAGCTACTACCTCCAGTACGCAACGAGCACGGCGGGCACCTGGTCCACGCCCGCGAACGTCTACGCCCAGGGCACCACCATCGCCTACGCGGGGACGACACCGGCGCTCGCCGCGCTGCCGAACGGCGGGGCCATCCTCGCGTGGCAGGGCTCGAGCCCGGCGTACCCGTATGTCTCGACGTACGCGGCGGCCAGCGGGTGGACGGCGCCCGTCGCCGTGTCGGGCGACACGCTGCTCTCGCCGCCGGCGGTGTCGCCGGGCGTGTGCGGCGCGGACGCGGTGCTCGCCTACGTGACCACGGCGGGCGAGGTGGAAGTCGTGACGACCAGCGGGGGCACCTGGGCGACGCCGCAGGCGATCGCCGGGGCGACGGGGATGCAGTGGGTGGCGGTGGCGGCGGTTCCGTAGAAAGCTGGACGGTTCATGACGCGCGCGAGCCTCGACGTCCTCTTCTCCGTGCTCTCCGACTGGTGAAGACGCGTACCATCGTCGGTAACGCCCATGTTCTATCTCCTGCTCATGCCCCAGAGGCCGAGGAGGGTAGCACGCTCATCATCGTGGCCATCGATCGCAAGATGCGGCTGGGGCGCTCCGACTACGCGCCGTCCTTCAGCGAGCCGGGGTGGGGCGGCATCATCGCGTTCACGTTGCTGCTCAACATCGTGGCGCTGCCGTACTACTTCGGGAAGTCGCGCCGGTCGGCCCTCTGGGGGTTCATCGGGTTCGCGGCCTTCCTCGGCTGCTTCCTCGTGAGCATCCTCGGCGGCATCATCGGCCGCATCCTCGACGTGGTCCTGCACACGCGCTGAGCCTCTGCGGTTCCCGCGTTCGTCCTTGATATGCCGGCGCCCTTTCCCCCGTTGGGGGATCGCCCGTGTCCGCCCCCCTTCCCAGAGCCCTCCGCTGGGCACCGCTGGCGATCGCCGCCGCGGTTCCCGCCCTCCTCTTCTTCGTGCTCCCGCCGCTCTCGCGCAGCGGCATGTGGGACCCCTACGAGCTGAACGTCGCGGACCTGTCGCGGCGTATCGCGCTCCACCTCTTCCACGCCAGCGACCTCTCGCTCCAGGGAGCCGACAACTCCCTCCCCCACCTGAACGATCTGGGACGCCCGCAGCTCCCCTTCACGTCGATCGCGCTCGGATTCCGGCTCTTCGGGCTTCACGAGTGGGCGGGACGGCTGCCGCTGGCGGTGTGGGGCCTCGCCGGGGTGCTCGCCACGTACGCCTTCGTCGCCCGTCTCTTCGACCGGCGCACGGGCGTGTACGCGTCGATCGCGCTCTCGACGATGCCCGTCTACTTCGTCCAGGCGAGGACGATGCTCGGCGACGTGTGCACGATGGCGGCCCTCGCGATGGCCTTCGGCGGCCTCGCGGTGGCGGCGTTCGACCGCGGCGACGACGGGCCCACCTCTCTGGCGAAGCGCGCACCCTGGCTGGGGATGGCCGCGGTGGGGCTCTTCGTGGGCCTCGAGAGTCACGGGGCGCTCCTCGGCCTAGGCGTTCCGCTGCTGGGTGTCGGGCTGTCCTGGGCGGTGTGTCGCGTCGGGGCGCGCGCGCGCACGGCGGACAGGACGGGTGACGTGGTCGGAGGCATCGCGCTCGTCGCGGGCGTCGCCGTCGTGGCCTTCACGGCCCGCGCCCTCGCCTCTCCCGACGCGACCCGGGATCTCAACCTCTGGATCGGTGCGATGCTCCACACGCCCTCGAAGACGCCGACGTACGACGCCTACATCGGCGCGATCGGTCACGCGCTCGCCCCGTGGAGCGCGTTCCTTCCCTTCGCCTTCGGTCGCCTGCTGCCCGTTCCGACGGGGCGCACTGGCGCGGCGGGCGAGCGCGAGAGCCTGGCCCGCGTGGCGCTCGTCGTCGGCTCCGCGGTGGCGCTCGTCGGTCACGGCGTCCTCGCGTCGCGCACCGACGCCGTCGCCTTCACGGGACCCGCCCTCTGCGCCGTCGCCTGCGCCGTCGCCATCCGCGACTTCGAGCGAGGTGCCCACGCGTCCATCGCGGTGGGCCTGGGGACGCTGCTGCTCGCGGCGATCCTTCATCACGATTTCCACGAGCTCCCCGAGAAGGCCACCCTCGCCTTCGGCATCTCCGGCGCGACGTTCCCCGAGAGCTTCAAGGCGACCGCGCTGACGCTCTGGTGGGTCGTGCTGGGAGGCTTCGCCGTCTGCGCGTTCCTGACCTGGGTGGAGCGCGACGCCCGGCGAACGCCGTTCGATCCCGCCACCTACGGCAAGGTCCTCCGGACGCTGCGCGAGGCCTACGACGGCCTGCTGGCGCTCCTCTACTTCGCCACCGTCATCGGCGCGGCGCTGGCGGGGATCGTCGTCTTCGCCGGGCTGCGGATGCACGCGCACTGGATGCCGGCCGTCTCGTCGACGATGCGCGATCTCGCGCTCAACGCCTGGTGGGTGGTGGCGTTCGCGCCCCTCGGGTCCGTCTTCGGGTTGCTCTTCGCGTGCGACGTCTGGCTGTGGGCGTTCGGGCGCTCGCGTCCGCTGTCGCTGCGCTCGATGACCCGCGGGATCGAGCCGCACGCCGAGCTGTGGGCTCACCTCCGCGCGACGAACAGGGAGGAGCCCGACCCGTACGAGACGTGGGTCGCGTGGATCGTCCTCGCGCCGCTGATGCTCGTGGCGACGCCGGTGCTCGTCGTGATGGGGCTCGTGGGTGACGTCCTCCGTCATCGTGCACCCGCACTGGCGCTCGGCGGCGCGGTCGTCGGCGTCGTCCTGTGCTTCTTCTACTACCCGGCGCTCGCCAACCAGCTGTCGCCCAAGGAGGTCTTCGAGAGCTACCGGCGCGACTGCCCGGGCGCGCAGCTCGCCCTGCTCGGCGTGGGAGGGCGCACGGCGGCGTACTACGCGGGGGGCCAGCCGCAGACGATGAACGACCCGACGAGCGCCTACCGCTGGCTCACGTCGGGCGGGGGCGAACGACGGTGCCTGGCGATGAAGGCCGAGGAGCTGCCGAAGCTCAACGAGCTGTGGCGGGAGCACGCCGAGAGCCCGGGCGGCCCTTCCCGGGGCAACCTGCCGGTCCTCGACGCGCGGTCGAGCCAGATCCTGCTGGCGGCCTCGACGCTCGACGCCCACGAGCCCAACGAGAACCCGCTCGGCGCCATCGTGCTCGCGTCCGCTCCCCACCCGCAGCGCCCCCTCGACGTGAACCTCGACGATCAGCTGCAGGTGCTCGGCATCGACACGTTCGACGAGCACGGAAGGCTGGTCGACGCCGTCAGCCCCGGGCGCACCTACCACCTCGTCACGTACTACCGCGTCCTCGGGCACGTCACGACCGAGTGGCAGGCGTTCCTCCACATCGACGGCAGCGGCCGGCGCCACAACGACGGCGACCACAAGCCCCTCAACGGCAAGTACCCGATGTCGCTGTGGCTCCCGGGCGACGTCGTCGCCGACGACCACGAGCTGAAGTTGGAACCCAACTTCAGCCCCGGCAACTACACCATCTGGTTCGGGCTGGCGGTGGGCGACAAGTGCACCGAGCGGCTGCGCGTGAAGAGCGGCACGAGCGACGGGTGCAACCGGATCCAGGGGGGGCTGCTGCGGGTGCAGTGACCCGCCGAGCGTCTCCAATCGTCTCCCGACACTAATTTGCATGACAGACGCAAATTGTTGAGTCAAGGTTTCGCGCATGCTCGGCGGGCGATGGATGCTCCTCTCTTTCGGCGCGGCGGCGATGGTCGCGACCGCCGCCTGCAGCGCTTCGAAGGGCGCCGCCGATCCGACCCCTGCGGCCGCCGCTTCCGCCGGAGCGGACGCCTCGAGCCCCTCCTCTTCTTCCTCCGGTTCCTCCGGCGGCGGCACCGGGACGAGCTCCTCGCCTCCCGCCCAGGAGGGCACCGAGGGCCACGGCGACGCGGGCGACGACGGCGGGTCCGACGCGACCGACGCAGGTGGCGCACCCCGGGCGGACGTCCCGGCGATCGCATGCCCCGACACCGTGGGCGCCGTCTACGCCACGGCTGCCAATCTCCCCACGATGACGATGGGGCTTCGCGGCGCCATCCTCACGTGCGCGCAGGACGTCTCCTACTCCGTCAGCGACGTCACCGCGAAGCTCGCCGCCAAGAGCGTCACCGGCGTCGTCGCCACCAGCGGCACCAACTTCTACCGCATCGCCTACCGCACGTACCGCGACGACGGCGTCCCCGGGGTGTCGACGGCGGGCGTATGGCTCCCCACCACGCCGCGGGCGCTGCCGATGCCGGTCGTCGCCGTCGGTCATCCGACCGAGGGGCTCGCCGCGAGCGTCACGCCGTCGATGAACGCCACCAGCCTCGACGACCTCGCGCTGCCCTGGGCCTCCCAGGGGTTCGCCGTCATCGCGACGGACTATGCGGGCCAGGGCAACGCCGGGGTCCAGGGCTACACGGACAACCACGACCAGGCGCACTCGCTGCTCGACTCGGTGCGCGCGCTGCGGGGTCTCCTCGATCCGAGCGTCCTCGACCAGCGCGTGCTCCTCGTCGGCTACAGCCAGGGCGGCGGGGCCGTGCTGGCCGCGCAAGGGCTCGCCGGGAGCTACGGCGCCGATGGGACCGTCGTCGCCGCGGTCGTCTTCGCGGCGGAGTACTTCGCGCGGAACGACTCGTTCGGGTACCAGCAGCTGCTCGAGAACCCGACGGAGCTGACCATCGTGACGGGCGTCACCCGTCCGGTCGTGGCGGCGACGCGCGACTACGCCTTCTCGTACAACGTCCTCGGGGCGTCGAGCGCCACGGTCACGTTCCCATCGTCGCTGCAGTCGGGCGTAGAGAGCTCGATCATGTCGATGGGGGAGGTGCCGTTCGGCGGCTACCTGCAGGGCGTCGCTCCGACCGTCGGCGATCTCTTCGACGACGGGTTCCGCACGTCGCTCCTCGCGTGCATGGGAAGCTCCGTCGTCGGCCCGGACGGCGGCGCGGCGACCGCGACCTGCTCCGGCGTCGCCAGCCAGTTCTACACGTGGATGCAGAACGACCTCGTCGCGCCCGATCCCGCCGGCGCACCCGTCCTCTACGTGCAGGGCCTCGCCGACACCGTCATGCCGCCCGACCAGGAGGCCGCGTGCAACATCGATCAGCTGAAGGCGGCCGGCGTCGCCGTCCAGGTCTGCGTCGACACGCCGGCGGAGCACACCACCGTCGTCCCGCGCAACGTCGGCTTCGCCCTGCAGTGGAGCGAGGCGAAGCTCGGCGGCGGGACACTGCCGGCATACGCGTCCACCGGGACGATGCCGGCGTGTCAGCCGTAGAAGAGCACTCGGTTGCCGTTACCGGTGGCCGCCGCCGCCGTGACCACCACCACCGTGACCACCACCACCGTGGCCGCCGCCGCCGTAGTGACCGCCGCCGTAATGACCGCCGCCGTAGTGACCGCCGTAGTGCGCGCCGTACACGGCGTGGCCGCCGTAGTAGTGACCCCATGCGCCGCTGCCCCAGTACGGGCTGTGGACCCAGCCACCGCGGTAGTAGGGACCCCAGCCCCACGGCGACACGTACCAGGTCCAGCCGTACGACGGCGTGTAGAGGTAGACGTACGGCTGGCTCCCGACGTTGTACGCCGCGGTGCCCGTAGGCACCCACACCCAGCCTTCACCGTCGAGAAATTGCCACTCACCGCCGGGCTGAACCGCGATCTGCGGCGGCCCTGCCTGCGGAGCTGGACCGGCTGGAGCCGCGTACTGCGGGGGCGGCGCGTACGGTTGCGCTTGCGCCGCCGGGGCCTCGACCTGGACATTCTGTTCTGCCGTCTGCGCCATCGCGCTTCCGGCCATCATGGGGACCAACGACAAGGTACCGAGCAGCGCGACCATCGTCTTCATGGCAGCACCTCCAATCATCAAGTTAAGCGCTCGATCGGGGCGCGCTATCCCCCTCACTCATTCGGATGGCAAGAGTCGCGCCACTCCGGGACGATGCGTCCCGCGCGGCGAGCGCGGCGCGGGCGCTCTGTCCCACGCCAACGCGCACGCGAGAGCTCAGCGGCACGTCAGCGCGTGTCGCCCACGTGGCCGCACTCGGCCTCCACCTTCTCGCGAAGGCGGGAGACCGGCGCCAGCCTGTTGCGCTCACGCTCGACCGCGAGGAGACCCTCGTGCGCGTCGCGGCAGCGCCCGTCGTCGAGCGCACGGTTGGTCACGTCGTCGCGCTCCTGGAGGGTCATCGCGGCGAAGCGGTCGGTCTGATCGTGCCAGCCGACGATGCCGATGGCCCCGGCCAGCACGCCCCCGCACACGCCGAGAATGACGCGGGTCGTGCGCGCCGAGTAGCGGAAGCCGCGGCGCCACGTCGCGGCGATGACGCCGCCGGCGAGGGCGCCGCCCATGTGCGCCGCGTTGTCGATGTGGCCGCCGCTGAAGCGCGAGAGGACGCCGAAGACGACCACGAACCCGAGCCAGCGGACCATCGCCTGCGTCAGCGGCCCGCGCCACCCCTGCACGCGCCAGCCGAGCACCAGCGCCGCCGCGAGCACGCCGGAGATGGCCCCCGACGCGCCCACCGTCACCTGCGCGATGCGCTCCATCCACGTCGCGCCGATGCTGAGCAGGTTGCCGAAGATGCCGGCCACCAGGTACATCGGCGCCATCCGCGCCGAGCCGACGTTCTTCTCGACGATGGGGCCCGCCTGCCAGAGCGCGAGCATGTTGAACGCGAGGTGGAGGATGCCGTCGTGCAGGAAGCACGCGGTGACGAGCGTCTCCCACCGGCCCTCGCCGATGGTGGCCAGCGAGTAGCTTCCGCCGAACGCGAGCTCCTCGCGAATCGGCAGGTGCATGAGCGACTTGCCCGCCGTCAGCACGAGCTGCACCACCCACACCGCGACGTTGACCGTGAGCAGCGCGCGCGTCACCGGCGCCTGATCGAGCCACCCTCGCGGGACGAGCCGGCCGTCGTCCTCCGAGCCCGCGTATATGGGGC
>Ga0302326_10034003_pt1 | contig 10111 bp, 7 predicted proteins | sample Palsa_T0_3_FD_202264 | JGI IMG/M metagenome (GOLD analysis project Ga0302326, IMG submission 202264) | Peat permafrost microbial communities from Stordalen Mire near Abisko, Sweden - Palsa_T0_3 | ecosystem: Environmental > Terrestrial > Soil > Palsa > Peat permafrost | place: Sweden: Abisko...
GGGATGATGACCGGCGGCGCGCTGCGAAGCTTCTTCGGCAGGCCCTTGGGCAGGGGATATCTTCGGGGATTCAGTCTCTCGGATTGAGCCGGATGCGTGCCAGAACGCGGCGCCCTCACGGCGAGTCCGCCGTGGGCAGGCTCGACTCATAGAGGCCCCAATGCTGGATGAGCGCGTGGACGACAGGCGAGCCGGCCCGGTATGCGGCTTCGGCGGCAAGCGTCGTCCCGCTCGCCTCCCCGGAGTGGAGGTTGTGCACGAGGTCGACGCCCGGAGGCGGTTGCGAATAATTGCTCGCCGTCCGCAGGACGAGGTACCGGCTGGGATCCACCCGTTGCGCGCGCCCGAGGAGCATCAGCGCGTACGCGATGCTCTGGTCCTCGCACTCGGTCATCACGAACCGGGCCTTGCCGCCCGTGTAGATCTCGCACCAGTTTTCCGCCCATTTTGTCAGCACGGGCCCGTGCCAGTAGCGCGCGGTCCCAAGCGTGTCGCCCAGGAGGACGAACGGCGGGCGCTGTGCGTTCGGAAAGCCCACGTACATCGCCCGGTACCTATCGAGCTCGGCAGTGCTGCCAAGGGCCACGTCCCTCGAAAGCCGGTAGGCCCAGGCCACGAGGCCCGGGTTGAGCTGGAAGGCCATGGGCTTCTGGCTCCAGTCCCCTTTCCCGGGGACCTCACCGGGGCTCGAGGCGCCGAACGGGATGATGCCGTAGGGCCAGTCGGCCGGGACATCGTGGCCGTCGATCTCGTTGGCATTGTCGCCGTCGACGACCCACTGGGCCCACGCGGCGCTGCCCACGCTTGCCCGGTCGGCGTCCACGCCCGCGATCCCGGCCATCATGAAGTAGGTTTTCCGGAGATCGAAGTCCGGGTCCATCCCAAGCAGCATGACCGCAAGGCCGCTTCGGTTGCACGTGCCCGTCACCATGGCGTAGACGCCCGAGTCGTTGTAGCGGACCGGGTGGATGAGGCCTGGCACCTCGAGCGTTCCGGTCAGGTGCTCGCGCTCCACCCAGTACTGGAGTTCGCCTGGGCTGTCCCCGGTGTCCGCTCCGATCTCGAACGTCGTCAGGATGAGAACCTTCGGCCGGATGGGCTCGGCTCCCTTGTCTGAGACAGGCAGGAGAGCCGCGGAGGTGAAGGCGATTGCGAGAACGAAGCCGCGGAGATTGAGGGAGCGCATGTGGCGCTTCGGAGAGCAGATCACAAGCCAAGGCGCACTCATGTAGTACGGCGCCTGACAATCCCCTCACGGCCTCCATTCGCCGCGCGAATGGTTTCTTCGCGCGAGAACAGCCCCGGCTTATAGTCACCCCTGCGCTGCCGGGTGTTACGATAAGAAAACGTTTTCCCCGGGAAATGAGGCCGGGATGCGGGTGGTATGGCATATCGGGTGCTTAGCTCGACGCCAGACCTATGCACTACACATATCGTTTGGGGGTAACTGCCATGCTCTCGTTGGCGACGCTTTCGCCAATGATGATGGCTCAAAGTAGTCCCGCGCCCGCGCCGGACACGACAACGACGACAACAACCACGCCCACCCCGGCGCAGACCCAGGGGGCCGCTCCTGCAAGCAGCGAAACCGTGCAGATGGAGGCCTTCAAGGTGAGCGACGTGCCGACGGAGCAGGTGATCCTGCCGAATGCCCGGCCGTTCAACTCGGTCTTCGGGACGGATGACAACATCATCGACGTGCCGAGGGACGTGACGATCATCTCGCGCGAGCAGATGGACACGATCGGCATCCAGGAGGTGACCGACTTCTCGAAGCTGACGGCCAGCTCCTACACCGACTCCAACTTCGGGGCGCCCGGCAACCCCAGCATCCGCGGCCAGTCGGCCGACATCTTCGTGAACGGCATGCGCCAGCGCGTGACCAGCAATGGAAACGGCGCCCCGCTCGACTTCAACTCGGTCGAGTCGGTCAACATCGTGAAGGGTCCGGCCACGGCCATCCAGGGCGCGTCGGGATACGTCGGCGGCTTTGCCGACATGATCACGAAGCAGCCCTACTTCGATGAATTCCACGGGACCTCGAGCTACACGATCGGCTCCTACGACGTGAACCGGTGGAACATCGATGTCGGCGGCCCTCTCTCGACGACGCTCGCCTACCGCGTGAGCTACTCGGGCGAGTGGAGCAACGAGTTCTGGCAGCGTGCCTTCAAGCACATCGAGGCGATCTACGGCGCCCTCACCTGGCGGCCCATCAAGGACTACGAGATCGCGGTGAACGCGAAGCTCTTCGTGGGGAAGTACTCGGAGAATTTCGGCATCGACCGGCCGACCCAGCTTCTGATCAGCGACGGCCTCTACCAGACCGGCATCAACATCAACAACGGGGCGAACGTGGCGCCCTCGGATTCGGAGAATTCCAAGTACGTGATCGGCGGGTTTGGCTCCAACACGATCGCGTGGGGACCCCTCGTCCCCGTGGACTACCACTGGCGCCTCCAGGGGCCCGGATCGCAGTCGCATGCCCATGAGTACAACGCCCAGGCGATCCAGACGTGGAATCCCGGGGGCGACTTCAAGGTCGTGAACAACACGTTCGGCAGCATCACCGACCGCGACACCTATGGGACCCACTACTACTCGGAGATCGTCAACACGAAGTTCGTCGAGAACCGGACGGAATTCATCGCCACGCTTCCGAAGCTCAACAACAGCACGGTCGTCGCCGGGCTCGCGGAGCGCTGGCAGCACACGCTCGGCTATGACGACTTCTACTTCGAGCCCGCGAACGTCTGGGACCTGAGCAAGAATCCCGCGGGAATGATCGTGGATTCCGTCAACTTTCCGCTGACGGTCAACTCGGCGCAGAACTTCCCGGGAGGCCCGATCGACGTGCCCGTGCCCGGATGGAACGGAAGGTACGCGACGCCCCAGACGGGGGGGACCGTCGGAGGCACCGGAAACGGCGACACCAACGATTCCCTGGACCAGAGCATTTCGCCCTTCGTGCAGAGCGCATGGAAGCTGACGCCGATGCTCAGCCTGACGGCGGGAGCACGCGTGGACGTCATGGACATAACGGTGCGCGATCCGCTCGCCGTCGCGGCCGGCTACGCAAAGACGGAGCCGAGCGCGTCCATCACCGTGAAGGACCCGAACTTCAACATAAGCCTCCTCTACAAGCTGACGCCGACCGTGTCCGCGTACGCTACCTACAACATCAGCGAGAACTACACCGGCGCGCTCGCCAACGGCGGCGGCTTCACGGGGCTGACGTTGAATGCCAGCAACCAATGGTACCTGCCCGAGGACCTCTACAACCAGCAGAGCTCCCTTTACGAGGCCGGCCTGAAGATGTCCGAGATGGACAACAAGGTGTTCGTGAACGTCGCCGTCTACCAGCAGTCGCGCCAGCAGAAGGCGCAGGGGGAGCCCGCCCAGCAGGAGCTCTTCAACGGGTTCGAGTTCGAGACGAACTTCCAACCGGACAAGCATTTCTATGCGACGGTCGGCTATTCGTTCCTGTCCGGCTCCCTGGACGCCCCGGTTCCGTTCCAGGGCTACAGCACGAACAATGTGCCCAACGGCCCCCCGAATCCCTTCGGCCCGGGCTACCAGACGACCGGCAAGCTGCGCGTCCCCGGCTACCCGCTCCACACGATCAACATGCTGGCGACCTATAACTTCGACTGCGGGTTTGGCGTGTCCTTCGACGGGGTGGTCACCAGCCAGATCAACAACGACTACCAGGGCTACCTCGTCATCCCGTGGCAGGAGACCTTTGACGCGAGCGCCTTCTACAAGACCAAGAAGTACATGATCAAGGTCGGCGTGAACAATGTGCTGAACGCCCACAACTGGACGCCCGCATATCCGACCTACGGCCTCGAGTCCATCATTCCGGATCCGGGCGCCGAGTTCTTCGCCACCATCAAGCTCACCTTCTAGGGGAAACTGGGATAGCCCTGTTGATTCGCCGTCCGGCCGCAGGCCGGCCGGCGAATTTCTTTTTGCCGGGGACCCACGGTGTCCCTATCCGCGCTTGTCCAGCGCCGCCCCCGCGTGGATGCTTCGTCGCTTTCCCATGAGCACGCCCAAGACCCTCCTTGTCCGCAACGCCCGGGTCCTCGCCACGATGGATGCTCAGCGGAGGGAGATCCCCGGAGGCGGCCTGTATGCGGAGGGCAACCGGATCGCTGCAGTTGGACCGACCTCGGAGCTTCCCGGCACGGCGGACCGCGTTCTGGACCTGGAGGGCCATGCCGTCGTTCCCGGCCTCATCAACACCCACCACCACATGTTCCAGAGCCTGACCCGCGCCCTGCCCGCCGCCCAGGGCGCTTCGCTCTTCGGCTGGCTTGGGGCCCTCTATCCGGTCTGGGCGGCGATCACGCCGGAGATGGTGAGGGTCTCGACCCAGGTCTCGATGGCGGAGCTCATCCTCTCGGGGTGCACGACCTCGAGCGACCACCAGTACATTTTCCCAAACGGATGCCGGCTGGAGGATTCCATCCAGTCGGCGCAGGAGATCGGGATCAGGTTCCACGCGAGCCGCGGGAGCATGAGCGTCGGGAAAAGTCGCGGCGGCCTGCCGCGCGACAGCCTGGTCGAGAAGGAACCCGCGATCCTCGCCGACACCCAGCGCCTGATCGAGTCCTTCCACGACCCGACGCGGTTCGCCATGCTGCGGATCGCGGTGGCCCCCTGCTCTCCCTTCTCGGTGAGCGCGGACCTGATGCGCGAGTCGGCAAGCCTCGCGCGCTCGCTCGGCGTGTCGCTCCACACCCACCTTGCGGAGGACATGAGCGACCTCGAGTACACCCGTGAGAAATTCGGGATGACCCCGGCCGAGTACGTGACCGACACGGGCTGGGTGGGGCCCGACGTCTGGCACGCCCACTGCGTCAAGCTCGACGACAACGGGATCGACCTCTTCGCCAAGACGGGCACCGGGGTCGCCCACTGCCCCTGCTCGAACATGCGCCTCGGCTCCGGGATAGCGCCCATTTGCCGGATGATGGCGAAGGGCGTTGCCGTGGGAATCGGTGTCGACGGGTCGGCGTCCAACGACGCGGGCCATCTCCTGGGCGAGGTCCGCCAGGCCATGCTGCTGCAGCGGGTGGGCCTCGGCGCGGCGGCGATGACCGCCCGCCAGGCCTTGGAGCTTGCGACGCTCGGGGGCGCAAGGGTGCTTGGCCGCGACGACATTGGCGCGCTTGCGCCCGGCATGGCCGCGGACTTCGCGGCATTCGACCTTCGGGGCGTCAACATGGCGGGCGCCCTCCACGATCCGGTGGCGGCACTCGCCTTCTGCTCGCCGGAGAGGGCCTCCTTCGTCGTGATCAACGGTCGCGTCGTTGTTGAGGGCGGCCGCCTGACGACGGTCGACCTGCCGCCCGTCGTCGAGCGCCACAACAGGCTGTCGCTCAAGCTTGCGGCCGGCTGACGGGCCGCCGGGTCAGTGGGCGGGCATCGCCCTGGCCTTGGAGCGGGGAAGGATCACGTTGAGCAGGAGGGCCGTCATCCCCCCCGCCGAGACGCTCGACTCGAGGAACGTCTGGAAGATTCCCGGAAGGGAATGCACCCAGTCCTGCTGGGATGCCACCCCGAGGCCGATGCCGAGCGACAATGCGACAATGAGGCCGTCCCGGTGGCTGACGCCGCTCAGGAGTATCAGCCTGATGCCGGAAACGGACACGAGGCCGAAGAGCAGGATCGCCATCCCGCCCAGGACCGGCGCGGGCATGGCGGTCACCCACTGCGCCACGGCCGGGAAAAGCCCGAGAAGCACAAGGATCGCGGCCATCCACTTGCCGATATGGCGGCTCGCGACGCCCGTGATCTGGATGACGCCGTTGTTCTGGGCGTAGGTCGTGCTCGGAAACGATCCCACGATCCCGGAGACCAGGCACGTCGTCGCGTCCGAGATGACGCCCCCGCGGATCCTCGCCGCGTAGACGGGGCCCTCGGTCTCGAGCCCCGAGAGCTGCGAGGTCGCCGTCATGTCGCCCAGCGCCTCGAGGAGCGAGGCCAGGTAGATGAACCCGAACGGAAGGGCGAATTTCCACTCGAAGGCGAATCCGTGCGGCAGGAATCTCGGGAGCGTGACCCACGAGGTCCCGCCGCCACTCGGGCGGTGGAGCCATCCGAGGAGCCCGCAAACGACATAGCCCGCAAGGACCCCCCAGAGGATGCTCGCAAGCCGGGCCCGTGCGCTGCCGACCGACTGGGCCAGGAGGACGACCGCGATCACGGTGGCGGCGACCGCGCCGCCAGCCCAGACGGGCGCGCCCGGCGCCACGGGCGCCGCGATTCCCGGCATGGCCTCAGGGATGATGGAGAGCCCGATCAGGAGGACCACGGTCCCGGAGACAAGGGGCGTGAAGATCCCGCGGAGCATGCCGAGGAAGGGCACGAAGACGAAGAGCGTCGGGGCGCAGGCAAGCGACATCCCGAACATGAGGGGAAGGCCGCCCGCCTTGCCCGCGGCGATCAGCGGGGCCAGGAACGCGAAGCTCGTCCCCGCCACGCTCAGGAGCCCGGATCCCACGAACCCGAACCGCGAGGTCTGCAGGAACGTGCCGAGCCCCGCCGCCATGAGCGCCATGCTGACGAGGTAGGAAGTGTCCGGGACGGAGATATTGAGCGCGTGCGAGAGGATGAGGGCGGGTGTCACGACCCCGACCACCATGGCAGCCACCTGCTGAAGGCTGACGAGGATCGCCGATCCCAACGGCAGGTGATCCTCGGGGCCGTAGATGAGGATGCTGGCGGCGGCGGCCGGCGCAGGGGGGTCGTCCATACCGTCCTGCTTTAGCACAGGGTGAGCCAAGTGTCGGCCAGCCAAGGGCCCGTAGCGAGGCTACCCGAGCGCCTTGCGAAGCGTCCCCGCGGCCGCCGCCCACGTGGGCAGCGGCCGGCTGAGGGCCTCCCCGACCAGCCTATCGTGGAACGCGTCGTCCGTCAGGAGGCTCCTGAGGCCAACCTTCCAGCCCTGGAGGTCGTTGCCCTTGACGACGGCGCAGCCGCCGCCGGCCGCGTTCTCAAGGAGGGGCGCGATGTCGCTGCAGGCGCAGGGGACGCCCAGCCAGAGGGATTCGAGGAGCGGAAGCCCGCACCCCTCGGCGATCGAGGCGAAGGCGGTCGCCCGCGCGCTCCGGAGGAGGTCGGCAAGCGCCGCGTCGCCCATCTTGGAATGGTACCGCAGGCCCGGCCAATAGTCCATGAGCTCCGCTATGCGGTTCGCGAGCGGCGTCCCGAAGTGCGGGTTCAGGCGCCCGACGAGGTGCAGCTCCAGCTCGAGCCCCTCCTTGCGCAGCGCATTGCAGGCCTCCACGATCACGGCCTGGTTCTTGCGCGGCTCGAGGATCCCGACGGAAACGACCCTGGGCGTCCGCAGCTTCAGGGAGCCGGTCTCGGCGCGCGCGATCCCCTCCATGTCCGCGCCGAGGGCCAGGACCTCGACCGGCGGCGTCGCCTCGAGCCCCTGCCATTTCCAGAAGCCGAGGAGCTCCTGGCGGCTCGCCTCCGAGACGGCCCACACCCGGTCGAACCGGGCGAGGAGCTTCATGTAGGACGGGTGGCGCTCGACGCTCCTCGGCCAGGTGATGTCCGGGAGCTTGATCGGGATGGCGTCATGGTACACGGCGGCCAGCCTGCACGGGCGCCTCTCGAGGAACTCGGTGAGCCCGGGGCGCTCGTGCTCCGAGAAAAGCTCAGCCGTGAGGATCCAGTCCTCGCCGGCCGCGCCAGCCGCCGCCCACGGCCAGGAGACGCCGCGCGCCGCGCCGCCAAGGCCTGCCTTGAGCCGGCGGCTCACGCGGGCAAGCCCCGACGGGTGGCTCCAGCCCGCGGCATTGGTCTCGTCGAAGAGGATCATGGGGCGGCGGCCGCCTCGAGCCTTCGCAGCAGGCGATCCGTGTTTGCGCGCACGTCGAAATTGGCCTCAACCCATTCCCGCGCAGCCTTCCTGAGCGACTCGCAGAGCGCGTCGTCCGACGAGAGGCGGCGCAGCACGGAAACCCAGGCCTCGGGCCGGTCGACCGGGAGCACAATCCCGGTCACGCCGTCGGTCACGGCCTCGGTCGTCCCCGCGGTCGGGGACGTGACGACCGGGACGCCCGCCGCCATGGCCTCCGCGATCACGTTGGGCAGGCCGTCGCGGTCCCCGCTCGGGGCCACGACGCCGGTATGGAGCAGCACGTCGGCCCACTCCAGGTGCTCCCAGACCTCGTGCGCGGGGACCTGGCCGACAAAGGTCACCTGGTCGCCCACGCCCAGGTGGCCGGCGAGCCGCTCCAGGCGCTGGCGCAGCGGCCCGTCGCCGACGATCCTGGCCTGGAAGTCCACGCCCGCCGATTTTAGGGCGGCAAGGATCCGGAGCTGGCGGTCGAGGCCCTTCTTCTCGACGAGCCTGGCGAGCGAGAGCAGATGGAGGGGGGAGCGGGACGAGCGCAGCGCCTTGGGAGCCGGAAGCCGCTCAAGGCCGCTCCTGATGCAGACGGCCTTCTCTGCGTCCACCCCCCTCGCGATGAGCGCGGCGCGGGCGACCTCGGTCGACGTGTGGACGAAGACCGCGGCCTCCAGCTTCTCCGCGAGCCACCAGTCGCCCCCGTCCTCGAACACGTCGTAGGCGTGCGCGCCCGCCGTGAAACGGTAGCCGTCCATCCTCCAAAGGAGCCAGGCCGCGGTCGCCGGGGCCCCGCTCCAGGCGGCGTGGATCAGCCCCGGCGGGTTGCGCCGGAAGTGCCGCGCGTAGACGCAGGCGAATCCCGCCCCAAGCATGTTCTCCCAGAAGTTGATCCACGAGGGCGGCCTGCGGTCGATGAGCCCCCGCAGGAGCTGGCGCATGATGGGCGGCTTCCTCCAGGTCTCGTACGGGATCAGCCAGATGAGCTCGAGGAGCCGCCACTTGTTGAAGGTCTGGACCTTGATTCCCCGGAACACCCCTCCTCCGCCCCACATCGAGTGGATCCTCAGGCGCACTCCCCTCGCCCGAAGCGCCGCGATCTCCCGCTGGAGAAACATCTCGGTCGTCTTGGGGAACGTCGTGAAAAGGTAGGTGATCTCGGGTCCGTCGGAGCTCAAGTCCGGCCGACTATGGACCGGCGGGGCGCCTGCCGCAAAGACACTTTTGCGGAATCCTCACCGCGTCTCTTTTTCTCTCGCCCGTTCCCGGGTCGTATGCTGGTTTCGCATGTTCTACCCGAATGAATTTCTTCCGACGGGACGAGCTCACACCCCGAGTTGCCGACACGCTTGCCCGCTACGACGAGACCGTCCGCAGGTTCGTCGGGGCCGACTATCCCCATCCGGTCCGGATGAGGGATTGGGAGCTCGCGAGGGTCCTCGAGTCGATCCGCTCGGTCCCCATGGGCTCGAGCGTCCTCGACACGGGGTCCTTCAACACCTACCTGCCCCTCGCGCTCGCGGCCGCCGGGTACCGGCTGACCGCCTCCGACCTCGTCTGGAGGCGCCTCGTCAAGTCTGCGGAGCGCGCGCTTGGGCTCGCGCCGCGCCGCCCGACGGAGGCCCCGTTCTTCACGTGGATGGGGATCTACCGCAGGGCGGGGATACCCGTGCGCAACCTGAACCTCGCAAGGCTCGCCTGCAGGAGCAAGTCCTTCGACTGCGTGGTCGCCCTCTCCGTGATCGAGCACGTCCCCGGGGTGGAGCGCAGCCTCTCCGAGATGTACCGCGTCCTCGCCCCCGGGGGCCGCATGCTTGTCACTACGGACTGCAGCCCCGAGCCCCGGCCGTACTCGGACGGGGTCCGCTACTTCTCGGAATCGGAGCTCGAGGGCCTCTTCTCGCCCTACCCCGTCACCTCCGCCAGGAACCACCCCGACTTTGCCGAGGAGAACTGGTGCTACGGGCTCGGCCGGCCCGTCGTCACGGCGTTCGCCGAGGTGACTAAGCCCCGGTGAACGGCGTCGAGGAGTGCAGGCGGAAGGGCAGACGGGTCGGCTTCTCGTCCGACACGCTCGACGCCAGGCCCACCAGCTCGTCGATCAGGATCGTCGGGTCCTCCTCGTAGCGCAGCCTTAGGAAGTTGTCGCGCATCCGCACGTAGGCCTCCGGGTCCGTGAGCCAGGCCCCGATGATGCGGTCGAAGTCCTCGCCGCCCTCGATCTTGTCCGACGCGGCGCCG
>Ga0302326_10034006_pt1 | contig 10109 bp, 6 predicted proteins | sample Palsa_T0_3_FD_202264 | JGI IMG/M metagenome (GOLD analysis project Ga0302326, IMG submission 202264) | Peat permafrost microbial communities from Stordalen Mire near Abisko, Sweden - Palsa_T0_3 | ecosystem: Environmental > Terrestrial > Soil > Palsa > Peat permafrost | place: Sweden: Abisko...
ATCTCCATGCGGGGTTCATCGTGGTGTGCCGCTCCATCAAGGTGAGGGAAAAGCCGATGATCAAGCAGGCCGTGAGGTTGATCACGAAAGTGCCGTAGGGAAACCGGGTGCCCATCCGGTTGGCCACTAGCGAACCGACTCCATAGCGGGCCAGCGAGCCCAGGGCTCCGCCGGTTGCGATCAGAAGGTATTTCTGCAATTTATTCTCCCCCCATTGCTTGCGGAGGGATGGCGTCGCCGGACATGACCCCGCGACGGTCCCCCGTCAGGAGTCATCATCTGTCGAGCCTGAGGCTGAACAGCAGTTGAAGCGGCTAGTGCCGCTCTGGGTGAACTCCTTCACCACAACGCTTATTCATTTCATAAGACGGCGGGGCGCTGATTGTCAATCCCAGGCCTTTAGAGGAGGAGAAAAACTGATGCGGACGAATGTCAAGTGGGTGGCCCAGGTCTCGCTTTTGAGACCTGGGTTTCTCCACGCAAATGGGTCCTAGCCGGAACACCCAGGTCTCAAAAGCGAGACCTGGGCCACCCACTTAAAGTCTGGAGACCTGCTGTTACCTTGCCAAGTCTTACCCCATGCCTGATCATTTGACATCGATGCGACTCGATGCCCATCAGCATTTCTGGCAATACAGCCCCACAGAGCATACCTGGATGACGGACAAGATGGGGGCGCTCAAGCATGATTTTCTCCCCGCAGATCTGGCGCCTTTGCTCAAGACCATTCACTTCGACGGCTGCGTCGCGGTGCAAGCGCGGCAGAGCCTTGCGGAAACCGAATGGTTGCTTGAGCTCGCCGAAAGCCACTCGTTCATCAAGGGCGTGGTCGGATGGGTAGACCTGCAGTCGGAAAAGCTGAGCGAACAGCTACAGAAATTTTCGAGGCGCCCGAAACTGGCCGGTGTACGCCACGTGGTGCACGACGAGCCCGACGACCACTTTATGCTGCGCCCGCAATTTCGTCGCGGTATCGCTCAGTTGCGGGAATTTGGTCTGACCTACGATTTGCTGTTGTTCCCAAAGCATCTTCCCGTTGCAGCGCTGCTGGTCGAGGAATTCCCGCAGCAACCATTTGTACTCGATCACATCGCCAAGCCTGGGATTGCCGAAGGAACGATTTCTCCCTGGCAAGAGGATTTACGCCGGCTCGCGAAGTTTCCCAACGTATTCTGCAAGCTCTCTGGAATGGTCACGGAAGCGCGATGGAAGCAGTGGCTGCCAGTGGACTTTGAACGTTATTTGGACGTAGTCGTCGAGGCATTTGGAGCCAGCCGCTTGATGATCGGTTCCGACTGGCCGGTCTGCTTAGTCTCCGGCGATTACGCGACCGTTATGAATATCGTGATCGACTATGTGAAGAAATTTCCGCCGCACTTACAAGCAGCAATCCTGGGTGAAAACTGCGCGGCCTTTTACGGGATAGGGGACTGACCATGAAAGCTGCCGTACTCCATGGTGCACGGGACATCCGCATTGAGTCCTATCGTCAGCCCGAGCTGCATCCGGGCATGGTGCTGTTGCGTAGCCGTCGTGTTGGTATTTGCGGCACAGATCTGCACTATTACGAGCACGGATACAACGCTACGTTTGTCCCCGATCGCCCGTTCATCCTTGGTCACGAACTCACCGGGGAGGTTGCCGCGGTTGCGACCGATGTCCAAATGGTGAAGCCAGGGCAGAGGGTCGCAGTCAATCCAGCGCGCTCATGCGGCTTTTGCGACTATTGCAAAGGGGGCCAGATCAACCTGTGCCGCAATACGATTATGCTGGGCAGCGCCAGCACCACTCCACCCACAGATGGCGCCCTTGCCGAGTTCCTGACCGTTCGCGCGGATCAGTGCCATCTGCTGCCGGACGATATGGACGATGGCGCCGGGGCGATGATGGAACCTCTCTCCGTCGCCCTGCATGCAGTGAAACGTGCCGGCACGGTATCCGGGAAGCGCGTGCTGGTGACGGGTGCAGGAACCATCGGCTTGTTGGTAGCCATGACCGCTCGCGCCTTTGGCGCCGTTCCGGTGGCGGTAAGCGACCTTGTTTCCGTACGTCGTGCGAAGGCGATTGAGCTGGGCGTGGATGTGGCGCTTGATCCTACGGCGCACGACCTGCGCGCCCAGGTGCGGGAGTTGACCGACCTTGGATTCGATATGGCCTTTGAGGCCTCGGGTGCTCCTGCTGCGTTGCGTGCGGCCTTCGACATGGTTCGGCCCGGAGGAACGATCGTGCAGATCGGGACCGTAGGCACAGCGGATATTCCTATCCCGGTCAACCAGCTCATGGTGAGGGAAATTAACTTCCGTGGATCGATGCGCTACGGCGACACGTTTGATGAGGCGATCCGGCTGGTGGCTGCTGGACGCATCAAAGTGCAACCGTTCATCAACCATGTCTTTGGCCTCGACGATTCGGTAAAAGCTTTGCAATTTGCGGCGGATCGATCCCTGGCGCTGAAAGTCCAGATTCAACCGTAAGCATGGCGATTTCTCCGATCGACGGCATCGTCATCGCTGTTTACCTGCTTGGCATTACCGCCTTCGGTATCAAGGTCGGCTACCAGCGCAAGGCTACTTCGCAACAGTATTTCCTGGCCAACAAGTCGCTGGGATGGTTTACGGTCGGCGCGGCAGTGTTCACGTCGAACATCTCGACCATTCACCTGGTTGGCTACGCGGCCGGCGGCGCAAGAGACGGGTTGGTCATTGGCAACTTCGAGTGGATGGCTTGCTTCATCCTCATTCTGCTGGCGCTGATGTTTGCTCCGTTCTATATCAACTCCGGAGTGGCCACGCTGCCGGAGTTCATGGAGCGGCGATACTGTCCAGCGGCGCGCACTTTTTTGGCAGTGATCGGGATCCTGGGCGCGCTGCTCATTCACATCGGAATCAGCCTCTTTGCCGCGGCAAAAGTCTTCGAGACGCTGCTCGGCGTACCGATGTTTGCCACCATCATTGTTCTGTCGCTGTTTACCGTCACCTATGCAGCGCTGGGCGGACTGAAAGCAGTGGTGATGACGGAGAGTATCCAGGTGGTTCTGCTGCTGGGCGGCGCCACGCTCATCACCATCATGGGCCTGCGCGCCTTGCCTGGGGTCGGGGTACATGATCTGGGCGGCTTCCGGCAGGCGGTTGCTCCCGGGCAACTGCACATGTTGCAGCCGATCATCGATGCCCATGGTCATCTCAATGAGTTCTCCTGGTTGGCGGTTCTGCTGGGCTATCCCGTTCTCGGCATCTGGTATTGGTGCGCTGACCAGACCCACGTGCAGCGTGTCCTGGGGGCGCACACGTTGAAGGATGGGCAGAACGGCGCGCTGTTCGCAGGATTTCTCAAGCTATCACCGGTCTTTCTGATGGTGTTTCCTGGCGTCATCGGCTACGTGCTTTGGCAGAGAGGTGCGATCCACCTTGCGAACGTGGCCGGCCACCCGGATTACAACACCATGCTGCCGCTCTTGATCCAATACCTGATCCCGGTCGGTGTGCGGGGATTGATCGCCGCCAGCCTGGCCGCGGCGCTCATGAGCTGCATGGCGGCCGCGCTCAACAGTTGCGCAACCCTCATCTCGATCGACGTGGCCAAGCGGATGAACCCGGAGGCTACCGACGCGCAGGTTGTGCGGGTAGGACGGATTACCACGGGAGTGATCATGGTGCTGGCGATGTTGTGGTCAACGCAGGGCGATCAATTCGGCACCATCTTCGAGGCGGTCAACAAGATCCCGATGACCTTTGCTCCCGCGGTGACAACAGTGTTTGTGCTGGGTGTCTTATGGAAGCGCGGTACCCGGCAAGGCGCGATGGCTACCTTATATTTCGGCTCCCTCATCGGAGTCATCTATTTTTTGGTCGATTTGCCCAGCACCGGCAGATGGTTCCTGCCACCCTCGCGACTCACTGACTTTGGTGGATTTGTAACCGATCCGGTACAAGGCCTGGGCATTCCGTTCATGCTGGCCGGCCCTATCATTGCCGTGGTGTGCGTGGCGATTTATGTGGTGACCAGTCTGTTAACTCCAGCGATGGACGAGGCCGAGGTGGCTAAGGTTTGCTGGGATCACCCGCTTGCGTTTCTCAAAGGGCCTGTCATCGTCGTGAGTGATCCGCGTCTTATTTCATTGCTGCTGTTGGTGACGGTGGGAGTGTGTTATTACCTGCTAAGGTAAAGCGGCGTCATTCGGGGCGTTGCTGTCGATGAGCACGGCGGCCATCTATTCGCCGCGCGTGAGAGCCATGATGGCGTCCGTGCTCATATCAACGTCGCCGCTTCCCCGCAAACGTGCGACGAGGCGCGCGCCCCGCCCATCCTTCCTGCTCTTTTTCACGCGGACAAGGCGGACGGTCTTGCCGTCGAACTCGAAATTAACCTCGGTGTGAGGAAGAAGGCCTGCCTGCTCGCGGATTTCAACGGGGATGGTCACTTGGCCTTTTGAAGGTGATGCGCATCTGCTCTTACTCCTACATGTAACGGTAACAATCTCGGAACTCGGATGCAACGTTGGAATAGCGCTCTTTTGGCTTGATCCCCACCGTTCATATCTCAAAATCTGGATGTTGCAGCCTAAAAGCTCACCCGCGCAGTGATCTCAATATTGCGCGGCCCAGCGCCCTCTGCGGTCTGCAGCGCGGTGATAATCCCGAAGCCGGTAGGGCCGTCATCGACGTTCATGTCGGGCGTGTCATAGTTGCGGTGGTTGAGCACGTTCGCCGCTTCGGCGCCAAACTGGAACTTCGCTCCTTCCCACAGCGAGGTCGATTTAATCAGCGACAAAGACCAGCTCTCCGTGCCCGGACCTACCACATTGCCCACGCCGGCACTACCAAAGCCGCCGCTATTATTCGGTGGGTCCGCAAAGGCATTGACGTTGAGGAAGGTCGGGTCGCCGGCCGACGACGGAATGCCGCGTAGATAAACCGGGACCCCGGGAACCCGATCGGCTCGCGTGGATCCCGCGTTGCTGAGCAGGTTGGTCCCACCAGGATCAGTGCTGGTCTGGTACGGCGTCAGAAAAGCCCCGCTCTGCAGCACCACGACTCCTCCGAGTTGCCACCCGCCAACCAGCGTGTTCAGCGCGCTGCCACCGGAGAGGAAGGGCTTGCCCTTGCCAAACGGCAGCTCATACAAATAGGTAGCCAGGAAGCGGTTGCGGCGGTCGAAGATGACGTTGCCATAATCAAGACCGACGTTGAAGCGGTCTGAGGAGACGCTGCTGCCCTCGGTGGTGAGACTCGAGGGTGCAAAACCTCCGGCGTCGGAAAGGTCGCGCGTCCACACGTAACTGGCCTGGAATTGCAGGCCATTGACGAAACGCTTGGTCAAGGCCGCGCTCATGCTGTTGTAGTTGCTCTGCGAGCCGTTGACGATGCTCTCGATATATCCCCAGGTCTGAAAAGGAGCGTAAAGAGGGAAGGCGTTCGCCCATCCAATGGTATTAGCCGGCACCTGGTTGACGTCGACGAACGTCTCCAAATTTGATCCGTGACTGCCGATGTAGGAAAGCCGCATGCCGATGTCATGACCGAGATCCTGTTCCAGGGTGAGATTCCACTGCTGCACCGAAGGATCGGAGTAATGGATCGGGAAGGCGTACTGGAAGGATGCGCCGCCGGGAACGACTGTAGAAGAGAACGGACTGGGAAAAGCAATGGTCGGACTACCGCCGGGCACGTTTTGCGATTGATAGACGTAATTGACGAAGCTCGAGCTAACCGCCCAACCGGAAACCAGTGAGAAACCGAGAGGCTGTTCGATGAAGCGTCCCCATCCCCCGCGAAGCACTGCCTTGTCTGTGCCGTAAAGCCTCCAGGCAAAGCCCAGACGAGGACCAAAATCTTTCTTGTAGGTATAGCGCAAGGCCGTCGGAATACCGGCCTGGGCCGCGGTCAGGACCGGCGACGGGGCTATGGAGGCAGCGAAGCTCGGCGAAGTATAGCCCAGCGCCGTCTGGTTTGGCACCACAACCGCTCCGGTGACTCCACCTACGTTGTAAGTGGGCAGGAAGGCTGCCGTATTGGAGTACTTGTCGGTGAGCGGCGGATGCAGTTCGTAACGCAGGCCTAGATTCAAAGTGAGCCGGGGAGTAATTTTCCAGTCGTCCTGGCCGAAGAAACCATAACCCCAGCCAACGCCATTCATCGCCGGGTAATTTACCTGGGTGGCAAGTGCAGTGTAGTCGGGATAGCCAAGCAGGAATGCCGTGTAGGGGTCTCCTATATAAACGGGGTTTCCATTTACATCGGAATATTCTGTCTGATTATTGAAATAATACTGGCCCGACCGGTAGTTACCGAAGACGTTATCGTCGTGGTCTGTCATGTGGCGAAAGTCCCCGCCAAATTTGAACGTATGTTTGCCTTTGCTCAAGGTGAGGTTGTCGAGGAACTGGACAATATTGCTGTGCTGCACCGAAGGATTGCCGCCTCCAGTCACCATAAAGCCGGTAATATTCACATCTGGCGCGGTGGCAACAGGGTTGGGCTGAAGCCCCTGAATACCAGCCTGCGCAAGATAGCCGGCACTGCTTCCCTGAAGCATGGAGTAGGTCTGGTGGATGCCATTAAAACCAGCCCGGAACTCATTGACCAGCGAGCCGGAAATTGCGTAGTTATGAGAGAAGGTGACACCCTGATCATCCTCCGGGTATCCAAAACCGCCGGTCAAGGGAGAACCTGCGTTGATGCAATAGCCGGGGCAATTAGGGTCCGGCGGATTGATGACAGACCTGGTTTTATAGGTACCGCGCACAAACATGGACTGCTTGGAGGTGAGGGTGTAATCGAGGCGTAGGTCAGCCTGATCGCTGGTGATAGGGGCGGGAAAGTTCACGCGGTAATTGTTTTGGTAGTCCGTCGATTGGCCCGAGTTCGGAGCTGGAAAGAAGTTCTTAATGAAGTTCGCCGACACCGGAGATATCGGCACGTTGGCTGGATTGATCGAGCTTCCGTCCGGATTGAAGATAGGCGTGCCTGCCAGATAATCAACCAGGTTCCCGTTGCGCATATCCTGAGATGGCACGTTGGTGATGAGCGGCACCTGCCGAGGCAGGCGCAAGCCCTCGTAGCTCATAAAGAAGAAGGCCTTGTCTTTCCCGCTATAAAGGTGCGGAATGCTGATGGGACCACCCAGGAACCCACCAAAGTCATTCATGATGATGGTCGGGGTGGAGTGGGTAAAGGGGTTGCCGGCGGTGAGCACGGTGTTCTGCAGGTTTTCGAAGATTCCGCCATGGAAACCATTGGTCCCGCTTTTGGAAGTAGTGGTGACGTCTGAAACGCCGCTGAACTCTGCGTTATTGTTGCTTCCACTGATACGTATTTCCGATATGGAGTTAAAAGACGGGAAAAGCTCGTTGATGGGGCCGCTGTTCTCCACAGAGACGCTGCTGATGCCATCAATGGTGTAGGACATGAGGGCGGGGGTGGTGCCATCGATCACCAGGTTATTGTCGTCATCGACCTGAACGCCAGGCTCAGTGCTGAGGGTATCGATAGGGCTGGTTGAGCCGGTCGAGCGGGAGTAGACCGCCACGGGAAGTTCAGTGAGTTCGCGGCCGGTCTTGGTTTCAGAGAGGTTGGAGACCTCCGTGGTGATCACGCCGGCCGAAGCGCCCTGGACCATTACCGTTTCCGTTGCCGAGCCGAGCTTGAGGGCGGCGTCGACGCGCTTGGTTTCGCGGGATTGGAGATCGAGGTCAGAGAAATCTGTTTTCTCAAATCCCGCCGCCGATACCGTGACCTGGTATTTTCCGGGATTTAGATTGACCAGGCTAAAGTCGCCGTGCTGGTCGGTGACCACCGTTCGTTCCGCGGCGGTGCCGCTATTGGTCAACATGACCGTAGCACCGGGAATGACGGCGCCAGAGCTATCCTTCACCGTGCCCACAATCGATCCAAAGGTTGATTGGGCAAGGGTTTTTAGTGGCAACAGGGAAACGATCAACAGCAGGCAAGAAAGTGCGTGCTTTAACAATTGCCTGAAAAATGGATTTTTCTGCGACATTGTGATGCCCCCCTGAACCGTATTTAGTCTTCAAGGAATAGCTAGCCTGGGGCCTCCCGGGCTTGACAGAGAGATAGGAGGCGAATTTCTCAGGATCAATCGAGGAACCTGAGCACGGCTAACGGCCCAACCACTGGCGATGGAAGTTCGGTACAGAGGGACTACGGGGTCCCGAACCAAGGCACGACGCTAATTTAACAAGCCTCGGATGCAAGATCAAGAAGATCTGTGGTCGGTTCAGATGACCCCGGGGGTGCGTCTGCCGATATTGGTCGCCTGCTCAAACGCGTAGCCCAACTGCAGTACGCCCCAGTCGTCGTGATGGCGGCCAACGATCTGCAAGCCAATCGGCAACCCATTCGAAGAGAATGCACAGGGAACGGACATCGTTGGATTACCGGCCGCAGAAATGTAGTAAGCGGACTTCATCCAGGCAAGATAGTTTTCCATGCGGACTCCCGCAATTTCTGTTGGATAGTGCGTATGTACGTCGAAAGGAAGCACCTGGTTTACGGGCAGAACGAAGAACTCGTATTCGCCTTTGAAATTGCACAAGCGTTGAAACAATTCTGTGCGCCGGGCCTCAATCCGAGCCAGGTAGGGCCCGGTCTGCTTGCGTCCCTCTTCGACGTGCCAGTGAATGTATTGGTTGAGTTGGTCGCCATGGGTAGCCAGCAGATCGCCAAAGGCCAGTTCGACGGACCAGTGCCGCCACGCCAGAAACGCTTCGTTGGCGTCGCTGAAATCGGGTTCCGCATCCACCACGATGCAGCCCAGTGATTCGAAAACTTTGCGTTGTGCCTGGACCGCGTTCTTCACTTCAGGGTCCCAGGGCAAACCCATGTCTCGGAACATAGCCACCCGAACCCCCTGGAAGCTTCTGCTCTCCAACGGCTGAGCAAACTGGGCACCTGTTTGTTCAATCGAAATGGGGGAGTGGTGGTCATACCCGGCGAGCACGCTCAGGAAGTACGCGCAGTCGGTGACATTACGAGTCACGGGGCCGCGAACGGATAGCGAGGACCAGCCCAGATTAATAGGCACGTTCGAAACGCGTCCCGGGGAAGGGCGGATGCCCACTACGTTGCAGAAGTTGGGAGGATTGCGAAGCGAGCCGCCCATATCGCTGCCGTCGGCCAGGGGAGCCATCCCGCATGCGACGGTGACCGCGCCGCCGCCGGTGCTTCCCCCGCAAGTCTTGCTTAAGTCGTAGGGATTGCGCGTAGGCCCGAAGACCGGATTGAAGGTCTGCGAACCAAACCCAAATTCGGGGACGTTTGTCTTACCCAGGACGATCGCTCCCGCTTCTTTTTCTCTTTGTACGACGCGGCAGTCAAAATCCGGCACATCGTTCTTGTGCAGCGGGGAACCATAGGTAGTGCGGATGCCATTGGTCTCGTGCAGATCTTTCACGGCGACGGGTAATCCATGCAGGGGGCCCAGCCATTTGCCGTGTGCGAGCGCCTCGTCTGCCGCGGCGGCCTGGGTCATCAACTGGTCTTCCGGAACCAGGGTCACGATGGCGTTCACCTTGCCATTGACCTGGCTAATCTGCTTCAGATGGGCCTGCATCACTTCGCGCGCGGACAGTTTCTTAGCCCGTAGGGCTGCGACCATGTCGACGGCGCGCATGGAGCAAATTTCGTTAGAGGCAGAAGACTTTGAAGCGGCCAATAAAGGTGAGGCCGCAACAGACATTGCAGTGGTTGTCCCCAGCTTGATAGCGTCCCGGCGTGTCATTGTCCTACTCATCGCTTTCCCTGTGCTGTTCGGTTCATGATAGCCGTCCCATGCGTATCAAATCCCAAGATTCTGGCAGTCGCTCGTAAGCGCGGGAGGTTAAGACCCTTCAGTGGAGGTGCTCGAACGTAGCCTGCAAAAAGTACCCAAAGAGCGCAAAAAGGGGCTGTACTCTCCCTGAAAATCGGTTGCCCAGGAGAGAACTGCAGATCCACTACGCTCCTCCCACCGATTTCCTGTCGAGGCCCGTGGCTTTGATGATCTGCATGCGTCTCTCTTTAAGGAGAGCCGCAAGCGTGGTCGTCGCCAGCAGCGCGAAGTAGGAAATCCGGGTCCGGAATTCTGCTCACTATTGCTCACACCTCAGGATC
>Ga0302326_10034008_pt1 | contig 10109 bp, 9 predicted proteins | sample Palsa_T0_3_FD_202264 | JGI IMG/M metagenome (GOLD analysis project Ga0302326, IMG submission 202264) | Peat permafrost microbial communities from Stordalen Mire near Abisko, Sweden - Palsa_T0_3 | ecosystem: Environmental > Terrestrial > Soil > Palsa > Peat permafrost | place: Sweden: Abisko...
AAAATTGCCGAAAATGCGGTTAAGCTCGATGGCGAAACGGCTAATAACGCGCTGATTCCGCTGGCCGCGCTCCCGGCGCGAATCGTGGTTCGTCTTGGGAAAAGAGCCAAGGTAGCCAATATTTTGTAAAATGGCCTCCACAATTTAGCCAAATGGCGTATACTAATCCAAGAGGCAGACCATGGCAATCCGCACGGTTTCCGAAGTGCTCGGTGGAGAAGTCATTCTTGGCATGGCGGCGAGGCATGGCGGGGCAATGGCTGAGTTGGTCCGCGAAGGGTTGCCGGTGAAGGCTCTGTTTTTGCTGGCTCAGCGGCTCGACCTGCGCCAGGCGGAGATTTCTGAAAAGATCGGCATTCCCCAGCGCACCCTCACGCGGCGCATCACGCAGCATTCCCGGCTGACGCCTGCTGAATCGGACCGCACGGTTCGGCTGGCCCAGGTTTACGCCAACGCCTCGGAAACCCTGGGCAGCGGGGACAAGGCTGCGTCGTGGCTCAAGACTCCCAATCGTGCGCTGCGCGGCGGTCGGCCGCTCGATCAGCTGGACACCGACCCAGGAGTGCGCGAAGTGGAAGATATTCTGGGCCGCATCGCATACGGCGTTTATAGCTGATGCCGGCCCGGAATAACGGATGAAAATCTGGCGCATCTGCCGGGCGCCCTATGCAGCCGAGGCCTTCTCCGGCGAGGGCGCGCGCCGCTTCAGCGGCCGCTGGAACACGCCCGGCATCCCGATGGTGTACGCATCCACTTCGCTTTCACTGGCCGCCATCGAGCTGTTTGTTCACCTGGAACCCGGCCAGCAGCCAAGCGACCTGATCTATCTCTCAGCTCACTTGCCGGACGGGGAACCGGCGCGGACCATCGAGCCTACTGAGTTGCCGCCGGACTGGTGGACGGACGAACCTGCCGTCGAAGCAATCACCGCTCGCGACCTTGGAGATGCATGGATTCGCAGCCGCGCCTCGCTGGCGATGATGGTTCCGTCCGTCCCCATTCGCGCGGAGTGGAATGTGCTGCTCAATCCTCTTCATCCACGCATCGGTGAGCTGCGCATCGACCCCGCTCAGCACTTCATCTTCGACGCGCGAATGTTCCAGCAGAAGCAGCCGTAAACCTCTGGTCGTCAACCGCCTAAAGCGAATCCCCGCGCCGATTCCAGCAGGCGCGCCACCGACTCCTTCGAGCACGATTCGCTGTAGATGCGCATCAGCGGCTCGGTTCCGCTGGCGCGCAGCAACAGCCAGGTCTCGGCAGCGTTGGGTTTGGTCTTGGCTTCCGGGTTGTCGAGGTAGAACTTCACTCCGTCCAGGTTCTCCTGGCGCAGAATCTTCATACCGGCAAAGACCGGATCGCCTGTTTTGAGCGCGCGGGCGCGGGCGATGGCTCCGTTCTTCACGTCGTCCGGGATGTGAAGGTCGATGCGCCCATACTGGTGCTCGCCGTATTCCGCTTGCAGGTCGGCCACAAGCCGGCCCAGCGTCTTGCCTTCTTCGGCCATCACGTTGGCCAGCAGCAGTGCGTTGAGCAGGCCGTCGCGCTCCGGCAGGTGGCGCTGAAAGCCGATGCCGCCGGACTCCTCGCCGCCCATCACGATCTCGCGCTCCAGCATGAGGTCGCAGACATATTTGAAGCCGATGCCGTGTTCGATCAGCTCGCGGCCGTGCTTGGCGCAAATGCGGTCCAGCATCTTGGTCGTGTTGAAGGCGCGGGTGACTGCGCCGGGCCAGCCTTTGCGCCGCAGCACCCAGCTCAATAGGACGGAGAAGATCTTGTGCGGGTCGACAAAGTTGCCGTCCTCATCGGTCGCGCCGATGCGGTCGGCATCGCCGTCCGTACACAGGCCGGCCTGGCAGTGGTTGGCCACGGTTGCCTCGCCCAGGGCGCGGATGTGCGGCTCGATGGGCTCAGGGTTGATGCCGGGAAAGAGCGGGTCGACATTGCCGCGAATCTGCACGTGCTCGACGCCAATGCGCGTAAAAATGTCCGCGATGATCGTCCGCCCAGCTCCATACATGGAATCGATGCAGAACTTCATCCCTGAGCGGGAGATGAGGTCGAGGTCGGCGAAGCTCTCGATGGCCTGGAGATAAGGCGGCAGGAAATCGACCTCTTCAATAGTGGCCGGCGCGGCCGCGGGAGCAACCGGTTTGCCGAGGTAAGACTCGATCTCTGCGATGATGGACGGCTTGCCCGAGCCGCCGTACCAGGCTTTGTATTTCACGCCATTCCATTGGGCTGGATTGTGCGACGAGGTGATCATAATGCCGCCTGCGGCTGAGCGTCCGCGCACGCCGAAGCTCAGGGCCGGAGTGGGCGTAATCTCGTTGGCAAGTAGGACAGGAATCCCGGTAGCCGCCACAGCCTCAGCGCAGGCGCGCGCAAAGGCCTTCGACCCAAAGCGCGAGTCGTAGCCGATGCAGAGTCCCTTGGCTGGGTCTTCCTGGTCAAAGCCTTGGCGAGCATGAACGTAAGCCGCCACGGCCTGGGCGGCAATGCGGACGTTGGCGAAGGTGAAATCGTCGGCAATAACGCCGCGCCAGCCGTCGGTGCCAAACTTGATTTGCGGGTGCGGCATGTTCGTTCCGTTGCTCTCCGTGAATTCTAGGTTAAAGGATCGCGGAGCGGCGAACGGACGTCGGAAGTGCTAAAGGCGATTAGTCCAGTACCCGGGCCGACGCTTTGCGTGGGCCCCGGCAACGATCTGAATCTTGCGTGGCAGTTCCCGGAAGACGACGAAATAGGGATCATGGTCCAAGATCACTCGGCGCGTCCCCTGCAGATAAGGCGCACAAATCGTTGGAGACTTCCGCAGTACGTTGAATGCATATCGAAGTTGCGCATCAAATCCTATCGCGGAAGACTCGCTCCGGGCCCAGTACCATTCGAATGCGCCCTTTATCTCGGCCTTGGCCTCTGGGGTGAACCTGGACCGGCTTCATCCACGCTGCCTGGCCCGAATCGTTGCGTCCATTTCCGCAAGTACATCCTCAAGCGGGATCATCTCCACTGCCCCCGAGTCAATCTCATCCAGGCGGCGCTTGATCTCGCTGTCCCAGGCGGCTTCAACCTCCGCTTCCGCCGGGCTCTTGTCCTTGATAAGCAGGCACTCCACAAGCCAATCGAGTTCATCTGGAGGCAACTGGAGCGCTTCTTCGAGAATCTTTTGGGCGCCAGGGCTCATGGGTAGGTTGTAGCGCGAAATAGAATCCCAAGCCTTCCGATGCAGCGAAAGAGACCTGGTCTTCCGGCTTTGATGGAACTCAGATCAGCTCAGTGCGCCCCGACAATCCCAGCTCCTTCACAATCTTTCCCACGTCCTGCGAATGATCGCGGTGGGCAATCAGCAGCGCGTCTTCCGTGTCCACAATGACAAGGTTTTCAACGCCCACCAGAGCCACAAACTTCTTGGGGCTGTAGATGTAGTTGTTGCCGGCATCGATGGTCAAATGGCCTTCGCTCTCGGCTACGTTGCCTTCGCCGTCGCCGCGCAGGCGGGTGTCAAGCTGGTACTCGTAAAGCGACGCCCAGGAGCCGAGATCGTTCCAACTGAACTCGGCCGGCACGCAGCACAGGTGCGAGAGGTGCTCGCCCTTGGCGGAGCGCGGCTCCAGCACGGCGTAGTCCACGGAAATGTTTTCACACTTGGGATAGAGAGAGTGAAAAACCTCTTCAAAATCGGGCGTGCCGTAGGCCGCGGCAATGCTCTCCAAGAGCGGAGCGGTCTCCGGCAGGTGCTCACGCACCGCATTCGCCAAGGTCCGCGCCGACCACAGGAACATCCCTGAGTTCCAGTAGTAATTGCCGGCTGCCACAAACTCTTCGGCGCGATTCTGGTTCGGCTTTTCAGTGAAGCGGCGCACGTGCAGCGCGGAATCGTCCTTGGTGTAGTCGCCGGTTTCAATGTAGCCGTAGCCGGTTTCGGCGCGGGTGGGTTCAATGCCCAGCACCACCATGTTGTCGCCAACCGCCGCCAGGGCGATGCCTTTTTGCAGCGCCTTCAGAAACCGCGGCTCGTCGGCGATGACGTGATCGGAAGGAAAAACGCCCAGGATCGCATTGGGGTTTTGTCTTTCGATGAGAAACGCCGCCAGCCCGCACGCGGGAGCAGTATTACGCGCCACCGGCTCCTGCACAATCTGCTCGGCGGGCAGTCCCGGTAACTGATCGGCGATCTCGTGGGCCAGAAACTCGTTGGTAATGATCCACGTCTTTTCCAGCTTGGCCAGCGGCTTCAGGCGCTCCACCGTCTGCTGAATCATGGAACGCTCCCCGTCGAGCGCCAGCACCTGCTTGGCGCGGGCGCGGCGTGAGCGGGGCCAGAAGCGGGTGCCGCTGCCGCCGGCGAGAATCACAGGGCGAAAATCGATTGACTTCGACATTGAAGACACATCCTACCGGACCAGCGCCATGTTTGCACAGTGCGCGTATCACTTTTTGCCGGTGGGTTGATCTGAAAGGGGATGAGCAGCGGCGGATTCTCCATCGCCGCTGCTCAAAACCGCGCACGGCGTAAGGGGCTGGCTCGGCCGATCTATTTCAGGTTGGTCAGGAACTCGCCCATGCGCCGCACGCCTTCATCGATGTTCTGCTTGGTCACCGGATACGAAATGCGGATGTGCTCCGCAGTGCCAAAGGCCTCGCCAGGCACGGTCACCACATGGGCCTCATGCAGCAGCCGCGTCGCCAGTTCCGTGGCCGAGCGGATCCCGCCCTTCCCAATGAAGGCGCCGATATTGGGGTACACGTAGAATGCACCTTCGGGTTTGGTGCAAGTGACGCCGGGGATCGTGGTCAATTGAGCGAGCATATAGTCGCGCAGTTCAATAAACTCCGCGCGGAACTCGCACACGCACTCCTGCGAGCCGCTCAGCGCGGCGATGGCGGCCTTCTGCACCATGCTGGCGGCGTTGGATGTGGATTGCGACTGTAGCTTGCTGAGGTTGGCCACCACCGGCTTCGAGGCCAGCGCAAAACCCGCGCGCCATCCGGTCATGGAATACGTCTTCGAGAGCGAGCCGAGAATCACCAGGTGCTCCTTGGCCCAGGTAAACGAGCCGCCGGAGACCGGCTTGCCGGCGTAGTTCAGATACACATAGCACTCGTCGAGAAGCAGAAAAATGCCGCGCTCGTGCGCCAGGTGGACGATGCGCTCCAAATCCTCCGCCGAAACCACCGAGCCGGCCGGGTTCGACGGCGAGTTGAGAATAATCGCCTTGGTGCGCGGCGTAATGGCCTTCTCAATCGCGTCAGCCGTGATGCGGAAGCTTTCTGCCTCGCTAGTCTCAAGAAACACCACTTTGCCGCCGGCGTACTGGATGATGTCTTTGAAGCTCACCCAATACGGCACCGGCAGAATCACTTCGTCGCCGTGATCCACCAGCACCTGGATGGTGTTGAACAGCGCCAGCTTGCCGCCGGTGGTGAAGATGGCCTCGTCCAGCGAGTAGTCCGAGCCGAAGTCGCACGCGTGGCGCTCGACGATGGCTTTGCGCACGTCGGGAATGCCCGGCACCACGGTGTAGCGCGTGAAATTGGCGTCAATGGCGGCGATGGCCGCGTCCTTGATGTGCCGCGGGGTGGGGAAATGGGGCTCGCCGGCGCCAAAATCCACCAGGTTCGCGCCTTGCGCGCGGAGTTTTGCGGCCTCGGCGGCCACAGCCATGGTTGCGGAAACTTCAATCCGCCCAATTCGATCGGCAAAAACTTTGGTAGGACTTAAGACGGTCATGATGTCTCTTATCTTTACAGATTTCCGCGCCAAGGTCCAAGCCCGCGTCCAAATCATTTTGCCTTGCTGCGAGCAACCAGGCCAGTCAGCCGTCTTGAACCGTTGTGGTCCTAAGTGCTATACTTGTCGAGTGAAGGCAACCTGTCGCGGCACGCTCCGTGTGCAGCCCAGCCGTTCATGATGCGCTTTGTAGCAGGGCGCGAATTCGCAAGCTGCGGAAAACGTGCCCCGCATGAACTCCCGAACGCTTTGTAACCGGGCACGACTTCAGTCGCGCCGCAAAGGCCACAAAAAGAGGTCGGGCTTTAGCCCCTGCGGCAATCTGGATCGAGGTCGTCAGCCACGCGGGTCAAAGAGAAAGCCAACGGTAATTCCAGCGGCCTGCATTTTGCTCCGGGAAGAGGGACCTGGCAAACATCAAGCCCGAAGAGCTGCGAAGCTTCCGCAAGGCCGCAAAAATCTAGCTCGGCTATAGCGAAGAAGAACTGACGGCAATCGTCAAGCAGAAAGCTCTCATTGAGATTGGGCAATCAAAGAAAGGAGCGGAACATGGCAAAGGCATATAAAAGCGAAGCATTCGCGGCGTTGCACGAAAGCATGTCTGACTTGCATCAGGTTGGCGCCATCGACAGCAGAACCATGCGTGAATTCGATCGCGCCTGTCTTACGCCGGTCGTGAAACTGTCTCCGGCCGCCATTCGGCGCATCCGGGCGAAAGCAGCTGTAAGTCAGGCAGTTTTTGCGGCACATCTGAACGTGACCACAGGAATCGTCAGCAAATGGGAACGGGGCGAAAAGCAGCCGCGTGGCCCCGCCGCCAAATTGTTAACCCTCGCCGCCAAACACGGCATCGCCGCCATTGCTTAACGCGGAGCTGGCAGTCAACACGAGAGACGGGTGGCCCGCGTTTCAATTCCCAAAGACAAAATGGGGCGTCCCGGTCTGGATTTTCACGCCGGGGGCGCCCGCCGATGAGACTGCGGGAACGAATGGGGCACCCCACATACTTGATCGGGCCAAGGTCAGCGCGCCTCACAAAACGAAGGAGGTCTACGCTTCATGAGGGGATTTGTCGCACTGATGCTTCTGATTGCACTACCCGTTCTGAGCCAAAGCAACAGCGGCGAACTGCGCCTGAAAGTCGCAGACTCCTCAGGTCTCGGTGTGAAGGCATCCATCCAGATCGTCTGCAGTGCCAACCAATATCGCAAAACGTTCCTCACCAGCGATCACGGAGACCTCTTCGTGGAGCGGATGCCTTACGGCATTTATAAGCTTGAAATCGAAGTGCCCAACTTCGCTCCTCAAGTTAAGTGGGCAGAGATCCGCTCCGCTCTCCCCACCGAATACAAAATCCAGCTTGCGTTGGCAAAAGTGAACCAATCTGTCACGGTAAGCGCGGTGAATACGCTCATTGACCCCGATCAGGCGGGCTCTGTCACCCAGATAGGAGCCAGCTTCATTCAGGACCGGCTCGGCTCGGTTCCGGGGCGTGATCTGCAAGACCTCGTCAATTCACAGCCCGGCTGGCTCTACGAGGGCAACGCCGTCCTCCATCCCCGGGGTTCGGAATACCAGACCCAGTTTGTCGTCGATGGCATACCGCTCACGGATAACCGTTCGCCCAGCTTCGGCCCGGAGATTGAAGCCGACGATGTCGTATCCATGACCATCTTTACCGCCGGCATCCCCGCCGAATACGGCCGGAAAATGGGTGGAGTGGTGGAACTGAACACTCTGCAGGATGTTCAAACCGGCTTCCACGGCCAGGTGGTCTTTTCCGGCGGCAGCTTCGGCTCGGGTGGGGCATTCGCAAAGGGCCAGTCTCCCTGGGGCAAGAATACGTTTGGCGGCAGCGTAAGCAGCAGCACCACAGGACACTACTTGAACCCTGTCGTGCCGCAGAACTATTCCAACACCGGCACCCTGGGCGATTTTTCGCTCGACTACGCGCGCGATCTAACCGCGAACGACCGGCTCAAATTCACGGTTCGCCACGAGCTGGCCCGCTACGACATCCCCAACGAGATGGTTCAGCAGCAAGCCGGCCAGCGCCAGAACGCCGACAACGTTGAAACCATCGGCACCGCGTCTTACCAGCACATCGTCTCCCCCGCGGCCACCACCGATCTGCACGGAATGGTACGCGACAACGCGAACGACTTTTACTCCAACCCCGAGTCCACGCCCATCGAACTTCTGCAGCATAACTGGTTTCGCGAGGGCTACTTCAAGGCTGGAGTCACCGTCGATCATGGGCGCTCCGAGTGGAAGGCCGGCGTTGAGTCCGACAACATCTTTCTTAACGAGATGTTGAACTACAACATCACCGATCCCACGCAGTTCGATCCCGGCTCGCCTGCGACCTTCGCCTATCGGGCAAGCCGTCCCGACCTGGAACAGTCGGGCTTCCTGCAGGACCTGATCCGCCTGCACAACTGGAACATCAACGCCGGTATGCGCTGGGACCACTATCAGTTGCTTCTGAACCGGCAGGCCGTTGAGCCCCGTTTTGCTGTCTCCCACTACTTTCAAAAGTCAAACACCGTGATTCACTTCTCTTACGATCGGGTCTTTCAAACCCCTTCGTTTGAGAACATCCTGCTCTCCAGCTCTGCTTCGGTCGCATCCATCGATCCCGCCGGCTTTCTCCGCCTGCCCGTCCAGCCTTCGCAAGGCGACTATTACGAAGCCGGCCTCACCCAGGTCTTCTTCCACAATGCAAAGCTGGGAGGCAATTACTTCCGGCGTTTTGTCTCCAACTATGCCGACGACAGCCAGATCGAAAACACCACCATCAGCTTCCCCATCGCCTTCCGCAAGGCAATTCTCTATGGCTTTGAAGGCAAGCTGGAAATTCCCGAGTGGCATCGCTTGTCCGGCTTTGCCAGTTACTCTTACATCGTCGGGAACGCCTGGTTCCCCGTCATCGGCGGACTTTTCTTCGGCTCCGGCGCAAGCCAGGCCGCTTCGCAGTTGACTGGTCACTCTCCGGACTCTCAAGATCAACGCAACACCTTCCGCGGCCGCGTTCGTTATCAGGCAACGCCACGCATCTTTGCCACCTTCGGCGCGCAGTTCGATTCTGGCTTGCCTTTCGACTTCGACGGCGACCCCTCGACCGTGCTGGCCGAGTATGGGCAGCAGGTTCTCAATCGCATCAACTTCAGTCGCGGTCGCATCTATCCCGCATTTCAGGCCAACGCCTCCGCGGGCGCCAACGTCTACCAATCGGATCGAGTGAGAGTACGCTTCCAGGCGGACGGCCAGAACCTGAATAACATCCTGAACGTGATCGATTTCGGCGGCCTGTTCTCAGGCAATGCGATTGGCCCGTCGAGAAGCTTCTCTTTGCGCATGACAACGGACTTCTGATTGTCAAGCACAAGAGAAGGCTTCGACGATTTCATACGCCGGGTGTCCGATGCGTTTCCTGGCCCTTCGAAGAGTCTCGTTCGCCCCGTCGGACGATCCGGGAACGCAGAATGTCCGGATCGTCGATCAGTACGGAGTCTCCACCGACGCCCGCTCCGGCATCGTCAACGACCCCAACCGCGATGACGATCTCGAATACATCGTCCGCCTCATCGGCCAGGTGGTCACAGTCTCGCTGCAGACAGTCAAGCTAGTCGCGGAACTCTCCTTACTGAGCATCGATCAGGCCTGACAGCCCGTGGCGAAAGTCATGTTTTGAAAGGGCACGACTTTAGTCGTGCCGCAAACGGTTGATAAAGAACAATGGGCTTTAGCCCCTGAGGATGTTTTTAGGGAATCTAGACTTTCACCACAGGCTGCCAAGGCCGCACCATCGAAATTCGTTGCGTGTAATTATCGTGCGTCGGCGCACAATGGGCTTATCAAGGGGCGGTAGCTGAGCGAACGAAAAGCGAAATCGGAGCTGCGACCCACCCACCCCCTCTCCAAAAATGCTCATTTCCGGGCTGCGCTTTCGGCGAGAAAAAGATGGAAGTCTTTTAGGATCAAGCACTTTCAGGGCAGAACAACAAGACACCCTATTGACAAAATGGCGAACAGAGACCCCTGAAAATCGCCTTTTTATGGGTCAAATCGATCATTTTGCACGATGTTTTTGCCGAAATCAGGAGCCAAAATCGCTCCGAACCCAGGAGGCAACCACGCGCAGCATCACCGCACCGGGTGGGAGACCAAGGACCCCCTGCTGAATGCCTCCGCGCTGCAGTTAATTGGCCCGGAAGCGGTACGTGAAGCCCAGGTAGGCCAGCGTCAGTGGAGCGCCGTGGCCGTTCCTGGTCATTACCTCGCCGGGGAAAAGGTGGCCCACACCGATATTCGCCACCATGTACTTGCGCAGAACATATTTCGCGGAAGCATCGAATTCGGCGCCGATGTCGTC
>Ga0302326_10034009_pt1 | contig 10109 bp, 7 predicted proteins | sample Palsa_T0_3_FD_202264 | JGI IMG/M metagenome (GOLD analysis project Ga0302326, IMG submission 202264) | Peat permafrost microbial communities from Stordalen Mire near Abisko, Sweden - Palsa_T0_3 | ecosystem: Environmental > Terrestrial > Soil > Palsa > Peat permafrost | place: Sweden: Abisko...
GATGCTGGAGGAGGGCATCAACGAGGCGGGGTCACTGTGCTCCTGGATCGCGGCCGGCACGGCCTACAGCAACGTCGGCATCAACATGGTGCCCTTCTACACCTTCTACTCCATGTTCGGATTCCAACGGGTCGGCGATTTCATCTGGGCGGCGGGTGACATTCAGGCGCGCGGCTTTTTGATTGGCGCGACCGCCGGCCGCACGACGCTCGCGGGTGAGGGGCTGCAGCATCAGGACGGTCACAGTCAGCTCGTTGCGACCACCGTGCCCAATTGCGTGGCCTACGATCCGGCCTATGCCTATGAACTCGCGGTGATCATCCACGACGGCTTGCGCCGCATGTTCGTCGAGCAGCAAAGCATTTTTTATTACATCACCTGCATGAATGAGAACTATGTGCAGCCGCCGATACCGCCAGGCGTGCATGCGGGAATTCTCAAAGGAATGTATCTGCTGCAGATAGGAGGTCGCGGTCGCGTGCGGGCGACACTGCTCGGATCGGGCTCGATTCTGCGCGAGTGCCTCGCGGCAGCCGCCCTTCTGGAGCGCGATTATAAGGTGCCCGTGGATGTCTTCTCGGTGACGAGCTTCAGCGAGCTGCGGCGCGAGGCGCTCGCCTGCGAGCGCTGGAATTTGCTGCATCCGGGGGAAACCGCGCGTGTGCCACACGTCAAGGAATGCCTTGCGGCGCGCGACGGGCCGATCGTCGCCGCGACCGACTACATGCGCACGGTGCCGGATCTCATCCGCCAGTGGGCGGGGCCCCGCTACATCACATTGGGCACCGACGGCTACGGCCGCTCGGATTCCCGCGCGGCGCTGCGCAAGCACTTCGAAGTCGACAGCAACTTCATCGTCTTCGTCGCTTTGAAGGCGCTCGCCGACGAGGGCAAGATCGACGGCGCGACGTTGAGCGCCGCCATGACGAAGCTCGGTATCAATCCGGCGAGCCCGGATCCCTGGACGATCTGAAGGGTCGAGGCGTCATGGCTCGTGAAGTTGAAGTGCGCGTGCCCAACATGGGCGACTTCAAAGACGTCGCCGTCATCGATGTGCTGGTCAAACCCGGTGACAGCATCGAAGCCGAAGCGCCTCTCGTCACCCTCGAAACCGAGAAGGCCGCGATGGATGTGCCTTCGACGGTCGCGGGCATCATCCAAAAAGTTCACGTCTCAAAGACGAGTAAGGTCTCCCCGGGGGACCTCCTGGTCACGGTGCGCTCTGAATCGGCGGCCGAGACGCCCGCTGCCGCGCCGTCGCCGCCACCGGCTGAGACTGCGCCGCCGCCGCCTGCGGCTGTTGCCGCTGAACCTGCAGCCGTTGCCGCGCCACTCCCGGCCGCAGGCGATGCGCGTGCGCCGCAACTTGCTCCCACCTTCAACGAACTGGGATTTTCGAAGGCGCACGCCAGTCCCTCGGTACGCAAGCTTGCGCGCGAGCTCGGAGTTGATCTTTCTCAGCTGCGCGGCACGGCCGGAAAGTCGCGCATCAGCCATGACGACGTCAAGGCATACGTCAAAAAGATGCTGAGCGGCTCGGCGCCGGCGGCGGCGGCGAGCGCCAATCCGGCGTGGCCCACGGTAGCGGTGATCGACTTCAGTCAGTTCGGAGCCGTCGAGTCCCAGCCCCTGTCCCGCATCCAGCGCATCTCCGGGCCGCGGCTGCAGGCGAGCTGGGTGAATATTCCGCACGTCACTCAATTCGAGCAGGCGGATGTGACGGATCTGGAGGATGTGCGCACCAAGCTGCGACAGAAGGCCCTGACGGAGGGCATCAAGCTTTCGATCCTCGCATTCGTGATCCGCGCCTGCGTACGCGCGCTCAAGGAGTTTCCGCGCTTCAATGCTTCGCTCGATGCCCGCGGCGAGAATCTGATCCTGAAAAAATATATCAACATTGGATTTGCCGCCGACACGCCGAACGGTCTTGTGGTGCCGGTACTGCGCGAGGTCGAACACAAGGATATCTACGAGATCGCGCGACTCGTCGCGGCGCTCGCCGAAAAAGCGCGCACCGGCCGACTCAAAGCCGCGGAAATGCAGGGCGGCTCATTCACGATCTCAAGTCTCGGCGGCATCGGCGGGACGGCTTTCACGCCCATCATCAATGCGCCCGAGGTTGCAATTCTCGGCGTGTCGCGCAATTCCATGCAGCCCGTATATCGCGATGGCAGCTTCGTGCCCCGCATGCTGTTGCCACTGTCTCTTTCCTACGATCATCGCGTGATCGACGGCGCAAGCGCCGCACGCTTCACGAGCTATCTTGCGCAAAGCCTCGCAGAGCCGCGCGGCCTCGTCGAGGCGGTGCCTTGAGCCGAGTCGACCTTGCCGTTCCGGATCTGGGTGGCTTCAAGGACATAGAGGTCATCGATGTGCTCGTGCATCCGGGCGACAGCATCGAGGTCGATGCGCCGCTGATCACGCTCGAGACGGAAAAGGCGTCCATGGACGTCCCGGCCACCACCGCGGGCAGGATCGTCGAAGTCCTTGTCAAACGCGGCGACAAAGTATCAAGCGGCACGCTGATCGCGCGTATTGAGGCTGCGAGCCCGGCGCCCGCTCGCGCATCGAGTGCGCCTCCACTTCAGACGCGCACCGAACCGGATGGCGATACGGTGCTGATGCCTCCTGCGAGGGTCACAAGCGAATCCGCACAGGCCGAACAAGCCGACAGCTCCACGCAGCTGCTGGTGCTGGGCGCCGGCCCGGGCGGTTACACGGCCGCGTTTCGCGCCGCTGACCTCGGCATGAAGGTGACGCTCGTTGAGCGTTCGGAAAGGCTGGGCGGCGTGTGTCTCAACGTCGGATGCATTCCGTCGAAGGCGCTGCTGCACGCGGCCAAGGTCATCGAAGACGCCGCGGCGATGAGCGCGCATGGCATAGCGTTTGGGAAGCCGACGATTGACCTTGCGCGCCTGCGCGCCTGGCAAGCCGCCATCATCAAAAAACTGACGAGCGGTTTGAAGATCCTCGCCAAGCAACGCAAGGTCGAGGTCGTGCAGGGCAGCGGCCGCTTTGTAAGTCCCCATGTCCTCGAAGTGACGGGTGAAAACGGGCGCACGCGGATCCGTTTCGAGCAGTGCATCATCGCGGCCGGGTCCGAGGCGATGCACTTGCCCGGGATGCCGGATGATCCGCGCGTGATGGACTCGACGGACGCGCTCGAGTTGCCCGAATCCACGGGCAGGCTTCTCATCATCGGCGGCGGCATCATCGGGCTTGAAATGGCCTGTGTGTACGACGCGCTCGGCAGCCGCGTGAGTGTCGTTGAGCTCACGCCGCAGCTCATGCCCGGATGCGATGCGGATCTCGTGCGGCCGCTGGAGAAGCGGGTTCGCAAGCGCTACGAGGCGATTCTCACCGCGACCAAAGTCACAGGAGTTGAGGCGCTGCCTGAGGGATTGCGCGCCACATTCGCGGGCGAGAAGGCGCCGGCACCCGAGCTCTTTGATAGGGTCTTGGTCGCAGTCGGGCGCGTGCCGAACGGTGCAGCGATTGGCGCGGAAGCGGCCGGTGTCATCGTGTCCGAGCGTGGCTTCATACCGGTCGACAAGCAACTGCGTACCAACGTGCCACATATATTTGCGGTCGGCGACATTGCGGGTGCGCCGATGCTGGCTCACAAAGCGAGTCACGAGGCGAAGACCGCCGCTGAAGTCGCTGCGGGTCACAAAGCATCATTTGACGCGCGCGTCATCCCTTCCGTTGCCTACACCGATCCTGAGATTGCCTGGGCGGGCTTAACGGAAATTGAGGCGCGGGAGGAAGGCATCGCCTTCAAGAAGGGGCTCTTTCCGTGGGCAGCGAGCGGCCGGTCGCTGTCGATCGGCAGGGATGAGGGATTTACCAAACTCCTCTTTGATCCCCAAACGCGTCAAATATTAGGCGGCGGTATTGTTGGCACCAACGCCGGTGAACTCATCAGCGAGGTGGCGCTTGCCATCGAGATGGGGGCCGATGCTGCTGACATCAGCCTGACGGTTCATCCGCACCCCACCCTGTCGGAAACTGTGGCCTTCGCGGCCGAAGCGGTCGAAGGCACGCTCACGGATCTGTACATTCCGAAAAAGTAGCGGGACGTTTGCCCGCTCCGGCAGTGCGCGCGCAAAAAGGAGTCAGTGCGGGAACGGCGCATGCCGACGCCCGCCGCCGGTATTTTAACCGCCAGAAAAATCCCGCCTTCTAGCCCACTGGGCGCGCCGCGGCCGTACGCGCAGCCAAGGCCATCGCTATGATCGCCGAGCCGCCGAAGACCATGTTGATACCCAGTAGCAGCCCGAGTGCCCAGGCCGCCGTGCCGGGAAGCCCGAGGAATATGATGGCGGCCAACACCAAGTCCACTACGCCGCTTAGCAGCATCAGGCCCCAGCGTCCCGAGAGCTCGCGCCTATGCTCGAGGGCGTAAAAGATTGACGCGACGCCTTCGATCACAAAAAACACGGTCAGTATCAGCGTGAGCGACACGACCCCGCTGAGTGGCCACGCCAGCAGAACTATTCCGGCCGCGATGCCGAGGATCGCGGAGAGCAACGACCACCACAGTCCGGGCGCCCGACGCATCCTGAATGTCGCGATCAAGCCCACTATCCCGCTCAGGAGCAGAAGCCAACCCACGAAGATCGTGGCCGCAATGCTTGCGATCAGCGGTAGCAAAATCGCCGCGAAACCCAGGCAAAGGAGGACTATTCCCTCGACCAGAAAGAGCAGCCAGTGCGCGTGCAGTGAAGTCGATACCGCAGCCTGAATTCGATTGATATCGGATGGGATTGTCGACATGGCGCATCTCCTTGATTCTTTGCCGGCAAGCATAGGCCCACGGGCGCACGGTTGGCAAAGGTCGGCGCATCTGAGGCGAAAATGGCATATAACGGCCTAGCAGAATTGCGCTACGGTCCTGTGACGACCCCTTTTTTCGGCGATATCCGCACCCCGATTACGGGCCAAACTCGAACTCGAGCAACTCGATTGGATTGCCGCCGACATTCGAGATCTCGTGTAGCTCCTTGTCCGGTCCGACACAGAGGTAGTCAGCCTCGGAGACCAAACGGGACCTGCTTGGGTCTGTCAAACTCGGACGCTGGACAGGATTACGTCACAACCGGCGTATGTTCATTTGAAATGAAAAGGGAGTCACCTGCGTTCGTCGGCTGATTGATGCTGTCGCGATTTCCGCTAGCATTGTCCGCGCTCGTGCGTCGATAGCCTCGACAATGCTAAACAAGGAAGCAGCTGTGATTCATCATTGGAAGGCCGCCTTGGCCGCCGCCGGAATTGGATTCGTGTGTAGCGTCTCGTCGATTGCCGCAGGTGACGATCAGACGCCACTCGTCAAGTTGCTGAGCGATCCGACAGAACAACAGCACGTAATAAGCGTTGCCGGACGTTCGACTGTGATCCTTCAGAATCCATGTGCCACGGCCCAATACACCTTGGAAAAAAAGATCTCTATCTATAAGCAGCCGTTATTTGATAGTACCGGCAAGCTTATCGATGGAGCATGGAAGCACGTTGTTGATGAGGAGGGTTGCGGCGTTACGAGGGTTCTGAATGTCCTGGTGCTTGCACAGGGACCAAACATCGTTGCAGTTGTGCCGCTTCTTCCCGGAACTACTCATGCGGATGCGATACTGCAAAAGGACGCCGTGAAATTTGCTGTGCAGGCCGCAGCAACGGTATCTGGCGGGCGCGAGGCAAACTGTCAGATTGGATACGTCGCGGACACCGAATTTGTTGAGCGAGAAAGTACGACGTTAGAGGGCGCCAAAGGGCCATCGTGGCGCGAGTTATGGACGTTGGTTTCGTGCACCCACAAGCTGCAAATACCGGTCCACTTTATTCCAGACTCCACGGGAACATCGATCTCTGCTGGGCCCAATACAGCGATCAAGGTTATTCCCTTGGCAGGAGCCAACCAATGATCATCAAATTTGTGCCGCCCACGCTCGAGCTGCAAATCAAATGATTGGGAGCCGCCTGTCGGCAAGGTCAGGTTTCAGGCACCAAGACCCATAGAGTTATCGGCGCCGTCATTTGGCAACGAGGCCGCTCAAGTAAGCTTGAGCGCGCGCTTCAGGCCCCGAACTTGCCGCTCAGGACGACCGGTTGAGGGACGCGCAGCGCTCAATACGGTCAGCTGCTTCGCGGATGCCACCCAGCTTGCTCATGGAGTCGGCGACACGCCGCGCCGATTGGCGATAGCTCGGTTCGGTCAATACCTGCTGCACTTTGGCGCTGAAATCACCCACGTCGATTCGCTTCTCGCCATCCGCGCCGTTTGTTGGCAGTACAATTTCGCCGGCGCCCAGCGCCATCACGCGCCGCGCATTGCCTTCACGCTCTGTGATGGTCGGGATAATGACCGCGGGAGTGCCGGCCAGCAGGCCCATCATCACCGACCCGTGGCCGCCATTATGCACCATGAGATCGCAGCGCTCGGCCATCGCACGGCCGGGCAGATAAGCGGCGTGGTGAAAGTTCGACGGCAAGGGAGCCAATTCAGACGGCAGTTCTTGGTAGCCCGTGGTCAGCACAACCTGCATCCGGGTGTCGCCGAACGCGGCAATTGCCGAACGGATCACGACGATCGAGTCCAGGGCCGTGGCGACGCTGCCAGGCGTGGTGGGCGGAGCGTGGCGATGCTTAGTCGCCTGTTCGTGGGCTTACAGTCCGCCGTGCAGGCGTCCGAACGTCTTCGCAAGCATCAGCGACATGAGTAGGACGCCGGCTCCGAGTGTGAGCACGTGTGTCGTCTTCCGCAGGTCGAAGCTTCCGACGCGACAGATGAGCAGGTAGGCGACGGCGAGGTTGAACAGGCCCCAGAGGACATTGATAGTCGAGGAGGACAAGCCTTGGCCGGGTGGCGATGCGAAAGGGCTTTGAAAGGCATTGCCCGAGATTCCATTGACAAGATGGGGCACCGTATTGGCTAGAAATGCGCCCCCGAAGAAATAGGCGATGTAGTGATACCAGCGCATGGCGACATCCCTTCCAATTTCGGGCGCAATTCTACCAGATAGCTTTTCCAGGCCGGACGCTCGGGACGTTTACGTCTCCACCCACGTTTAGCTCTTTGAAATGCAACCGGACCTTCAGGTTCGTAGGTTGACACTCGTGGCTCCGGCATGTCAGCTGCGATTCGCGCTTCCCTGCGGATTCCTCTTCCGCAGATTTGCCCCTTCACGTGCCTATTGTCGCTATGAGTGTCAAAGTCCCGGTGGAACCAATGCTGTACATCGAGACGTCGTTCGAGCCGGAATTCGTCACATAGGCGAACTGTCCCGACGGATGTATGGCTATCGAGGTAGGAGACAGCCCCGCCGCGGTCATACCTATCAGTGTTAAGGATCCGGTAATACTGTTGATGGCGTACATCGAGACATCGTTCGAGCCGGAATTCGTCACGTAGGCGAACTTGCCCGCAGGATCCACGGCTACGGAGACAGGGTCTGTTCCCGCGGCGATCGTCCCCATGGATGTTAAGGCCCCGGTCGTGGCGTCGATGGTGTACATCGAGACATCGTTCGAGCCGGAATTCGTCACGTAGGCGAACTTGCCCGCAGGATCCACGGCTACGGAGACAGGGTCCGCTCCCGCAGCAATCGTCCCTATCGACGCTAAGGCACCAGTCGTGGCGTTGATCGCGTACATGGACAAGCTGCCGGCCGACCCGGGCGTGGCGTTAGCCGTCGCCACGTAAACGAACTTGCCGGCAGGATCCACGGCTACGTAGATAGGGACTCCTCCAGCGGCGGCGATCGTCCCTATGGACGTTAAGGCACCGGTCGTGGCGTCGATGGTGTACATCGCGACGTTGTATGGGTTACCAGCGCCGCCAGCACCAGTCACCACATAAGCGAACTTGCCGGACGGATCCAGGACCATCGACGAGGGAAAGCACAATCCCGGACAACTTCCGTTTATCGTTCCTGTGGAAGTTAAGGCCCCGGTCGTGGCGTCGATGCTGTACATCTCGACGCTGCCATCCCCATCATCCCAGGGATCCCCCGAATTTGTCACATACGCGAACTTGCCAGAAGGAGCTACGCTCACGGACCCGGCATAGTCACCGTAGCCGTATGTCGGCACCGGTCGTCCAATGGACGCTAGCGCCCCGGTAGTGGAGTTGATCGTGTACATGGACACATAGCCACTAACACCGCCATCGCAGCCGCCATTCAGTACATAGGCGAACTTTCCGGCGGGGTCCACAGCGATTGATTGCGGATCAACTGCTCCTGTCGTTATGGTGAAGGTCAACGAGTTCGAGTTACCCCCGCCGGGTGCAGGATTGAAGACCGTAACCACCGCTGTCCCGGCTGTGGCAATGTCACTCGCCGAAATCTGCGCAGTGACCCAGTTACCGCTGCCATTAGTGGTCGGCCGGTCGCTGCCGTTCCAGCGCACGACTGAACCCGTAGCAAAATCTGTTTGCCCAATTACCGTCAATTGATTATCTACTACATCAACGAACTGTTCTCCTGCGGGAGCGCAGCTCGGAGACAGAGCACTGATCGTCGGGACGGGGTTGGGACTGGATCCACTGGATGCGGGCTGATTGATCGATGACTGACTCGTGCCGCCACCGCAGGCGCACAGCGACAGCGATATCAATGTGGCGAGGATGCGGAGTTGCTCTGTATTCATTCTGGTGGCCTTAGGAGTCGTTGGTGAACGACCTCGCGCAGAGTTGTTTTCGCACCGGGCTGTGGTATGAGCGGAGCTTTCCCATGGACCACTCCCGCTCTGACGGACGTGAAGGCCGCGTCTCCACAACCGCGGCGGATCGTGCCGCGGGTTCAAGCGCGACTAAATCACCCGCGTCTCCTCAATCGATCCAACGTTTCTCCTCTGGCATGTCTTTGAAATGCCTGAAACTTTCCCTTACTTCCGCCCAAACCTAGCGGAGGTGGCAGAATCGCTGCACTGGCTTACGGCAAACACCCAGCCCCGAGGTGCGTATGTCTTTCGAGACGTCAGCTGTTCGACGTTTTGACGGATTCGAGCTGGACATGGCCGCGCACGAGCTGCGCAGGCAGGGAACACGAATCCGGCTACAGGAACAACCCTTCCAGATTCTCAGCCTGCTGCTCGAGCACGCCGGTCAGGTCGTGACACGCGAGGAGCTGCGTCGCAAGGTCTGGCCTTCCAGCGTCTATGTCGACTTCGACCACGGCCTAAACAATGCCATCGCGCGGCTGCGCGACTCGCTGGGTGACGACCGGGAGTCGCCCCGTTATATCGAGACGCTGCCCCGCATCGGCTATCGCTTCGTCTGCCAAGTGGACGAGACGGCAGGCCCGCCGGCGCACAATGACGGGCGCACCGCGAACGATGCTCTCGCGGTCCTCGCGGCCCCTTCACCGGTCAGTACAGTTAGCGGGTGGGGTCGCAGACCGCGCCTGCTGATGGGCGCCGCGCTCGTACTGCTGGGCGCGGTGGCTGTGCTGCTGATCGTCTGGGCGAAACATTGGTGGTCGCCGCCGGCGCCGTCCGGATCAGCCCTGGCGGATCCTTCACTGGCCGTATTGCCATTCGCCAATTTAGGTTCTGACAAGGAAAACGAGTACTTTGCCGATGGTCTCACGGAAGCGCTCGTCACTAAGCTTGCCGCCATACATGGGCTGAAGGTCGTGGCCCGAACCTCGTCTTATCGCTTCAAGGGCAGCCAGGAATCCGCGGGTTCGATTGCACAGGCACTGCATGTGAATCACCTGCTCGAGGGGAGCGTGAGCCGCGCGGGCACTCAGCTGCGCATCACCGCACAACTGATCGATGCGCGCAGCGATGCGCACGTGTGGTCGCAGACCTTTGATCGCAGAGCGGGAGATATCTTTAAAATACAGGACGAGATCGCTTTCGCGGTGGCGGCCGCACTCAAGGTTTCGCTGCTTGATACCGACGAGTATCGCATCCGCAGTCACGGCACCAGCGATCCGGAGGCATATCGACTGTATCTGATCGCACAGTCGCACCTGCTCGGGCGCACGCGCCCGGCCGACCCGGCACTGGCCAAGCGTGCCCTGGATGCCGCGCTGGCGCGCGACCCGAAGTTCGTCGCGGCGCACGCGGCGCTGTCCCGCTACTACTTCCAGCGCGCCTGGACCAAGCTC
>Ga0302326_10034010_pt1 | contig 10109 bp, 5 predicted proteins | sample Palsa_T0_3_FD_202264 | JGI IMG/M metagenome (GOLD analysis project Ga0302326, IMG submission 202264) | Peat permafrost microbial communities from Stordalen Mire near Abisko, Sweden - Palsa_T0_3 | ecosystem: Environmental > Terrestrial > Soil > Palsa > Peat permafrost | place: Sweden: Abisko...
CCGTCCCTCAAATCAGCGGCCAGGTAGAACTCATGCCCACCGTCGATGTTCGCGGCACCGACGCCGCGAGAGCAAAGGGGGTTGCCCATGTTTCGGTTCTGGTTGCGCTCATTTCTTCACCAGCTACGGCGGGCTGGTGGGCGGCACCGGCAACACCATCAGCGGTCCGGGCGCCTCGGTGCTCGGCGGCCAGAACAACACGGCGTCCGGCTCGGCCGCCGCGGTGCTCAGTGGGTACGGAGCCCACGCGTCCGCCATCGACACGGCCATCGCTGGCGGCTACATCAGCACCGCTTTAGGTCAGTACGCCGCGGTGCTCGGCGGCTTCGGCAACACGGCCAGTGGAGAGGATGCCTCGACGAGCGGCGGCGAGTTCAACGATGCCCACGCCGGCACCTCATCGGTGAGCGGCGGCGACCTCAACCTCAGCGACGACTTCGGCGCCTCGATCACCGGCGGGTGTGACAACGTCACCGGCACCGCCACAGCGCTGAGCGGTACCTGTGAGGCCACCGAGACGGTCAGCGGCGGGCTGGACGGCGTGGCGACCGGCCAGCAGAGCTCGGTCAGTGGCGGCGATGCCAATGAGGCCAACGGGACGACCAGCTCGGTCAGCGGCGGTCAGGACAACCGGGCCGATGATTCCTCAGCCGCGGTGCTCGGGGGCTGCTACAACGTCGCCGGTCCCCTGGGCCCGACGCAGTCCACCTGCTCGAGCCCGGCCGAGACCGTGGCCGGCGGTCAGGCCAACATCGCCAGCGGCCTCGACGCCGCCGTCGGCGGCGGGTCCGGGAATGGCGCAACCGGGCCGGACTCGTCGGTGGCCGGTGACGCCATCAACAACGCCGCCGGCGACACCACGTCGATCGCCGGCGGGCAGGGCAACGACGCGGGGGGATTCGTGGTGGGCCAATCGATCGGCGCGTTCAGCTTCATCGGCGGCGGCGACGGGAACGTCACCTCCGGTGACAACAGCGCGATTCTCGGCGGACACAGCGTCATGCTGAGCACCCAGTACGGGACGTACCCATCAGGGTGATGCGCCGCGACCGCGACCGCGATCGCGACGCGCCGGCGCGCGTGCGCTGAAAGGATTCTCTCGTCCGCGGACGGATACGTCACTAACCTCCCGGGGCCTGAACGAGTACTCCTCCCCGGAGCAACGCCTTGCCTGAGCCAGTTCGTCGAGACGGACGGTACATGCCCGGCCTGGACGGGTTGCGCGCGCTCGCCGTTCTCGCGGTCATCGCCTATCACATCGGCTTTTCCTGGGCGCCCGGCGGCCTGCTGGGCGTTGGCGTGTTCTTCACGCTGAGCGGCTACCTGATCACCGACCTGCTGCTGGCCGCGCACGCGGGTGGGCGCATCCATCTCGGCCAGTTCTGGGCGCGACGGGCCCGCCGGCTGCTGCCAGCGTTGTATCTCGTGCTCGTGGTCGTGGTGCTGTGGGTGGCCTTCGGGCCGCGCGACCGCCTCGGCGACATCCGCGGTCAGGCCGGCTCGGCCGTGCTGTACGTCAACAACTGGTGGCAGATCTCCCAGCATCTGTCGTACTTCGCCCGCTTCAGCCCACCGTCGCCGCTCAGCCATCTGTGGTCGCTGGCCGTCGAGGAGCAGTTCTACCTGGTGTGGCCGTTCCTGCTGCTGCTCGGGCTGCGGCTGATCAAGGAGCGCGAGCGGCCGGTGGCGATCCGCCCGCGCCTGGCCGGAGCGACGCTGGTCCTGGCGCTCGCCTCGGCGATCGAGATGGCCGTGCTCTATCACCCGAGCTTCGACAACTCGCGGATCTACTACGGAACCGATACGCGCGCGTTCGGACTGCTCATCGGCGCCGCGCTGGCCATGGTCTGGCCGAGCCGGTCGGTCACCGGACCGGTCAGCCCGGCCGCCCGGCGGATCATCGACGGTCTCGGGCTCGTCGGTCTGCTGGTGATCGTCGCGCTCGTCTGGCGCACCGGTGAGTACTCGGCGTTTCTCTACCGGGGCGGGATGGTCCTGCTGTCGGTGGCCACGGCGCTCGTCGTGGCCGCGGCGGTCCACCCCGCCAGCCGGGTCGCGCGGCGACTTGGCTGGGCGCCGTTGGTCTGGCTGGGTGTCCGCTCCTACGGCATCTACCTCTGGCACGAGCCGATCATCATTCTCACCACTCCGGCCGGGAGCCACGGGATCGACCTCGCTCGTGCCGCCGCACAGGTCGCGGCGAGCATCGTGCTCGCGGCGCTGTCATGGCGGTATCTCGAGGAGCCGATCCGTCACGGCGCGCTGGGGCGGATGTGGTCGGCGGCCCGCGCGGCGAACTGGCGCCCGCGCGCCATGCCGCGCAGCGCGCGCCTCGCGCTGTCGGGCACGGCGGTCATGGTCGTCCTCACCGTCGTCGCGCTGGCCGGCGTGCACCTGCCGCGTCTGGATGACTCGACCTCGGTCCAGGCCGCCACCGGTGCCCCCGATCTCGGTCCGGTGTCGATCACCGAGCGGACGGCATCGGCGGTGGCCGGGAACGGGGGACCGACCGGGCGAGGTGGGGCAGACCCGCCGGGTCCCGGCCACTCGTCGTCGCGAACGGCGTGCCACTCGGTCGCCCACATCGGCGACTCGACCTCCGAGGGCCTCGTCTCCGCCGACTACCTCCCCGACCCGGCCCAGCGGCTGGATGCGCAGTACGCCAGGGTCGGGGTGACCGAGCAGCACCTGGAGATCACCGGTGCCACCTCGATCGTCGAGACGCTCCCCGGGGGGACTGACGCGGCCAAGGTGGCCGAGCGCCTGGTCGCCTCGGGCTACCGGGGCTGCTGGGTGCTGGCGCTGGGTACGAATGACACCGCCGACGTCGCGGTTGGCTCGTCGGTGACCCTGGCGGCCCGCATCCGGCGGATGATGCAGATCATCGGCGACGAGCCGGTCATGTGGGTCAACGTCAAGTCGCTGGTGACGAGTGGGCCCTACGCCGAGAGCAACATGGAGCTGTGGAACGCGGCGCTGACCGACGCCTGCCCCAGCTATCCGAACATGCGCGTGTTCGACTGGGCCTCGGTGGCCGAGAACCGGTGGTTCATCCCGGACGGGATCCACTACTACTCACCGGGCTACGCGGCTCGGGCCCACCTGATCGCCAACGCGCTGGCGCAGGCCTTCCCGGCGGACGGGGCGCCGTCAGGTGGCGGGTGCGTAGTGGAGACGAAGCCGATCTCGGTGCCGGTGCGCGGGATCCCGAAGTGAGGCCCGAGCGGTGGACCGGCGCCAAACGGTTCGCTACGGCAGCGCCTTCACGTCGCCGGTCAGGCTGGCGTCGATGTCCTCGTAGCTGCCCTCGTGGGCGTCGACCGACGTTCCGGGCAGCCGGGCCGAGTAGATCGACCGCGCGCGCAGCAGCCGCGACACGACGGTAGCCTCGGCGACGGCGAGCAGCATCGGGACCATCAGACCGTCGACATGATGGGTCAACTCGAGCAGCAGCACGAGCGCGGCCAGGGGGGCCTGCATGCAGGCGGCGAGGACGGCCGCACCCCCGATGACCGCGAAGCTTCCAAGCGGAGCGCCCGGCCAGATCTGCAGCCAGGCGTCGCCGAGCACTCCTCCGATCACCACGCCGAAGGTCAGCGTCGGGGTGAACAGACCTCCCGGCGCGCCGCTGCCAAGACACGCCGCGGTGGCGAGCGGCTTGAGCACGATGAGCACCGCCATCACGCCGACGGCGAGGCGGCCGACGAGCGCAAGCTGCACGACGCCCTTGCCGTTGCCCAGCACCTGGGGGTAGGCGATCGCCACCACGCCGAGTGCCGTGAACACCAGGATCGGCGCTGCCAGCCGCCGCCAACCAGTCGGGCGAAGCGTGTGTGCGCGCGCGATCAGGTGGATGTAGGCGACGGAGGCCAGTCCGGCGATGGGGCCAACGACCAGGGCCCAGACGATCTGCGAGGCGTGTACGTGGTACTCGGGAACGATGTAGGTGGCGCGCGTGGGCAGCGCCACCCAGGAGACCGCGGTGGCGATCAGCGCGGTCACCAGGGCCGGGAGCACCAGCGGCAGACTGATGCTGCCGAGCAGCACCTCAAGCGCGAACAGCGCACCGCCGAGGGGGACGTTGTACACCGCCGCCATGCCGGCGCCCGCACCCGAGGCCACGAGGAGGCGACGTTGCCAGACCGGCAGCTGCGCCCAGTCGCTCAGGGCGCTGGCGACCGATGCGCCAACCTGCTGGGGCGCACCCTCGCGGCCAAGCGACGCGCCGAGTCCCACGATGACGATCGACTCCACCGCGCGCGCGAAGCTGGCCAGCAGCGACATCCGTCCCGCCCGCAGCCAGAGGGCCTCGGACACGTCGCTTACCCCGCCGAGCCGCGCCAGGCCGACCGCGCCGATGCCGGCGACGACACCGCCGACGGCCAGCACGAGCACGAGCCGGGCGTCACTCGCCCGTTCGGTGGCCTGTAGGAAATCGTTGCCCGACCTGTAGGACCACGCGAGATGCTGGACGGCGTGCAGGAGTCCAACCAGGGCCGCCGCGCCCAACCCGGCCGTCACTCCGATCACCACCACCAGCAGCCAGAAGCGCGGTCGGTAGCTGGCCACGATCCCGCGGCCGGGCACGTTGGGCTGACCGGATGCCAGGGGCATTCCCGCGCAGTCTGACGGGCGAGCGTCCGTCAGGTACCCGGGAGCGGTGGAAATGGGAGCTGCGGGTGGGTTCAACTCTCGTTTCGGGTCTATGTCCGGACACACCGCCGGCGGACCGGCGCCACTGATCCAGCGGCGTGCCCTTGAGCGTCGGAAGGCACGCGGGCATGTCCCGCGACTGTCACAGAACGGCGCTCTCGGAGGACAAGCCACGTTGCCGGCCTAAGACAGAAGATGCATCGTGTACTCGAGTCGAGACGAGGAGCCCGTCATGGCAGCCAGAGAGGTGACAACCGATGGACGCGCACGCGTGCTTGCCGACGGCAACCAGATCCCGCTGCTCGGGCTCGGCGTGTGGCAGGTTCCCAACGGTCCGGCGACCGTCAATGCGGTGCGCTGGGCGCTCGAGCTCGGCTACCGCCATATCGACACCGCGCAGGCCTACGGCAACGAGGAGAGCGTGGGCCGCGGATTGCGGGAGAGCGGCGTGGCGCGGGACGAGGTCTTCATCACCACCAAGTTCTTCCCGGCGCGGAAGGATCCCGAGGCCGAGGTGCAGCGGAGCCTGGAACGCCTCGGCTTCGAGCAGGTCGACCTCTACATCATCCACTGGCCGCAGCGTGGGCCGACCTGGGCCTGGCCCGGGATGGAGCGCGCGCACGACCGCGGCTATGCGCGCTCGATCGGCGTTTCCAACTTCAGCGTGAGCGAGCTCGACGAGCTACGGTCGGTCGCCGAGATCCCGCCGGTGGTCAACCAGGTCCAGTTCAGCCCGCTCGAGTACCGGCGCAGCCTGCTGGACGCTTGTGACCTGCAGGGCATCGCGCTCGAGGCCTACAGCCCGCTGGGCACCGGGCGGCATCTGTCCGACCAGCGCGTGCGTCGGATCGCGAAACGCGCGGGGCGAACCCCGGCTCAGGTGCTGCTGCGCTGGTGTGTCCAGCGCGAGCTGATCGTCATCCCGAAGTCCACTCATTGCGAGCGGATCGATGAGAACGCCCGGATCTTCGACTTCACCCTTTCGGATGAGGATATGGCTGAGCTCGATGGACTCGACCAGACGGGCGGCACCGGTCGAGCGCTTGAGCGCAAGTGGTGGTGAGGACAGGTAGCGCTCGGGACGCAGCCGAGGTACGTGCCGTGCGTGGCTCAGTTGAACGTGATGTGCCGGCAGCCCGGCAACTGGTAGAGCCGGCGGCTGACATGGCTGACCGTCACCTGGACGAGCGCGGAGCCACAGTGGATCGTGCCATGACCGAAGTGGGCCAGGACCACGCTGGGGCCGGTGCCGGTGAAGATCGTGTTGGTGCCGTGGCTCGTGTAGATGAAGTTCTTGCCGTTGCCGGCGTAGATCGTCGTGGTCTGCTGGGGCGGCTGTCCGCTGCCCTGGTAATCGGCCCACAGCACATCGCCGGCGTTGCCGCCATAGATCGTGTCGTTGCCGTAGCCACCGAGGAGCTCGTTGTGGCGGTTCGGGACACCGCGCAGCACGTGTTGCTGGCCGGCCGGCCCCTTGTCCATCACCAGCTTGCCGTTGATGTGCGGCCACCCAGCGTGGCTGGCCTCGCCGACCGCGATCGCAATCGGCAGGAGCAGTACGGCAAGGACGGTGGCGAGCAGGAACTTCACGGCGGCGCGGGACGCTAGCAGCGCCGGCGGCACCGGCTGGACGGATGGTCCGGGCCTCACGCCGCTTTGGCTTCCGGCTCGGCCGCCGACTCGGGCACGACTCGGACGCAGTTGCGTCCGGCGCGCTTGGCCTCGTAGAGCGCGCTGTCGGCGCGGTTGAGGATCGCGGCCAGGTCGTGGTCGGCGTCGTCCATGATCGTCACGCCGACGCTGATGGTGACGACGATCTCGCCCTCGCAGGTGGTGATCGGCTCGGCCTCGATCGCCTCGCGCAGACGGTCGCCGAGCACCGCGGCACCCTCATCGGTCTCGGGCAGGACGAGCGCGAACTCCTCGCCGCCGTAGCGCCCCAGCAGATCCATCGTGCGAACCACGCCGCTCAGACGCTCCGCGACGGTCCGGATCACGTCGTCGCCGGCAGCGTGGCCGTAGCGGTCGTTGACCTGCTTGAAGTGGTCGATGTCGAGCATCAGGACCGACAGCGGCGGGCCGTAGCGGTGCGCGGTGGCGAACAGCTTGTCGCCCTGCTCGAAGAAGTGACGGCGGTTGCTCACCTTGGTCAGCTCGTCGGTGATCGCCATCAGCTGCATGGCGGCGAACAGGCGGGCGTTCTCATAGGCGACGATGCCCTGTCCGGCGAAGGTCGCGGCGAGCTCGAGCTGCGCCGGACCGAGGCCGTCGCGCTCGTCGGTGGCCATGACCAGCACGCCGGCCAGCTCGCCGCGGGCGGCCAGCGGCACGGCCAGCCACGCGCCGGCATCGCCCAACAGGTCCGGCAGCGGGGCAGCGCCGCCGGCCACGTCGCTGACCACGCGGCCCGCGCCGTCGGAGGCGATCAGCTCCGTGCGCGGATCGACGCCGGGCGCCAGCTCGTGCGCTTCCGGCAGCTCGGGTGCCAGGTCGCCGGCGACCGCGGCCAGCGACCATGTGCGGCCCTCGAGCATCAGCACCGCGGCGCGGTCGTAGGCGATCGAGCGGCCGGCCATCTCGAGCAGGCTGCTGACGACGGCCGCCGGCTCGAGCGTTGTGCTGATGACCGCCATCGAGTCGCGCAGCGTCTCGGCCAGGGCGCGCTGCTCGCGCTCGGCGGCTACGGTGGTCTCCAGGTGCGCGGCGCGCGCGGTCTCGAGCGAGATCGCGATGTGGTTGCTGATCGCCGCCAGGATCTCGACGTCGTCGGCGGTGAAGATGCCGCGGGCCAGGCGCGAGTCGAGATAGACCACGCCGAGTAGCCGACCCTCGAGCATGAGCGGCGCGGCGAGGATCGAGCGCAGTCCGTGCTGGACGGCGCTTTCGGAGCCGAGCGCCGCGCCCTCCTCGGTGCCAGTGACGACCTGGGCCGCGCGTTCCTCGCGCACCCGGTCGACGACGGTCTGCGCGTAGCCGGTGGTCTCGGTGAGCTCGGCGCCGTCGGCGCCGCGCGCCGCGCTCAGCATCAGCGGGCTGGTGTCGTCGTCGGCCAGGAACAGGAACGCGCGCTCGGCTCCCAGCAGCGCGACCAGCTGGTCGAGCGCCACCGCGGCCAGCTCATGCTGGTCCCGCGTCTGCGCGGCGGCGAGGCTCAATGCGAGCAGTGCGTCGAGGCTGCGCTTACCCTGGATCGAGGCTCCGTGGCGGGTGCCTGAGTTGCCGCCGACGCGCGTCGCCGTCGACGCGCGTCCGCCGGTCGTCCGCCGGCCAGTGGTCGTCAGCGTCCCCGACGTGGCGCCGGCGAGCGAGACCCCGAACTCGTCGGCGATCCACTGCGCGCGGTTGGCGGCGGGCATGTCGAGCGCCAACCGCAGCGCGATCTTGGCCTGCCGTGTGCTCTCGGCGGCGTCGCCCAGCTGGCCGTACTCGCGTGCGCGGATGCGCGCGACCTCGTAGTGCAGCATCGGTGCATCGCACTGGATCGCCCACCGTTCGACCTTGTCGGCCAGGGCCAGCGCCCGCTTCGGCTTGCCTTCGAGCCCGCACAGCGTGGCGTCGGTGCTGGTGATGAAGCCGCGCCAGAGCGGCTGGAAGCGGGTGAAGCGCAGCTTCCGCAGACGGGCCCGCGCCTGCGCCACCGCGGTTGCCCGGGCGTCGCCTTCGCTGCGCACCGCCCGCTCGGCGAGCACGATTGCCGGCTGCATGAAGTTCGGGACGGCCCAAAAGGACACCGTGTGGGGGTTGAGCTCGAGGGCGTCGCATTGGCGGAACGCCTCGTCCATCGTGGGCCCGAGGTCGCCCTGGTCGACGAGGTAGCTCATCTGCGTGGCCAGGAACGACTGGCGCAGGAAGCGGTTCTCCGGGTCGGCGTTGTCGGCATTGCGCTTGCACGCGGCGAACAGCTCGGCGGCCTCGGCGCGCTCGCCCTGCCCCTCGAGCACGACGATGCCGAGGCAGAGGTAGGGATTCTCGGCCACGCCGGCCGCCTGGACGTTGCGCATGCGCTCGTGGACCGCGACCCACTCGTCGCGCGCCTTGAGGCCGTGGCCACGCAGCCCGAGGTTGAACGCCACGGCGGACACCGCGGCGAGGAGGTCCTGGATGTCCAGCCAGCGGCCGTGCTCCGGTAGCAGTCGTTCGGCCAGGACGCCGGCCGCCCGGGTGTCGCCGATCGCCTCGAGGCCGAGGAGCTCCATTAGGCGGGCATGGGCGACCGCCTGCGGATCGCCGATCTCCTCGGCCATCGCGAGTCCGCGCCGGAGCAGGCGATCCCTCAGGCGACGGCTCCCAATCGAGGCGGCGATGACCGAGACGCCGACGAGCGTGTGGGACAGCTCGACCGACGGGCCGAGGCGAAGTGACCGCGAGAGCGTGCGCATCACCGTCGACATCACCGCGAACGACCGCATCTCCATGTAGGCGGCGTACTCGACCTCCTGGTAGAGGCGGACTTCGGCCGACAGCCGGGCGCGGTCACCGTCGGAGAGCTTGTGGGGGCGGCGGCGGCCGGCGATCGTGAGCAGGCAGCGCGTCGTGGCGACCAGCGTGCCGACGAGCATCGCCCAGCCGCCCGTGGGTGGCTCTTGGCCGAGCTCGTGCAGGCCCGCGAGCGCGTAGCGCCGGGCGTCCTTGGCGTTGTAGCCGCTCGCCTCGGCGCGGGCGAGCAGTCGGTTGATGCCGGCCCGCTGCAGAACGTCGTCGGAGTGTTCGAGCGCGAGCGCGAGCTTCTCGCGCCCGCCGTCGAGGTCACCGCGACCGAGGTGCAGAGCGCCCCACGTCTCGAAGAATTCGCCGGTGTGATTGATGCCGGCGGCGCGCGCGACCTCGTCGGCGCGGGCGAAGAACTCCACTCCTTCGTTTGCCGCGAAGCCCGCGAGCGCGGCTTCGCCAGCCCGCACGCTCCACGCGTAGAGCTTGTCCGGCGCCTTGGTGTGCTCGCCGAGCGCGTAATGGCGAGCGATGGCGAAGACGTCGTCGGGGCTGTCGCCGCCGCGCGCCTCGAGCCGCTCGGCGATCCGCTGGTGCAGCGCCCGCAGTTGCTCCGGACCGAGCGGATCGAGCAGCGCCTCGCGGATGCGGTCGTGCACGTAGGCGCACTCGTCGCCGTCGACCCGCTCGATCAGCCGCTCGCGCAGGGCGTCGCCGACCGCACAGGACACGCGGGAGTCATCGAAGTCGAGCACGTCGCCGAGCGTCGCCGGGCGAAAGCGGCTGCCCATCGCCGCGCCCGCGGTGAGCAGGCGGCGGGCGTCGTCGCCGAGGTCCGAAACGCGCGCCAGGATGAGATCGAGGACGTCGTCGGGCAGCGCGATCTCCTCGAGACCGGCCTGGTCGACGCGAACCACGCCCCACGACGCGCTGATCAGTCCCGCGTGCAGCACGGCGCGGACGTACTCGACCGCGGCGAACGGATTGCCGGCCGAGCGGACGTGGATCTGGCGGGCGAAGCCGTCGTC
>Ga0302326_10034013_pt1 | contig 10108 bp, 5 predicted proteins | sample Palsa_T0_3_FD_202264 | JGI IMG/M metagenome (GOLD analysis project Ga0302326, IMG submission 202264) | Peat permafrost microbial communities from Stordalen Mire near Abisko, Sweden - Palsa_T0_3 | ecosystem: Environmental > Terrestrial > Soil > Palsa > Peat permafrost | place: Sweden: Abisko...
CCATACCGGTGCGCCACTCCAGCGCACGCAGCAGGTGTCCCGGCGCGGCCGCGTTGACGGCGTCCGGAACCTGTGCCGCATGCTCGGCGACCGGTTCAGGAGTAGAAGCCATCCAAGGTCTCCTTGTTCTGCTCGGCGACCACTCCGCGCTTGACCTTCAGCGATGGTGTCAGCTGACCACCGTCGACGGAGAGGTCGTGGTCGAGCACAGCCCACTTCTTGATCGTCTCCCAGCGATTCAGGCTGGCGTTCAGCTTCTTGATGTCCTCTTCGATCATGTCAAGCACCGCATCGGATTTCGTGAGCTCGTCATAGGGCTTGCCGTCCAGGCCGTGGTCTTTGGCCCACCCGCCAATCGAGTCCTCATCCAGCGTGACCAGCGCGCAGGCGAAGTTCTTTCCCTCGCCGAACACCATGAACTGGCTGGCGTAGGGGCACAGCGTCGCGAATTTCGCCTCGATCGCCGGCGGCGCGACGTACTTGCCGTTGGACAGCTTGAACAGTTCCTTGATCCGGCCGGTGATCGACAGGAAGCCGTCGTCGTCGAGCTTGCCCTGATCGCCGGTGGACAGCCAGCCGTCGTCGCTGAGCGCCTCGGCGGTGGCGTCGTCCAGGTGGTGGTAGCCGGCCATCACGCAGTCGCTGCGGAACTGGACCTCGCCGGCATCGCTGATACGCACCTCGGTGCCCTCGAAGGGCAGGCCGACGGTGCCCAGCTTGTAGTTGTCCGGGCGGTTGATGAAGCCGGCGCCCGACGACTCGGTCAGCCCATAGCCCTCCAGGATCAGCACGCCTGCGGCTTCGAACCATTCGGCGATGTCGCGGTTGAGCGGCGCGGAACCGGAGATGAAGAACCGAATTCGCCCGCCGAACACGTCACGGATCTTGGCGAACACCAACCGGTCGAACAGCCTCTGCTGCAGCGCCTGGTGCGGCCACACGAACTTGCCCTCGCGGCGGCGGGCGGCGACCTTCTTGCCCACTGCGAATGCCCGGTTGAACAAGACGGCTTTGGGGCCCTTCTGCTGCGTTGTGATCTTGGAGTAGGCCTTCTCGAAGATGCGCGGGGCGGCGCCCATGAACGTCGGCTTGACCACGCCGGTGTTCTCGACGATCTTGTCGACCCGGCCGTCGATGGCGCTGGCGAAGCCGCACGCCAGCTGGGTCGAGATCAGCACCTTGCCGAAGGCGTGCGCCAGCGGCAGCCAGAGCAGTTGTACGTCGTCCTCGCCGAGCAGCCCCATGCCGGCGATCACCGACCCGTCATAGACCCAAGCCTTGTGGCGTAGCCGAACACCTTTCGGCTTGCCAGTCGTTCCTGAGGTGTAGATCAGCGTCGCCAGCTGCTCGGGTTTGGTCTCTTCGGCGACCTTGCTCACGCAGTCCGCATGCTCCGCCAGGTATTTCGCGCCCAGGTCGGCGAGGTCGTCCAGGGTGATCACCCAGTCGTCGTCGGAGTTACCGTCGAACAGCACGACCTTGGTCAGATTGGGCAGTTCGCTGCGCTGCACGGTGAGCTTCTCGAGCTGGCTTTCGTCCTCGGCGAAGACGATCTTGGAGTCGGAGTCGGCCAGGATGTAGCCGGTGTCCTCGGCGTTGGTGCTCGGGTAGACGGTGGTTGTCGCCCCGCCGGAGCACAGGATCGCCAGGTCGGCCAGAATCCACTCGAGCCGGGTGGTCGAGGCGATACCGATCCGATCCTCGGGCTCGACACCGAGCGACAGCAGTCCGGCGGCCAGCGGCTCGACCCGGTCAGCCGCCTGCTTCCACGTGATGGAGGTCCAGTCACCGTCCTCGGGGATACGGAAGGCCTCTTTGTCGCCCGATTTTTCGACGCGCTGTAGAAACAGCTGCGCCAGGTTGGCGGCATCGGTCGGGGTTGCACTGCTTTGACTCATCGGACTTCCCTCTGCTCTGAGCAACGTCGCGTCTTCTGCACGTGACGACTCGCTGTGCGCAGTCGCCACGGATCTATCATGACGACCCGCTGCGCCCGGCTACGCCGCGCTTGCGGTCGTCATCGATCAATTTATGACGACCCGCTGCGCCCGGCTACGCCGCGCTTGCGGTCGTCATGGGTCTGATCTTGCTGGGAGTGCCCACCGCTGGATGGCGAAAACCCGAATTTGCCGTTTTATTCGCCGCCCGCCGTAGCCTCAGCCAGCTCGGGCTGCACGATTCCGGCTGTTTTCGCCAACCAGTTGGGCGCCAGGACCGACAGCCCGGTGGCCGCTGCCGTGGCGCCCGCCACGCCTGACCACGCCACCGGCCCCAGCGGCGTGCAGCCGAAGAAATGGCTGACGCCCGGAGTCTGGACGATGGCCACCAAGACCGCCGAGCTGCCCAGCGCCGTCGCAACGACCAGCGGACTGTGCCGGCGGGTCAGCAGCGTTTGTGCCAGCTGCGTCGTCACCAGCGCGGTCAGTCCCATGGTCGAGGTGCGCCGCTCGGTGCCGGGTGTCCAACGCCCGAAAGCCCAGGCCGCGGTCGCGCCGGCCGCCGTGACTCCACCGCGGATGATGATCTGACGCATGAGCGGAGCGTCCAGCGACGGTGTCGGCGCGGTCAGCACCGATCGTTGGTAGACACGTCGCGCTTCGTTGGCCTCTCCTTCGGTGTCGTATTCGTCGGGGTCCGGTTCGTCGAACTGCGGGGTCACCGCGACCGCGAGCGCCGGGAACATGTCGGTCAGCAGGTTCACCAGCAGCAGCTGACGGGTCCCCACCGGCGCCCGCCCGCTGCCCAGGGCTGTTCCAATGATGGTGAACAGGACCTCGCCCACATTGCCGCCGACCAGAATCGTCACCGCGTCACGCACACCGGACCACATGGTGCGGCCCTCGACCAGCGCGTCGAGCAGCACGCTCAAGTCGTCCTCGGTCAACACGATGTCGGCGGCGCCGCGGGCGGCCGAGGAACCACGACCACTGACCCCGATGCCTACGTCGGCCATCCGAATGGCGGCGGCGTCGTTGGCGCCGTCGCCGACCATCGCGGTCACTCGCCCGGCACGCTTCAGCGCCGCCACGATCTGCACCTTCTGTTCAGGGCTGACCCTGGCGAACACCTGCACGTCGGCGGCGAGCTTGGCGCAGGCATCCTCGTCGAGCCCGGCGATGTCGGCGCCGGTGACTACCCTTGCATCCGTCGGCAGACCCAGCTGCTGGGCGATCGCCCGCGCGGTCACCGGATGGTCGCCAGTGATCAGCACGACCCTTCGGTCGGCGTCCACCAGGGCTTCGATCAGCGGGCGCGACGATGGCCTGGCGGTGTCCGCCAATCCGACGTAGCCGAGCAACTGCAGATCGTGTGCGGCGGTGTCGACGGCCTCGACGTCGGTGTTCTCGTCGTCGGTGGCGTGGTCCCAGCTGCGCTGCGCGACGGCCAGTACCCGTAGGCCTTGCTCGGCGAGGCTGTGCACCAACGCCTCGGCGTGATTCAGATCGGCCTCTGGGTTGTCGAACCAGCAGCGCGGCAACACGACTTCCGGTGCACCCTTGAGCATCAACTGCGGCTTGGACGGATCCGCTGTCAGTGTGCCGATCGCGGCGGCGAAACCGCGGCTGGACTCGAACGGAACCTCCGCGAGCACTGTCCACTCCGAATCACTCTCGGCGGCGAGTGCATTGGCCGCGTTGATGATCGCCTCGTCGGTGGCGTGAGCGTGGCCCCGCCCCTCCTCTGGGCGGGTGGACGCCCAGCCGGCGGCCCGCAGGACGTGGGTGCCCAGCGGGTCGGCGACGTCGGGGAACGGACCACGCGGCGGGGTCGCCGCCGGTACCGAACGCACTACGCGTAGCCGGTTCTCGGTCAGAGTGCCGGTCTTGTCGAAACACACGGTGTCGACCCGGCCCAGCGCCTCAATGGTGCGGGGCGCGCGGACCAGGACTCCACGCGCCGACAACCGTTGGGCGGCGGCGAGCTGGGAGAGGTTCGCCACCAGCGGCAGGCCCTCCGGTACGGCCGCCACCGCGATGGCGACGCCGTCGGCGACGGCCTGACGCAGTGATGCGCGGCGCAGCATCGCCAAACCCGTCACTGCGGCCCCACCGGCGAGCGTCAGCGGAAGCACCTTGCCGGTCAGCTCGCGCAGCCGCGCCTGCACCCCGGCCGCCGACTCGACGTCGAGAACCGCCGATATGGCCCGGTGCGCGGCGGTGCCCACGCCGGTGGCGACGACAATCGCGCGGGCGTGCCCAGCCACGATCGTGCTGCCCTCGAACAGCATGCTGGACCGTTCGGTGTCGGTGGCGCCGACCGGCTCGACCTGCTTGTCGACCGGCAACGACTCACCGGTGAGCAAGGACTCGTCGACCTCGAGGTCCTCGGCCACCAAAATTCGCGCGTCGGCCGGCACCACGTCCGGAGCGACCAGGTCGATGACATCGCCGGGACGCAGCGTGCTCGCGGCGACCTTGGCGGTGCGCTCGGTCGTTCGGGCTGTTTCCAGCCGGCGCCGCCACGTCGCGACCGTCGGGACGACGACGCGTCGCGCTACCGCATCCTGTTCGGCGAACAACTCGGCGGCCGCCGCGTCGGCTCGCAGCCGCTGGGCCCCACCGGTCAGTGCGTTGACGCCCATCACGCCGCCGACCAGCAACGCGTCGACGTTGCTGCCCAGGATCGCCGAAGCTGCCGCTCCGACTGCCAAGATCGGCGTGAGCGGATCCCGGAGCTCGTACCGGGTTGCGTCCAGAAGCCGCCCCACCTGACCGGCCGGGCCCCGTAACGGTGCCACCAGCGGGCTGTAGGACAGGTCCCCCAAGACGCGTCGCCAAGACGGTGTACCGGGCTCGATGGTCAACGGGCGGGTACGGCCCGCCAGCCGCGAGTAGACGATCTCGGGATCCAGCGCGTGCCACGCGGTCAGTGGTTGCGGGGTCGGTTCGGGTTGGCGGAGCACCTTGCTGGCCGCGAAGGCCCCCGAGACCAGTGCGCTGGCAGCGGCGAAATTGACCGGGTTGAGCCAGCGCTGCACAGCAAGTGGGTTGGTGGTCGTGCGGGCATCCCCGGTGACCAGCAGCAACCCGGCCAGCGTGGTGCCGCCCTTGGCCAGGTTTACCGACGATTCGCTCGCTTGCCGTGCCGCAGGCAGGGCCGACAAGATGCGGACAGCGGCGGCCAGATCGGTGCCGGTGATGATGTCGGCGCTCCACGGCGTGGCCGCACGGGGATCGTCGAGGGCTACGCCGACGTCAGCGATCGCCAGCGCGGCCAACGTGTCGGTGGAGGCGAAGTCACGGTGCAGGGCGGTGATCAGCAACACCGGGCCGCGGTCGGCCCGCAGGTCGCGGACCAGCTTGAGCAGCGGGGTTCCGGACGGATGGCTGGCGGCGACGCTGGCGGCGAGATCCTGGGTGCCGGCCACGTGCCGCAGCACCACCCGGGTGCCGGTCCGGTTGGCGATCTGCAGCAGCGGAACCGCGAACGGGTCGACCTCCCAGCCCACTTCGACGTGGCCGACCGTCTCGCCGTCGACAACGAGGTCGGCGTGCTCGAGGCCCTGAGCGGGGGTGGCTGATGGTCCCTGTGCGCGCAACCATCGCAAGCGCGCGGTGTTGGCCGGCAGTTCGTCGGGGTCGGGCTCGGGGGGCTGTTCGGAGTGCAACAGCGCGTCGGCGACTTCATAGACGCGGTCGTCGTCCCAACCCGGGACGTCGCCGCGGGAATTCAACACAGCGCGGTGATCGCCGCGAAGCGCAGCGCCGTCGATGACGATAACCCGCACCCGGTCCAGGCGACGCAGAGCACCGGGATCGAGGACCATGTCCCCGTCTTCGGCGAGCCCGCGGCCCAGCACCGCGGCGAAGGACTGACGTCCCATGTGTGCGGCCTTCGGCTGCCCGGCCAGCACCGCGCCGGCGGCGTCTTCGGCTCCACCACCGGCCACCATGGCGCTGGCGGCCGCGATCAGCGAGCCGTTCGCGGCCTGGTCGACGTAATCCTCGACCGGCCCGGCCATCGAGCCCTTGTCGGTGTCGATGGCGGCGTCGATGGCTCCGTCGACGACGACGTGGGACGCCTCACCGGCCGCGGCGGCCGCCCAGTGATGCCGGGAGAACTGCGACCTCGCCCCGGTCGATGAGATCACGGGCACCACCGGCGCCTGCGGCCGATTGGGCGAGGCCAGCCCCGGCTCGCGGTCGCGCCAGCGACGCCGATGCGCGTCAGCCTCAGAGATCTGCAAAACCCGCTCCACCAGGTTCAGCAGCGGCGTACTGACCGCCTGCGTCAACCCGTTGGCTGCTGCCGTCGACGCGGCGAGCGCAAGGTCGGTGCCGACCCGGCCCAGACGCGATTCGAGCACCGCCACCACCCGCGGCTGATCCTTCAACAGGGCGGCGGCCGCTCTGGTGGTTTTCGGCGCGGCCGGCAGTCGGACCACCCAGCCGGTGACCGCAGCGCCGACCGCGAGCACTTCGAAGGCCGCCGCCGTCAGCGGCACCAGAACAGCCAGCGGATTGCCGGGGTCCGCGAACGGCGCGATGCGGCTCTGCGGCTCGGGCCCCGCAGCCGCTAAGTCCTCCGCGGCGGTGTTGACCACTGTGCGTACGCGATCCAACACCTCGTCGCCGTCGACGTCGGCATCGAGTTCGACTACCAGCCGGCCCAGGGCGCCCTCGACGTGAGCGCTGGACACGCCCGGAATCTGGCGGACCGGCTCTTCGACCACGGCCGCGTGCTCGTGCCAGCGTGGGAAAGGCAACAGCGGGTCGAGGTCCATATGCACCCGGCGGCCGCTTTGCCAGCGCACCGTTGCCGTCTTGTTTTGCGATGCGCCGTTGGACGAACCCCCGAATCCGAGGAATCGGCCGGTCGTCTGGCTCACCGACTCCACGACCGGGCCGGTCAGGGTCTGCACGGTGTCAGTGGCTGTCGCCACACCCTGCACCCCGGCCTGCAACATCTGTACTGCTCCACCGGTTATCCCGCCGACGACGGCGGTCACACCAGGAACCCTCATTACTCACCCTTCACAACGTCTATGCGCCACACTCGCGACGTCTCACTGTTCGCATGCAGCCGCCTGTGAGGCAGCCAGCGACGACGGCAGCTACCCGCTCAACGAATCACCGGGTTGGCGGCAGACCGAAAACGGAGAACAACCCCGGATCAAGAAAGACGGTCAATGCGGCAACCCCGATCCTTCCAGTGTCCAGGACATGTATCGAATGCGCTCGTAAGACCCCGTCACCAGCCCGGCGATATTCCGCCACGGCGGGTTCCCCGTTGGCAGCCGTGCGAACCAGCACCATGTCGCCCGGTCCGGCGAACGCGCGTCTCGCCAGAAATTGCGTCACCGCGTCGCGCCCGGCGAACCAGATCGCCAGCGGCGGCATTTCGAGCCGGACATCGGTTTGCAGCAGCGCCGTGAGCGCGGCGAGGTCGGCGTTTTCGAAGGCCGCGCAATAGCGATCAAGCAACTCGCGGCGTTGGTTGTCGTCCGGCTCGGTCACGTCCTCTTCGCTGGGCGCGCTGTCGGCCAGATGAGCCCGAGCCCGCTGCAGCGCACTGTTGACGGCGGCCGGCGTCGTTTCCAGCAATTCCGCAACCTCGGCGGCGCTGAGCTGCGCCACGTCGCGCAAGATCAGTACCGCGCGTTGGCGCGCCGGAAGCTCTTGCAGCGCAGCGGCAATGGCCAGCCGCACGGTGTGCCGTCCGGTTACCACGGCTTCGGGCGTCATCGCGTCAGGCAGCGGTTCGAGCCAGTGATAGCAGCCGCCGTCTCCGTCGGGGTCGATATCGGGGTCAACTGAGCCGTCGCCCAGTCCCGCCGGCAATACGCGCCGGGCTTTGTTCTCCAGTGCGCGCAAGCACGCGGTGGTCGCGATCCGGTACAGCCAGGTCCGCAGCGCCGCGCGTTCCTCGAACGCCTGGTAGCCGCGCCAGCCGCGCAGGTAGGCCTCTTGGACTAAGTCCTCGGCGTCGTGGACGGAACCGAGCATCCGGTAACAGTGCGCGATCAATTCGGCACGAAACGGCGCCGCCCGTTCGATGAAGTCGTCTTGGGCCGGCACCGTCGTTCCTCCTGTCTCGCTCGTACTCCGAACCGGTACGGGATACCCGTCTGCGGAGATTCTTTCGGTCGATCCGCGATGAATTCCGGTGCTCCGACGTATCAGAAGTAAGGAGGAACCAGACCGAAAGGCGGAGATGAGCGTGAACACACCCCCCATCGTGTCGGCGCAGGAGTGGACGGCCGCGCGGCAGAGACTTTTAGCGAAAGAGAAGGAGGTGATGCGTGCCCATGACGCGCTTGCGGCCGAGCGGCGGCGGATGCCGTGGCTGGCGGTGGACCAGGAGTACGAATTCGACGGACCCGACGGCAAAGTCGACCTGCTGGGACTCTTCGCGGGCAGGCGCCAGCTGATCGTGTACCGCGCCTTCGTCGGCCCGGACATCGACGGCTGGCCCGATCACGGCTGCCGTGGCTGGTCGATGATCGCCGACCACATCGGCAATCTCGCCCACCTGAACGTCCGCGACACCACGCTGGTGTTCGCCTCACGTGCGCCGCAGCCAGGCATCGAGCACCTGAAGGCGCGGATGGGTTGGCGGATGCCCTGGTACACGATCACCGACAGCTTCGACACCGACTTCGGCGTGGACGAATGGCACGGCACCAACGTGTTCATCCACGATGGCGGGCGGGTGTTCCGCACCTACTTCATCAACAATCGCGGCGACGAGGTCCTGGGAAACACCTGGAGCCTGCTGGACATGACCGCCCTCGGTCGCCAGGAGACCTGGGAGGACTGCCCGGAGGGCTATCCGCAGAGTCCGCCCTACGAGTGGTGGGACTGGCACGACGAGTACGGCGCGCGCTAGCCGTCACGATGGTTCGGCGATCCGGACCCTGACGATCCCAACGATCAGCGGCCGCCGCGCGCTGACTGACCGGCGGTGTCCGCTCCGCGATGTCGGCAGTAGGTTTTCGTCAGCAGGAAACCTAGAAGGGAGCCGGCATGCCGGGAGCGACCAGCGATGTCTGGGAGGCGATGTCGACCGCGCGGACGATTCGACGGTTCACCGACGAACCGGTCGACGACGCCACGCTGGAACGGTGCCTGCAAGCGGCGATGTGGGCGCCGTCGGGGGCCAACGCCCAGGCATGGCGCTTCATCGTGCTGCGGTCGGACGAGCAGCGGGCCGTGGTGGCCAAGGCGGCCGCCCGCGCACTGGAAGTCATCGAGCCGGTTTACGGAATGAGCCGACCGGCCGACGACGACGACAGCAGACGCGCTCGCAGCAACCGGGCAACCTACGAGCTGCATGACCGGGCCGGTGAATTCACGTCGGTGTTGTTCGCGCAGCAGCACTTTCCGACGGCGTCCGAACTTCTGCTCGGTGGTTCGATCTTCCCGGCGATGCAGAATTTCCTACTGGCCGCGCGGGCCCAGGGCTTGGGCGCGTGTCTGACCAGTTGGGGCGCCTACGGCGGTGAGCAGTTGCTGCGCGACGCCGTCGGTGTTCCCGACGGGTGGTTGCTGGCCGGTCACATCGTGGTCGGCTGGCCCAAAGGGCAACACGGGCCGGTGCGTCGCCGATCACTGAGCGAGGTGGTCAACTTCGACCACTGGGACGAGTTCGTCAGCTCTTGATACCAACGGTGATCAGGTCGGAAATCGCCCGCGTCCATAGCGGCCGCCGGACTCGGTGCTGCTCGTCGATGGTGAAGCCGGCACCCTCGAACAGCCGCCGCATCTCGCCCGACGACGGGTTGTGCGCCGGCGTCCAGTTGCTGCTCGACAGCCCGTCGAATACCGATTGGCGGGCACTGAGCGTCGACACCGCGGCCAGCCCGCCCGGCGCCAGCACCCGATGAAATTCGCGCAGCGCCGCGGATTGATCGAAGAAGTGAAATGCCGACGTCGTCACGACCGCGTCCAAACTCGCGTCGTCGAAGGGCAGTCGCTCGGCGGGGCCGCGTAGCCACTGCACCTTCGTCGAGCGGGAGCGGGCCTGATTGAGCATGCCCTCGGACATGTCGATGCCGTACACCTGCGCGGGATGTAGCTCACGTTCGATCCGGTCGGCCAGAATGCCTGTGCCGCAAGCGATATCGAGTACGCGCGCCGACTGGTGGTCGCGCCATTGCGCGACCCCC
>Ga0302326_10034014_pt1 | contig 10108 bp, 9 predicted proteins | sample Palsa_T0_3_FD_202264 | JGI IMG/M metagenome (GOLD analysis project Ga0302326, IMG submission 202264) | Peat permafrost microbial communities from Stordalen Mire near Abisko, Sweden - Palsa_T0_3 | ecosystem: Environmental > Terrestrial > Soil > Palsa > Peat permafrost | place: Sweden: Abisko...
GTACGTTCTGGCGGGCGGCCTCGCCAGCGGGACCCGGGTTGTGACCAGTGGCCGCGAGTTCGTCTCCTCGGGCGGCCGCGCCAGTGGCGCCATCCTGTCGGGCGGAGAGGCGTTCGTCTATGTCGGAGGCGTGGCCGTCGGCGACATCATCTCCAGCGGCGGCAATCTCTACGTCTCGTCCGGCGGCGCCGCCAGCGCGACCACGGTGTCGAGCGGCGGCCTGGCGTATGTCTTCTCGGGCGGCGTCGCCAGCGCGACAACGGTCCTGGCCGGAGGGCGCGAATACGTCTCGTCCGGCGGCGGAGCGGTCGCCACGACCGTGTCCAGCGGCGGCGCCGTGGGCGTGCTGAACTCGGGGACGACCACGGGCACGGTGCTCAGCAGCGGCGGCGAGGAGCTGGTTTCCTCCGGCGGCGTGGCCAGCGGGACGAGGGTCGAGAGCGGTGGCCTCGCCTACGTCTATTCGGGCGGTGTCGCCGTGGGACCCACCATCTCGGCCGGCGGCAAGGAGACGATCTCCAACGGCGGGACGGCGAGCGGACTTGGGCTGCTTTCGGGCGGCGTGCTGATTGACAACGGCGAGGTGGTGATCTCCGGCGCCGGGTCGCTGGACGGCAGCCTGACGGGATCGGGCGCGGTGATCGAGTCCGGCGGCGGCGACCTGGTGCTGAGCGGATCGGACGCGGGCTTCGCCGGCAAGATGGTGATCGGCGGCGGCGTGATCGAACTGGCGAAGTCCGGCGTCCTTGGGACCGGGTACGTGGAGTTTGTCGCGCCCGAGACCGGCTCGGCCGTCTTGCAGATCGACGCAGCGGACGCGCCGGCGGCGGGCGGGACCTTCGGCGCCACGATCTACGACTTCAGCGATGCGGGCGAGGACATCGACCTCAGAAGCATCGCCTATGTCTCTGGCGCGTCGGCCATGGTCAGCGGCTCGACCCTGGTGCTGACCGACGGCGGCAAGACCTACAAGTTCGATGTCGGCGGCACGATCGGCGGCGCCTTCCCGGTGCTGAGCGACGGCCACGGCGGCACGCTGATCGACCCGACGGTGGCCCGCTTCGCCCAGGCCGCGGCGGCCTTCGCGCCGGCCGACGCGGCGAACACGGCCCTGGTATCCGCAACATCGCCGACCGGCCAGACACCCTTCGCACACACCAACGCTTCGGCGAGTGCGGGCCATCTCTGACGGCCTGCCGCGAACTTGTCGAAAAAGCCGCCGCCCTTGACGGCGAACACAACGGCGGGGTTCCCTGCCGTCCCCGGCCTCGCCGCCGGGCGGTCTTTGACATAGTGAATCCGATAAAATCATCCGTCAACGGACGAAACTGCGTGCGCGCGTTTCGCGTGGGGCCACCGTTAATAACGGAAATTTACGGTCGGAACGGCGTGAACTGACCCCCTGACGTGAGACAATTTCGAAGCGCAGCCGCGCGGCGCGCCAGGTAGATGTCGCGGTGATGGCCGCTGACCTGGCGCTCGACGCGGAAACCGTGCCGGCCGAGCATGTCGGAGGTCGCCCGGGTCGCCTCCGCCGAGCCGCGCCGCGTGCCGAGGACGACGATCCCGTCCGGCTGCAGGTGCGCGGCCTGCGCCAGGATCTGCTCCAGCGCCTCGGGTGGACAGGCGCTGGGAACCAGCACCACCTCGGCCGGCTCGGCGGGCGAGGCGCCGCGCATGAGCCCGACCTGTTCATAGCCGTGGCGGCAGAGCCAGAGCAGGGCGTGCAGTCGGCCCGCCCCCACCACCCGGATGACGCTGGATTTCAGGACGCCGGCGCTCTTAAGCAGCGCGCACAAGCCCTCTGAGAAGGACGGAGGCCCTCCCGAAGGTTCTGATGGCATGGAGTTTTACACCGATAAACGGCGCCGGCGTCAGTCCCGATGGCTGGCAGGCGCTTCGACGGCGGCGTTGTAGGCCCAGGGCGCATCAGCGATCGAGACGAACGACGTGGGCGGCGCCTAAGCAGCGCATAAGCTCCGGCCTCAGGCGGCCCGCACGATCGGCAGGAACTGCGCGGCGGTGAGCGAGGCGCCGCCGACCAGCGCGCCGCCGACCTCCGCCAGGCCGAGGATTTCGGCGGCGTTCTCGCCTTTCACCGAGCCGCCGTAGAGGATCGGCGGGGCGAATCCGGCCGGGCCCCAGCGCGCGGAGAGCGCGGCGCGGATCGCGCTGTGCATGTCCTCGATCTCGGCGCAGGTCGGCGTCCGCCCCGACCCGATCGCCCAGACCGGCTCGTAGGCGAGGCAGTAGGCCGCCTCGCCGACCGCGTCCGGCAGCGACCCAGCCACCTGCCGCAGCACCACCTCCAGCGCCTGGCCGGCGTCGTGCTCGGCCGCGGTTTCGCCGACGCAGACAATCGGCTCGAGCCCGGCCCGTAGCGCCGCGCCGACCTTGGCCGCGACCTCCTGGCTGGTCTCGCCATAGTAGCCGCGGCGTTCGGAGTGGCCGAGGATCACCAAGCTGGCGCCGGCGTCGACCAGCATCTCCGCCGAGACGCAGCCGGTGAAGGCGCCGTCCGGCTCCGGCCGGCAATCCTGGCCGCCGACCGCCACGCTGGAGCCCGCCAGCTGCTCGGCCAGCCGCTGGATCAGCGTCGCCGGCGGACAGATCGCCACACGGGCGCCGGGGGGGCGCGCGTCCACAGCCGCGGCGATCGCCCGCGCCTCGTCCAGCGAGGCGGCGAGGCCGTGCATCTTCCAGTTTCCGGCGATCAGCGGCCTCGGTGTCGTCAACGCATCGTTCCCGAACTAAGGCCGCGCGGCCCCCTGTCACGGGCATAGCGGCGCCGGCGGGGCTCGGCAACGCGGACGGTCGGCGGGGGTCGCGGGGCGCCGCGCGCTGGACGGACGCGCATCCGGGCCTCTATAGGGCGCCAATGCTTCGCTTCTTCCGCGGTTTCACTCGGTCCTGGTTCGGCCCGGCGATCATGGGCCTGCTCGTCATCGCCTTCGGCGTGCTGGGGTCCGGCAGCGTGCGCAGCATCCTGAGCGGGCGCATCGCCGACTCGGTGGTGCAGGCCGGCTCGCACAGCGTCTCCGAGGCGCAATTCCAGAAAGTGTTCGAGCGCCAGCAGCAGGATTATCTGAAGCAGACCGGCCAGCCCTATCCGCTCGAGGAGGCGATCAAGGCAGGCGTCGACCGCAACATGATGCAGCAGCTGTCGGCCCAGTCGGCCTATGCCGAGATGCTGACCCGGTCCGGGATCAAGCCGTCGGACGCGGTGGTGGCGCTGGAGCTGAAGCGCATGGCCGAGTCAGGTCGCGACCCCGGCATCGCCCAGCTCTTCGACTCGGTGACCGGCAAGTTCAAGCCCGACGCGCTGCGCATGCTGCTGCAGAACAACGGCATCACCATGGACGAATTCCAGCGCGAACTCTCCGACGAGATCGCCGACAGCGAATTCGGCGCGGCGATCGGCGCGGGCTTCGAACCGCCCCGGATCTACGCGGCGGCCGAGGCGACATTGCTGCTCGAGAGCCGCGACGTGACCTATTTCGTGATCCCGATCACCAGCGTGCCGACGCCGACGCAGCCGACCGACGCGCAACTCGGCCAGTTCATGCAGCAGCACAAGGAGCAGCTGATGCTGCCCGAGCGGCGCAAGCTGACCGTGCTGCGCTTCAGCGCCAAGGCGATGGCGCCCACGATCACGGTCGACCCGGCCGCCGTCGAGCAGCAGTTCGAGGCCAAGAAGGCGACCTACGCCAAGCCGGAGCTGCGCTCGCTGGTCGAGATCCCGCTCAACGACCCGGCGAGCGCGGCGGCCGTGCAGGCGGCGCTGGTCAAGGGCCAGGACCCGGCGGCGGTGGCCAAGACCGTCGGCGTCGACGCCATCACCTACACCGACCAGCCGGAAACCGGCGTCGCCGACCGCAAGGCCGCCGCCGCCGCGTTCGGCATGGCCGCCGGCCAGGTGAGCGGTCCCGTTCAGGGCGACTTCAGAACCGTGGTCCTCAAGGTCATCAAGATCACCCCCGCCCAGGCCCCGGACCTGGCCGCGGCCAAGGCCCAGATCACCGCCGACCTGCAGAAGTCGCAGGCGATCGACAAGGTCTATGACCTCAGCCAGAAGTTCGAGGATCTGCGCAACGGCGGCGCCAGCTTCGCCGCCGCGGCCGCCAAGCTGGGCCTGACGCCGGTGACGGTGGGGCCGGTGGCGGCGGACGGCAAGGACCTGGTCAGCGGCCAGGTCGATCCGGCGCTGAGCCAGAAGGTGACGGCGGCCGGCTTCCAGCTGCCCCAGAACGGCGACAGCGACGTCACCGCGGATGCCGACAAGGGCGAATATTTCGCCGTTCACGTCGACCAGGTGACCCCGCCAAGCCTGCCCAGCCTCGATGAGCCTGGGGTGCGCGCGCTGATCACCCGCTACGTCCAGCAACAGGCGGTCATCACCGGCCTGCAGAAGGAGGCCAGCGACGCGCAAGCCGCGATCAAGGGCGGCCAGACCCTCGACGCCGTCGCCGCCAAGTACAACGCCCACGTGGCCCACCAACTCGCGCTGCAGCAGGCCACCGCCCAGCAGTTCCAGCAGACGCTGGGTCAGTCGTTCCTCGGCGCGGTGTTCGAGCAGAAGGTGGGCCAGGTGTTCGCCGTCGGCTCCGATCCCTTGAAGGGCATGGTTATCGGCCGCGTGGATGCGGTCCACGTGCCCGATCCGAAGCAGATCGCGATGGTGCTGGAGACCGTCCGCCAGCGCACCGCCGAGGCCTATCTGAACGGCGTCCAGGGCCACGGCGGCCTGCAGAGCGCCATCCGCGACGCGGCGCTGCAGATGATCAAGCCGAGCACCGACCTCACCCTGGCGCGCAACGCCATGGGCGTCGACCCGGCGATGGCGGCGCGTCTCTCGAAAGCCGCCGCCACCAACAGTCTCGCCAAGTGACCCTGGAGCCGGCGTTCGACGCCTTCGCGGCGGCCTACGCGGCCGGGCGGGTTCAGGTGGTGTTCCAGCGCCTGATCGACGACCTGGAGACGCCAGTCTCGGCCTATCTGAAGGTCGCGCACGGCAAGCCCTACAGCTTCCTGTTCGAGTCGGTCGAAGGCGGCGCCTGGCGCGGGCGCTATTCGGCGCTGGCGATGGCGCCGGAACTGGTCTGGCGCTGCCAGGGCGGCGCGGCCGAGATCGCCGAGGGCGACGACATCGCCGCCGGCCGCTTCCGTCCCGACGGCGACGGCGCGCTGGAGAGTCTCCGAGACCTCGTGGCCCGCTCGCGGCTCGACCTGCCGCGTGGCCTGCCGCCGATGGCCGCGGGCGTCTTCGGCGTCATCGGCTACGACATGATCCGGCTGGTGGAGAAGCTGCCGAACGTCAATCCGGACCCGCTGGGCCTGCCGGACGGGGTGCTGATCCGGCCCTCGATCGTGGCGATCTTCGACGGCGTGGCGCAGGAGATCATCCTCGTCACCACGGTGCGGCCATCGGGTCTGACGGCAGACGCGGCCTACGCGGCCGCGTCGGGCCGGATCGAGGCAGTGATCGCCGCGCTGCGCCAGCCACTGCCGCCCGCCGGTCCCAGGCCAGAGCCGGCGCCCGACCAGTTTGCCTCGCCGGTCAGCCGCGAGGCCTATGGCGAGATCGTCGAGAAGGCCAAGGCGTACATCCGCGCCGGCGACGTCTTCCAGGTGGTGCCGAGCCACCGCTTCAGCGCGCCGTTCCCGCACGATCCGTTCGCGCTCTACCGCTCGCTGCGGCGGACCAACCCGTCGCCGTTCCTGTTCTTCCTCAACTTCCCCGATTTCCAGCTCGTCGGCTCTTCGCCCGAGATCCTGGTTCGCCTGCGCGACGGCAAGATCACCATCCGCCCGATCGCCGGCACCCGGCCGCGCGGCGCGACGCCGGACGAGGACGCGCGGCTCGAGGCCGAGCTGATCGCCGACCCGAAGGAGCACGCCGAGCACCTGATGCTGCTCGACCTCGGCCGCAACGACGTCGGCCGCGTCGCCATGCTGGGCCAGCAGGGCCGCAACGCCCCGCGCGAGGCGGCCAAGGGCCCGCACGTCCGCGTCACCGCCAGCTTCTTCGTCGAGCGCTACAGTCACGTCATGCACCTGGTCTCCAACGTCGAGGGCGACGCGCCGGAGGGCCTCGATCCGGTGGACGTGGTGATGTCCGCCCTCCCCGCCGGCACCCTCTCGGGCGCGCCGAAGGTGCGGGCGATGCAGATCATCGACGAACTGGAAGCAGAGAAGCGCGGCGTCGCCTACGCCGGCGCGGTGGGCTATTTCGGCGCCGACGGCTCGGTCGACACCTGCATCGTGCTGCGCACGGCGCTGTTCAAGGACGGCATGCTCTACGTGCAGGCCGGCGGCGGGGTGGTGGCCGACTCCGATCCGGTGGCCGAATACGAAGAGACGGAGCACAAGGCCCGCGCCATCCGCACCGCCGCCGCCGAGGCCTGGCGTTTCGCGTAGCGCGGCAGCCCCCTACTTCGGCCAGGGCGTCGGCATCATCACCACGGTCGTGGCCAGCGCCAGGGCGGCGACGGCGAAGAAGGCGGCCGCCGCGGCCAGGCCGCCGAGGCCGTCGGCGCGGCTGGGCTCGGCCAGTATCGCGCGGGCTTCGCGCAGCGGTCTCGGGTCGAAGGGCGAATCGGTTCCGGGCATGAGCAGGAGTCTGCGCCCGGCGTGGCCGACCGCCAAACCGCCCGGCGCTTGGCCTTACGCGGCCGCCGTCCTAGAACGCCCATGAAAGGCGGCGTCCATGATCCTGGTGATCGATAACTACGACAGCTTCACCTACAATCTCGTCCACTTTCTGAACGAGCTGGGGGCGGAGACGCTCGTGCATCGCAACGACGCGCTGACCGCCCAGGATGCGCTGGCGCTGCGGCCGGAAGCCGTGGTGATTTCGCCCGGGCCCTGCACGCCCAACGAGGCCGGCATCTGCCTCGCCCTGATCGCCGGCGCGCCGGACGACCTGCCGATCCTCGGCGTCTGCCTCGGCCACCAGGCGATCGGCCAGGCGATGGGCGGCGAGGTGATCCGCGCGCGGACGCTGATGCACGGCAAGACCAGCCCGATCCAGCACACGGGCAAGGGCGTCTTCGCCGGCCTGCCGAACCCGTTCACCGCGACGCGCTACCACAGCCTCTCGGTGAAGCGCGAAACCCTGCCCGACGTGCTCGAGGTCACCGCCTGGACCGACGACGGCGAGATCATGGGCTTCTCGCATCGGACCCGGCCGCTGCACGGCGTGCAGTTCCATCCCGAGAGCATCGCCACCGAGGGCGGCCACCAGCTGCTCGCCAATTTCCTGGAGCTGGCGGGCGCCCGGCGGCTCGAAGAGGCCTGACGGCCGCCCGCCATGTCAGACGCCTTCAAACCCCTGCTGGGCCGGCTCGCCGACGGCGCCACCTTGAGCGAAGCCGACGCCGAGTTCTTCTTCTCCGCCGCGCTGCGTGGCGAGCCGACGCCGGCGCAGGTCGCCGCGGCGGTCACCGCCATGCGGCTGCGCGGCGAGACGGTGGGCGAGATCACCGCCTGCGCCCGGGTGATGCGCCGGGCCGCGCTCACCCTCAAACATCCGCACCAGGTGATCGACGTCTGCGGCACTGGTGGCACCGGCGTCTCGACCTTCAACGTCTCCACCGCCGTGGCCATGGTGGCGGCCGGCGCGGGGTTGCGGGTCGCCAAGCACGGCAACCGCACCATGACCCGCAGGTCCGGCAGCGCCGACGTGCTGACCGAACTCGGCGTCAACATCTCCGCCAATCTCGAACAGCAGCGACGGGCGCTGGACGAGGCCGGGCTCTGCTTCCTGTTCGCGCCGGCGCATCACGGGGCGATGCGGCACGTCTCACCGATCCGCGGCGAGCTCGGCTTCCGCACCGTGTTCAACCTGCTGGGCCCGCTCTCCAATCCCGCCGGCGCGCAGCGGCAGGTGCTGGGGGTGTTCGACTCCCGCTGGGTCGAGCCCTTGGCGCGGGTGCTGGGCGCGCTGGGGGCCGAGCGGGCCTGGGTCGTCCACGGCGACGGCCTCGACGAGATGACCACGACCGGGACCACCCAGGTGGCCGAGTGGCGCAACGACGGCGTGCGCCTCTTCAACGTCACGCCGGAAGCCGTCGGCCTGCCGCGCGCCGCGCCGGCCGACCTCGCCGGCGGCGATCCGGCCTTCAATGCCGAAGCGATCCGCGCCCTGCTGGCCGGCGCGCCCGGCCCCTATCGCGACATCGTGCTGCTCAACACCGCCGCGGCGCTGCTGGTCGCCGACAAGATCGAGACGCTGGGCGAAGGCGTGGCGCTCGCCGCCGCTTCGATCGACGACGGCCGCGCCGCCCAGGCGCTCGCCCGGCTGGTCGACGCCACCAACCGGCCGTGAGCGACATCCTCGAGCACATCGCCGCCTACAAGCGCGAGGACGTTGCCGGCTTGCGCCGCGCCGAGCGCCAGGATGCGGTCGAGGCGCGCGCCAAGGCCGCCTCGCCGCCGCGCGGCTTCATCACGGCCCTTGAGCGCGCCGCCCGGCCCGGCTGCCTGGCGCTGATCGCCGAGATCAAGAAGGCCTCGCCCTCCAAGGGCCTGATCCGCGCCGACTTCGATCCCCCCGCCCTCGCCCGCGCCTATGAAGCCGGCGGCGCGGCGTGCCTCTCGGTGCTGACCGACGGACCGAGCTTCCAGGGCGCCGACGCCTATCTTGCCGAAGCCCGCGCCGCCGCCGCGCTGCCGGCGCTGCGCAAGGAGTTCCTGGTCGACCCCTGGCAGGTCGCCCAGTCGCGGGCGCTGGGCGCCGATGCGATCTTGGTGATCCTGGCGATCAGCGACGACGCCCTGGCCGGCGAGCTGCTGTCGGAGGCCGCGCGGCTCGGCATGGACGCGCTGGTCGAGGCCCACGACGAGGCCGAGGTCGACCGCGCGCTGGCGCTGGGCGCGCTAGCGATCGGCGTCAACAACCGCGACCTGCGCAGCTTCGTCACCGACCTGGCGGTCACCGAGCGGCTGGCCGCGCGCATTCCGGCGGGTCGCCTGCTGGTCACCGAGAGCGGCATCGGCGCCCCCGCCGACGTCGCCCGCCTCGCCGCCGCCGGCGCCCGGGCCATGCTGGTGGGCGAGAGCCTGATGCGCCAGCCGGACGTCGCCGCCGCGACCCGCGCCCTGCTGGGGCCCGATTTGCCTGGATCGACGCGGCCTGGGTCCTGATTTTCTGGATGATTCAACGGCCAGGCGAATTCGCGTGACCCGATTGTGCCGAGGGTTAACCCTGCCACAAAGATGAACCAATTCTTAACGACCGCCTCAGGCGACGTTCAACGCGCGAAACCAAAGTGACGCCCAGCGCATTGGATCGCCAAGCCACAGGACGAGTTTCGCCATGAACACCCTCGGTAAGTTGCTGACCGTCGCCGCGGCGGCCGTCACCCTCTCCGCCCCGGTCTCGGCCTCCGCCTTCGGCGGGCATGGCGGCGGCCACGCCGGCGGTTTCCATGGGGGCGGCTTCCATGGCGGTGGCTTCCACACCGTCGCCTTCCACGGTGGCGCGGGCTTCCGCGGCGGTCCCGGCTTCCGCGGCGCCGGCTACCGGGGTGGGCCCGGCTTCCGCGGCGGACCTGGCTACGGCGCCGGCTATCACGGCGGCGAGGGCTGGCGCCGCTACGGCTATGGCCACGCCGGACGCTATTGGTGGGGCGCCGGCGCCTACACCGATCTCTGGTACTTCGGCGTGCCGGACGCGGGGTACTACGAAGGCCCGCCGGTCGAGGAAGAGCCGGGTCCGCCCCCGGTCGAATATGCGCCCCCCGAGCCGCCGCCGTCGGCCGTCGCGCCCGCCGAATACCGGTACGAGCCCCCCGCGCCGCCGGTTCGGCACGTCCGCTACGTCCGTCCGCGCGCGGTGAAGCATGCCGCACATCGCGTCGCCGCCTGCCCCACACCCGCGCATCGCGGCTGACACGGCGGCTCGGCCGCGTCCCTGAGTCGTCGCCGTTGGCGGCGCGACTCAGGGACGTGATTCAGGCTCACCCCCCACGGCGTCATCCACCAGCCGTCTGATTCAACAGCGGTTTTCGTTCACTTGACATTAACCGGGAACACCTAGAGAACATCGCCAAGAGTTTTGGGTTTGTTCCGGCTCTGTCGGGACGACAATCTTGAGGCGGACGACATG
>Ga0302326_10034016_pt1 | contig 10108 bp, 8 predicted proteins | sample Palsa_T0_3_FD_202264 | JGI IMG/M metagenome (GOLD analysis project Ga0302326, IMG submission 202264) | Peat permafrost microbial communities from Stordalen Mire near Abisko, Sweden - Palsa_T0_3 | ecosystem: Environmental > Terrestrial > Soil > Palsa > Peat permafrost | place: Sweden: Abisko...
TCACCGTGGTGCCGGCGCCTTCGGTGCTTTCGATCCTGACCGCGCCGCCATGCTTGGCCGCGAGCGCGTGGACCAGCGCGAGGCCGAGGCCGGTGCCGCCCTTGGCCAGCATCGGATCGACACAGACCTGTTCGAACGGCCGGCCCAGGCGCGGGATGTGGTCGGCGGGAATGCCGATGCCGTCGTCGCGCACCACGACGCTGATGTGATCGCCGGCCAGCCGCGCTTCGACATCGACGCGGCCGCCGGGCGGCGTGAACTTCACGGCGTTGGACATCAGGTTGAGCAGGATCTGTTTCGCGGCGCGGCGGTCGGCGATCACCGAAAGCTTCGCCGGCATCGCCTCGGCGCAAAGCCGCACACCGCCCTTCTGCGCCCGCTCGCCCAGCATGCGCAGGCAGTCGTCGACGGTCTCCGCCAGATCGACGCGCTCGAAATTGAGCTCCATCTTCCCGGCCTCGATCTTGGCCATGTCGAGGATGTCGGTGATGAGGTCGAGCAGGAGCTGGCCGGAATCGTAGATCAGGGTCGCGTATTCCTCGTAACGTTCGTGTCCGAGCGGGCCGAACACCTTGCCGCGCATCAAATCGGCGAAGCCGATCACCGCGTTGAGCGGCGTGCGCAATTCATGGCTCATATTGGCGAGGAACAGAGACTTCGCGCGATTGGCGGCCTCGGCGCGCTCCTGCGCCGCCTTCATGCGCAGTTCCTGCTCCTTGCGCTCGGTGATGTCGCGCCCGACGCTGATCTCGCGGTGGAACTCGCCGGTCGCCTCGTCATAGACGCCGCGCGTCGTCGTCTCGATCCAGACGAAATGTCCGTCGGCGTGGCGCATGCGGTAGGAGGCGGTGCGGGTTTCGCCCGGCGGCGGCCGGCCGCGGACCTTTTGCGCCTCGACAAGATCGTCGGGATGCACCAATTGCAGGTAATGCCCGTCCTCGAGCTCTTCCGGCTTGCGCTTGAGGATGCGGTGCAGCGCGTTCGAGGCGAAGGCGATGCTATTGTTCTCGTGCAGGATGATGATGTCGGAGGCTTCCTCGGCCATCACGCGGTACATGCCCTCGGCCTTGGCGCGCGCGGCCTCGGCGATCACCTGCTGTGTCACGTCGTGGCACACCCCGATCAGCGTGACGACGCGGCCGTCGGGCCCGATCTCGACTTCGCCATGGGTGTCGACGAACTGCGCGATGACGTCGGAAGTCTTGCTGCGCGTGCGGTAATAGAAACCGCGGCGCGAATGGATCGCTTCGGCGATCTTGGCCTGTAGCAGGATCACGTCTTCCGGCACGATCTGATCGAGGAGCCACGCCATGTCGGCCGGCAGCTCGGGATCGACGCCAAGAAGCGTGTACATGCCGGGCGACCAGGTGGCATGATTGTCGGCCAGCCGCACGCGCCAATAGCCGAAACGCGCGGCGCGCTCGGCCAGCGCGAAATGTTGGCGTTCGCTTTTGATCTCCGCCGCGAGCGAAGAATCCGCGGCATGCAAGTCGTCGGACGACACGAGGCCTGGCTCCGGGATCGTTTGGACCAAAGCCTACGCCGGGTGCGTTAAGCAACGCTTGCGATCCGCGCAATTGGCCCGGGCGCGTCCCTTGCGGTTAAGCCGCGCTTAACCAACAAGACTTGCGCGCCGCCGCCGTTTCGCGTTCCCGCCTTTCAGGCGGCGCGCGGAGTCTTGTATGTCTTGCCGTCGCGCATCACGAAAGCCACCTTCATCAGCTCGGCGATGTCGTCGAGCGGGCTGGAAGCGGTGGCGATCAAATCCGCCGCCTTGCCCGGCTCGATCGTGCCGAGTTGGGCCGCTTGGCCGATGTGCTCCGACGCGGTGACGGTGGCGGCCGCGATCGCCTCCATCGCCGTCATCCCGGCCTGCACCATGAGCTGGAATTCGCGGGCGTTCAGGCCGTGCGGCGAGACGGCGCTGTCGGTGCCGAAGGCGATCTTGAGACCCGCGTCGTGGCCGTGACGCAGCGTGTCGATGATCTGCGGACCGACGGCCAGCGCCTTGTCGCGGATCGCCGGCGGCAGGAAATTCCCCGACGTCGCGTATTCCGCGACGGTGATGCCGGCGATGGCGGTGGGCACATAGAACACACCCTGTTTTCGCATCGTCGCGATCACCTCTTCGTCCATGAAGGTGCCGTGCTCGATGCCGTCGACGCCGGCTTTGAGCGCCGCCTTCATGCCATCCGCGCCATGGGCATGCGCGGTGGTCTTGCGCCCCAGCATGCGCGCGGTGGCGACGATGGCGTCGTATTCATCGGCGAAGAATTGCTGGCCGGTGCCGGTCGCGGTGTCGGTGAGCACGCCGCCGGTGGCGACGAATTTGATGAAATCCGCGCCGCGCGAAACCTGCTTGCGCACCGCGAGCCGACAGCCGTCGACGCCGTCGCCCCGCCCGGTCGGATCGAACAGCAGATTGATGTCGTCGCGATAGCCGCAGGTGATGCCATGGCCGCCTGTCGGCGAGATGATCGAGCCGGCGGCGAAGATGCGCGGGCCGACGACGAAGCCTTTCGCCACCGCGTTGCGCAACGCGAAGATCGCATCGCCCGCGCCGCCGATGTCGCCCAGATCGCGCACCGTGGTGAAGCCGGCCTCCAGCGTCACCCGCGCGTGTCGGGCGGCGTGGAGCGCGATGGAAGCGGGCGATTCCTCGACGATGTCCATCTTGTGATGCGGCCCGAACTCGCCGGTGAGATGGACATGGCAATCGATCAGGCCGGGCAGCACGAAATGATCGGAAAGATCGATCAATTCGTCGCCGGATTTTGCTTGCGTGAATCCCGCGACGACCGAAGCGACGCGGCCGTTCTCGATGGCGATCGTCTGCTTGGCGCGCGGTTCTTCGCCGGGCTTGGCCAAAAGCATTCCGGCATGGACGAATGTGGTCATGGTCAAGCCCCCGCACGTTGCGCGAAATGCCAGGCGCGCTCGGCCAGCGGGCGCACGCCGGCCGCGTTCTGCGCTGCATTGGCGTTGGCCGCGGTGCCGTCGCGCACCCGGCCGACGATGCCCTGCAGGATGCCCGCAAGGCGGAAGAAATTATATGCCGCGTAATAGTCCATGTTCGGCGTCGTCGTGCGGCCGGTGCGCTTGCAATACATCGCGGTGTATTCTTCGATCGTCGGAATGCCGAGCGCGCCGAAATCGGCCTCGAGCAAACTTCCGCCGCTGGAGACGCCGCCCAGCATCTGCCACTGCATCAGGTGATAGGTGAAATCCGCCATCGGATCGCCGATGGTGCAAAGCTCCCAATCGAGCACCGCGATCACTTTCGGCTCAGCGGGATGCAGGATCATATTGTCGAGCCGGTAATCGCCATGGACGATGGAATCGCGCGCATCGGTCGGCAGGTGCTGCGGCAGCCATTCGATCAGCCGGTTCATCTCCGGAATCTTTTCGCTTTCCGAGAGCTGATACTGCTTGGTCCAGCGCGAAACCTGGCGGCCGACATAATTGCCCGGCTTGCCGTAATCGGAGAGACCGAGCTTCTCCCAATCCATGCTGTGCAGCTTGGCGAAGGTCTCGTTCATCGCGTCATAGATCGCGGCGCGCTGTTTCGGCGTCTGGTCCGGCAGCAGCGGCCCCCAATAGATGCGGCCCTCCACGCAATCCATCACATAGAACATCGTGCCGATGATGCTCTCGTCCTCGCACAGCAGATAAGGCTTGGCGACGGGAAAGCCGGTCGGGTGCAATGCCGAGATGATCCGGTATTCGCGGTCCACCGCATGGGCCGACGGCAGCAGCTTGCCCGGCGGTTTGCGGCGCAGCACATAATTGCGGTTCGGCGTGATCAGCTTGTAGGTCGGGTTGGATTGCCCGCCTTTGAACTGGCGCACTTCCAGCGGCGTCCGGAAGCCGGGAATGCGTTCGGCGAGATAGGCTTCCAGCTTCTTCTCGTCGAAGCGATAGCGCTCGACCACCTCCTTGGTGCCCGAGAATTTCTCCTGGCGGTCGTCCACTGCCGGTTCGGCCATCGGGCCATGCTCCCTGAACTGATATCTTTGGCCGCAATTTGGGCCGCCGGACGCCTCCGGCGCAAGCCGTGCTAGAAGAATTCATCCAGGAACCCGGCCGCTTCATCCGAGATGCCGACGATCTTGTTCGTTGCCTGGCGATAGAACTTGAAGTTGAGCTCGGTTTCGGGTTGGCCGTCATTCCAGTCCTTGAAATTCTTGAGCGCGGCGCGCCCCAGCGGCCGCTTCGCGAGTGCGTTGCGTCTGATGGCGAGGCTCACGCGCGGCGTTTGCCGCGCGACGCCGCGCTTTCTGGCGACCGCTTCGGCGGAGGTGACGACGCCGCGCGCGATCAGGCCTTGTCCGCCCTCGTTCTCGCTCGCGAACACGAAAATCGTATCGCCCTCGGCGATAAGCTTGCCGCCATACATCGTCTTCTGCGCGGTGAACACGAACGTCTTCGCCCGTGGATCGCGAATCTCGGCCTTGATCGCGAATGCCATGCTTGCCCTCTACCGCCCCAGCGCCCGCCAGCCGATATCGCGGCGGCAGAAGCCCTCGGGCCAATCGATCAGATCGACGGCCTTGTAGGCGCGGGCTTGGGCCTCGGCCACGTCGCGGCCCAGAGCGGTGACGTTGAGGACGCGGCCGCCGACGGCCAGCAATTTGCCGTCGCGGCGCTCGGTGCCGGCGTGGAAGATCTGCACGCCTTCGACTTTCGCGGCGGCGTCCAAGTTGCGGATTTCCGAGCCTTTGCCATAGGCGCCCGGATAGCCCTTGGTCGCCATCACGACAGTCAGCGCTGCCTCATCGCTCCAGCGCAGATCGAGATGATGCAGTTGCTTGTCGCGCGCGGCGATCAGCGCGGTGAGCAGGTCGGATTTCAACCGCGGCATCAGCACCTGGCATTCCGGATCGCCGAAGCGGCAATTGTATTCGATCAGCTTCGGTCCGGTCTTGGTGATCATCAGGCCGAGGAAGACGACGCCCATATAGGGCATGCCTTTCTCGCGCATCGCATCGATGGTTGGCCGGATGAAGCGCGACATCGCGGCTTTCGCAATCTCGGCAGTCACTACCGGCGCGGGCGAATAGGCGCCCATGCCGCCGGTGTTGGGGCCCTTGTCGCCGTCGAAGGCGCGCTTGTGATCCTGGGCGGCAGCGAGCGGGATAACGGTCTCGCCGTCGCTGAGCGCGAAGAAGCTTGCTTCCTCGCCCTCGAGGAATTCCTCGACCACGACTTCATGGCCGCTCTCGCCGAAGCCGCCCTCGAACATGAAGTCGAAGGCTTTCGCCGCGTCAGTTTTTGTTTCGGCGATGATGACACCTTTGCCCGCCGCGAGCCCGTCAGCCTTGATGACGACCGGCAGTCCCAACGTATCCGCGAACGCCTTGGCGGCGGAAGCGTCGCGAAACCGGCGATAAGCGGCTGTCGGAATCCCGAGCTCGATGCAAAGGTCCTTCACGAAACCCTTGGAACCTTCGAGAATCGCCGCCGCCTTGCTCGGCCCCAGCGCGCGGATGCCCGCCGCTTCGAAACGGTCCCACAACCCACCGACAAGCTGCGCATCGGCGCCAATGACCGCGAAGTCGATCTTCTTTTCACGGGCGAAGGCGACCAGCGCGTCGAAGTTCGTCGCCGGGATGGCCACGCATTCCGCCACTTCCGCGATGCCGGCATTACCCGGCGCGCAGTAAAGCCTGGTCAAGAGCGGACTGGCGCTCAGCGCCCAGGCCAGCGCGTGTTCCCGTCCGCCGGAGCCCACAAGAAGGACGTTCAAGATTCGCTCCACCAAGGCCAGCCGTGCTGTATCATCGCCCGAGTCATGAGTGAAGCACCCACCAGCCCGCGGGCGAATCTGCCCGAATACAGCGTCAGCGAGATCGCGGCCGCCCTCAAGCGCACGGTCGAGGACGGCTTTCCGTTCGTGCGGGTGCGGGGCGAGATCAGCGGGCTCAAATTCCATTCCTCCGGCCATGTCTATTTCGACCTGAAGGACGACAAGGCGGTGCTCAACGCCGTCGTCTGGCGGCCGACGGTGCGGCTGCTGAAGCTGAAACCCGAAGCGGGCCTGGAGGTGATCGCCACCGGACGGATCTCCACCTATGCCGGCTCGTCGCGCTACCAGATCATCGTCGAGCAGATCGAGTTGGCCGGCGCCGGCGCGCTGATGGCGATGCTGGAGGCGCGCAAGAAGGCGCTCGCCGCCGAAGGTCTGTTCGCGGCCGAGCGCAAGAAGCCGCTGCCGTTCCTGCCCGATGTGATCGGCGTGATCACATCGCCGACCGGGGCTGTGATCCGCGACATCATGCACCGGCTGAACGCGCGCTTCCCGCGCCGGGTTTTGCTCTGGGCCGTCGCGGTGCAGGGCGAGCGCGCGGCGGGCGAGGTCGCTGCCGCCATCCGCGGCTTCAATGCGCTGACGCTCGGCGGCGCGGTGCCGCGGCCCGACCTCATCATCGTCGCGCGCGGCGGCGGCTCGATCGAAGACCTGATGGCGTTCAACGAAGAGATCGTGGTGCGCGCCGCGGCCGAAAGCGCCATCCCGCTGATTTCCGCCGTCGGCCACGAGACCGACACCACGCTGATCGATTTCGCCTCCGACCGCCGCGCGCCGACGCCGACGGCAGCCGCGGAGATGGCCGTCCCCGTCCGCGCCGATCTGATCTCGCAGACGCTGGATTTCGCGCGCCGCGCGGTTGCCGCCTTCCTGCGCGCGATGACACAGCGCCGCACCCATCTGCAGGCGCTGGCGCGGGTGCTGCCGCGTGCCGACCAGCTTTTCGCCCAGCCGCGCCAGCGCTTCGACTATGCATCGGAAAGGTTGGGCCACGCGCTCAGGCGCAATCTCCGGGAGCATCGCCGCGCTTTCGCGGAAGCCGCCACGCTGCTGCGCCCCCGGGCGGTCGCGAGCCAGATCGCGGCGGGGCGGGAACGCGTCCAGGCGCTGGGCCAGCGGCTGGAGCGAGGCCACAACGCGCGCCTGACGCAGGACCGCAAGCGGCTTGAGAGCCTGATCCGCGTGCTCGACAGCGTTTCCTATCGCGGCGTGCTGGAGCGCGGCTTCGCGCTGGTCCGCGGGCCGGACGGCCATGTCCGGCGCCGGGCGGCTGCCGTCGTGGCGGGAGAAACCCTGTCCGTGACCTTCGCCGATGGAACGCGCGAAGCCGTCGCCGGCGGCACGCCGAAGCCGCGCATGCCGAGGCCGAAAGCCGGGCAAGGAACGTTGTTCTAGTTTCCCACTCCCGCAGACGGGAGAGACAGTGTAAGATGTGCGCATGAACAAAATGGACCGCGATTTCCGTCCCGATGGCTTGGCCGACGTCGAGTATCTCGACGGCGAGTATCGCGTGGTGAAACCCGGCTCGTATGTCGCCTGCGCGGTGACGGGCCAGCCCATTCCGCTCGACGCGCTGCGTTATTGGAGCGTCGACCTGCAAGAGGCTTATGCCTCGCCCGAGATCGCGACCAAGCGCTTCCGGGAAACCGGACGGACGCCGAAGTGATTGAACGCCGTTCGTTTCTTGCGGCGTCGGCGGCATTGGCGGCGCTGCCGCGCGGAGCCTTCGCGCAATCCGAGCGCATCGTCCTCACCGGCGCGCTGCAGCAGGGAAGTCTCGTCCTCGGCAAGGTCGAGCCCGGTGCTTCGGTGAAGGTCGATGGCGTCGCGTTGCGGGTGTCGCCCGACGGGCGCTTCGCATTCGGTTTCGAATACGATCAGACCAAGCCGTCGACGGTCGCGGCGACGTTTGCCGATGGCTCGAGCCAGACGCGCGATATCGTGCCCGCGGCCCGCCAATATGAAATACAGAAGATCAACGGATTGCCCGATCAGGAAGCGCATCCTTCCGAACCCGATATCGTCGCGCGCATCCAGCGCGAACATGCACTGGTCGGGCGGGCGCGCAAGACCGACAGCGATCTTTCCTTCTATGCCGAGCCGCTCGACTGGCCGGCGAAGGGCATCATCTCCGGCGTGTTCGGCAGCCAGCGGATTCTGAACGGCGTAGCGTCCGCGCCGCATTTCGGCGTCGATATCGCGGGCGGCGAGGCTGCGGCGATCCATGCGCCGGCCGGCGGCATGGTGCTCCTCGCGGAACAGTTCTTCCTCGAAGGCGGCTACACGCTGCTCGATCACGGCCACGGCGTTTTCACCGGTTACATGCATCAGAGTGCCCAGTTGGTGAAAGCGGGCGATGCGGTGGCGCGGGGCCAGCAGATCGGGAATATCGGGCATACCGGCCGCGCGACGGGACCGCATCTGCATTGGCAGATGAACTGGTTTCAGGTCAGGCTCGACCCATCGCTCTCCACGCGCACATCGGCGCCCGACAAGGCTTGAGCGCGTTTCGAGCGGATGCGGTCGCCCTCCTTGGGCCAGCGCCGATGGATCCACAGCCATTGCGACGGCCGCTCGCGCACAAGCCGCTCGATCGCCTCGGTGATCTTGATCGTGAGATCTTGGATGTCGCGGTCGTGGTCGCCGGATGGCGTGAAATCGATTGCCGGATAAACCTTCATGCGGAAGCGCGCCCCGCCCAGCCTTTCATTCGAGGCCGGCAGGACGATCGTGCCGAGCTTGAGCGCCAACGCCGCCGGCGCCGGCGTCGTCATCGCGTCGCGGCCGAAGAACGGCGCCGGCAGGCCTTCGTTGGTCTTCTGGTCGGCGAGCAGCAGGATGCATTTGCCGGCACGCAGCAGCGTGAAGATGCGCCGCGTGCCTTGCGCGCCCTTGGCGATCTGCTCCTTCGGCCCGTTTGCAATGCGCTGGCGCACCAGCCAGCGGTCGATATAGGGGTTGTTCAGCGGGCGATAAACCTCGCCGCATTCGTAGCCGAGTTGTTCGGCGGTGGCCGGCATCATCTCCCAATTGGCGAAATGGCCGGAGACGAAGATCACGCCCTTGCCGCTGGCGATGGCGGCCTCGGCATATTTTGTGCCTGTCACTTCGAGCCGCGCGTTCGCGCCGTGAATCGAGAACTCCGAGAGATGGGCGTATTCGGCGATGGTGCGGCCGAGATTGTCCCACATCTCCACGATGATGGCTTCGCGCTCGGCTTCGCTCTTTTCGGGGTAGGCCGCGGCGAGATTGGCGCGGGCGCGGTTGGTTGTTCCAGTGCGATAAAAGACGTTGCGGCCCAACCAGCCGCCGATGGCGGATGCCGTGTCCGTGCCGAACAGCCGGAAGAATCCGATCATGGCGAAGAAGCCCGCCGCCTCCGCGCCATAGCGCAGCCTCGGGCCGAGAGTCATGTGGGCGGCGGCGGTTTTGTCAGCCATGGCGCGCGCTATCGTGGGAGCTCGACGCTGTCAAGCAGGCGTCCGAAAGCGGGCGGGTCGTCGAACGCGGCGCGGACCGGCAGGAAGTTGATTCCGTCGCGCTCGGAAGGCGTCAGCCGCACGAAGTCCTTTTCGGTGGTGACGAGCCGCAGCCCGCGCGCCTTGGCCTTCAGCCGCGCGATCTCCGCCGCGGTATAGGCGTGGTGGTCGGCGAAGCCGCGCGCTTCGACGAGCTCGGCGCCGAGCGCGCGCAAGGTGTCGAAGAATTTCTCCGGCCGGCCGATGCCGGCGAAGGCCACGACCTGCGCGCCCTTCAATCCCAGCACGTCGACGGGCACCAGATGCGCACGCAGCACGGGCTTGGCGAAGCCTTTCAGATCGGGCGCGCCCCGGCCCACGAGCACGACGGCATCGGCACGCGCAAAGCCCTGCTCGACGCTCTCGCGCAAGGGGCCAGCGGGAAGAACGCGGCCATTGCCGAATCCGCTCCCGGCATCGACCACGACGATGGAAAGGTCCTTTGCCAGGGTGAAATTCTGATGGCCATCATCCATCACGATGGCGTCGGCGCCGGACGCGTCGGCGAGTTCCGCGCCCGTCTTGCGGTCGCGCGCGACGATGACGGGCGCCGCCGCCGCAAGCACCAGCGGCTCGTCGCCCACCTCGCGGAATGTGTCGCGCGCCGGATCGACCAGCGTGGGTCCGCGCATCCGCCCGCCATAGCCGCGCGAGAGGATGAAGGCGTTCACACCGCGTTCCTTCAGCGCGCGCGCGAACGCGATGGCGATGGGCGTCTTGCCGCTGCCGCCGGCGGTGAGGTTGCCGATGCAGATCACCTTTGCCTTCGCGCGATACGGCCGGG
>Ga0302326_10034018_pt1 | contig 10107 bp, 8 predicted proteins | sample Palsa_T0_3_FD_202264 | JGI IMG/M metagenome (GOLD analysis project Ga0302326, IMG submission 202264) | Peat permafrost microbial communities from Stordalen Mire near Abisko, Sweden - Palsa_T0_3 | ecosystem: Environmental > Terrestrial > Soil > Palsa > Peat permafrost | place: Sweden: Abisko...
CTGTTGAGTTGTCATCAAGTACGAACCCCCATCGGTCGCTGAGCCGAACGCCCGCGACCCCAACCCTAACATTTAGATGGACGTTTCCGTCCGGAAGCATCGGCGTAGGGGCGCCTTTCAGCCAATCGGACAGTGGGCCTAAGCGGATGTATCCGTCCGATTTGATGCGCGGCCCTCGTTAACCCAGGCTGAGCGGTCAGCCGATGTGAAGACGGCCCGCGATCGCCAACCGACCCTTCGATGACGGCGTGGTCCAGCCCCAGGCGGCTGAGACAGGCCCACCGTTTCACCGCTCACCACGTGCTTGACCTCGTCCGCGTTTCGTTCCTGTATCCCAATACCGCTGGCGGTCGGAAAGGTTCCGTGCCGGCTAACTGGTGGACCGATTTAGTGTCCAAGCGGGAGGCAGTCGGCGCCGACGGTAGCGGTAAAGGGAATTAATCGTCCGAAACTGTTGCCAAATGGCGGCGAGGATGCTTATCCTTAACCGGAATAATTCGTCCTAATAATTTGATGAGGAGCTGATATGAGCGACCCAGGCAGACTGGCCGGCAGGCGGGCGCTGGTCACCGGCGGCGGCCGTGGGATCGGAGCCGCGATTGCGCGTCGGCTGGCCAGCGAAGGCGCCGCAGTAGCGATCAATTACGTCGCCAACGCCTCTGCTGCCAATGAGTTAGTCAGCGAGCTGAAAGCCGAAGGGCATCAAGCCGCGGCGTTTCGCGCCGATGTCGCCGAGCGGACCCAGATCAAGGGCCTTATCACGCAGGTCGTCGATGCGTTCGGCGGCCTGGACATCTTGGCCAGCAACGCCGGGGTCGAGCATTTCGGCCGCCTGGAGTCGATCGACGACGAGGACTTCCAGCGCGTGTTTCGTACCAACGTCGCCGGCCAGCTTTTCGCAACCCAGGCCGCGGCCGCGGCGATGACATCCGGTGGGCGCATCTTGTTGACCTCGTCGATCAGTGCGCGCATCGCTGTCTACGCCCACACCCTGTATGCGGCCAGCAAGGCGGCGGTCTCGGCAATGGCGCTCAACCTGGCCCCGGAGTTGGCCGAACGCGGCATCGCCATCAACGCCATCGCACCCGGGGGGACCGCCACCGACATGGCCGCCGACGTCGCCACGGAATACACCCACCCTGCGCTTCGCGAAGTTCCTCCCGCACTGGTGACCGAATCGATGAACGCCGTCGGGCGATTGGCCGAACCCGACGAGATCGCCGCCGTCGCGGCGTTCTTGTTGTCACCTGAGGCCTCCTATCTCACCGGCGCCACTATCGACGCCTCCGGCGGCTACATCTAGGTTTCGACAGCGACGACAAGCGAGAGGCAGGAAGTTCAACCATGGATAGCTCCCTCCCGCAATCACCCAACGCCGCCTCGCCGCTCAGCGTTGGTGTCGTGGGCTTGGGCCACATGGGGTTGCCGATCGCCCTGCGGTTGCTGGCGGCGGGTTTTCGCGTCGGGGGCAATTGCCGCCACGAACCTCCAGCGGCATTTGTTGACGCGGGTGGGTTCGGCTGCGGTACGGCAGCCGAGCTCGCCGACCGTTGCGACGTCGTTTTCACTGTGCTGCCCTCCGCCGACGCGCTGGTCTCGACGGCTGCCGGCGAGCACGGGTTAATCAGCTCGACGCGCCGCGACGGTATCTGGGTGGAGATGAGCACGGTTCCTGAGACTGTGAAGCGCCCGCTGGCCGACTCGCTGGCTGAACACGGTTGGCGGGCACTGGATTGCCCGGTCAGCGGCGCACCCGACCAGCTCCATGTGGGCCGGGCGGTGCTGCTGAGCAGCGGGTCGCGCGACGTCCACGAACAGGTCGAACCGGTGTTGCAGGCGATCAGCCCGAACGTGCGCTACATGGGCGCGTTCGGCCACGGGATGCGCGCTAAATACACCGCGTATCTGCTGCTGGCCGGCCACAGCTTGGTCGCCGCCGAAGCGCTGGCGTTCGCCGGCTACGCCGGCTTGGACCTGGGCGAGATCCTGGCTGCGCTGCGCGGCACGATCGTCTCGTCGGCGGTGTTCGACCGACGCGCACCCCGTGTTCTCGACCCGCCCGGTGTGCGTGCCGCCGGTAACCTGCGCGCGTTGGCCGAGACCCTGACTCAGCTCGATCAGTTCGCTCGCCAGCGCGGGTTGGCCACCCCGGTGCTCGACCAAGTTCGCGGCCATCTCGACCGCCGCGACGTGGAGCAAGTCGACGAATTGGTGGTGGCGTTCTACCACGAGCTGACCGCCGAATCTGACACCAGCGGCCCAACACCAAGCCCAGAGGAGCAGACGTGACCTTCTATCTCGTCCTTCGTCACCACACCACCCCGCCGAACGCCGACCCCGCGCGTGTCGCCGACCATCTCGCCTGGTTGCGTAACCAGCATGAGCGCGGCACGGTGCTGATCTCTGGACCTAGCTCCGACGGTATGACCGGCATCTATGTGGTGCGTGCGGCGTCTCGGCCGGACGCGGAGGCCTTGGCTGCCACCGACCCGCTGGCCCTGACCGCTCAGACCCGCATCGAGGTCATCGACTGGCAGGTCCACCAAATCTTAGGGATCGGCTCCTTCGACTCTGCCGCCCTTGCCGGCTCGTGAGGTGCCCTTGCAGGTTTACCTGCCCGACCGGGTCAGTGTGAACACCGCGCCCCATTCCGGGGAGAACTAGCATCCACATCTCGCGGGCCAACCCACGACGAGTAGCAGCAGTTATTGCTCATCGAGACGCGTTGTCTCGCTGCTACTTCAGATGTTTCCTTGATCAGTGCGGTACGCAGAACCGACGTTCAGCCATGGTACGTCGACTTGGCGATGGCTCGACGATGACAGCGGACGTCGCGGACCAGCTTGACCTGTGGCTGCTGACGTAAGCGCTGTTGACGTAAGCCAAATGGCCCACTTCTCATTTCAAGTGGCCACGCGTCGGCCAATTGGCCGCCAAATTGAGACGGCGAGTCAGCCGTTTTCCTTGCGGCTGCCAGAAAGCGCTCCAATCGGCAGAGGCGGAAGTAGACCGATCGATACGGTAAATCGGGATCTATCCCGTTGTCCCACAACACCTTAATCACTTATCTGTCAAGTGCGGGGGAACACGCACGCGGCTGGGGTGGGTCTCTGATGATGCGGGAAGAACGAAGACCTCAATGTAATGTCGTGCCACGTCGGCATTTTCGCTATCGGGAATGATGCCTAGCAGCAGACTCAGGGCAGTTGCAATGAGAAACTGGGTTAGGTCTTCAAGGCGGATGCCGCGCCGGAAATGCTGCCCGGCGTCCTCGCGGAGCATGGTTGCTATCCGCGGTTCGGCCAGCCGCCTTACGGTGGTGCTGTTGGCCAGCATCTGGGCGACGGTGCCCTCATCAGCCGCCTCAGAGATGGTCTTGAGTAGCGGGTCGTGGGCGAGTTCAGTGGCAACGATCACTAGAGTGTCCACGATCATGTCGACGGGACCAGCGCTCTCGTGGCGCTCTAGCAGACGAAGCATGTGCCGTTGCGTTGTTCGGTGGATGAGCGCGGCGTCGAGACTTTCGCGGTTGGGGAATTGGCGGTAAAGCGCGGCCCGCGAGTAGCCGGCGTCTTGTGCGATGGTTTCCATGGTCGACGCGCGATGGCCGCGAACCCGGAAGGAGCGTTCGGCGGCGTCTAGGAGGATTTCACGGGTCTGCTCTGCAGTGTTGCCGCCGCCCGCCGGTCGGCCTCGACGCCGTGGCGATGCTGGCAATCCTTATGTCCTGACTTCACGTGGCCTAGCCGCTGTTGTGCTAGCAGTTCTTTGCTTCCTCGATTGTGCTGAATACTGGTCGCCCTGGCATCGCTTCGGACCCATTAGCGTTGGCGTGCAGTTGTTTCGGTGTGATGCTTGCCCCGCACGGCGGCGCTTTTTCGTTCACCAAACTCTGGCCGCCCGCAGCACGGAAATGATACGGTCTGCCAGATCCGTATATTTTCAGAGGAATCCGTTCGGGCGGGATCGAAGGGGTCGCAATGAGTGGTTACGCGTTTCGTTGGCGGCGGTTCGGGTTGCTGGCAGGCACCGGGGCGGCGGTGATCGGGCTGACGTCACTGCTGACCGCGGCGTCTGCGTTCGCCGACGCGGACGACCCGCTATCGGGCAGTGACACGGCGATCATCCTCGGCGGAACATTCGAGTCGACACCGGACAAGGCTTTCGCGCAAGCCGCCGAGAATCTGTATCTGCACCCGCTGGGTTTCGACGACGGCGCGACCTCTTCGACGGTCTGTGACATGGTCGGGACCGACCCATGCGCCGCCCCGTTGCAGGTGCTGACGACGCCCGAACTGATCCAGCAAAGCAATCTCACCGACGCCGACGACGTCACCCTCGCCGTGGAGAACGAATTCTCCGCGGACCCAGGCGCTTTCAGCGCCGAGGACCCGCTGACGATCTTCGGATACTCGCAAAGCGCCACCGCCGAGTCGATCGCCATGACCCAGATCAACGATTACAGCATCGCCCACGGGGACAGCATCCCGCTCGACGACCTGCACTTCGTGTTCATCGGCGACCCCTCCCTCCCGGGCGGAATTGAGGCGAACACTACCGTGACGCCCGATGATCTGTACCCGGCGACGATCTACACGCTCGACGGCGACGGGATCGCCGACTACCAACAGGACATCGCAGCCGGAGGTCAGCTGGATGCGCTGTACAACATGCTCACCACGCACGCGGAATATCTGGGGTTGACACCAACGCAAATCGCTGACGCGACCACGTCGACCGACGGCAACCTCACAAATATCGACATCTCCGACAACATCAACAGCTTCGACGCGTTTATCGGCGCACTCGATCACGGGATCGGCAGCAGCGGACTGTTCGAGAGTTTATTCGAGTCCCTGCAACTCTATTTGACCAACATGTTCTGACCCGATGCGCAGGCACACACCTAGCAGGCGTAATAGTCTCCGCATTCGGCCTATGAGACACCCGGGGCGTCAACGCCGGCTGCCGTGAGCGCGTCCTTGCGACCCTCAACCCGCTTGTGTGACCTCGAGCCTGAGGTGGGAAACGAACAACCACTCGCCATCTACCTTGCGGCAGCCGTAGATCGCTTCTTGTGTGTCGAGACTCGTCTGCGCTCCGGCAGGTAACCGCCTGCAGTCTCGGCTTTTTCGCTACTTGGCCGGTGCTGGCGTGCCGAAGATCTGTTCGAAGGAATCTAGGGCGTAGCTGGTGGGTTCCGGCTCGCCGGGGAGTAGCTGGAAGGTTCGCTTGCCGGTGGGGTGTCGTTGGGCGCGCAAGAACAGGTGAGCCGGATTGTGGCGCGCGTACAGGCTTTTGGCGAGGTCGTGGAGGTGGGTCACGAAGAGCACTTTGACGCCGCTGTCGATCATCGCGTCGATGATCTGCCGGGCGACTTGTGATCCTTCGAGTTCGTTTGTGGAGGCGAAGGATTCGTTGCACAGCAGCAGCGATGCCGGGTTGATGTGGTCGACGAGTGTGCTCATCCGTGTGAGTTCTTCGTCGAGTTTGCCGTGGGTGAGGGTGGCGTCTTCTTCGCGGGTGAAGTGGGTAAAGACTCCTGATCGGATGTTGGCGGTGAAAACGTCTGCGGTGACGAACATTCCGGCTTGCATCATCAGTTGAGCGGTTCCGATGCTGCGCAGGAAGGTGGACTTCCCGCCGCCGTTGGCGCCGGTGATGATGGTCAGTGCTTTGTGGTCGGCGTCGATGCTGGTGCCGTGAATGGTGTTGCGGGTGGCCAGGCATAGTGCGATGTCGCGCAGGTCGGTGCAGTGGAATTGATGCGGCTCGGTCGGGGTGGGTTTCGGATAGCAGGTAGGGATGTTGCGCTGGGTTAACGCGCGGTGGAGGTTGGCGCAGGCTAGGTAGAACGCTAGCTCGAGTCGTAGTCGGCTGAAGAACTGTTGGAGGTGCTCGGCGGATTGGGTGACGGTGTTGGCGATGTCGTTGATGGCGCGGCCGGCGAGCTTGGTGAGCGCTTCCGCGCCCGGTACGTCGTTGGCGTCGACGGTGAATTCGTAGCCCTGGCTGGGGTTGTCGGTGCGACGGCCCAACAACGTGCGTCGAGGTAGTTGGTGCAGCCGGTGGTGTTCGGCGGTATTGCCGGGCCCGAGGTCGGCGCTGAGGAGCACGCCGCGTGGTAGCTGGAATTCGGAGAGGTAGTCGTCGAGACCGCTGAGGTAGTTGTCGGGGATCTGTTCGGTGAGCATGGCGGCGAGCTGCTGCAAGCCGCGGGAGCGGAATCGTCCAGCGGATCGGGTGGTGAGGTTCCGCAGCTGCCGCAGCGTGTCGGTGAGCAGTTCCATGATGCGTACGGAGCGGCGCAAGATGGCTGCCGGATCTTTGGATTTCAGGCCACCGAGGAACACTTTGTGTCGCAGCTCGAGACCGTCGGCGCCGGCGGCGATCTCATAGATCTGCTGCACGAGTGAGCGATTGGCCAACGTGTCAGCGAGGACCTGTTGACGGTAGACGATCACCGCGGGGTCGGTGATCATCTGGGGCAGGACGGTTTTGGCGGTCTCGAGTAGGAATTTGTCGTTGTCAGCCATCGCGGCGTAGATGCGGTTGAGCTCGAGGTCGGCGGTGACGAGAGCGTCGATCTGCCGCGGTGAACGCGACGTCAGGTCGACGTCACGTTGCGGGTGGAGCAGGCGCACCTTCATGAGGTGATCCGCTGACGCAGGATGGCGTAGGTCAGGCCGTGCTTGGTGGCCAGCGCTGCGGCGTAGGCCAGGCCGTCTGCTGGGCGTCGGGTGAAGGTGAAGGTTCGTCGGGTGGGATCGTCGGCGGCGACCTCGCCGACCATGCTGACGCAGGCCGGGTCGGCGCGAGTCAGTTCGTCGAGGAAGCTGACATAGACAGCGGTGCTGTCCTTCTCGATGATTCGTCTGATGATGTCGGTGCCGATCTGGAGGGCATCGCTGACAGTGGTCGAGGAGAAGCTCTCGTTCATGATGATCAGACTCGCTGCGGTGGCGCGCGATAGGATGTCGCGGATCCGGACCAGCTCGTCATGCAGCTTGCCGTGCGGCGTGGCCAGGGTCTCTTGGCGGTCGAAGTGTGTGTAGATGGCATCGGGCAGCATGAACGCTGCGCCCGTGGCCGGCACCGGGCAGCCCAGTGAGGCGAGATAGGCGCACTGGCCGATGGTGCGGGCGAAAGTGGTCTTGCCGCCCTGGTTGGGGCCGGTGACCACCAGCACCCGTTCTGCCCCGGACAAGTGAAAGGTGTTGCCGACCAGAGCCGTCTGCTCGCCTTCGGTCTTGATCGCAAGCGCCAAGTCGCATGCGGTCTCGGCCGACAAGGTCCCAGGGGTGTCGGTGACCTTGGGATAGCTGAAGCTCACCCCGGCGGCCGTGAAGCGCTCCACGAACGCCAAATATGTGAGATAGAAACGGATCTCGCAGTCGAACCGGGAGACCGTGGGCTCGATGAAGTGCTGGTGCCGGCGGAAGAACTGCTCGAGGTCGGCAAACGGGCCGGGGTAGAGCTTGGCGACGCACTCCAGCACCCGTTGCTCGACGGGGTTCATCTCGGCGTCGTCCTTGATGGGCACGCGGTATTCCCGGTCGATCTCGCTGGAGAACCGCTCGAACAGCGACTGGGCGTCGTGGCTGTAATCAGGTTGACCGACGTATTTCGAGACGCGCACGCGCCGGTCGTGGATGTGCACGGTGTAGCGAACCTCGCCGAGTTCGGCGAGCACGGCTCGGGCGTCGGCGGCCAAGGTGCGGAATGTCTCGCTAGCGACGTATTCGGCGACGTAGGTGGCGATGTTGCGCAGCCCACGGGCGCACAGATCAGCGTCGGTGAGGCTGTCGTGGAGTGCGGTGACCGCGTTGCAGAACGTAGCCGCGGCGTGCACGAACCAGCCCTGTCGCTGCCAGCGATGCTGAACCCATTCCGCCTGACGGAGCTGGCTGCGCGTGATGGCCATCGCGTCGGTGAAGCCCGTGACCGGGCGGCGCACGGTGGCGCGCTCGAGATCGCGAAATACTTGGCGGCGGTACTCGACGGCGGTCACCTCGCGCAATGGTCGATAGAACAGGCGCATCACGGTTTCGTCGGGATGCGACTCGCACACCGCCGCAACGATGTCGTCAAGTCGCAGATCGCGAAAGCAGTCCGGCGGCACCGCGACATCCACTGGTGTCTCGCCAGGGAACAGGACGCTCGTCAATTTTTCACCGCCATTTTCGGACGTCGGCCACCAGCCACCGTATGTGGGCTGTCCGCCGTATTCGTCCCCGCCGAGCTTTGCACGGCGAAGGAAAGCCGACGCCCTCAGCCCCGTCGTCGCAGAGCGGTCCTGCCGGCCGAACCGCTCATAGCTGGCAGTATTTGGAAATGCGTTGCATCTGGTTGATACGTTCTACCCGAGCTCTTCAGTGAGCGCACCGGACAGCGGTCGCGCCCAAGGGCGCGCAACGGCCAGGCATGTCGCTCCAGAACGCTTGTCGCAGCAAAGTTTAGGCAAGTGAGCAGGAAGGCTCTATAGCGCCTGTGGCGGATTAGGCGACGGGAGCAGCCTGGTGAACTCCGCAGGGAGCTGCGACATGAAGTCGTTGAACTCCTTGCGGTCAACCGCCTCCCGCAAGGTCAGCAGCACCGCCTCCGTACCAGTCATAGTCTCGGTCGTGGTCAGCCCAGTGCGGCTGCTGACGCGCAGAATCAGGTCATCCAGGTCGAATCGCTCCGGACCTTTGCTGTTCCATCGCACTGAGTCGGCAAGCTCCTCGGGGAGTTGCCGGATCAGGTGCCGTACCTCTCCGGCGCTGACTCGCATCGCCAAGACCTCGAGTACCGCGCGGGTCAGATCGGCTGCCTCCCCCTTCGACAGCATGGCGCGCTCGGCGACGTCGCGGTAAAACTCGTGAGCATTCATCGGATCATCTCCAACTGTCTGTTCCGCAGGACGGTGGTTTTCTCGGACAATGCCCGCTTCTGCGTTGCGGCGCATCAACCTGTGGTTAATAAGAGTCGATGGACCACCTGTTCTGGCAGATCGAGACCGCTGCAAGGGCCCTCGGGTCTAGCGAATCCGACAGTTTTCGCACCTGTAGGCCCAAGACCGCAGGCAGCGTCAACCGGCAGCGTGTCGACGAAGACGGTCGGATTCATCAAGGAGGTACGCCGTGGATTCTGGGGCTGACTGGCTCCACGAGCTCATGCCGTTTATTAAGGACTCAGCGACCATCGTCGCCGGCCCGCACAAAGTCTGGGGCCCACAGACCAGCGACAGTCCTGCAACTCCGCAAGCGGCGGATATCTAAGTTCGGCATGCTCGCCGCCATGAAACGCGAACGGAGATAAGGCGCTTCACTGCTGGAGGCAGCGTCGGCATCGGCCTCCTGGCATGACCCGTCATCACCGCCTATATGAGAGGACAGGATGACCGCACTAGAGCTAACAGGCAGTGGGACAGCAGCTTTCAACGAGGGCGATGTCTATTTCATTGGTAACGCCACCACGTTGATCCGCTTTGGCGGCCTGACGATCCTGACCGATCCTGCCTTCCTGCACAAAGGCGAGCACGTCGATCTGGGTCACGGCATCTGGGCCCGGCGCGAGGTCGAGCCGGCGTGCCACGTCGCTGACCTGCCACCGATCGATCTGATCGTCTTGTCGCACTATCACGGCGATCATTTCGACGATGTCGCCGCCCAAGAGCTCGACAAGAAACTGCCCATCGTCACCACCGCGGACGCGGTGGACAAGCTCAGCGCGCTCGGCTTCGAAAAGGGCTATCCCCTCGACACCTGGGAATCCCTGGCGGTGCGCAAAGGCGACGCGACGCTGACGATCACCGCCATGCCTGCCAAGCACGCCACCGAGGAGTCGGTCAACGACCTGCTCATGCCTGTCAACGGACACCTGCTCGACTTCAGCCGCAACGACGATCACCTCTACCGGCTCTACATCACCGGCGACACCATGCTCGTCGACAGCCTCGAAGACATCCCGCGCCGCTACCCCGACATCGACCTCGGCCTGATCCACACCGGTGGCACCACGTTCCTTGTCACCGTCGTCACGATGACCGGTGAGCAGGGGGTGAAGGCCGTCGAGATCACCAAACCGCGCACCGCCATTCCGATCCACTACAACGACTTCTCGATA
>Ga0302326_10034027_pt1 | contig 10105 bp, 10 predicted proteins | sample Palsa_T0_3_FD_202264 | JGI IMG/M metagenome (GOLD analysis project Ga0302326, IMG submission 202264) | Peat permafrost microbial communities from Stordalen Mire near Abisko, Sweden - Palsa_T0_3 | ecosystem: Environmental > Terrestrial > Soil > Palsa > Peat permafrost | place: Sweden: Abisko...
GCGGCGCTCGACTGGACCGGCTGGCGGAACTCGAACTTGCCGTCGAAGCAGCCGACGTCGAAGCCGATCTCGTTGGCCAGGCCCTTGATGAACTGCCAGTCGTTGACGTTGCTCTGCGAAACGTGGGTGAACACGGTCGGTGAGTTGTCGATCTGGCCGATGTCGAGGCCGGACCGCTGCCCGATGGTCTGGGCGATGTCGGAGTAGGTGACGTTGGTGTAGCTCTGGGTGATGCGACCCCGGAAGAGGCGATGGGCGTAGTCGTAGCCGCGCACCACCGTCATCATCCCGTCGGCGTCGTACTCCGCCTCCAGCGCCGTCACTTCGCCGGTGATGAGCAGCTCGCCCCCGGGGTTGGCCTCGGTGAAGATCTTGAGCTTGACCTTGGATCCAACCTTCAGGCCGGTCTTCTGCAGCAGCGTCCGCTTGGGATCGCGAAACGCCACCTGGAACATGTCCGGCAGGCTCGACGAGTTGTCGACAAAGGCCGACACGACCGTCGGGTCCAGCTCCTGAGACAGGGGCTGGCCGTCGATCTCGACCTTGAGCTTGGCGGCGTGCTGCTGGGGAGCCATCGGATCAGCTCAGCTCGAGGGCTTCCTCAGGCGTCGGCAGCAGCAGCCGGGTCCCTGCGGGCACGCGGAGGGGATCGGCGATCCGGTTGGCCAGGGCGATGGCCCGCCACTGGGCGGGTCCGCCGTACTCAGCGGTGGAGATCGACTGGAGCGAATCACCCGCCACGACGGTCCGGCTCGAGCGGATGTCGAGTCCGCCGGAGGTGGGGTTTTGCTTGGCCGCCTGGCTCGGCACCTCCTGGAGCGTGATGGTCGCTGTGGCGCGGGTGGGCGTGCCGTCGGGGCGGAACATCGTGTACTGCACGGCAACCGTCTGGACGCAGCAGACGGCGCTGAAGTTCTGACCCCAGGCGAAGACCACGAACGGCGGCGACGGCTGGTTCTTGGTCAGGGAGTCCGGCTGGGGCAGGCAGCAGTTGAACAGGGCGGTGACGTACCCGGTGATGTCGTGATCGGGCTGATCGGTCGCGTCGAGGAAACAGATGATGGTCATCGTCTGGGGGTTGGCGCCCTTGAACTCGGGCATGGGCGCCGCGGCCGCGCCCTTGGCCGGCTTGGCCTCCCACTTCGCCGCCTTGGTGACCGTGTAGTCCTTGGGGTTGAACTGGAATTGGATCGGGTCTCCGACGGGGGCCCCCGGCCCCATCGACGTGGCTTCGAATTGGAGGAGCGCGGCGTGGACGATCGGCGACGGGAGGGTCATGACGTCGCCAGGAACCCGTGGTGGGCCAGCTCGATCGACTCGGTGGCGACCTTCGGCCCGTCGACGTTGAACTGCGGACCCGTCCACTTGACAGGGATGACGCCCATGAGCGACCACGTGGCGACGATCGTGCCGTCGACGGTGCGCGCCGTGATCTCTCCGGTCGATCGCGTCACCTGGCCGTTCATGCTGGCGAACCAGTTCATGACCGTGTTGTGATCGCCGTTGATCGGCCGGGTCAGCTTGATGTTGGTGTACTTGATGCGCCCGGGAAGCTGCCAGACGAACCCGTTCTGTCCCCCCTCTTCGTGCTGCTCGACCGTCACCTCACAGCCGAGCCCATCGCACTGGGTGAACACGCCCAGGTCGTGACCGTCGACATTGACGGTGAAGCAGACGGTGACAGCCGGGTCGGTGGTGGTATCGGCCATGTCTCTCCTCCTACCGGGCCAGGTCGGTCACGCGACCCCAGCGCTCGCGGTCGAGGCGGAGCTCAGCCTTGAGCTTGTCGCGGATCTTGTCGTACATGTCCTTGGCGGACTGCTCGCCGGCCTCGTTGTCGCCGCCGCCGGCCGGCGGGGCGGCACCGGGCGCCGGGGGTGAGGGTGGTGCCGCGGCAGGGGCCGCCGCGCCCGCGGGCGCCGCGCCTGCCGGCTCGGGGGCCGCTGCCGCAGCCGGTTCGGCGAGCCGTTGCACTGGTTCCTCGCCGGGCGGCGAGCGGAACACCACTGAGCCGTCATCGGTCCAGTCGCCGAGCCCGTTCGCAACGGCGACGGCGCCCGGGCTGGTCGCGGAGGGCACCGCGCTGCGGGACACGGTAGGCAGCGAGGCGCGTTGTGGAACCGGTCCGCCGGGCGGCTCTGCCGGCCAGGTGGGATGGGCCGGCACCGGCGGCCAGCTCGGGAGCTCGAGCGTTGGCTGCGGGGTTTGGGGCCCACCCGGCCCCCCGGTGGGCGTTCGGGAAGGCTGCAGCCCGGAGGCTGCGAGAGGCGGGGCCGGGCGGGTTGCCGGCGGCGCAGTGGGGACGCTCGCCAGTCGCTGCAGGGCGGGGGGCGCCGGCGACCCGACGGCGGTGAGCGCCCCCGGGACCGGTGTGGAGGCGGCCGAGCTGGCGGGTGCACGCGTCGGACCGTCATCAGCGGCAACGAGCCCGAGCGCGGTGGACAGTGGTGCGGCGCCGAGCAGCGGTGCGACAGAGGAGGCGAGTGGGGCGCTGTCCGGAGTGGCGGCCGCAGCCGTCTCGTGGGTCGGCTGCGCGGCGAGGATGAGGGGCGCTGTCGCGTCGGGAGCTGTGGACTCGGCTGGTAGCGAGGGTCGTCCCGGTGGAGTTTGCGCGGCGGCGCCGCTGGCGTGCGGGGGGACCTCGTCAGGACGTCCGGACGGTTGGCGTTGAACGGGGCGAACAGCCGGGGCAGCCGCGACGGGCGGTACCTGGCCCGTGACAGGCGCGTCGGGCGTGTCTCTCGCCGGCGGGGTCGCACGGAGTGCCAGCGGAACCTGGCCACCGACCAGTGGCGCTGTCTCTTCCGCTCCCCGACCCGCGACCGATCCGCGGGCTGGCGCCTCTGTGCCGGGTGCCTCCGCCTCGACCTCCGCTGGGGGCCCCGGGCTCCGGGAAGGCGGCGACCCCGTCGAGTCGTGGGTTGATCGAGCGGTCACCGGCATCGCCGCGACCGCGGGTGCCGCCGGCTCGCCGGCTGCGGGACCGTTCTGCAGCCGTGGGCCACCGAGCGTCGGTCGATCCGGATCGGTGGTCGACGGGGGGGCGCTCGGCGGCGCTGTGGCTGGCAGCGGGGTCCCCTGCGATGACGCCGGCGGCGCCGTGCGCCCTGTCTCAGCGCTGGCAGCGGGTGGAGGGGTAGGCGTCGTCAACGGCCCGGGGGGCGCTGACGTGAGCCGGCTCACGGTGATCGCCGGCGCTTGCGTTTGGGCCGGCGCGCCACCCGAGCCGGAGGCGGCGTCCCCCGGCTTGGCGCTGATCGGCGCGCCCAGCCCCAGCCGCCTCGGGGCGGGCTGCGCCACCATCGGCGGCATGCCGGCCGCGACCGGAGGGGCACTCGACGGCCCCTGCGGATGCTCCGAAGGAGGAGCGGCAAGCTGGGGCGGGGCCTGGGTCGTCTCGATCGGCCGATCACCCAGGGTCTCGCGGCGCTGCAGCGATGGAGCCGGCGCCCCAGCCGCGGGCGCCCCGCCCGGGTCTGCCGACGGATCGGCCCCAGCGGGAGCCGGCGGCGCGGCCGCGACAGCAGGGGACGGTGGGGTGTCGGCAGCGGTCGGTGCGGTGGCACGGGGCGGCGCGACCGCAGGGGGCGGCGCGACGACAGGGGGCGGCGCGGCACCAGACGGTGCCGTGACGGGGGGTGCGACGGCGGGGAGCGGTCTGGTGGCGGGAGGCGCGGCGCCGGCAGGGGGCGGCGTGGCCGGGGGCGCAGGGCCAGGGGGTGTGGTGACAGGGAGCGGTGGGGTGGCAGAGAGGGGTCTGGTGGCCTGCGGTGCGGCGATGGGCTCGGCCTCGGCCCCGAGCGGCTCCGGCGGACGCGGCGCATCCACGGCATCGGGCCCGGCCTGGTGAGCAAGCGGCGGCGGCCCCACCGCCAGCGGCAGGGCCCGCGGGGCAAGTTCGGCAGGGGGTTCGGCATGTGTGAGGAGTCGTCGGGCGGGCTCCAAAGCGACGGCCGGCGCCGGCCGTTCCTCGACGCCAGCGCCCGCCTGATCCGGGACCGGCGCCGCGGCCGAGCTCTCCGTCACTGTGGGCGCGGTCGAGCGGGAAGGGCCGAATATGCGCCGGGCGACGACGGGTTGCCGGGCGGCGGTCTCTCGAACGGTGAGGTCGAGGCCATCCGAGCGCTCAGCCCGCCGGCCCACCAGGGGCTCGAGGATCCCGGTCACCACGCCGGGAGGCGAGTCGACGGAAACACCGTGCGAGAGCGGCTGGAGGTACTGCGGGATGCCGCGCGTCGGCAGCGCCGCCTCAAAGGCGCTGGTCGCGACCGTCACGGGCATCGAACCGAGCACCGGTTCCAACGGCAACGGGTGGGCGTCGTTGTCCGACCACTCCTCTCCCGATCCGCCCGGAAGCGGCGTCGCCGCCTGAGTGGCCTCGCGGTCCTCGGGATGACGGCGGTGGAACCATGCCACCGTCGCTCACCCCCCCTGGCTGATGCGCCGGTTGATCCGGCCGATCTCCTCGACGAACCGACGCCGCACGCCGTGCTCGAGGTCCATGATGTCGTCGAGCGACCAGTGGAAGTGGTAAGCCACGTACGCAAGCTCCTCGTACAGACGGTCGGCCGCGTACGTCACGATTCCCCCAGGCGACCACCCGCCACATCAACCGTGAACTGGGTTTGGCAGGACGGGCACGTGACGGCCGCATGCGTGTGGCCCTCGGTGTTGACCCGGCGGTACAGGTCCTGAAGGAACGCCAGGTCGGTGGCGAAGAAGTTCTCGACCATGCCCGGGTGGACGTCCGTGATCGTCCCGATCCGGCTGATGACGCGGGCCAGCAGGACCACAGTCAGGTAGGCCGGGTTTTCCCGGACCCGGTCGTCGTAGAGGGGCACGAGCTCATCCCGTGCCGTCGCCAGGCGCATGACCCCGTGCCGATGGAGGACACCCGAGCTGTCCAGGTACCCGCGCGGGAGCACGAATTCGAACTCGGTGACGAGGGTGTCCGGCTCGTCAGACCCTGGGGCCTGTGCCGGCGCGAGCGCCAGGCTCCGCCGCACTAGCGGACCTCGTTCCCGTCGCCGCTCATCACGACTCGACCTCCATGCCCTCATGGGTGATCGTGAGCTTCTCCGTGAGGTAGCTCGTGTCACCGGCCTTGAGGCTGCCGATCTCCAAGCTCTTCGACCAGGCGTTGGCGAGCTTGTACCGCTTGATCGGTGCCCCCATGTAGTCGTAGACGATGATCGCGCCGCCCTTGCGGGCCTGGGGCATGTTGCCGAACTGCGACTTCTGATGCCACTGCTCGAAACTGGTGTCGGCGGTCAGGCCCCGCGTGAGCGTGACGTCGCCAGCCTTCGGACGCCCAGGAAGCTTCCTGATCGTGTACTTGCCGTCCGAGGTGTTGGACTTGTACTCGACCACATCCTGCTCGAGCTTCAGCCCCGAGACCTCGGTGATGCTCTTGATGACAACCCCGTCGAACTCGAGGCCAAACGAGTGGCCGACGGCACTGTCGAAGTCGGGAAGCGCCATGTTTCTCCTTCTGGATCAGGTGGTGGGCGGGGCGGAACGGTCTACTCAGCGACGAGGCTGGTGCCGCCGCTGAACTGGGACAGACGGAAGATGACGAACTCCGCCGGCTTCACCGGCGCGACGCCGATCTCGCACAACACCTGCCCCAAGTCAATCGCTTCGGCGGGGTTGGTCTCCCGATCACACTTCACGAAGAACGACTCCTGAGGGGTAACGCCGAACAGCGCCCCCTTCCGCCACTCCATGACCAGGAAGGCGGCGATCGTCCGACGCATCTTCGCCCACAAGGCATCGTCGTTGGGCTCGAACACCACCCACTGCGTGCCGTTGAGGATGGACTCCTCGAGGTAGTTGAAGAACCGGCGGACGTTGAGATACCGCCAGGCAGGATCACTCGACAGCGTCCGGGCACCCCAGACCCGGATGCCGCGCCCGGGGAACGCCCGGATGCAGTTGATCCCCTGGGGGTTGAGCAGGTCGTGCTCGTTCTTGGTGATGTTGATCTCGAGCGTGATCGCGCCCCGCACAACCTCGTTCGCCGGGGCCTTGTGCACACCGCGGGTGTCGTCGTTTCGGCTCCAGATCCCGGCCATCGCCCCGCACGGCGGCACGAAGATGTTCTGCCCGCTCGAGGGGTCAAGGACCTTGATCCACGGCCAGTAGAGAGACGCGTACTTCGAGTCGTAGCCGGCCTTGTCGACCCGCCACTCACGGATCTGCTGAGCGTTGAGGCCGGGGGGCGGATCGAGAATCGCGACCCGATCGCCCATCAACTCGCAGTGAGCGATCATCCCGAGCTGGACGGCTTGGACACCCTCGAGGTCGATCATGCCCCGCTGGTAGGCCGACATCAGGTCCGGAACGGCGACCATCGTGATGGGGTCGATGGCTTCCAGCCCGCCAAAGCCGGTGCGTTCGGCCGGGTCGCCGACGTAGTCGTCGGCGCCGAGCCGGGTCGGCGCCACCGACCCTCCGCCGCCGAGCGCAACCGATCCGGCCGCCGGGCGCTCGAGCGCGGCCCCGCTTGCCATCTCCTCGAGGCGAATCAGGCGTGACTGCGCATTGACCACGGTGACCGCGTTCTGCTTGCCCTTCTTGGTTGTCAAGTTGTCGAAGGTCTCCTCGACCTTGCCGCCCTTCTTGACGACCAACTTGAAGACGTCAGCGGCGTCGGCCGGCGCATCGGCTCCTTCGGCCGCCGGCGGTCGGACGTCGCTGACTTCGACGCTGATGTCGTTTCCGGCGGCGCCGCCTTCCAACGCGTTTACGCGGTAGGACCCGAGCTTCGAGTCACCCCCCGTCGTGAGCTCGGCTCGGGCGCCCGACGGCTCGCTGCCCTCGCCGCCGATGCGGACGATGTATGCGCTGCCCCCGCCGTTGAGGAAGTACGCGAAGACGGCATGCGCGAGGTAGGCCTCGTCGACGAACTCACCAAAGTTCGAGACGTACTGGCTCCAGTTGGTGACGAGGGTGGGCGCGTTGAACGGGCCCTTCGCGGCCAAACCCACGAAGGCGGCAACAGCCGTGCCGACACCCTCGATCGGTCGTGACCCGGTGTCGACCTCCTCGACGTAGACGCCGGGTGACAGGTATTGCGGCATGCATGCCCCCTCTGTGGATGGGTCTCTCCGCTCAGCATCGCCACGGAGCGTGCGGCCGCCAACGACCGAGTGTCCCACTGCCGGGGAACGACCCGTTGCACGAAGAGGCAGCCGGCGCTGTCAGTCTTCTATGGGCAGGACCTTCTTCCGGCGCCGCTTCACTCTCACGAAGAAGCGGCTCACCTCAAAGATGGAGACCGAGGGGAAAAGCTGGATCAGATGACCGGTGACGAGCGTCCGGACCTTCGACCCGTACGTCCGGCCTGTCACCTCGACCTCGTATTGCTGCGCGGGGCACCCGCCCGAAGGCTGGCCCGTCGTACATGCCGCGAAGCGGAGATCGGCGACGCCGCTTCTCTTAGGTGTCGCCTCCCACGTGAACGTGGGCGGTGTCGAGCCCGATGTCGGCTGGAACCCGCCCCCGCCGGCCAGCGTCAGCTCGCTGGATGTGAGTTGGACCTGGACATCCGGGCCAGTGGGGATGGCGAACCTTCGCACCAGATGCCCGGTCGTCGCCGAGGCATCAACTGGATGGAGCTCGTCGAACGTGACCTGCAGGGCACCGCCCAGGACGAGGGCGGTGATTATCACCCGGTGGCTCAGCCGCAGGGGTGGCACGTCGACGTTGACGTTCGACGGCGGCGGCGGCAACGCCACCGCGGGCGCGATGGTGGCGACCCGAAGATGCTCGAGGGCAGCGACTCCTCCGGTCGGCTCCCCGCGAACCGACCCCGACGCCCCGCTCGGCGGTGGGGGTGGCGGTGGCGGTATGTGTCGGAACAGGGTCGTGGTGGTAGTCGTCGTTGGCGCCTCCGTGGTCGCCGGCACGGTCGTCGGTGGCACGGTCGTCGGTGGCGCCGTCGTCGTGGTCGGGGCGGCGGTCGTCGCCACTTCTGACGTGGTGTTCGTCGATGTTGTCGGTGGGCCCGTCGTCGCCGGGGGCGCGCCGACAGTCGGCGGAGGGGCCACAGTCGCGGATGTCGCCGGTGGGGCGACCGTCGCTGGGAGCGTGGGAGGCGGGGAGCCCACAGGCGGCGTGCTGCCGGCCCCGCCGAGAGTCGTCGACGTCGGCTGGTGGTGGGGGGGCGGGAACAGCGTGGCGAGGAGCTGATCCGCCGAGTGCCCGGACTGCTTCGGCGATGGTTGGGTCACCGATGGCTTTGTTGGCTTCACAAAGACGGCGATGACCGCCACCAGCACGAGCGCGGCAAGCACGCCAGCGAAGGCGCCGACCACGCGCACCCACGGCCGGAGCTCCCGATCATCCATCACACGACTCCGCCACCGCGCCCCACGGCCGCCAGCGTGCCACTTGGACATGCAACCCGCGTGTTACCACGCGGTGGCATCAGGCGCCCAGAACGGAACGCCCGCTCACCCCGTCCCGCCCGACTGCACCTTCTCGGGGGTGCAGTTGGCGAAGTTGAGGACGACACCTTCGTTCTTGCCGTGGTCCGACGCTGTGTCATACGCCTGCTGGTCGGCGTCTCCCGCGGCCTCGACGGCGGTGAGGGCGGTCGTCGCGTCCGCGGCCGACTTCCCGACCATCTTGGTGTGGGCACCGGCGAGGTTCTTCTTGTCACGATTGACATGGTTCTGCTCGTGCTGGGTCAGCGGCGTGAGCATTCCGTTCCAGGCGTTCTTGACAGCGGCACATTGTGACCCGACGTTGGTCCACTGCGGCAGCGTCACCTCGAGCGTGTAGGTGACGCGAGCGTCGGTCACGTTGCCGCTGGCGTCGAGGTCGGTGTCCACCGCCCGAGCCGATGTCTCGTGGCCAGCCTCGCCTCCACCCGTGACCAGCGCGTCCACGGCCTTGTACACGGGGTCATAGGTCGCGTCCGAATACGAAGGGCTGTACACGGTGGGCTTGACGTCAAACTTCGTCCAGCTCTTCTTGCCAGTCGCCCCGCCGTTGAGCTGCGTCGGATCACCCGTCGCGTTGCCGAGCGTGGGTGCAGCAGCGTCATCACGCTGCACGCTCTGATCACCCCCGGCGGGTTTGCACTCCGGGCACGTGCCGCAGCCGCACGAGCGCTGAACGGCTGTGGCGAGCACTGCTCCGACGGCGCGATTGCCAACGTGGCGCTGCAGGCTGAGGATGCGGTTGACCCGCGCCGTCGGGTGCAGGTGACCGACCGCCAGCGCGCTGACCGGCGTCATGGGGTAGCCGGCGGCGTACCTGGCGGTCGTCGCGACAAGCGACGTCGCCGCGGAGTCTCTCACGTCGTGCGCGGCGCCCACACGGCGATGGTACGGCAGCGGCCAAGACCAAGCAGGCGGTCGTGGTGCCCGATCGGGCAACGGCCATGTCCTTGACTGGGGTGTCTCGACGCCACAGGCTGTTGGGAGGTGTGAGATCAGGAGGTCGGGCGATGCGCAGCTTGGACGAGCAGAGCGTCGAGGGAGCCAGGCGTGGGCAGCCGCCCGTGGTCCGTGAAGACACCGAACTCAAGGCGGTCGGTGCGGCGACCCCGCCGGCGCTCACGCCCAAGAGTGCTGTCGGCCTCCAGCGCGTGCTCGGCAACGCCACCGTGAGCCGCATGATCGGCGCGCAAGATGGCGAAGAACAGGAGCGCTCCCCCGTCCTCGATGTCGTCGGTCGAGGCGGCGGTAGCCCGCTCGAGGGTGGTGTGAAGGCCGAGATGGAATCCAGGCTCGGGCACGACTTCTCTGATGTTCGCGTGCACACCGACGGGACGGCCGCCGCCTCAGCCCAGGCGGTCCAAGCGCACGCATACACGGTCGGCCACGAGGTCGTCTTCGGCTCCGGCCAGTACGCGCCAGGTACCGACGCCGGCAAGCACACCCTCGCCCACGAGCTCACCCACGTCGTGCAGCAGCGAAACGGTCCCGTGGATGGCACCGCCGCGGGTGGTGGCATCCAACTCAGCGACCCCGGCGATCGGTTCGAGCAGGAGGCGGAGCACAGCGCGCATCGCGCCATGGCGGGCGAAGTGCCGGTCTCCGCCGCCAGTGGCACGGGTGGTTCCGTCCAGCGCGAGGCGGCCCCCGAGGAGGAC
>Ga0302326_10034035_pt1 | contig 10104 bp, 8 predicted proteins | sample Palsa_T0_3_FD_202264 | JGI IMG/M metagenome (GOLD analysis project Ga0302326, IMG submission 202264) | Peat permafrost microbial communities from Stordalen Mire near Abisko, Sweden - Palsa_T0_3 | ecosystem: Environmental > Terrestrial > Soil > Palsa > Peat permafrost | place: Sweden: Abisko...
AGGTGGCAACTGCAGTTCCGCGCCATGCGGATAAATCATGACCGTGCCCGTACCGTCGTCCAGGAAAAGCGGCGCGCACATCTCTCGGATACTTTTATTCAGGTCGCCTTGCGGGTTCGATTCCACCACCAGGCGATAGTAAAAGCAGTCGGCGTGGCTCAACGGCGCAACCAGCGTATGAGGACCCACCGCCGTGCCCGTGATCTCAACCAGCCCCAATGCCGCGGCACGCACGGTAGAGCGCGGAGTGTCCAGGATGAGCCGCTTGCGCTGCAGCGTGCGGAAACCGCGCCAGAAGCAGTACGGCCCAAGTATCACTCCCACCCAGGCCCACAATAACGGCTGGCTCAATAACCAGATGAGAATGCGGATCATGCGATGCGAATCGTACAGTGCGAATCACGAGACCGGTCAGAATACATTAGAATTCGCGGCGAGCAAGCGGCTTCAGGCCACCAACTTCTTCAGCGCTTCCACATTCCTGCGGTCATCGCCCGGCCTCTCGATCGGGGTTTCCGCGACGAACGCGGCGTGGGCCAGCCGCAGATCATTGAGCAGCAGGCGAAACGGCTCTTTGCCGATCATCCCTTTCCCGATCTGCTGATGCCGGTCGAGTTTCGATCCCCGTGCCGCCTTCGCATCGTTGCAATGAATCACTTTCACATAATTCAGCCCGACGGTCTGGTCGAGATGCTGCAAAGTCTGGTAAAGACCTTCTTCACTGACGATGTCGTATCCGGCGACGTGAGTGTGGCAGGTATCGAGGCACGCCGCGATGGGCACCACGCCGCGCAGCCGGTCCAGTACCTCCGCGACCTGCTCGAAGCTGCCGCCCAGCGAAAATTCCGATCCCGCGGTATTTTCAATCAGAATGGTCAACCCGGCTCCCGCGAGATCGAAACCTTGCGTGGCGGCCGCGATCGCAGCCGCAGTGCGCAACAGTCCTTGCTCGCGGTCGGCGCCGCGAAACGATCCAGGATGCAGCACCAGGTACTCCGCACGCAAAGATAATGCGCGCTCGACTTCTCCGCGAAACGCCTCGACCGATTTCCGCAGGAACAATTCGTTGGAGCTGGCCAGGTTCACCAGATAGTTGGTGTGAATCACCAAAGGCTTCAGATCGTACTTCGCCCGCAGACGAGACATCTCCGCGCAGTGCAATTCGCTCAACTCATAGGGCGCCCACTGGCGCGGGCTGGAAGAAAAGATTTGCAGCGTGTTGCAGCCCAGTCGATAAGCCCGTTCGGCCGCATTGAACGCGCCTCCGGCGGTGGAGGTATGTATGCCGATGCGGCGGGAAGTAAGCCAGGGCTGCGTTTTTAGCGGCCGCGCGAAGATCTCCTGTTCGCGGGCCAGAGATCGAGGCATAAAGGTTATACAAATATCCCGTCTGAAACTCTTAGTTCATCGTGATGACCGCACGGAAGCGGACTTTGCCTTCGGCGACGCGATCGTAAGCCTTGGCAATGTCATCGAGCTTGTAAACTTCCTCTACGACTTTGATTTTGCCCTTGGCCGCAATGTCCAGCGCTTCGTAGAGATATTCCGGGCCGTTCTGCACCGAGCCCATCATCCGGATGCGCTTGAACATCAGCTCGGGAGTGTAATTCAAGGGCTCGGCGCTAACTCCCATGAGAATGATGCGCCCCTCGGGACGCATGCCTTTCGCCGCTTCCGCCGTAGCCGACCAGGAGTTCGAAGTCGCCAGCAGAACGTCGGCGCCGCCGGCGGCCAGAAGTTTCTCTCCGCTCTCAACCACTTCGTCCGCTCCCATCTCGCGAATCATTTTTTCTTTGTCTTTGGATTTCGTGACGGCGATGGTTTCAAACCCTGACGCTTTGGAATATTGCAGCGCCAGATGGCCGAGCCCGCCAATTCCAACCACCGCGATGCGCTCGTGCGGCTTGGGGTCGGCGAGGCGCAGGCCGCTCCACACCGTATAGCCCGCGCAGAAAATCGGCGCAGCCTGCTCGTAGCTGAGCGCGGCCGGCAGCGGCATGGTTGCATCGGCATAGGCCAGCATGTATTCGGCGTGGCTGCCTTGCAGGTTAATACCGGTGGAGGTGGGATTCACGCACAGCTCTTTCTTGCCGCGCAGGCACCACTCGCAGGTGCCGTCGCCTTTTTGCACCCAGCCCACGCCCACGCGGTCGCCCACCTTACGCGAGGTGACGCCGGGACCAACTTCCACGATCTCTCCCACCGGCTCGTGGCCCAGTACCCGCGGAAACTCCAGGGGAAACATGCCGTGAGTTAAATGCACGTCGGTATAACAAAGCCCACTGGCGTGGATCTTCATAACCACCTGGTTCGGTCCAGCCTTGGGAGTCTCCCACTGCTTAACCTCCCATTTACCGTTCACTGCGGGCACAACCGCTGCTTTCATGAGGAGGACTCCAAAGAAATTTGAATGCTGCAACGGTTTGGATGCGGCCAGGCACTTTGCGATTCACGTCCTCAGTGAAGCCGAAGGGCCTGCCTTGAACTTGCCGAAGGGGCTGTCCGTCGAGTGCGCTCGACGCCCTTCTAGCTAATGTCAGGCAAATCCAGGTGCTGATAGTGTCCTATTTGTAGGACGCTACCCAGACCCTATACCGTTTGCCGCGCGGAGCAGCCAAAGGTAGACTTGAAGCACTCGCCGCCGTTGAGTCAGCGGGCGGCATGTCCTCTCGGGGGATTACATGTTAGTCGTCATGAAAGCGCACGCTACCGAACAAGAAGTTCGTTCGGTTTGCGACAAGATCGAGTCACTCGGCTATCGCGCCCACGCCATGCCCGGCGCGCAGCGTACCGCCATCGGCATCACCGGAAACAAGGGCGAGGTCGAGCAGGGCACGATCGAAGAGATGCCCGGCGTGCAGGAAGTCATCAAGGTTTCCAAGCCCTACAAACTGGTCAGCCGCGATGTTAAAGAAGATAACACCGTCGTTCGTTTTCCCGGGACGACAGCTACCATCGGCGGCGCCGGCCTCGCCATCGTCGCCGGACCCTGCGCCATCGAGAGCCGCGAGCAGGCTTTCGCCGTGGCCGAGCGCGTGCATCGCGCCGGAGCGCAGTTCTTTCGCGGAGGAGCTTATAAACCGCGCACTTCCCCCTACTCCTTTCAAGGATTAGGTGAAGAAGGCCTGAAGATCATGGCCGAAATCCGCGAGCAGTACGGCATGAAGATCATTACCGAAGCGATCGACAACGAGTCGCTCGACTTGGTCGAAGAATATGCCGACATGATCCAGATCGGCGCCCGCAACATGCAGAACTTTTCTTTGCTGAAGCGCGCCGGACGCGCCAAAAAGCCCGTGCTGCTGAAGCGCGGCATGTCGGCTACGCTCGAAGAATTTCTCATGGCCGCGGAATATATCCTGAGCGAAGGCAACTACAACGTCGCGCTCTGCGAACGCGGCGTGCGCACCTTCGCCGATCACACCCGCAACACCCTCGACCTCAGCCTTATCCCTGCAGTGCAGCGCCTCAGCCATCTCCCCATCTTCGTCGACCCCAGCCACGGCACCGGCAAACGCAACAAAGTCACTCCGCTCTCGCGCGCCGCGGTAGCCGTCGGCGCCGACGGATTGATGGTCGAAGTCCACAACAATCCAGACCAAGCTATGTCCGACGGCCCGCAGTCGCTCTTCCCCGATCAGTTCGACGAACTCATGAAGCAGGTGCGGCAGATTGCGGCAGTGGTGGGGAGGACCTTGCCGGAGATCGGAGTGCGGGAGACCGTCGGAGTTAGTAAGTAAGCCCGTCGGGCGCCTGGAAGTGGCTCAGTTTGCCGAGATGCTCATGTGGGGACAGCCACCTCGGCTGGCTGGTCGGGCGAAGCTTGAGTGTGCAAAGAACTGTAAAGTTTATGGCGCTTCGTTCAAATCTGGGCCACTGTAGGCCTTGGTTGGGTCTGGCGTATAACGCCCCGATGCATCATACTTACACCTGCAGGATCAGTTGCCGTCGTCGTCCCACTCTTGAATTTTCAGCAGGCTTTCGCGCCTGCGTAAGCACATTTTGGGGATGCATATGTTTCGCGGGAGTCGTATTTCCGGGCTAACCGTATTCGTTCTGGCGGCCGCGATGCTCGCCGTTCCGTCCGCAGCGCTCGCCCAGCGCGGCGCCGGCGGCGGCCACACTGGCGGCGGCGTTGAGACTGGGGAGTCATTAAGCTCCATCGGCAAAGCTACCGGTGTGGATGTAAAAGACGACCTAAAGGACTTTCACGAAATGCTTGCCGTGCAAGCCACCAGCCAGCAGATCATCGCCTACGCCGCCATGCTGAACAGGACGGCCGCCGCCGGCGCTGAATCGAAAGCGCTTCTGGACGAACTTGCCAGACAAAACAGCGCCCCAGAACTTGCCAGCCGCGTTTCCACTCTCGATCAGACGATCGAAGCCGCGCGAACTGAAAACAAGAAGTTTGTGGATGGATTCTCTGATCGGCAGAAATCCGGTCTGAAGGAAATTACCAGAAGGCTGCTCAAGGCCGATACGGACCTCGCGCAACAAGCGAGGGAACTGGATGAACGAGCCCGAGACCCGAGGGCACCTGGCACTCAGACCGCAAGCTGGGCTCAGACTCTCGACCAGGCGCTCGCCAATTTCCAGACCGCACAACGCGATCTGGGACAAGAAATGAGCATCGCTGCCAACAGCGGCGAGCAGTCAGCTTTCGCGACTCCTCCGGTGAAGAATTCGATTGACTTTGCCAATCAGCCCATCGCCATCATTACCTCTGGAATGATCTCCAAAGGGATTGCGGAGAGTGGCCACAATCTATTCAAACTCGAGCTCACCGCCGATATGTCGGACCTGCAACAGAATTTCATCGCAGTGCTACACAAACAGCTTGACAGAGCCGACCGCTGCGGCGAGCAGATTGCAATCCAGAACGCCATTCTCACCCCAGAGGAGCCCGCGAGCCTCGTTGTCGTGCAACTGCACTTCGAGCGCTGGGGCTGTTTCGGCGGCCAACCGAACGAGATGCTGGAGGGTAACGCTACAGTCGAAATGAAGTTGAGCCTCGCGGTTGCCGCAGATGGCACATTGGAGGTGGCGCCGAAGATGGGCCGCGTCGATGCCGAGGGATCGCTCGCCGATTTGTTGCGCACCGGTTCGCTGGGAGAAATGCTGAGCGACAAGGTCAGTAAAGCGGTTCTTTCCGCTGTGCGCCGGGGTGGCGACTTCAAAGCTATACTTCCTCCATCCGCGCAGGGTAGTGTCACACTGCACCGTGCGGAATTCGAGGGTAACGGCGCCGGCAAGCTAACCGTCGTGCTAGATGGAGAAATCCGAGTTTCAAACGAGGATGCGATAGCCTTGACCAGCGAATTGAAGGGACGATCGGCGTCCCGGCAAGCCGCGCCCGAAACCGTGCCGCGCTAGCCCGCCGCTAATCAACTGCGCTAGTAATCTTGGGTTCCGGAGAGCGGCGTTCATCTTGCGAAAACTCCTCATCGTCATTGCTCTAATCCCCCTGCTGGCGGGGTTCGCGTGGTGGTATTTCCGCGAGCGCCCCTTCCCCGATTACGGTCCCGCCTATCGCGAGTATGCCTATGTCACCAACGGCAAGAGCAATACCGTCAGTATCATCGATCTGCGCACTTTCGAACTGGCAAAGACCATCGCAGTGGGCATCTCGCCGACCGGAATTACGGCCAACGCGAAGAAAAACGAAATCTACGTGGTCAACTCCGGCTCCAGCAACGTCAGCGTGATCGATGCCGAGAAGAACGCCGTGGTAGCCACAATCGGCGTACACGGCAAGCCCTATTTCATTGATGTTTCCGAGGACGGCAGGCGCGCCTATGTGGCCAACTCAGGTTCGGCCAATGTGTCGGTTATCGACTTGGAAAAGCGCATGGTTCTGGGAAATGTGCGGGTAGGGGCGTCGCCTGGACTGGCGCGAGTTTCCCCTGACGGCGCGACCGTGGTCGTGTCGAATCGGGCCGACAGCACGGTCTCAGTGATTGACGCGAAACAACTGCGGGTCCGCGCGACCTTGCCCGTGTGCCAGCAACCGGAGGATATCGCCATCCTGCCGGATTCCAGCAAAGCGTACGTGGCTTGCTCCGGCTCGTCGCAAGTAGCTTCCATCGCCCTGGCGAATCGCGAAGCAGCGAGCGACCGCGTGCTCGCACTGCTCGACGTGGGCCGGACGCCGGTCAGCCTCGCCTTGAAACCGGACGGCGGCGAACTGATCGTGTGCGACTTCGATTCGGACAGCATCTCAATCATCGAGACCGCCAACGACGAAGTTGGCAGCAGCGCCCTGGTGGGCCAGCATCCCGCGCACGCCTTGGTCACGCTGGATAACTCCCGGCTATATGCCAGCAACTTCGGCTCCGACAATGTGGCCGTCTATGATATTGATCTGGGAAAGCAGATCGCAACTCTCGCCGTCGGCAGCCGTCCAGATGGCCTGGCCCTGTCGCAGGATCAGCGTTATCTTCTGGTGCTCGATACGCAGGCCGGGGATGTAACCGTGATCCAGAAGCGCACGCCGCGAAAGCTCGAACCCACTGAGTATTCGCTGCTCACTATGATTCCAGTAGGAATGCAGCCGAACGCAATCGTGGTGAAGGCCTTCGTCGTGGCGCCAACTGTGAAGAAGTAGTTCCCTGCCGAGCTATTGCGCGCCCACGGCCCTGGCGCAGAACTTGTCCAGCGCTGCTTTCAACTCGGCGGCGATGGCTGGCGCCTCGCGCGATTCAATGTCGCGCCGCGGCATCATGTAAACCAGTTGCCCGTCGCGCAGAATGGCGATCGAAGGCGAGGACGGCGGTTGTCCCGTGAAATAACTGCGCGCCTGTTCCGTGGCTTCCGTGTCTTGTCCGGCGAACACGGTGAAGGCCCGGTCGGGATGAGTCGCCTTCTCCAGAGCCATGCGCACCGCGGGTCGCATGCGTCCGGCGGCGCATCCGCAAATCGAGTTCACGATCACCATCGCGGTACCCGGCTGCGCTTTCAAAGCGCGGTCGACAGCCTCGGCCGTGCGTAATTCCTCGATGCCCAGCCGCGTCAACTCTTCGCGCATCGGGACCACCATTATCTCCGGATACATCGGCATAACTCCTTACAATCAGTATGTTCTGATTCTAACTCAAAACCGCGCTTGCCCGGGATAAGAATCCCGCTACGAGCCGGCCTTCTGCAGCGCCTCTTGCGCCGATCGCGCATCTTCCCCGCTCAGGCCGGCTTGAAGCGCGGTCTGCAAACTGCTGTGAGCCTGAGCCGGTTGTCCAGCCGCCAGATAAGCCATTCCCAGATGAAACTGAAACCGTGCCACCTGCGGGTTTTTCGCCACCGCAGCCTCGAGCGCCGGCACCGCCGACCGGTAGAGCCCCTGCTTATAGTAGATCCAGCCCAGAGTATCGTTGACTCCCGCATCGTCAGGCTGTTCTGCTTTCGCTTTCTCGGCGAGTTCGAGGGCGTCGCTCAGAGATCCGCCATGATCCGCGTACAATTGCGCCAGATTGCTCATCGATTGATAGGAATTAGGATCGACCTTTAATGCATCCTGATAGGTCTTTCTCGCGCCATCGACATTCCCTACATATTCGTAAACCTGCGCCAGCAGGATGTACGTCGGAAGATATTCTGGAAACTTGCTGCGAGCCGCTTCGTACTCCTGAATCATTGCTTGCGGATGGTTCGTCGCCGCGTAAACATGCGCCAACGCGAGGTAGCCGTTCACATAGTAGGGATTGATTGCCAGGGTTTGTTGGTAGCTATGCTCGGCGCAGCCCCAATCTTTCTGGGCGATGCAGAATTCCGCCTTGGCAACATACAACTGAAAGGCTTTCGGCTGCGCCGCGATCTGCCGGTCGAGGCGCGTGTTCGCCTGTTTTGTTTTTCCTTCTTTCGCGAGCGTCTCCGCCAGGCCGCTCAGCGCCGGAGCATAATCCGGCGCAATCGCGAGCGAACTCTCATAAGCCTTTTCAGCCTCCGCATAGTTGCCCCGCTGGGCGAGCACTCTGCCCAGCCGCTCCTGCGCGGCCGGGCTGCGGGGATTCAATCCAGCCGCCAATTCGAACGCTCTCTGCGCCTGGGTTAGGTCGCCTTGCATAAGATAAGAGCTGCCGGCAATCACGTGAGCATCGGCTATCCAAAAACTGCTGGCGATCACCTGGCTGGCATAGGCGAGCGCCGAAGCCGAATTGTTCTGCTGCAAGCTAATATTTCCCAGGCCCAACAGCGCGGGCAAATATCCCGGCTGCAGGCGAAGCGCATCCGTCAGTGCCTGCTGCGCCTGCGCGCCCTGCTCCTCGGCCGAGTCAACTTGCGACAAGTAGAAATAGACCGCCGGCAAATCGGGAGAATCTTTGATCAGGCTTTCCAGTTCGGCCGCCGCTTCGCGAAGCCGCAACGCTCCTAGATCACTTCGCGCCCGCAGCAGGCGGAAGTCGGCGTCTTTGTGATCTTTGTCACGCTGATCGATCCACTGCCCGGCATCCTGCCAGCGCCCCAGCTGCAAATAGCATTCCGCGACTTTCTTTGCCGCCGCCTGGTCATTCTCATTCTGGCTTACCAGCGCACGGAACCGCTCCAACGCTGAAACCGCATCGCCACTGTCCAGGTAAAAGTTGGCAACCGCTCGCCGGCCGTCCGGATAGTTGTTCGCTTCCCCCTCCACCAGATCGAGCACGTGTTTCGCATCAGCCGCACGGTTGCGCTCCTCATAAAGCCCGGCCAGCGCGATGGGTAGCTCGACCGCCTTCGGATCTCTCGTAATTCCCTGCCGCAGGACTGCTTCAGCACGGTCCGGAGCGCTCTCGCCTTTGTAGAAGTTCGCCAGGTTGATGTACGTCTGCGGATCTTTCGGTTTGATGTCGACTGCGGTTTGAAAGCTTTTTTCGGCGGCGCCGAACTCCGCATCCAACAATTGAGCCAGACCCAACACTTCATACGTCTGCGGGTCGTGGGGATCGAGAACAATAGCTTGCTGCAATTCATTCTCTGCAGAAACGTATTGCATCTGGTGCAGCGCCACTTGCCCCAACAGTCGATGAGCCCCAGCGTTCTGGCCGTCACGCTGCAGCACCGCCTCAGCCTGCTGGCGCGCTTCGACGTACTGCGTCGAAGAAACAAGCAGGTCCCCCAGCTGCAAACGCGCATCCAGATTTTTCGGGTCAAGCTCCACGGCGCGGGTCAGCGACTGGCTGGCAGCGGTGGGATACTCCTGCTGAATCTGCAACAATCCTAGCCGGTAATAGGCGTCGCCAAAATCTGGATCGATTTGAATGGCCCGTCGATATTCATTTTCCGCCAGGGAGAACTGCTTTTGCACGAAGCATTGGTTCCCTGTTGCCACATGCTCGCGCGCCCGCGTAGTGCTGCGGCAACCGGAAAGAACGGCAAGCATCGCCAGAAGAGGAAGGGCAAGGCGGGTATGGCTGCCGAGGGAGGGAAAGCGCCAGCACGATCGAATCATCGTTGTCTCAGGATCAGTGTCTCAGGTCGGGTCAGAGAACTGAAGTCGCGTATCGATTCTAACCCAGAAGCGCCGGGGAAGCGCGTCCCAGGCCCAAAGTCTGAAGTCCGATGTCGAAGCTCCGAAGGCTGAAGTCCGACGTCTGAACCAGCTAATGTTTACCTTGCTTGTCGGCCTCGATCAGTTGTGCCACTTTCGAGTTCGTTCCCACAGGCTCGATCAACACGATGTGACGCTGGCTCAGGAACATTCGGTCGGGACCGTGAACGTCATTCCTTCGCGGGACAAGCACGCTGCTTACCGCCTTGGTCTCCTGGTTGACCCCGCTTTGGATGTAATAGACGTCGGTCAGTTCGGGAAAACTGGAGCCTGCGTTTACCAGCTTGCCGTAGTAAAGCTGATTGTTGTCGAGCAGAACTGCCGCGTAAGGCGTGGTAATCTCGGGCCCTTTTTGCGCATCACCCCGCCCACAAGCGGTTAGTCCTGCCACTAAAACTGCTGCCACTACTGCGAACCACACGGTCTGCGTCTTCAAAAGCTCTCCCCTGCTCGTTATAGTTGTTCAGTTACGCCCGGTTATCCTAGCGCGCGATGCGGGGGAGCGTCGGCGAAAGAACTTTTACGGGTTCGCGGCGCGTGCCGGACTTGCCCAGCCATCCGGCCAGCGGGCTCTGCACGCCGAT
>Ga0302326_10034036_pt1 | contig 10104 bp, 10 predicted proteins | sample Palsa_T0_3_FD_202264 | JGI IMG/M metagenome (GOLD analysis project Ga0302326, IMG submission 202264) | Peat permafrost microbial communities from Stordalen Mire near Abisko, Sweden - Palsa_T0_3 | ecosystem: Environmental > Terrestrial > Soil > Palsa > Peat permafrost | place: Sweden: Abisko...
TGTGTCGATGGAGCCGACGTTGCAGAAAATCCTCCGCCAAAATGGACCAACGCAAATGCATGTGGCGGGCCCGGTCGAACCAGTCGATCATTTCACCGACGCCAAGGTCCGTCGCTAGAAGCCCGACACGGTCAAATGCTGCGCGCCGGATAAGCAGCGCGCCAGCCACCCATGCATCGACGGGTTCTGGTTGCTGCGCCTCCAACGCAATGCGCACGTCAGCCGGCAACTCGGGGCTGGCGAACGCGCGCATGCGGCAAAGCACGAAATCGAGCGTGCAATCCTCGGCCAGCGCCGCCATCTGTCGCTCAATCTTGTGCGGGTGCCAGCGATCATCGGCGTCCAGAAACGCAAGATACGAACTGTCGCAATGCTCGACGCCCGCGTTGCGAGCAGCGCCAATGCCAAGATGCGGCCGCCGCAGAACCTCCACCTGTGCACCGAATCGCGATGCGATCGCCACGCTTGCATCTGTCGACCCGTCGTCGACGACGACGACACGCCGCACGCGTGTGGTTTGTCCAAGTACGTTCTCGATCGCCTCGGCCAGATATTGTGCGCAGTTGAACACGGGTATGACCACATCGACGTCCTGTACCGCTCCTGCCACGCGCCCGCCACGACGGCGAATCGACTCGTGCAGAATTTGCGCAACCAGCTTCTTGCCGCGCGCCGTGGCTTGCCCGGCCGCGCTCAAGTTGCGATCATGGATGCGCCGTCGCACGAGTGGTTCGTCGAGATGCAGATATCGCACTCCCGCATCAAGTGCGCGAACAAACCATTCGCTGTCCTCAAGCGGCACCAGGTTTGGGTCGAATGCTCCGACGCGCGACAGGACATCGCGCCGGACCATCAGCGCATTGGTGCCGAAGCCGTGCTGCAGGGGGCCGAGCTTGCGCCAATCCAGCCATCTCGGCGGCTCCCGCATACCTGGTGTGAGGAAGTTCACCTGCGCGCAGACGACCATGCCAAGCCCTGGATCGGATTCCAGCGCGACGGCCGCGCGTGCGACCCGTTCCGGATGCCAGACATCATCCTGGTCCAGAAAAACAATGACGTCTCCGGTCGTGCGGGCGACACCCGCGTTGCGCGCTTCCGCAACGCCGGCGTGGATCTGCCGAATCAACTCGATTTCGCCACAATCGGCGAGGATCTCAGCGCTGCGATCTGTCGATCCGTCGTCAACCGCAACGACTTCATCGGCGCGGCGGGTTTGCGCACGTAAGCTGTCAAGGGTTTCCGCGAGAAAGCGCTCGCCATCGTACACGGGAAGCACGACGCTGATACGCATCACGGCCTAACCCGCTCAAAGTCTCGCGACAACCACGTGGCGAATGCTGTCCCGACATCGCGCGGGTCATCGCCAAGCTCCGCCCGAAAGCATGGCAACGTGCGGCACCAGGCGGCGATTCGGCGGAACGCGAGCGATCCTGCCAGCGGGAACAGCATCACCGAGCTAGGTGCCAGCGCGCGCAGGACGTCCGCAGGAGCAGCAGGAACAATGCGCGTTTTTGCCACGCGTGCAACGACAGGCAGCACGAGCGCGCGCAGTGGGAAGGAACGCAACAGAGCCGCCGGCGCCGCCTCGTGCATGAACAGCATCGGTTTCTCATCGACGTTGCCGAGATTGCGAAAGTAGTCAGCATAATGCGCGTGGCGCGGCAGTGCGTCGCGCACGATCTTGGCCGTGGCGTACGCCATGTGAACCGTCGGCGGCTCGCCCGGAGCAATGAGAACATAGTCATCTCCTGCAAAGCTCAAGCCTGCTTCGAGACAGGCTAGCGCCGTCGTGGACTTACCGCTGCCGCTAGGGCCAACGATCAACGCGCCCCCTTCCGACGTGCCGACGGCGGCGCTGTGTACCAGTGCGCCGCCACGCCCGACGATCCACCATTGCAAGAGATGTCGCAGCGGCGCCGCGAACTCGTAGTACGGCAGCGCTGTAACGTCGCGCACCCAGCACCACGCCCGTCGCTTCGGTGCGTCAAGCACCGACAGCACGCCCGCGTGCGGCTGGTAGAAGGCATGGATGCCCTCGGCACTGAATGCACCAAGACCTCCCGGCGGAAACCCATGGCGGCGTGTCACGACGGTGTCGGGTAGGGCAATACCGTCGCTCCTCCCGTCAATGACGAACAGCTGTAGCGACGAAGCGGCCAAATCGGCGGTGCGCAGCGCCTCCATGCTTTCAAGTAGTGCGACGGCGCCCACGCCCGCGTGAACCGCGATCCGTTCACCCGCGACGCAGAGGGTCCAACGGCGCAGATCGAGAGGGGCAATCCCGCGCTCGAGCTCGGCAACGAGTCGCTGCAGCGCGACGCCCGTGCTTGGGTCGACGCTCATCGCGCCTTTTTTTCGGCCGCCGTCACCTCCGGCCAACCGAAACCGCCAACTTCGTGCACCGGATCAATGACCAGCAGGCCACGCATGTCGTCGAAGCGTTCGAAGCCGAAGCCTTGATAGCTTCGAGTCTGGCCGGGCGGGCCGATGGCTGTCGCGGACGAAGCTCCAGCTGGATCCCGTTGCCGCAGGATGCCCTCTTCGACCAGACGGTCGACGAATCCGCCCAGATCGTGGCCCATTGCCGCAGCGGTAACGTCGAAAGCAGCCTCGAGGATAGTGGCGAGCGAATCCAGATCGGTGCCGGCGATCAATTGCGGCCAAATCGCCGCGCCCGCGCCGGTCACGCTGAAGTACGATCCGCTTTCAAGATTGATGATCATGACCTCGCCGTCGATCACTTCGCTGATGTTCGGCGGGTCAATCAAGCCAAAACTACGAGCCATTGTCGGAATCGAGGACGTGGGTGGTCAGTTCTCATAATAAACGTCGCCCCCATTTTACAGAACGCCTCTTCGCGTCGTGGCGCCGCTGGCGAGCGGGCGCCGAGGCAACAGCCCCCGTCACGCCCCATGGCGTGACGATTGGTGCCCCGCACCATCTAGCGGGTGGTTACCGGAGGTTAACGGCAACCTGATGGCAACGAGGTCGCTAGGAAAAAACAAGGGGCAGACAATTAATCTAACCCCTTGATTGTTTGGTAGGCCGTGCAGGGATCGAACCTGCGACCAACGGATTAAGAGCCGGATTTTGACGATGTTTATCTAGTGCGGAAGCCCGCCCTCGCTCGCCAAAGCACGCCGACACGCGCACTATTTTGTCACGTTCGCCGGCCCACGTCGCCCGCGGGCCTCCCGCCACTGGTGCATTTCAGCGGCACCTCTTCGACGTAAGGACGCTCCCAATTCGAGTCCCTGCCCCGCTACCAGCTCGCGCCGCTCCTGGAGCGAGCCGATCAAACCTTGTTATATGGCCCGCGCAACGCGCGCGGCTGAATCCTTGAGCATTGGCACCAGTGTCTTGAGGTGGTCCAGGGTCTTTCGCGTTTTAGGTGCCGAGACGGTGAGGCATGCAAGCACCCGCCCATCTTTGCTGGCGACCGGAACCGCTACACCAACCACGCCAACGATGTATTCGGAATCGTTTAGCGCGAAACCTTGAGCCCGTACCTGAAGGATCTTTGCACGCAGGATCTTTGGTTCAGTGATCGTGTTTGGTGTGATCGGATCCCATGGCCCGGTGGCGAGGAATGCTGCGAGCTGCTTATCGTTGAGCCCGGCGAGGAATATCCGTCCGCTTGAGGTACAGTAGAGTGGCGTCCGCTGGCCTGCGTGGAACTGGAGCGTCAGAGGCGAATTGCCGACTGCGCTCGCGATGTATTCGACTTCGCTTGAGGACATGATGGCCAAGCTGCACGTTTCGCCCGTCTTGCGGGCGATCTCGGCGAGGGTCGTCTGCAGCGGGGCATAGACTATTGTCGAACTAAGAATGTTCGCAGCAAGCTTGACTAGTCTTGGCGCCGCTCCGTATTTGCCTTTGCCTGGCATCCTCTGCAGATAGCCAAGCTCTTGCAGGGTGTTGACGAGGCGGTGAACGGTTGGGCGGGGAATGTCCAACAAGTAAACGACATCCGCGACGGAGATTGCTCCGCTCTCCCCTGCAAGCTCAAGCACGGTGAAAAGGCGCTCCACAGGAGACGAAGGCGAAGTGCGCAGCTCTACGCGTGTCCGTCTTGCCCGAATGGCCATTGGGTTCTGCTGCTTGCCGGAATGGGAATCGCGGGTGAAGTCTACCGTGTGTCTCCCGCATTCCCAAACTGACGTCGATAGACCTGAGCAGTCACAGAACGCGTTAGTCAACCCTATCGCTTGGATTCTTGACTCGCTCTCTGAGGCGCGCGGACATCGGAAATTGGAGGTTGTTGTCACGCGGCGGTATTGGGGACTCGAACCACTTCTTATAGATTCGATCGAACTCCCCCGACCTCATCAGACCAGAGAGGACCTCATCGACTAGCTCCTTGAAGTGCGGATCATCGCGGCGGAACATGAGCCCGTAGTAAATCGTGTCGTAACCGTCTGGTAGGAAAGCAAACTCGGTCGGCTTCTGCGCGTTAGCCCTTTCACCGGCGAGCAAGATGTCGTCCTCGAGGAAGGCTGAGACGCGACCTGTGCCCAACATGAGCATCGACTCGCTATGGTCCTTGGCTTCGATTATTTTGAGATCGAGTCCCTTTCCCTGACTAATCTGCCGCGCGAAACCTACGGCATTGGATCCCTGGGTGGTAACAACAACCTTGCCCTTGAGGTCGGCCGCAGTCTTTAGCCCTGAGTCGACACGTACCAACCACCGCGGCTGGCTGACGAACGTGGCAACCGAGAATGCGACTTCCTTTTGCCGGGTAGCGTTATTGGCCGTGCCGCCGCACTCGATGTCGACCGTACCGTTTTGCACGAGAGGAACCCGGTTCGACGAATTGACAGCGGTGTAGTTGACAGTTAGGTCCTGCAGGTTTGTCTGCTGCTTGATGCGCTCGACGATGAGCCCGCAGAGATCCATGGAGAAGCCAACGGGCTTCAGGTCGGCATCCAGATAGGAGAACGGGATCGACGAATCACGATAGCCGAGTGTCACCGCTTTTGTTTCCTTAATCTTCTTCAGCGTTTCGCTTTGCGCCAGGGCGGTCACCGATGTCATTGCAATAGCGATGCACGCGATCAACCCGGCAGAGAGGCTAGAATTCATTGGTTTGTTCTCCAGTGGGGCCGTTGCTCGAGTAACATTGGAGTCGATGCAGAGGTAGCCAACGGGTTAGGCTTGCGCTACCGTTGGTCGCTTGCAGATATCGATCAGCGCATCGATGTCGTCGAATGACGCTGCCCATGACATCACGAAACGGTTGTGGCGCGGATGCAAACGCCAGTCGCGGTGAAATTTAAAACCTTCATTGATGAGTTGGTTCGTCATCGCGAGCGGCATCGAGGCGAAGACCTCGTTGCCTTCGGTGGGATGCACAATCTGGACGCCAGCAACTGCGGCAAGACCATTCGAGAGGCGCCGGGCTGCGTCATTGGCGTGGCGCGCATTCTTGAGCCACAAGTCATTCTCCACGTAAGCCTCGATCTGCGCTCCAAGAAAGCGACTCTTGGGGGCAAGGTGGCCGCTGCGCTTCCGCGAGAACGCCAGGGCTTTCGCAAACTCCGGCTTGAAGGAAACAATCGTTTCAGCGCCGAAGGTTCCGCTTTTCGTGGTACCGAGTGTAATGATGTCGACGCCTGCCTTCCAAGTCGCCTCGGCGGGCGTCGCCCCGAGTGAAGCCACAGCGTTTGCGAATCGCGCGCCATCCATGTGGACTGACAGCCCGAAGCGCCGGGCAATGCCCGTAAGAATGGAGATTTCGGTGGGGGTGTAGGCTGTTCCGGCTTCCGTAAGCTGCGTGAGGCTCAACGTTGCAGGCTGGAGCGCATGCACGACGCCGAAACGTGCTTCCTTTAGATAGGTTTCCAGCGCCCCTGGGTCTAGCTTCCCATGTTCACCGTGCAGTGGAATCTGTCTCGCTCCAAACGTAAACATCTCCGGTGCGCCGCATTCGTCGGTCTCAATGTGAGCGTCCCAGTGGCATAGAATTGCCCCATAGGGAGGGACCATGGCCCCGAGTGCGATCGCGTTCGCGGCCGTGCCTGTCAAGACGGTGAATGCGCTCAACTCGCACTCGAAGAAGTCCTCTAGTCGTTCGTAGGCTCGTTTGGTCCACGCTTCTGCCTCAAAATTTGTCGCGTATCCCGAGTTAGCCTTGACGACTGCATCGACAATCGCGGGATGCACGGGAGCCGTGTTTTCAGAAGTGAAATCCATGCTTGATAAAGGTCCCGCTTAAAGGTGCTGACAGATGCGACAACGATTGCAGAGAAGGAGTGGTATGGAGACATTCTGCATCGCGCAATAGTGCTAGATGTCTCATCTTTCGATAATTCATCGCGGTGGGTAAGCGGGCGCTTTTCGTGCGTAAGCCTCTGATGCAGAGAGACCTTGTTGTCGCGTATTTCGATACAAAATGGTTTTTTTGCCATATCTGTGCGGCATTAGGCACGCGCGAGCGTCCAGCGCAGGGCCGGAGTAGTAACGCTGGTGGTACGGACGCCGGGCTCGTGCGTTTGAGAGGCACCTCTTCGACGAAGGAAGCGCATAGTTCGAATCCTTACGACGCCACCAACCACCGCGGCCAGCGTCTTCGGACCCTAACATGCGAATTACTGCTTGCGCGGCGCTGCGTTCATCTGCAAGATTCTTGTGAGGCTCTCATGCAGGCGTCTGATCTAAAAACCACTACTGGGCTTCGCATCAACGGCCAGCGGCTGTGGGGTTCGCTCATGGACCTCGCACGAATAGGCGCGACCGACAAGGGGGGCGTGCGCCGTTTGGCACTCACGGATCTAGATCGCCAGGGACGCAATCTTGTCGTTGGGTGGCTGCGCGAGGCAGGCGCGAGCATAGAAGTCGACGGCGCCGGCAACATATTCGCCACGCGGCGAGGGCATCGCACCGACACACACGTAGTGCTGACGGGAAGCCACCTCGATACACAGCCGTCGGGTGGTAAGTTCGACGGCAACTACGGCGTCCTCGCAGGCTTGGAGTTGCTACGTACACTCAACGATGCCGGCATCACGACAGAAAAGCCCGTCGGCGTTGCAATCTGGACAAACGAGGAAGGTAGCCGCTTCATTCCGGTTATGGGTGGATCCGGCGCCTTTGCGGGCGTCTTCACGCTGGAATATCTTCTGCAGCAGCGTGATATCGATGGCATCTCATTCGGGGAGGCGCTCAACAGCATCGGTTATGCCGGGACGTCACGCGTCGGCGAGCGCTCGGTCGATGCGTACTTTGAAGCTCACATCGAACAGGGTCCCATTCTCGAACGCGAAGACAAGACCATAGGCGTGGTGACGGGAGCGCTCGGTCAACGCTGGTACGACTGTATCTGGACCGGGCAGGATGCGCACGCCGGGCCGACGCCGATGGAGGCGCGTCACGATGCCCTGCGCGGTGCGTCGAAGATCGTGCAAGAGGTGCACACAATGGCGCTTCGACACGCGCCGGATGGCCGGGCAACCGTGGGTTTCATGCAGGTGAAGCCGAATTCCCGCAATGTCGTCCCGGGGCAGGTCACGATGAGTATCGATGTCCGACACCCTGATGACGAAGAGCTTGCGACAATGGATCGCGAGCTGCGCGACGCTGCCGCGGCCATTGCGCGCGAACTGCGCCTGGAATGCGAAGTGCGGCAAGTTGTCGAGTTCCCTGCATCGCACTTCGACGTCGATTGCGTGAGTTCGGTGCGCAGTGCGGCGGCGATGCTCGGGTACCCACACCGCGAGATCGTCAGCGGCGCCGCGCACGACGCAGTCTACTTGTCGCGCGTCGCACCGACGGCGATGATTTTTGTGCCCTGCAAGGACGGCATCAGCCACAACGAGATCGAAGACGCGCGCCCCGAACACCTCGAGGCCGGATGCAACGTGCTGCTGCATGCGGTAATGGCGCGGGCGCGCGGTAGGCCGTCTTGAAGCGCGACACAGTTAGGTTCGGGACAGGGATTGCTCCATGAATCCCTTCCAAGACGGGGAAGGTCGCTTAAACGGCCCGGAGCAGTTCCAATCACTGATAACGTCGGGCCGAAGACCGCCGATCGGCGATACGCTGCACTTTGCGTTGCCGAGGGGCAAGCGGTATTAGCCTAACGGTAAATCAGGCTTACACCACCCTTAAGCTGAAGATCCAGTTTCATCGCGCAATCACGGCCCAGAGCCCGCGCTGAAGGCCCAATCAGTCTCGCAGGCGAGCGAATCACGCGGCAATGGCGACGTTGGTGCCGCTGCGCCAGAACGCGAGAATGGTCGGTTCTCGTCATCCTTGGAACGCCATTGACGTATCTGGAGTCGCGGTTTCTACGGTTGCGCGCTCTCGCGGCACTCGCGCATTACATCTGCAACGGAACGTGACGGATGCGAAACGCGGTCGAAATGCGGCTGGCGCCTAATGGCTACAGGCGCGAAGTTCATCATTTGATGATGCACGCCAAGTGAAGTATCCATTTTCTGTTAGAAGGAGCAGTCATGAACAGCAAACTTTTTATTGTAAAGAGCACTGTGGTAGCGGCTGCGCTGTTGGCTCTAGTTTCAGGAATGGCGCGTGCGGACGAGCTGTCCGAGAGTCAGCTTCAGGAAATGTCGTCCGAGGGGCCACATTGGCAAGCGCAACAATCGGTGTACGACAAGGCCCCTTCGACGTTCCATGTGACCAATCCGAATGGACTTTCGGAACGCATAATGCAATCCCGTTCGGTGTGGGGCGAAGAGTTTCACCTGAGTAAGCCGGTTATCGACAACGCGACTTCGTCATTTGCTATGAACCGTCCGCATGGTCTGTCGGAGAGTCAACTCGAGGCACTGTCATCCGAGGGGCCACACTGGCAATCGCCGACGCAATCGGCACCCAGTGCAGTTGCGTCGACGAATGACGCGGCCTTTTCGATAAACGCTGCCAAATGAGCCTTTGATGTTGGTCGAACCACTGGGGGCCGGACTCAGTGTCCGGGCCCCGCGTCTTTTAGATCTGAAAATTGCTCGGAGACGAAGTGTACGTTCTGACGCGTGCAGCCGACTTGATCGTCGCCTGGAATTACACCCGGGTCAGTTCGCGGACGCATCTGCCCGCGCATGGTCTCCAAAGGACTCATCAATACGAAGGTGAACAACGGGGTAGCCGCGCCTGATGCACTGGTACCTTGTCCGACGCTAATGTTCATACTTCGTCCACCCAGTAGTCCAGACCGTGGTCAGCACGTGTCATGTGGCGAAGTCCGCCGCCAAAAGCCCCAATTTTCTTCGAATCGGGGTATTCGCAAACCTCAACCGGCAACATGGTGCTGACGGACAGATAGGCGAGATCGGCGTCCGAATCGTTGACGATCTGGTGCGCCGTCTCCGGGCCGCCCGTCGGGCAGCAGATCACGTCACCCGCGCGGATCTTCCTTGTCTCGTCGCCGTAGCGCAATGTACCGTTGCCTTTCACGATAAAGAACATTTCCTCTTCCCCGCGATGACTATGGAAAGGGCATGAACGCTTTCCCGGTGGCACCACGTCATAGGAATAGCCGAGGTCCTTCGCTCCAAGAAGTGGGCCGATACGCACGGCATCGCATTCGAACGCATCACCCTTTGCGGAATGCTCAAGCTTCAATTCTTCGACGTTAACGACTCTCGAATCGATTACGCTCATCGGTTAATCTCTCCGCACAGGATGGAGGATAAGGATTTCAACGCACAATGCGCCGGCCGCTCACTTTACCAGCTACTGCACTATCCTCCGGATCGTGGCCCGTTTCCCGACCCAGCGGACCGAGCCCTGAGGCAACCAAGGAACGGGTCGCCAGCTTAGCAGCGTAGACTTCTTGAGATCCGCGAATTGCGCACATCCCTCGAGCAGGTGCTCGGCGTTGTCGAGCACGAACGGCAGCTTCTTCGAACCAAGATAATCACTGAGTGTCTCGATCAAGTGCCGCGCCGGCTGCTAACGTCGCGCCTGACGCCTTGCTTGAGGGTCGGCGTACATAAGGACCAACCTTGCATTGGCGCTTGTGTCGCGCGGCCAATACGCAGCTGCGGAGCCGCTGCTGATGGAGCACGTCAAAGTCGGGCGGGCCCTCGGCGACGATTATTGGAGTCGCCGCTCGCTTGCGCGAAGAAATCGGGTTCTTCATTC
>Ga0302326_10034037_pt1 | contig 10104 bp, 8 predicted proteins | sample Palsa_T0_3_FD_202264 | JGI IMG/M metagenome (GOLD analysis project Ga0302326, IMG submission 202264) | Peat permafrost microbial communities from Stordalen Mire near Abisko, Sweden - Palsa_T0_3 | ecosystem: Environmental > Terrestrial > Soil > Palsa > Peat permafrost | place: Sweden: Abisko...
AGGGCGCGTTGGGGTAGCCCCGTCTTGCGATCTTCCTCGGTATAAAAACGCGAGAAATTCTCGCCGATGATTTCGGATTCTTCATATCCCTTGAAACGCCTCGCGCCGGGATTCCAGCTCGTGATCGTTCCGTTAGGGTCGAGCATGTAGATCGCATAGTCGGTGACCGCGTCGACAAGCATGCGGAACCGGCCTTCGTCTGATCTCGAGGCCTCGAACCGTTCGGAACGCTCCACGCAAGTCCCCCAGCTTAAGATACTGAATTAACTGAAATGAACGCCTGCCTGTCGGAAAAGTTCCGGCCGGGGCTGCGAGTGTGCCAGATCATCCCGCTCCCAGTTGAAATATCCGGCGCAACCGTGCAAGGCTGGCCTTCCAACGCGCCAAGTCATCTGTCCATGAAGCTCCCCGCCGTCACACCTTCACAAGTCCGTAGCATGCTGTTGCTGCGCGAGGAAATCGCGCTGCTCGACCTGCGCCATGAGGCCGTCCATGCCACCGGCCATCCCTTGTTTGCTGCCAACATGGCTGTGGGGCGGATTGCGCTCGAGGCCGAGGTAAGGCTTCCGCGGAAGGACGTGCCGATCGTGGTCTACGATGACGGCGAGAGTCTTGTCGCCGAGGCCGCGGATCGTCTCGCCGCGCTCGGCTATGCCGATATTCGCCGATTGGAAGGAGGCCTCGAGGCCTGGCGGAAGGCAGGCTTTGAGATTTTTATTGACGTCAATTCCTATGCCAAGGCTTTCGGCGAACTGGTCGAGTCCCGCCGCCATACGCCTTCACTTGCCGCGGAGGAAGTCGCCGCGCTGATGGCGAGCAAGGCCGATATCCGGATTCTCGACGTGAGGCGGCCTGACGAATATGCGACCATGAACATCCCGGGGTCGGTCAGCGTGCCCGGCGCGGAATTGGTGCTTCGTGCCGGCCGCGTCGCGCCCGATTCTGAAACCACCATTGTCGTGAACTGCGCCGGCCGCACCCGATCGATCATCGGCACGCAATCGCTGATCAATGCCGGCATTGCAAACAAGGTGGTGGCGCTTCGCAATGGCACCATCGGGTGGACGCTGGCCAAGCAGACGCTCGAACATGGAGCCGACCGGCACGGTGGCATCGGCCTGTTCGAGGGCGCGAACGGCAAAGCCCGCGACGTCGCTTATCGCGCCGGCGTCCGGCATTTAAACCCGAACGAGGCGGCTGCGCTCGAAGCAGAACCAACGCGCACGCTCTATCGCTTCGACGTCCGTCCAGTTGAAGATTACGCTGCTGGCCATATCAAGGCCTTCCGCCACTATCCGGGTGGTCAGCTCGTTCAGGAAATCGACATGGCAGCGCCGGTGCGCGGCGCGCGCATTCTGTTGACCGACGATAAGGGCGTTCGCGCCGACATGACGGCCTCATGGCTCGCGCAAATGGGTTGGGAAGTCTACGTGCTCGAGGGCGGTTATGATGACGCGATCGAAATCGGGCCGCCGCAGATTTTGCCCAAGCCCGATCCATCGCATCGCTACCGGCGTCCTTATGAGGGTACCGAGGCATCAAGGGATGCGATGCAGGCCTATCTCGATTGGGAATATGGTCTTGTCGAACAGCTCAAGCGCGACGGCACCCATGGCTTCTTCGTGATTTGAGGAGACCGTCGCCTTATTTTGCGGTCGACGCTCACCGGGCCAGCCTGCAACCAGATCAATTCACCGCTTGAAGCGCGGCCGTGAAGGCAGCGAGATCGGTTCGCGCCGTTTCATCCGGCACCTGCCTGGTATAGCCGGCGAGCTGTTCGAGGATGCGGGAGCGATGCTGCGGCAGGAAATAGTTCGCCCAGACCTCGCGCGTGTCGCGGATGGCGGCCGCCACCAGGCGGGCGTTGGCGGGCTTGCCGCCGCTCGTGACGCCTGAGCAGATGGCGCTCAGGATAAACTCGGCGGTGGAGTTGCGGGCGCCCGCGAAGCCCTGCTCGCGCACGCGCGTGCGCTGCTCCGGCGCGAGGTGCTCCCAGAATAGATTGCTCGAAACCGCCTCGCGCGCCTGGCCGCGGATCAGGAAGTTCAGCGCCGCCGCGTACTGGTCCTCGTACTCGGCCATGTTGCGCTCGATCGCCGCCAGATCGGGCTGCGGCCCCGGCTTCGAGCCGTAGCGGGTGAATAATTTGTAGGTCGCGTTTGCGGCCTCCATCCAGTCGAGCAGCCAGGAAATATCGCTCGCCTGCGCGGGCGGCAGCGCGTTCAAGGCGTCAAGATCGAAGACGCGGTCGAGCAGCGCGGCAACCTCCGGCTGGGTCAGGTCAGGCCGTCCGCCTGTTTTCGCGACGCCTTCGACGTACACCCGGAAGGCCTGCGCGGCCTCGCCCGCGGCGGCTGCATCGCGTGCGCCGTCCTGCGCGAGCGCTGGCGAAGCGAGCGCGAGAAAGACCAGGAGGATTCTGACGATCGGCAAGGGCAATCTTAACATGGGCAACCTCAATCGGCGTCGCGCGATCTAGTCGCGGCACGCGCCGCCGTTCGCGACGAATCGCGGTTGTTTGTCGCGGGCCGCGCCGCAAAAGTTCACTGCCGGCGGCGGCCTGCTTGCGCGGACATAAGCGAACGACCATTGTGCTTTCCATGCGTGGTCGGGATGGCGCGAAGAGCTGAGCTATTCTCGTTTATCGGGCACGGGAGCCGAAGAAGATCGAAGGTTTCTTTCGCCCTCTTTGCGGGCGTTGCTGACAATTCGGTCGACAAAGAAACCAGCCGACCCGGTGTAGATATGCGGATCGAGCATTTCGTCAATCTTCTCAGGTGTCAGATTTCGTTTGATGTCCGGATTGTCCAGCAAGCCTTCTTTGAAAGACGCATCGGCTTCGAAGACCTTCATGCAAATCTCGTAGACCATCTCATGGGCCCTCTGCCGGCCGAATTTGGCGCCAAGCGCCATCATGACCGGCTCGGACATCAGGAGACCCTTCTGGATCCACAAATTCCGCTCCATGTTTTGCGGCTTCACGGTCAGACCGGCTACGACGGCACACGCTTTTTTGGCTGCGGCATCCGCCAGGCAGCATGCTCGTGAAATGAACTCCCGCTCTGTCTGCAAACCGATCTTGTCGCGTTCGTGCTCCGTCATCATGGCTTCCAGCGCCAGTGGCGCCGTGCTGCGCAAGATTTTCGAGATGGCTACGATTGTTTCACAGGTCGGCGGATTGCGCTTATGCGGCATCGTGCTGCTGCCGACCTTGCCGGGCGAGAATGGCTCTTCTAGTTCGGCGAACTCCGTTTTCTGCAAGGAATAAATCTCATGCGCCATCCGGCCGATCGTGGATGTGCAAATAGCGAGGACGCAGACAAGTTCGGCGATACGGTCGCGCGACGAATGCCACGAGATCTGTGGGCAGGCCAAGTCGAGCTCATTCATCAAGCCGCGGTGAACCTGCTCGCCTTCGGCCCCGAGAGCCGCGAGTGTGCCGACGGCTCCCCCGAACTGGCCAACCAGCACCCGTCGTCGCATTTCCTGGAAACGCTCGAGATTACGGCAGAGTTCATCCAGCCATTGGGCCACCTTGAAGCCAAATGTGATGGGAAGAGCTTGCTGACCGTGTGTGCGGCCGGCCATGACGGTGGATTTATGCGCCTCGGCGAGATCCGCCAAGTTGCTCAACAGCCGCCGGGTCGCTGCTTCGATCTCGTCAAGAGCTTCGCGCAACTGCAAGATCATGCCGGTATCCATAATATCCTGCGTTGTCGCGCCCCAGTGAACAAATTCACCGGCATCGCCGTCGCAGACTTCTTTTATGGCGCGGACAAGTGGCACGATGGGATGGCTCGTCCGGTCCATTTCGCGCTTCATCTCGTCGAGCTTGAAAAGCTCTACCCTGGCTTTGCGCGTTATTTCGTCCGCCGCCGCCTGCGGTATGATACCTAACCGCGCCTCTACACGCGCAAGTGCTGCTTCTACATCCAGCCATTTCTGAACGGTATTCTCGTCGCTGAAGATGCGCCGCGATGCTTCGGTGCTGAACTGGTCTCCAAATAACCGGCTGTCAATGACGTAGGCGGCCATGTTTTCTCCCGCTGGTTTTTTATGAAATTTAGTCTGCGTGAAGGTTTGCCGCCCGGATGACGTTGCCCCATTTCGCCGTTTCATCGGCGATGAAGCGCCCCAAGTCAGCCGGCGAATTTACAAACGCGGTTGCGCCCTGTTCGCCAAGTTGTGATATCAGTTTCGGATCGGCGAGCCCCGCGTTAACTTCTCTATTGAGCTTCTCGACAATCTCGGCCGGCGTGTTCCTGGGTGCGCCGATCCCGTACCAGCCGCTGGCTTCGTATCCGGTCAAAAACTCGCCGACAGTTGGAACGTCTGGAAGCGCGTCCGATCGTTGCGCGGTGGTCACCGCCAGAGCCCGCAGACTTCCCGCGCGGACGTGTTGGATACAGGCGGGCATGGTGCTGAAAAACACCTGAACCTGCCCTCCCAGCAGGTCGGTGATCGCAGGGCTCGCGCCGCGATACGGCACGTGAACGAGGTTGACCCCAGCCATGATCTTGAACAGTTCACCTGATACATGCGTCCCGCTACCGACGCCGGCCGATGCCATATTGAGCTTGCCAGGATCGGCCTTGGCGAGCGCTATGAATTCCGGAACCGTGCTGGCCTTCACTGACGGATTCACCACCATCACGTAAGGTTCGCGCGCGATCGAGGCGACCGGCGTGATGTCTTGCAAGAAATCGAAACTGAGATTTTTGTAGAGCGTCGCGCTGATTGAATTCGGTGCGCCAATCAAAAGAATTGAGTAGCCGTCGGGACGCGCCCTCACGACGGTCTCCGTTGCGATATTGGTGCCTGCCCCCGGACGGTTCTCGATCACAAAGGATTGGCCGAGGCGTTCTGAAAGCCAGTGTCCCATGAGACGCGCGATGATGTCATTACCGCCACCGGCCGGGAAGCCGACCACAAAGCGAACTGGCCGGGCGGGAAATTCGGTCGCCCATGCGAGGTGCGACGGGGAAATTGGAAACACGGCCGTGGCGGCGGCGAGGCGCAAAAAATGGCGGCGTAAAAGTTTCATGATAATCCTCTCGGCACATAACGATTGCAGATCGCAGCAGCAAAGCAGGTTATCGAGGTTCAAAAAGCTCCCTTCGGCATAATGCCGTTATTCGCCTGGTAAATGAAGGCGGCCAAGTACAGCGGGCCAAGTACAACGACTCGACCCTAGACGGATCGCGGTCGAATTTCGAGCGCCGCCGTAGCCTCGCTGGCAGTTTTTCGAGCCGAAATATTCGATGAATCTCTTGCTACTCTCCCGAAAGCCGGGAATTCGCGCCCGGTGAGGACCGCGAGGGCCGGACCCGGCGACGCTGGCTAAGAACAAAATGCTTCACTTGAATATCGTTGGTCTGAGGGCCGGCTAGCCAAGTTCACTTGCAGCATTGAGAGGAAGCCGCATAAACTAAAATGAGATGAGCTGCCCGACCCGTAGTTCACCCCGCCATCTGCCTCAATTTATCTGACGACGGACACCTGTGCGCTTCATCCTAGGCATCCTCTCTGGCCTTATCGGCATGCTCTTCGGTTGGTTCGGGCTTGCGGTTCTCTTGATCGCCTTGTTTGGACCGGATCGTGATGTCGGCCTCGCAATGGGGGCATTCTTCAACATCGGACCGATCGGTGGCGTTATCGGTTTCATTGCTGGCGTGCTGCTTTTCGGCTGGAAGGGGATCAGACGCGAAAATCCGCAGGTGCAGGCTCAAGGGCCGGCGGAAGCAGTTTTGGATCATCGGCCAAAACCAGCACCCAGGCGCGTTTCACGCCCTTTTGCTTTCGTCGTTTTGGCCATTACTGGCAGTCTCGTTGCGTGGGGGTGGTACGAATTTATCCGCTCACCATACCTCACACACGGCGCCGACGCTGAGATGACGCTAAGCATGCAGTTCCGGCTGCCGCCCGGAATAACCTTGCCCGCGCACTCAGACGACCTTGAACTAGCGGTCGAGGATGGTGATGGGCACGCCTCCGTGTACTATGGCGAGAAATGGCTTGGTCCCGGAAAGTGGCGTCTCCTTGACGGAGATCGCCAAGTTTTGTTCGCCAGTGCTGAGCTGAACAAGATAACCTACTGGCGCAAAGTGACCTTGCGGTTGCCGAATGTCCCGGAAGAGGTCTGGACTCTCGATCTCCACGCCGACCCTTATCCAATCCTGGAATACACGCCTTGGCGAGAAGCAAACGGAGTGCCGGCTTCGAAAATCGAGATGCGCTTCAGGCTGACTGCCGATCGTTGTGCTGTGTGCGCCTTTCGCAACGAGTGAGCCTTATTGACGCGCGAACGCCCGCAGCAGGCGGATGTCACGATTGAATGACGATTAATTGTCGCAGCCAAGCTCGCCGCAGCGGCTGCTATTCTGGCTAATCCGTTACTGGCCCTCGTCAACAAATGACTCCAACCGGACATTCGGCCGGCGGGGGCGAAGCGGTTATGTGCACTGCCCAAAATTCCGCTTGCGCCGTCGGGCAAATCACTTTTAGAAGCCCGCCCGTCCCGTGCCCGCATGAGGGGCGTTTCGCGATCGTCACGGACGTTGGGCGCGGGATGCGATGGACACGGTGCCGCCAACTGACGAGTGGCGATGCCGGGGACGGTGAAGTCGTGTGGTCTTGACGCCTCGACGCTGGCGTCAAGTCGGCGGAACGATCCGTCGATGATGGTGGCAAAAAAGCCCGATCACCAGAGAGAGCACGAAGGAAACCGTTAAAACCATCGCGCAGGGAATGCCGGAATGTTTCGGCGAACCTGTGGTGACTTGCTCGTGTGCTTTTTTACTTTCGCACGCGAGGCTGCGGGTGCGTCAGGCATCCGGCATTCCCTGTGCCCTCTTCATTTGAGAGGGAGTTGGATTTTTAAAACTCGGGCGCAATCGTCGCTGCGAGAATGAATAGCTTTGCGTAGAGGGGATCAACGCAACTGGGCAATACTAAAAATGAACGTTCAGCCTTTCAGCTGCCCGGTCAAACGGCCGGGACCATCCCGGCCGTTCAGCCGATAGTCTGAGGGCGCTGCAATTCGCAAATTCGTTCCTATCTTCATCGATAGGAGTAACTCATGTCTTTTTCATCCGACGTACTTACCCAACTATCCGACGCCATCTCGGCGCGCGCGGAGGCTGCCAAAAATGCCGTGGTCTCGGTTCGCATCAGTGAAGGACGGCACCTGACCGGCATCGCGTGGCAACCCGGCGTCGTCGTGGTTTCCGAACAGGCTCTGCCGCCCAAGGATGAATTCGAACTGGTCGCGCCGGGAGGCACAGCCATCGAAGCAAAGCTCGCCGGGCGTGATGCCAGCACCAACATCGCTATTCTCAAAACAGCCGATTCGATCGCCGCACCGGCTTTCACTGCGACTGATGCGCATATGGGCACGCTGGCGCTTGCGATCGGCGCCAATGGTGCGGGCGGCGCCAGCGCGCGATTGGGCATCGTTAATCTGGTCGATGGTGAATGGTATTCCCGTCGCGGCGGCCTGATCGACCGGCGCATCGTCCTGGATATGCAGCTCGCTCATCGCGAGGAGGGCGGGCCTGTATTCGATGCGGCCGGCGGCTGCCTGGGTATGTCGACCTTCGGGCCGCGCGGTCAGGTCATCGTCATTCCGCACGCGACGCTCACGCGCGTGGTGCCGCAACTCGTCAAGGATGGCCATGTCGCGCGCGGCTGGCTCGGGGTCGCATTACACGCCGTCGCTGTCCCTGATGCATTTCGCGCGAACGCCGATCAAAGCAGCGGATTGATGGTGATGTCGGTTGTCGAGAATGGCCCCGCTGCACAGGCGGGAATCGTGGCCGGCGACATCATCCTGAGTGTGGACGGAATATCGGCGCATCGGTCCCGAAAGATCGCCCGATATTTTGGCGGTGACAGCATCGGGCGCAAAGCGGATGTCCGTCTGATCCGGGGCGGCGCCATCATCACGGTCCAGACGACCATTGCGGAACGGCAGGCCGCATGAGCGAAGTGGCCCGCGATATCGGTTTTGCCGACCGCCTGCGGGTGGCCGTCCACGCGGACGACCCGCTTCGCCGCACCGCACTTTGCAAGGCCGTGACTGACGCGGGCCATATGATTGTCGGCGAGCACGATGCCGCCGACATCGTGCTTGCTGACGGCGGCCATCCGCCGAGCGAAGTTCGCAACGTCATCGGACTAGGCATCGTCGGCGACCGTTTGCGCGGGGCGTTGCCGCGCGAAGCCGATACGCGCCAGATCGACGCGGCGATACGCGCGGTCGCCGCGGGGCTGGTCGTTCGCGTGCCCGTCGCGCGCGAAAGCGGATTTGGCGCCATGCGCGAAAGCGACGGTCATGCCTTGCTGACACCACGCGAACTTGAGGTGCTCGCAGCCCTTGCCGAGGGCATGACCAACAAGGCGATTGCCCGCCGGTTGGACATTTCGCTGCATACGGTAAAGTTTCACGTGGAATCGCTGTTTCGAAAACTCGGCGCGCGCACCAGGACCGAAGCCGTGGCGAAGGCCGCTGAACGTCGCCGCAGCGACATCATCATGTTGTGAGCGTGAGTTGATAACGGTCTTGATTTACCGCGATCGTTGAACGGTCGGCCCGTTAAGCAAAAAGCCAAAGGAATAAATTCACAGTCGCTCCGGTCTTTTCGGCATCGCCGATCAACAGACTGGAGCGGATCGACATGACAAAAAATTCAGAATCAAAAGCAGTCATTGCAGCCTCGAACGGAGATGATCGTTTCGACCAGACCAGCATCATTCTGCACTGGTTAACGGTACTTCTGATCGTGGTGCAGTTTGCGAGCGTCTGGGCGCGCGAAGCGGTGGGCCACCAGAGCGCTCTTGGCGCGACACTCCTGTCGCTGCATTTGAGCACAGGCGTGTTGATATGGTTCGTCGTGGTGATGCGGCTGTTCTGGCGGCACTATTTCGCGTATCTGCCGCCGTTTCCGCCGAGCATGCCGAAATTTCAGCAAATCATCGCGAAAGCCAATGAATATGGCCTTTATCTTCTTCTCCTGACGCAGCCGATCACAGGGTTGGCCAGGGTTCTGTTGCGTGGGCAATCCTTCGATTTATTTTTCTGGCGTGTGCCGGCATTACTTGAGCCAAATCCGGGCATGCGCATCGTGTTCGTCGAGGCCCATGCCATCGGCGCCAAGGCGTTGATGCTCCTCATCGGTCTTCACGCCGGTGCGGCGCTGTTCCATCGCCTGGTTTTGCGCGACGGCGTGCTGCAACGGATGTTGCCGCGAATGGCGGCGCGTACGAAACTGATGCCGGTACTGGTCGGGGACGACGCGGAATAAAATCGATCGCATCGCGAGCCGATTGATCCGGGACAAGAGGCCATATATGGAGAGAACATAACGGCGTTGCCGACAAGGGCGGCGTCCAAGACCGCGAGGGCCAAAAGGCCTTCAACATCCAAGGAGCGGCAAGGGCATGACCTCCCCCAAAATCGCGATCGTTGGCGCCGGGATGGGCGGCATGGCCGCCGCCGGTACACTCCGGCAGGCAGGCCTTGACGTCGAGGTGTACGAACAGGCGCATCAGTTCGGCCGGATCGGGGCCGGCATTCAGATGTTACCGAACTCCATGAAGGTGCTGCGTGGCATCGGCGTCGAGGATACGCTGCGCCAGCGCGCCTTTGCACCGTACTCCCACCTCAATCGGGTCGGTGACACTGGTGAGGTCAAGCGCGAATTGCCGATGCCGGAAGACCTCTATGGCGCGCCATTCCTGTGCATGCACCGCGCCGACCTGCACGAGGCACTCACCGCGATCGTCCCCACCGACATCATCCATCTGAACAAGAAGCTGGTTCGGCTGGAACAGAACGGCGGTCCGGTGACGCTGTTCTTCGTCGATGGGACGACGGCGAAGGCCGATGCCGTGATCGGCGCGGACGGCGTCCACTCGGTCGTACGCGATATCATTATCGGACCCGACAAGCCGATCCATCGCGGTCGCATTGCCTACCGCGCGGTGTTCGCATCAAACCTGTTGCCGCAGGAAATCTCGCGCTCGCGCGTCAAATGGTGGGGCGAGGATCGTCACATCGTGATCTATTACACGACCAAGGACCGCAGCCAGCTTTACTTCGTCACC
>Ga0302326_10034038_pt1 | contig 10104 bp, 7 predicted proteins | sample Palsa_T0_3_FD_202264 | JGI IMG/M metagenome (GOLD analysis project Ga0302326, IMG submission 202264) | Peat permafrost microbial communities from Stordalen Mire near Abisko, Sweden - Palsa_T0_3 | ecosystem: Environmental > Terrestrial > Soil > Palsa > Peat permafrost | place: Sweden: Abisko...
GAACGCGAGCTGGGCGAGCGCCGCGTCGCGCTCCGCCGGGTTCTGCATCAGCCCGAGGAACACGCGATAGGCGTCGAGCACCTGGCCGCGATGCACCAGGGTCATCCAGTGATCGAGACGCTCGGCGAGGCTGCCCGGAACCACGGTCGGCTCCTGGTCGGCCCAATGGACGACCGGCGCCGGGGCCGGTCCGCTATGGGTCTCGCCGCGCCGGGCATAATGGCCGGGCGCCTTGAGGATCTTCTGGTTCCAGATGTCGAGCCCGGTCGGGATGTACCAGATCGTCTGGGCCATCGGCAGGCCGGCGGCCGCGCCCGGCATCAGCTTCGAGAGGTGGAGCGTGGCGCGCGCGCTCAACAGGCAGTGGTCGTTGTTGACGAAGTTCACGAAGCCGTCGTCGATGCGCTCGTGATAGGGCACGTGGGTATAGGGCGCATGGATCCGCACCGCCTCGGCCAGCATTTCGGTCAGCGGACGACCGGCGCGCAAGAGATCGTAATAGACCTTGCTGGCGCCGACTTGGTCGCGCGCGAGGATATGCTCCTCGAGGCTGGCATAGAGGTCTTGCGGCTTGTGTCGAGCCGCGCTCACGGTCGGCGCTGCCTGAACCATCCTGCCTCCCGCGTGTTTGCCCGTTTCGGTGGGCCCGAGTCGTCGGCCGCTCGCTCGATCGGCCCGCTCCGGCGACAGGATAGGGTGGATTCTCGCGCCCGCGCAAGTTGCGGTGGCGCCGCCGCGGCCACGCGTCAGGACGGCCGGCCCTCGACCGATCGACCCAGGACGACGGCCTGGACCGAGTGCCCGACGCCCTCGAACCAGCGACGCAGGCGGCGCTGCTCCGGCTTGAGGTGGACCACGACCTCGGCACAATTCAGGCGCATCGCGGTCGCCTCGATCGCCTCGATCAGCACCGGAGCCGGACCGGTGCGGTCGAGCAGCTCCATTGCGGTCGCCCAATTGACCTCGAGGGTGCTGCCACCGGACAGGCCGGGGCGCACGCGACAGCCGAACACGCCATGGAAATAACCGCGCTCGTCGCGGATGCCGATGATGCCGCCGGCCGAATCGTCGTCGGTATAGCGCCGCGCGAAGGCCTGCCAGGCCACGAGCTCGAGGTCGGGCACAACCGACCGCACCAGGGGAAACACCTGAACGATCTGCTCTTCGTTGAGCGTGACGGGTTCGAGCTGGCGCAACACGGGACCTTCCGACAGGTTAGAAAGGATTGGTATCGCTTGTATCGCGGCCGCGCGTTGACTTGAATCAATCGGCCAGTTCAGCTCAGTGAGCGAACAGGACGGGCATCTTGGCGTGATGCAGGACGTGGCTCGTCACGCCACCGACGATCATCTGGCGCAGCCGGTGGTGGGTATAGGCGCCCATGACCAGAAGGCCCGCGCCGACCTGCCGGGTGGCCGCCAGGAGGTCCTCGCCCAGCCCGCCATGCTCCTGAAACACTCGCAGCCGCTCAGCTTTCAGACCGTGCCAGGCGAAATAGCCGAGCAGTTCGGCCGGATCGGCCGCCGGCCGGTGGCGCTCCGACCGGCAGAACACGAAAAGCTGCTTGCAGCGAACCAGCAGCGGCATCGCAGCCGCCACCGCCCGGGTCGATTCGAGGCTGCCGTTCCAGGCGACCACCGCAGTGTCGGTTCCGGGCGGCGGCAGCGCCGCGGGCGCCAGTAGCACCGGGCGGCCGGTTTCGAACAGCGCCGCTTCGAGGGCGACCTCGGGCAGCCGCACATCGGTGTCGTGCAGGCCCGTCATGACGATGAGATCGACCATTCGGCCGATCTCGGCGATCGCGCTGCGGGCGCTGCCGACGCGCTCGCGAAACGAAACGGTGACTTGACCGGAGATGCCCGGACGATCCGATTCGACGACATCGTTGTGCATGCACCAGGCGAGCAGCTCGCGCTTGACCCGGGCTCCCGCATCGTCGGCTTCGCGCAGAATCTGATTAGCGATCATCTGGATGCTCGCCGGATCGCTGCCCATGCCGGCATAGGTCAGCGCCTCGGCGGGGTTGCGCTTGACGAACAGCGCTTCGATATGGGCTTGCGGCTCGCGCGCCACCCCGAGCGCCAGATCGAGCGTCGTCCGGTCGCTGGCCAAGGCGTTCAGCGGCACCAAGATGGTCTTGATCGGCATGGCAAGCCTCCTCTCGATCCGGCTGTCAAGCTAGGCCGCCGGCGCCGCCGACGCATTGACGTGGGTCAAGCCGCCGCGTCGGCGGGAAGCACGAGACGCGCGGTCACCAGGCTCGCATCGTCCACGTCGGACATGATCGCGAAGCCGAGCTCGCGGGCCATGTCGATCATGGCCGCGTTCTCGGCCATGATCGTGCCGAAGATCTCGCCGATGCCGCGCGCCCGGCCGTAGGCGAGGATCTCCTGCATCAACGCATAGCCGAGACCGCGACCCTTCCAGTCGCTGCGCACCACCACGGCGTATTCGGCCCGCGCATTGTCGGGATCGGCGCTCAGGCGCACGATGCCGCAAATCTGGTCTGGCGCCGCGAGCGCCAGCGCGACCAGCGCCATCTCGCGGTCGTAATCGATCTGGGTCAGCCGCGCCAGCAAGGACGGCGGCAACGCCTTCATCGCGACGAAGAAACGAAACCTTATGTCCTCGGGGGTCGAGTGATCGAACAGCGCGATGACAGCCGATGCGTCCTCGGGCTTGATCGGACGGACCAACAGCTCGGTGCGGTCGCGCAGGGCGATGCGATGCTCGAGCCGGTTCGGATAGGGCAGCACGGCCATCGGCACGGCCAACGCCGGATCGCGCACGCGGACCCTGGCATCAAGCGCAATCACGCCCTGCGCGTCGGCCAGCAGCGGGTTGATGTCGAGCTCGGCGACCGCCGGATGGTCGGCGGCCAGTTGCGCCAGGAGCACCAGGGTGTCGGCGATCGCGTCGAGGTCCGCCGGCGGCCGATTGCGATAGCCGCGCAGCTGCGCCGCGATGCGGGTGCGCCCGATCAGATCGTGCGCGAGCAGCCGGTTGAGCGGCGGCAACGCGAGCGCCTTGTCGTGGATCACCTCGACGCCGACGCCGCCCTCGCCGAACAGCACGACCGGACCGAAGGTGCGATCCTCGATCAGGCCAGTGATCAACTCGTAGGCGCCGGGGCGTCGGATCATCTGCTGGACCGTGAAGCCGTCGATGCGCGCCGCGGGCTGGGCTCGCTTGATGCGGGTCAGCATCTCGGCGGCCGCCGCAGCGGCAGCCGCCGGACTCTCGAGATTGAGCGCGACGCCGCCAACGTCGGATTTGTGCAGGATGTCGCGCGAGCGGATTTTGAGCGCGATCGTGCCGCCCAGCCGGCCGGCGGCGGCACCGACGTCCTCGACCGCGGCGACGTTTTCGGTCGGCACGGTCGGGATGCCGTAGGCGGCGAGCAGCGCGCGCGCCTCGGCCTCGTCCAGCCATTCCCGGTGCTCCGACAGGGCGCGCGCGATCAGCGCATCGGCGGCGGCGCGATCTTGTGTGAACGCCGCCGGCTCGGCCGGCGGGGTCTGCAGGAGCAGCTCCTGATTGTGCCGGAAGCGCGCCATGTCCATGAAGCCGGCGACCGCTTCGCCGGGTGTCGCATAGCTCGGGATGCCGGCCTGGGCGAACCGGTGGCGCGCCTCGATCGCGGCGAAATCGCCGACCCAGCTGGTCAGCACGTTGCGCGGCCCCGGCCGGTCGCGCAGGGTCGCGATCACCGCGTCGGCGGCCTCGAGCGGCGAGGCCACCGCGGTCGGGCAGTTGAGCACCAGCACGGCGTCGACCCCGGGGTCCGCCAGCAGGCCGGTCAGCGCCGCTTGATAACGCTCGCCCGGCGCGTCGCCGATGATGTCGACCGGATTGCCGTGCGACCAGGTCTTCGGCAGGCTCGCATCGAGCGCCGCGACGGTCGCGGGAGAGAGCGCCGCCAGTCGGCCGCCGGCATCCAGCAGATCGTCGGTCGCGAGCACGCCGATGCCGCCGCCGTTGGTCAGGATCGCGAGCCGGTCGCCCTGGATCGACTGCAGCCGCGCCAAGGTCTCGACCGCGGCGAACAGGTCCGCCAACCCGCCGACGCGCAGCATGCCGGCGCGCCGGAACGCGGCGTCGTAGACGTCGTCGGCGCCGGCCAGCGCCCCGGTGTGCGAGGTCGCGGCCTTGGCCGATGCCGCATGGCGCCCGGCCTTGATCACGATCACGGGCTTGGCGCGCGCCGCCGCGCGCGCCGCCGACATGAATTTTCGGGCATGCGTGATTGCTTCGACGTAGAGCAGGATCGAGTGGGTCTCGGGCGCATTGGCCAGGTAGTCGAGCATGTCGCCGAAATCGACATCGTTCATGTCGCCGAGCGACACCAGGTGGCTGAAGCCGATGCCGCGCGCGGTCGCCCAATCGAGCACCGCGGTCGCCACCGCGCCCGACTGGGTGACGAACGCGATCGAGCCGCGCTGCGGCGCGACATGGGCGAAGCTGGCATTGAGGCCGTGCCCTGGAACCAGCACGCCGAGGCAATTGGGCCCGACGATGCGCAGCAGATTCGGACGCGCGGCGTCGAGCATGGAATGCGACAACGCCCAGCCGGTGGCGTTGTCGCCTTCGCTGAAACCGGCGGTGATCACCACCGCCGCGCGGCAGCCGCGCGCGCCGAGCTCGGCGATCAGCGGCGGCACGGTCTGCGGCGGGGTCGCGATCACGGCGAGATCGGGCGCCGTCGGCAGGCTCGCGACGTCGCGATAGGCGAGCACGCTGCCGACTGCGCCGCCGTGCGGATTGACCGGCATGATCGGGCCGTCAAAGCCGGCCTGGTAGAGATTGTGCGCAAGCACCGCGCCGACCGTGCGCTCGTGGCGGCTGGCGCCGATCAGGGCGATCGATTTCGGGGCGAACAGGACGTCGAGATTGCGGATCGTCATGGAAACCACCCCGGTTTTCGCCGTCCATCACCCAGCGAGCCGCGTCGCATGCCGCCATCCCGAACGCGCGCCGCAGCGGGCTGCGCCGGCGCGGACGCTAGGATTCGAATAAGTCAGCAACCTTGATCCAAATCAAAGAAGGCATCTTGGAACGGCGCCAATCATCAAACCGCTCCCGATGAAAGACTCTGCATGATGGCAGTTTTGGCGTCATGACCGAAAGCGCTGGCCGCACCGGCGGAACAGCGATCCGATGAACCGCCAATTGATCGGCGCAGGCCGGCATGAGTATATTTTTCATCAAATTGATGCTTTATGGTAACGCGGTGGCGAGTTGCACGCGTGATGCCCATCACAGCGGCGGCGCGTGGGGCCCCATAGACTGCCGGTTCGAAATGTTGGCAGGCCCTTAGAAAGAGGTTGCCCATGGATGCGACCATCATGGTTGTCGAGGATGAGCCCGAGATTCGCGAGCTCGTGGCGACCTCGCTCGCCGTCGAAGGCTTCCAGGTGCTGTGCGCCGAGGACGGCTTGGATGCGCTGTGCCAGCTCGGCGCGCATCCCGAGGTCGATCTGCTGTTCACCGACATCGTGATGCCAGGCGACCTGCACGGCTTCGATCTGGCGCGCCAAGCGCGGCTGATCCGGCCGGGCATCAAGCTGCTCTACACCAGTGGCTTCGCCTTGTCGGCGGCGCTGCGCCTCACCGGCCCGATCGAGGACGCTCGGCTGGTCCGAAAGCCCTATCGGCTGAACCAGCTGATCGGCGAGATCCGGCGCACCCTCGACGCCTGAGCCCGCTACCTGTTTGGATAAGACGCCACCCGGATCGACCCGCCGGTCGGCCCGCCCGTCGCCTCGTCGAGCAGCTGCCGGAGCCGGCGTGCCAGCTGTTCGCGCTTGTAGGGCTTGGTGATCAGATGAACGCCGGCATCCAGCCGCCCGTGATGGACGATCGCGTTCTCGCTATAGCCTGACGTGAACAGCACCTTGATGCCTGGCCGCAGGCTGCGCGCCAGCTCGGCGAGCTCGGTGCTCTTCATGGTCCCCGGCATGACGACGTCGGTGAACAGCAGGTCGATCGGCTTGGCTTTCAGGATCGCCGCCGCGTCGTCGGGATTGGCGGCTTCCTCGACGGCGTAGCCGAGATCCTCGACCATCTCGACGACCGCGGCCCGCACGTCGGGATCGTCCTCGACGACCAGCAGGGTCTCGGCGCCGCGCGGACTGGCGCCGGGGCGCGCGCGATCCTCGATGTCGGCGGCGCCGGCCGGGGCACGCGGCAGATAGAGCTTCACGGTCGTACCGTGATCGAGCTCGCTGTAGATCTTGAGGTGCCCGCCCGACTGCTTGACGAATCCGAAGACCTGGCTCAACCCGAGCCCGGTGCCGCGGCCTTCCGGCTTGGTCGTGAAGAACGGCTCGAAGGCGTGCTCGACGATTTCGGGCGACATGCCGCAGCCGGTATCGGTCACCGCGATCATGGTGTAGCGGCCGGGCCGCACCTCCGGGTGGGCCTCGGCGTAATCGTGATCGAGATGGGCGTTGCCGGCCTCCAAGGTCAGCTTGCCGCCGCCCGGCATCGCATCGCGGGCGTTGAGCGCCAGATTGACCAGCGCATTCTCGAGCTGCGAGGGGTCGCAATAGGCGGGCCACAATCCGCCGCTCGACACGGTCTCGATCTCGATCGCCTCGCCGAGAGTCCGACGCAGCAGTTCGGCCGTCCGCGACAGCAGCCGGCTGGCCTCGACCGCCTTGGGCTCGAGCGGCTGGCGCCGCGAGAAGGCGAGCAGTTGCGCGGTCAGCGAAGCGGCACGCTCGGCGCCGCGCTGCGCCGTCTCGAGAGCGCGGTGCAGCCGCTGGTCGTCGGACGCGCTCCGCCCGGCGCGCTCGAGCCCGGCCATGATCACGGTGAGGAGATTGTTGAGATCGTGGGCGACGCCGCCGGTCAGCTGGCCGATCGCCTCCATCTTCTGCGACTGGCGCAGCTGAGCCTCGGTGCGCTTCCAATCCGTGACGTCGAACGTCACGCTGAGCGAGCGGACGAACTCGCCGTGCTCGTCGCGCTGCGCCAGCGCGTTCATCAGCACCTCGATCACCGAGCCATCCTTGCGGATGAGCTGGTAGGGGATCTGGTGGCGGTAGCCGTCCTCGATCAGCGCGCCGCGGCCGATCTCGCTTGCATGCGAACGCGACGGCTCGGTCATGAATTCGGAGAAGCGCCGCCCGATCACCTCCTCGCGCGGGTAGCCCATCTGCTCGACCCAGAAGTCGCTCACGTTGATCAGCCGGCCCTCGCGGTTGATCGAATGCAGCATCACCGGGGTCTTGAGGTAGAGATAGCGGAAATCCTCCTGGCTGCGGCGCATGTCGGCCTCGGCCTGCTCGCGCACCCGGATCTCCTCCTGCAACTGCCCGGTGCTGCGGGTGAGCCGGTTGGCGCTGGCTTCCTGCAAATGAACGTGGCGTATGGTGAGCCCGGTCATCGCGACCAGACTGAGGGAGATCAGCAACGTCAGCAGGCCATAGCGGATCAGCTGTTGGCGCCACGGCGCCAATACGGCTTCCGTCGTCAGGGTATAAGTCACGTAGACCGGATATCGGCCGAGCTTCTTGAAGCCGAAGAGACGCTCGATGCCGGTGATGCCCGAGGGCGCGACGAAGACACCTTGATCGGCCAGCTTGGCACGGGCCATCACCGCGGAGCTCACCGGCAACCGCTCGAGCCCCTGCACGCCCGCGCCGGTCGATGCGAGCAGCACGCCGTCCGCGCGGAACATGGTCACGATGCTGCTCTCGCCGTGTGCAGTCGCCCGCCAGAAATCGACGAAATAGTCCTGATCGACCGAGACGAACATGCCGCCGTCGAACCGGCCGGCCGAGCTGCGCCGCGCGCGCGCCGTCACGAACTGAGCCTTGGCGGTGAAGCGGCCGACGATCGGCTCGCCGATGAAGGTGCCGGTGTAGCCGCCCAGCAAGGCCCGGGCATAGTCGCGATCGGCCAGATCGGTGGGCGGCACCGGATAGACCGTGCTGGCGACCAGATGGCCGTGATCGTCGATCACGCCCATCTGGACGATCTGCTCGTAGTGCTCGACGATGTCGACGACCAGCGCGTGGAGCTCGTCCTCGTGCCGTCGGATCTCCGGCCAATCGAGGCCGCGGATCCGAGACTCGAGCCAGTCCATCGCCAGCTCTTGGGTCTCGAAGACCTTGAGGGCGTGCTCGTGCAGGATCTCGGTGGTCTGGCGAACGTCCACCTGGGCGCGCTCGAGATAGGCGTCGTGATCGCGCCAGGCCAGATAGAAGAACAGCGCCGCGGGCAGCAGCACGGATACCGCCAGCATCACCCACAGCAGCCGGGTCGCGCGTCGATAAGCGGCAAGCGGCACCGCGCCCCTCCTCGATCACGCTGCCCCGCTCCTGCCCGTCATTGCGGGGAGCGCAGCGACGAAGCAATCCAGGAGCCTGCCGTTGTGCAGCACTGGATTGCTTCGCCTGCGGCTCGCAATGACGACGGGAATGGGTCAGCTAGATCCGATCATGCCCTAGCCGCGCCCGACGAACGGCATCTTGGTCGCCATGACGGTCAGGAACTGGACGTTGGCGTCCGACGACAGGCTGGCCATGTAGACCACCGCGTTGGCGACATTCTGCACGTCCATCGTGGGCTCGACCTCGGTCGAGCCGTTGGCTTGCAGGACTCCCCGCGCCATGCGGGCGGTCATCTCGGTCGCCGCGTTGCCGATGTCGATCTGACCGCACGCGATGTCGTATTTCCGACAATCCAGCGAGGTCGATTTGGTGAGGCCGGTGATCGCGTGCTTGGTCGAGGTGTAGGGCGACGAGTTCGGCCGTGGCGCATGCGCCGAGATCGAGCCGTTGTTGATGATCCGCCCGCCGCGCGGCGTCTGGCTCTTCATCAGCTTGATCGCCTCCTGGGTGCACAGGAACGGGCCGGTCAGATTGACGTCGACGACGGCCTTCCACTGCTCGTAGGTCAGATCTTCCATCGGCACTGGCGGCGCGCCGGAGCCGGCGTTGTTGAACAGTAGATCGAGCCGCCCGAACGCTTCCTTGGTGGCGGCGAACAGCGCCTTGACGGATGCCGGGTTGGTCACGTCGGTCGGCAGCGCGAGCGAACGCGCATTGGTCGGCTTGCCGAGCTCCGCGGTCGCCTCCAGCGCGTCCTTGCGCCGGCCCGCGAGCGCCACCGAATAGCCTTCCTTCATGAGGGCGAGCGCGACCGCCCGACCGATGCCGCTGCCCGCGCCCGTGACGATCGCGACCTTGCCTCCCGCACTCATGACCGAACCTCCTGCCGCTCCGAAGAAGGCTCCCATGTTAGTGCAGCGATCCGGTCGGGCCTACCCCGGATGTTTCATCGACGACGCGCCGTCGTCAGGGGCAGGGAAACTCGCGGAAAAAGGCCGGAACGACCAGGCTCGCAGCGCCCTTGCGCAGCTCCCTCGGCGGATTGGCGCGCAGCCGCAGCAGCGCGAGCTGCTCGAGCGCCGACAGCTGGGTGTTCTCGGCGAGGCAGAAGCGCGGGGTCCACGTGCCGGTACGCTGCAGCTCGTCCTGATAATCGACCAGCCCCGCGATATAGCCGGCGCATAGATGGCTGGTGCCGTCCTGGCACCAGCCGATCAGATCGTAGCCGACCACATAGCTCGCTGCCGGCTCGGCGCAGTCGAGACCGCCGGCGAGCGTCGGAAAGCGCTGCGCCAAGGCCGGGATCATCAGGTTCGCCGCAACCGCGCGCAACTCGTCCGGCGACTTGGCGCCGAGCTGGTCGAGCACGACACTGCGCAGCTCCGCGAGCTTGACGTTGCTGGGCAGGCAGAAGCGCGGCGTTGCCGTGCCGATGTCCTGCAGCACCTTTTGGTAGTCGGCCAGCGCGGCGAGGTAGCCGGGGCAGAACGTGTCGCTGTCGGCGCGGCACCAATCGAGCAGCGCCAGCCCGGTCATGTAGCGCGCCGACACGGGCGCGCCGCCCAAGCCGACGGTCAGGGCGAGCGCGGCCAGCGCGCCCGCCAACAGTTTGCCGCTCCACGATCGAAATCGGGCCGTCACCGAACCTCCGAACGGACCACGCTGCGCGACGCGCACAGTAACAGCCCCGATCGCACGCGGTCGAGACCGCCCTCCGAAGGACACGATCGCTCGACGCCGACCGAGACTGCGTCGACTGGACCAT
>Ga0302326_10034040_pt1 | contig 10103 bp, 3 predicted proteins | sample Palsa_T0_3_FD_202264 | JGI IMG/M metagenome (GOLD analysis project Ga0302326, IMG submission 202264) | Peat permafrost microbial communities from Stordalen Mire near Abisko, Sweden - Palsa_T0_3 | ecosystem: Environmental > Terrestrial > Soil > Palsa > Peat permafrost | place: Sweden: Abisko...
GACGACTTCGACGAAATCGTCTTTGGGGGCATCGATAAATACGGAGACATCGAACTCAAGTCCGTCAACAAGGCCTCAACCAGCGAGGATTTGAAAGACACTGCCGAGCCCGACAAGGCGGAAAAGCTCAAGCCGCTTCTCGAAAAACTCAAGGCCATTCTCGGCGACCGCGTCAAGAATGTGCGCGCGTCCGTGCGTCTCGCTGACAGCCCCTCCTGCATCGTCAGCGACGAAGAAGAGCCTTCCATGCAGATGCAACAGATGCTGCGCGCCATGGGACAAACCAACGTACCCGCGTCGAAGCCGACTCTGGAAATCAATCCCGATCACGAAATCGTCAAGAAGCTGCTTGCTCGCGCAGACGACACTGTCTCGGAGGACGCAGCCTGGCTTCTTCTCGACCAGGCACTTCTCATGGAAGGCGTGCCGTTGCAAGATCCAGCGAAGTTTGTGCAGCGCCTAAACCGGGTCTTGACTCTGTCCATCTGAGAGTCGCCTCTTCTTTCACTCAACTCCAATCTGTCCGGACATTGAAGTTACCGGGGAGCCAGCCGCACGGCTCTCCGCCGCGGCGGCATCAATCTCGCTGTTGATCTCCGCGCCGAGAAGTAGCATCAGGCCTGTCATGTAGAACCACATCAGTAGAATCATCACTGCTCCAAGAGAACCATATGTCGGAGAGAAGCTCTTGAAGTAATGAATGTAGGCGCGAAGCCCGAGCGAAGCGAGCAGCCATCCCAGCAGCCCCACGGAGCCGCCGGGTGTGAGCCAATGCCAGCGACGGACCGTAAAATCAGGCGCCCAATAGTAAGTCACTGCAAAGGTCAGGGAGAGGAGCGCGGCTGCAATGGTCCAGGCAATGATTCTGGCCGCCGCCGCAACGCCAAATTCGACCATGGGATCCTGAATGTACCGCTGGGCCAGCGCGGCCGCAACATCCCCACCTAACATGGAAGCAAGACCGCCAGTTACGATGATCGTTAGCAGAATTGTAAGTCCAATGGCGTAGATGCGTGCCGTAATGAAGGAGCGGCTATCATGAATCTTGTACACCACATTCAATGTGTCCTGGATGGCTGAGATACCGACGGATGCGGCCCAGATCGCTGCGATCAAACCGAAGGTGATCTTTCCCGAAGTGGAGGCATTCGCGGTCTGGTTGAATGTCTGCAGAACCGTGCCGAGTGCTGCGGGAGGAATCAGCAGGGCAAAATAGTCGAGAAGCTTGTCGTAAATCTGCTGGGCTGAGCGGGCCGCTAAACCGAGAATGGAACTGGCGCAAAAGAGGGCAGGAAAAAGAGCGAAGAGAAAGTAAAAGCCGAGTTCCGCGGCGTGTCCGAAAATGCGATCCGCAATCAGCGAATTCCATGTTCGCACTGCCACAACCTTGACCGGCACGCCCTGCAGGTTCCAAAGTGAATTCACAGGCGAATTATGCAAAAGGCTGTGCACTCGCTCTTCCCAGCGATTTTGCCGCCTTCCGCTTGAAGAATGGCTGCCGGTGATACGAGAATCGTTGGCCTGCATGGGTTGTCCAGGGACTGCCGTCTTATCGACTGAATAGATGCGCGATATGGCCCGCGCGACCACTCGGCTGCGCAAATCGCAATGTGAACTAGCCCCTGAAGGTGAGAATGAACCATCAAACCTACTCATTCGATTCCGCATCTGAATATCCAGTGGAATGGACAGAGATAGGGCGGCTATTCGTCAGTTCTTGCAGCTACGTGCGCTATGCCATGAGGGCTCGATTGAGCGAGTGCTCGTGTTCACCATGTGTTCACTTTTTGCTCTCCGGCTTGCAGCCTTCCCCGCTGCGGGACAGACCTCGCAGGCGACGAAACAGGTCCCGGCGACCTCTCAGACGACCGCGCAGATTCTTTCTTCCTATGAAGGTCAAAACGTTACTGCCATCGTGGTAGCCGGGCGTCCACAATCCACAACCGCTCAGTTTGCATCCCGGTTCGTGCAACAGGCAGGCAAGCCGTTTGCAAACGACAAAGTCGATAGCACCGCAGCCGCGCTCAAGGCAGCAACGGGCTGCGAAGCGGTGCGCGTTGAGGTCGAACCGGAAGCGAACGGGGTGCGCGTCTCGTTCGTATTGGAGCCGGCTGTCTACTTCGGGCTCTTCGAATTCCCGGGAGCCCGGCGATTTCCATATTCCAGATTGGTTCAGATTGCTAACTATCCCGTCCAAACTCCCTTCAATGCAGACGATGTTGAGCAGGACCGCCGGGCACTTGCTACCTTCTTTCAACAACAGGGATTCTTCAAGTCAGAAGTGACTTCAGAGGTGAACGTCGACGCCCAGCATGCGCTCGCCAATGTCTCGTTCCCTGTGACTTTAGGCCGCCAGGCCAGGTTTGGCGCCCTTGGATTCGCGGATGCTGCTCCAGCAGAAGCCGCACTCCTTGATCGCAGTCTGCAAACCTTCCTGGCCCGTTTGCGCGGCTCAGCCGTCCGTCCTGGCCACGCATATCGTGAATCCACGCTCACGCGGGCGAGTCAGTACCTTCAATCCGAACTGGAGAAACAGGGATACCTCAGCGCGCAAGTCAAGTTGGCAGGAGCGGAGTATCACGCGGAGACCAACCGCGCAGACATCCAATTCAATCTCGAATCCGGCCCCAAGACCGATGTCGCCGTTGAAGGCGCGCACATCTGGAAGTGGACTCGTAAGACTCTTCTGCCCGTCTATCAGGGCGTCGGCGTCGACCTGGAATCGGTAGAAGAAGGCCGCCAGGCACTCTTGTCCTATTTCCAGGCCAAGGGGTTCTTCGATGTAAAAGTAGGCGCCCAGTTTAAGAAAGAGAACAACGGCAACTCCATCGTTTATCAAATCACCAGGGAGCAGAAGCATAAGGTAACGGAAGTCAGCGTATCGGGAAACCACAGTTTGCAGCGATCGGATTTGGCTTCGCATCTGAGCGTCGAGAAATCGCACTTGTTTTCTCCAGGCAAATTCAGTGATCGCCTGGTCCGCTCAAGTATCAACAATCTTACGGCAGTTTATAACTCTGAAGGGTTCAGCAGCGTTCAGGTCGCTTCAAAGGTCGCCAACCGCGGAGGAGACATTCAGGTTTCGTTCGTTGTAACTGAAGGGCCGCGCGACATTGTTCAATCAATCGAGATCGAAGGAGCCGACACATTCCCTGAATCGAAGTTTGCCCCCGACGGCCTGAAGGTTGCTGCGGGAGAGCCCTATTCTCAAGCCCATGTCGAAGCAGATCGCGCAAATATCATGGTCCACTATCTGCAAGCCGGCTATCTCACATCTACTTTCCGCGAGACCGCCGCAGAGGTCTCGAAATCGGATCCTCATCACATCGATGTCGTGTACCACATCTATGAAGGCCCCAAAGTAATTGCGGGTAACGTCATAACTCTGGGAAGGTCTCATACGAAGCAACGCTTGATCGACAACGACGTATCGGGAATGAAACCCGGTCAGCCCCTCACTGAATCGGAACTACTGATTGCCGGGAGCAAACTCTACGATCACGCCGGCGTCTTCGACTGGGCAGAGGTCGACCCCAAGCGCGACATCACCACGCAAACCAACGAAGACGTACTCGTAAAAGTGCATGAAGGAAGCAGAAACGACCTGACCTATGGATTCGGCTTTGAAGTGATCAACCGCGGCGGCAGTATTCCAAGCGGTACCGTTGCGCTGCCGGGGCTTCCACCGGTTGGTCTTCCCACGGGATTTACAACAAGTCAGACAACCTTTTACGGTCCCCGCGGAACGATCCAATATACCCGCAATAACCTCGGTGGCAAAGGCGACTCACTGTCCTTTACCGGCTTCGCGGGAAGACTCGATCAGCGCGGAGCCGCCTACTATATCGTTCCAGATTTCCTCTGGTCGCGCTGGAAAGCCACCGCCTCCTTCTCAGCGGAACGGAACGAAGAGAACCCTATCTTCTCATCTCAGCAAGAGCTGGGCAGTGGCCAGTTCCAGCGAAGTCTGGACCAAGCCAGCAAGGACACGTTGTTCCTCCGTTACAGCTTCAGCCAGACGGATCTAACTCGAATCGCGATTCCCGCCCTTGTGCCGGCGCAGGACCAGCACGTGCGTCTATCGACGATTGCCGCAAACATTACGCGCGATACGCGCGACAACCCCATGGATGAACACAAGGGCGTATTGCAGTCCATTGAAGTGGACTTCAACAGCACAAAGCTTGGATCAAGCGTGGACTTTGCCAAGCTGACAGGACAGGCGGCCTATTACAAACAGGGATTCCATAATATCGTTTGGGCCAACAGCATTCGCATTGGCCTGGCTCAGCCTTTTGCCAACAGCTATGTGCCCCTCAGCGAGGAGTTCTTCACCGGGGGCGGTAACTCTCTGCGCGGGTTTCCGCTGGATGGAGCCGGTCCGCAACGGCCGGTGCAAGTGTGCAGCAGCGGATCGAGCTCTGCATGCACCGAAATCAATGTTCCCAGCGGCGGCAATGAGTTATTGCTGATCAATTCCGAGGCTCGTATCCCTCTGGCATTCAGGAAAGGGCTAGGCATCGTAGCATTCTACGACGGCGGCAACGTATTCCCGAATGTCGGGTTTCACGACTTTACTTCGCTCTACAGCAACAACGTCGGACTCGGACTGCGGTATGCCACGCCGGTAGGCCCCATTCGCTTCGACTTGGGGCGAAATCTCAATCCGATTCCAGGAATCACGGCGACTCAGTATTTCATTAGCATTGGACAAGCATTTTAAGAAAGGGCGCTTATGAGCACCGGTTTCTTGCCACCCGACTGGCGCGATCGACTCAAGCAACATCGTCAGGTTCCGCGGCCTCGATGGATGAGGATCACAGGATGGATCTGGCTTGGCATTACTGCGTTAACACTCGTGGTCGCCATCGCCGTTACCGTTCTTCTCAACAATCAGCGATTTCATAACTACCTCATCCGGAAGGTTGAAGCGAACGCCACCGAAAGTCTTGACGTTCGCGTCCAGTTACAGAACTTTGCCCTTCATCTGCAGACCCTCAGCGTCGATCTCTATGGCATCACTGTCGATGGAGCCAGCCCGTATTCGGATCCGCCGCTTCTCCAGGTCGATCACATTGAAGCAGGTGCGCGGATCGTATCCATCCTGCACAGGGCGTGGTACTTCGACAACCTGCGCATCGATCGCCCGATCGCGCACGTCTTCGTTGACGACAATGGCATATCCAACATTCCCGCATTGAAGAGCAGCAATGGGAGCCCTGGCACAAGCGTGTTCGATCTTGGGATCCGTCACGCGTTGCTGACGCAGGGAGAGGTCTATTTTAATAACCGGCCAAGCACTCTTGAGATCGACCTTCATGATGTGGAATTCCGGTCGTCTTTCAATACACTCGCAAAGAAGTATTCCGGGAAGATTGCTTATTCAAACGGTAACCTCATTTTCGGCACGTTCCGGCCGTTCACTCACAGTCTCGATGCACAATTCGACGCAACTCCGACGGAGTTCGACCTTACACAGAGCAAACTCGCTGGCGCTGGCTCCGAAGTTAGTCTAACCGCCACGCTGCACAATTACACCACTCCAGACATCCAGGCCCACTACGACCTGACTGTCGACGGCAAACAATTAGCGGCGCTCCTGCATAACCCATCCCTTCCAGAAGGAATGATCCGGGCAAACGGATCGATTCAATATCAAGAGGCAGCAGACAAGCCTGTTCTTGACTCGATCGTGGTGGATGGAGACCTGGCGAGCCAGCGCCTTGAAGTAAGAAGACCCTCATTGCGCGCAGTCATTCAGGACTTTCACGCTCACTATTCCCTTGCCAACGGAGATGCCGCCTTGCAGGACCTGCATGCAAAGCTTCTCGGCGGCCAACTTGCCGCTCAGGGAACGATGAAGGGCATCGCCGGCAACTCGCATACTGACCTGACAGGGACTCTGCGCGGAATCTCGCTCGCTCAAGTCCGCCAACTCCTCGGGCCATCCGCGACCAGCCCAAATGTCTCACTTGCGGGAGTCGTGAATGCCAACTTCACCGCTGAGTGGGGGAGGACGATCGATGATCTCGTCGCACACGCGGATGCGACCATCGCCAGCCAGGTCCATGGCGGGCAGAAGACTGCTTCGCCACTCACGCCACAGGTCTCTGCGCATGTCGTTGACAATCCTGCGGAGACGCCATCCATTCCGGTGGACGGCGAGATACACGCAACCTATGCTGCGAAAGATGGCCAACTGGCAATGGTCAATAGTTACTTTCGCACACCGCATACCGATCTCACCTTGAACGGCGTCGTTAGCAAACATTCCAATCTCGCACTGCGACTCCAGGCCCAGGATCTTCACGAAGTCGAGACTATTGCCGATATGTTCCTCGCGCAATCGAATGGAAAGCCACTTCAGCCATTTGGCCTGTCTGGAACTGCATCCTTCCAGGGAAGTGTGCAAGGTTCAACTACAGAGCCCCATCTCTCGGGCCTTTTGACGGCAACAGATCTTCACTACAACGGGACCGTCTGGAAGACACTGCGCACCAATGTCGACTTGAGCCCATTCCTGGCCAGTTTGCAACATGCTGAACTTGAGCTCAATCCTCATGGCCACGTTTCATTCAATGCAAGCGCGGGCTTGTCCAGCTGGTCATTGACAAATGCAAGCCCCCTTCGCATCGATCTCCATGCGTCGGACCTCAATATCGCGGATTTGGCAAAACTCGCGAACCAACCGATTCCAGTTACCGGCACATTAAGCGCAGGGATAACATTGCGCGGAACAAAACTGAATCCGGAGGGAAGCGGCAGCGTGACGCTGACTGAAGCCGCAGCCTACGAGCAGCCGGTGAATTCAGCAAGACTTGTTTTCTCCGGCGACGGCAATCAGGTAAACGGAGATCTATCGGTCTTGCTTCCTGCCGGCACCATGCACGGTGAGGCCACTGTTCGCCCCGCAGAGAAGACTTACAACGCATCGATCACCGCACATGGAATTCAACTCGACAAACTGCAGGCGCTGAAAGCGAAGAACGTGAATCTGACAGGCGCGTTTGCTCTTGATGCAAAAGGACAAGGATCGTTCGACAATCCGCAAATGAATGCGACGATCGAGATTCCAACGCTCGGCGTCGAATCGCAAACAGTCCGCGACATCAAGCTGCAAATGGATGTCGCAGATCACGCCGTCAACGCCGCATTGACGTCTTCCGCATTCAACACATCCATTCAGGCAAAGGCGCGAGTGAGCCTCTCCGGCGACTATCTCGCGGACGCGTCCTTTGACACCCAAGGCATCCCGCTTCAGCCTCTGCTGGCCGCCTATGCTCCAGGTCCCGCCGCCGATATGACCGGGCAGACAGAAGTTCATGCCACGCTCCACGGACCTCTGAAGCACAAGGAACTGCTTGAGGCAAACATCACCATTCCTGTTCTCAAGCTGGCCTATGGCAATTCCGTCCAGCTCGCTGCGGCATCTCCCATACGCGTCGTTTATAAGAATGGCAGGCTGGATGTTCAACGCTCTTCGATTCGCGGAACAGACACCGATCTCGAATTCCAAGGCTCAATTCCCGTCGCCGGCAACGGCCCCATGTCGCTGGTGCTTCTAGGAACTGTTGACCTCCAACTGGCACAGCTCTTCGATGCGGATATACGAAGTTCCGGTCAAATCCGATTCAAGATAAACTCCAGCGGGCCTGCAGACAGCGCCGATATCGGCGGTCAAATCGAAATTGTAGACGCTAACTTCGCATCCGCCGACTTACCTGTTGCGCTACAGAATGGCAAGGGAATACTAACTCTCACCAAGGATCGCTTGAATATCAGCAGCTTCAGCGGAGTTATCGGCGGGGGAACGGTTACGGCGCAAGGGGGCGTTGCGTACAGGCCCGGCATTCAATTCGATCTCGGAATGGCCGCAAAGGGAATTCGCATTCTTTATCCTCAAGGCATGCGCGAGACTGTCGATGCGAACCTGAGGCTCGCCGGCACTGCGGACAATGCCGTACTGGGAGGATCGGTGAATCTCGCGGATCTCTCGTTCACGCCGGCATTCGATCTCACTAACTTCATCAACCAGTTTTCCGGGGGGGTGACTGCGCCTCCATCGCAGGGAATAGCTCAAAACACGCAGCTCAATATCGCTCTGCATTCCACGAGCAATGTGAATCTCGTCAGCAGAACCTTGAGTATCGGCGGGTCGGCCAATCTTCAGGTGCGCGGTACCGCCGCGGAGCCTGTGATTCTGGGGCGAGTCAATCTCAGTAGCGGAGATATCATTCTCAACGGCAACCGGTTTGTCCTGAATGGGGGCACAATTCAATTCGTCAATCCCGCTGAAACCCAACCCGTGGTTCACCTGAGCTTGAACACGAGCATTCAGCAATACAGCATCGACCTGCGCTTCCAAGGACCGGTCGATCAATTGCGCACGGAGTTTAGTTCCAATCCCGCGTTGCCATCCGCGGATATCATCAACCTGCTGGCCTTTGGTGAAACGACTGAAGCAAGCGCCCAGGCCGCGACGCCGACAAACCAGGCCGCTGAATCCCTGGTCGCGTCGCAGGTTTCCAGTCAAGTTACAAGCCGTCTCTCTAAAGTGGCCGGGATCTCGCAGCTTTCCATAAGTCCGGTGTTAGCGGGGAGTAACAGCCAGGGCCCACCGGGGGCCACCATCACCATCCAGCAACGTGTGACCGGAAATCTCTTCGTGAATTTTTCGACGAATGTCGCTTCCACGCAGAGTCAGACCATTCAAGGCCAGTACAGAATTTCGCCGCGCGTATCCCTCAGCGCCACCCGTGACCCGAATGGCGGCTTCGGGTTCGACACACTGATCAAGAAGAGTTGGTAGTCCTTCACCGCGCAGGTGACGGGCAAGCGTGTCAGCTCGCCATCGCGTCCACGTGCGCCGCGTGGACCTGTTGCGCTCGATCGATCGCCGCCTGAATGTTCGGCATGATATTCTCCCGGCCCACGCGGTCCTGGAATCGAGCGCCCTGCAACAGCTTCGACGGCTGCTGCATGGCCCCGCACAGCAGCATGGTTCGCCCGGATTCGTGCAGGCGCTTGGCAAACGATTCAATGGCGTGAATGCCGGTGGCGTCGATTGCTGTCATGTTGCGAAGCCGCAAAATCACCACCGGCTCAAATGCCTCCAGGTTCACCGTCGCTTCCACCAGTTTCTCCGTGGTGCCGAAGAGAAATGGTCCGTGAATACGCAGGAGTGTCACGTACGGCGGAAGAATGCGCCCCTGCAATACATGCGGCAACCCATCGCGAATATACTCGTCCGTCACCGGCGATACGGTGGTGGTGTCGGCGATCCTGTAAATGTAGAGCAGCGCGGCCAGTGACATGCCCACGGCGACGGCGACGGTCAAATCGGCAAACACAGTAAGTGCAAAAGTAACAAGCCAGACCGAGATCGCTGTGAAGTCTAGCTGCAATATCCCGCCAATCTCGTTCCACTCGCCCATGTTATAGGCCACCACAAACAAGACCCCGGCCAGTGTCGCCAGTGGAATGTAACTCGCCAGCGGCGCAGCCACCAATAGAATTCCAAGCAGAGTCAGCGCATGGACCATGCCCGCAATGGGCGAACGAGCGCCGGAGCGGATGTTCGTGGCCGTGCGCGCAATGGCGCCGGTAGCCGGAATACCGCCGAACAAGGGCGACACCAAATTCGCCACTCCCTGCGCCACAAGTTCGACGTTGGGGTTGTGCCGGTCGCCGGTCATGCCATCCGCCACCACGGCAGAAAGCATGCTCTCCAGCGCGGCCAACAGCGCCACGGTAAACGCTGAGGGAATCAGCGGCAGAATGTGCTCAGAGTGAAAGTCGGGCAGCGCGAATGGCGGCAGTCCGCGCGGAATCCCGCCAAACTTGCTCCCGATCGTTTCTACCGGCAAGTGAAACAGGAAGCACACCCCGGTGCAAACCACCACCGCGACAATCGATGCCGGAATCCGCTTCGTAATGCGCGGCAAGAGCAACAGAATCGCCAGCGTTCCCAGTCCAACTGCCAGCGCCGCCGGGTTGAGACTGACGAAATGATCCGCCAGCAACCTCATACGGGGCAGAAATTCACTGGGAACGGCGCCAGTCCTTAGACCGAAAAAGTCCTTGATCTGCGTAGACGCAATCAA